>Ga0185299_10006801_pt1 | contig 12028 bp, 8 predicted proteins | sample PaiPotPPA55metaG_FD_128002 | JGI IMG/M metagenome (GOLD analysis project Ga0185299, IMG submission 128002) | Iron sulfur acid spring bacterial and archeal communities from Banff, Canada, to study Microbial Dark Matter (Phase II) - Paint Pots PPA... ...
CGGGGCCAACTTTGCCGCAAGCCGGATCGGCATTTGTGTTTGGAGCTGCAAATGGCGGGGACACTGCGTCCCTGGCGCGCCGGCTCCAAGCCGTCATCGACGACTATCTGAAAAACGGAGTATCATCGGATCTTGTCGATGCTTCGAAGCGGCAGCTCATCGCCCAAGCGGAGTTCAGCAAGAACTCGATCAGCGGATTGGCAGAAGATTGGTCTCAGGCCCTCGCGGTGCAAGGTCTATCGTCTCCCGACGATGAGGTGGCGGCATTCGCGAAGGTTACCAAAGCCGACGTCGATCGTGTCGCACGGCGATATCTCGTCAACACAACCGCGACGGTTGGCTTGTTGACGCCGCGGATGTCGGGTAAGCCCGCAGCAGCCAAGGGATTCGGCGGCAGCGAGTCGTTCACACCGAAGCAAACCGTTGCGGTTGAGCTTCCTAGTTGGGCACAAGCGGCGCTCGCGAACGTCAGCGTGCCGCCATCAACCAGTGCTCCTTTTAAGACGACGCTGCCGAATGGGATCGTGCTCATCGTGCAGCCCGCAACAGTCTCAAAAACCGTGACTGTCTTCGGTCGAGTAAAATCAAACTCCGATCTGCAAACGCCGCCAGGTAAAGAGGGCGTTTCATCGGTGCTCGACGATCTCTTCAGCTTCGGCACGCAGACGCGCGACCGGGTCGCCTTCCAGAGCGCGCTCGATGACATCGCCGCCTCCGAGAGCGCAGGTACGGATTTCTCGCTCTCCGTGCTGTCGTCGAATTTTGACCGGGGCATTGAACTGCTCGCAGAAAACGAGCTTCATCCGGCGCTGCCGGCGAACAACTTTCCTATCGTTCAGCAACAGAATGCATTCGCGCTCAAGGGCAGACTTACAACGCCTAGTTACCTCGCGGAACGAGCGCTCAATGAGGCGCTGTTCCCTCGCAACGACCCGACGCAGCGTGATGCGACGCCTGACACGGTGAGTAAGCTGACGCTGGATGACGTCAAAAATTACTACGCCGCGGCATTCCGGCCGGACCTGACGACGATCGTCGTGATCGGCGACGTCACGGCGGATCAAGCTACAGCAAGTATTACGAAATGGTTCGGCGGCTGGACAGCATCGGGACCGAAGCCGGCGACCGTATTGCCTCCGGTGCCGCCGAATGAAGCATCGTCCGTCAACGTGCCAAACGCGCAGCGGGTTCAGGATGACGTCACGCTCGCTGAAACCGTTGCGATGACGCGCTCGAATCCCGACTACTATGCGCTTGTGGTCGGCAACCACGTGCTCGGCGGAGGCTTTTATGCAACCAGGCTCTACAAAGACGTTCGCGCTGAGGCTGGACTGGCATATTCGGTGAGCAACAGCCTCGACGTCGGCAAGACCCGCGCGACCTATACAGTGGAGTACGGATCGGATCCGCAAAACGTTGGCAAGGCACGCAGCATCATCGTGCGCGACATCAAGGCGATGCAGACAGCACCCGTGACGCCGGGTGAGCTGCAGATCGCGAAGGCCCTACTGCTGCGCGAGATTCCGCTGAGTGAGGCAAGCGAAGACAGCATTGCGCGCGGCCTGCTCACTCGTTCCATCGACGAACTGCCGCTCGACGAGCCGACCATTGCTGCTCGTTCCTATGCAGACATCACGGCGGCGCAAATACAAGCGGCCTTTGCCAAGTGGATTCGACCGGATAGTTTCGTTCAGATTACCGAGGGACCGACGCCGAGATAGACGGTCGACGTAAAGTCGACCCTGCAGATTAACGGATCTAAAGATCCGTTGCTACATGCCTGCGCGTTCAATCAGAACGAACCCACGCGCTCCAGCGCCAGCGCGGTACCGCCGCCTGTGCCGTGGCACAATGCGGCGATGCCATTGGTTGCATCCCGCTCTTGCAGAGCATTGAGTAGCGTCACGATAAGGCGGGTGCCAGAAGCACCGATGGGATGGCCAAGCGCGATGGCCCCGCCATGCACGTTGAGTTTGTCGCGCGAAACACCAAGCTCACGCTCGAAGAGCAAGTTGTTGAGCGCGAAAGCTTCGTTGTTCTCGAAGAGCTCGAAATCGCCTAGCTTCATCTTCAATTTCTCGAGCAGCTTACGCACGGCTGGGATAGGCGCTTCTGGGAATCGCCATGTTGCGCCGGCAGCCCAAGAGCCGCCGAGAATCTTACCGATGGGCCGAAGCTTATGTACGTCCACGGCACTCTTGCTCGCCAAAACAACGGCCGCAGCACCATCAGAAATCTGACTGGAGTTGCCAGCCGTCAACAGACCGTCTGCCGCAAACGCCGGCCGCAATTTGGCGAGAGTCTCAACTGTGGTGTCGGGTCTGATGCCCTCGTCCTGATCGATTCTCTCTTTACCCTTCTTTGAGGTGATCTCGATCGCGGCAATCTCGCGTGCGAAAATTTCTTTCTTCGTCGCCTGCGCTGCGCGCGCGTGGGAGACCGCCGCTACTTCATCGAGCTGCGCGCGCGTGACGCCTTTTTCGCGCGCCAGTCGCTCCGTTTCCGCACCCATCGCTTCGCCAGTGATCGGATCGGTAAGGCCATCGTACTGCAGCGTGTCGACGAGCTGTTCAGGCGATCCCAGCAATGTCTTGTAGCCCCACCGTGCACGCTGCGAAAGCACGAAGCCGCTTTGCGTCATCGACTCGAAGCCACCAGCAAGTACGATATCCGCGTCGCCCACCCGGATTGCGTTTGTACCATTAATGACGCTCATCATGGCCGAGGAGCACACCATGTCGACCGCATAGCCGTCGACCGACTCGGGAATGCCTGCTTTGATTGCGGCCTGCCGCGGCAAGAGCTGACCATGGCCCGCACGCAGGACGTTGCCGAAGACATACAGATCCAGCTGCTTGCCTTCGACACCCGCGCGGTCGAGCGCGGCGCGCATCGCGTGAGCGCCAAGTTCAACCGGAGAAAGATCTTTGAGCATGCCTCCAAACCGTCCGATCGGCGTTCGCACGGCTGATGCTATGTAGACGTCTTGCATGGTTTGCAGGTGCTCTTCAGCGATCTTCAGCCCGAACCTTGTGGCGTGATAGAGAGCCGACGCCCGGGTACTTGCTCACTTCAGCTGTGTGAGCACATATTCGGCAACGTCGTGGAGGTCACGGCGCGAAAGGCGCCAGCGCGGCATGGCCTGGTCGAGCTTATGGCCGTCATTGTCGACACCAGTCGAAATCACGCGCTCCAACAACGCGAGGTCGTAGGGATGCCGCTGCGCTGTGACAAGCGCATGGTGACGTAAGTCGGCGCTTTCCGCGCCTCCGGCTAAATGCTTACCGCCCGAGCCATCGGCTCGATGACATGCTGAGCATCGACCGAACAGCGGCGTGCGTTGCGCGACGATTTGCATACCTGCGAGATTCCGACCGGTTTGGAAGATCGCGCGGCCGTTCGCCAAGGAATCAAATGAAGGCCAAGATGTCGGCCGCGAAATCGACACCTGCTGCCGCACGCAACTCGTTAGTAAAACGCAGGTGATATAAACAGCGGCGATAACGATGATGTGACGCGCAAATAAGCACATATACCTCACTCCCCGCAGTTGGACGCGTGCCCCTTCGGCGCGAAGATCACCTGGTACCCGACGTAGAACCTGTAGCGAGCATCTGGACCAAAGTTGCGGCCGGCAGAAAGCATAATGGCATGCGCTTCGTCGATCTGGCCCGTATAGCCAATATTGAACCTTGGCATGGCCTGATTGGCTGGTGTTCGTGGGTTGTCGGTAAAGAATTCCGCGCTGTAACTCGAATTGTGGTGTGCGTGATATTGCACAGTGACTCCGCTTGAGACATAAGTTGGGGAAACGCCGGAGCCGCCATAAATCGTGAACTTCCCGACGCTTTTTTGAATCCAGATCGGCAAGAAGGATTCGCTGCTGCCATCGCGTTTGAAGACGATCTCCGGAAGAAATCCTATCTGCGGCCTACTCTTCGTTTCTGTGACAAAACGGATAGCGCTGCCGACGCCTGTTTCTCCCGGCTGCGTGGCAACCGAGAGCTCAATATTTTGGGTCGACCCGTAGTCAATCTCAACCGACGGAACGGTGGATGGATTCGGACCCTGCCGCGAATATTGAAGGTCTACCTCGACATGATGGCACGCGACAGGTTCTGGGTCGTCAGTTTCATAGGGCTGGCCGGCTATCGCGGGTTTGCCCGCGAGGACCCACACTAGACCGAGCACGCACGTCATCGATGCTCGAGCTAGCGCGAACCGAGAAACACGATGGATCATGCGAGAGTTACGGATGCGCTCAGAACATCATGGTTGTAGCGTGAGCTGCTGTACGAAGTCACCCTTGTCCTCAGACCAGACGATCCAAATATGGCCTGTCTTGTCGTCGAATGCCAAGGTGTGCACCCCTGCCGGCACGTCGAGGCTCGAAACAATCGACAAGCTCCCTCCTGCCGACAATTGCAGAACCACGACTTTGCCGGATCCGGCGCACGCGAGCAGATGCGTTCCGGGATTGTAGTCGCATTGGTCGACTGACTTCTGGATGCTCGCCGTCCCCAAGAGCTTGCCGTCGCGGGTATAGCTCGCTATCGTTCCGTTCTTTCCGCCCACCATGAGGATATGATACGTCGGGTCATACTGCAGCGGATGGTTATGTTTGATGATTGGCGTTTCAAAGGTCCGCGTGACCTTCATTTGATCTGGGTTGATCACCGCCACTTCGCCGAGGTTGTCAATGTTCTGATACAGCTCGTGTGTCTGAGGGTCGACTGCCAAGTATTCCGGCTTATGTCCGGGGATGGTGACGGTGGCAATCTGCTTCATCGTTTTCGTATCGACGATGAAGACGCGGGTCCCATCATCTTCGTCAGCATATACCCGGTGGAGGCCTGGATCATATGCGATCGCGTCGATCTTGCCGTTGACGTCGGCTGAACGGACGACCGTTTTTGCAACCGGATCGATCTCGGAAACCGTCAATGCCTCTCCGTCGCCCGTGTAAACGTGGCCGTTCTCCGGATCGACGGCAACACCGTGGAGCGGACCGACCTCAACCTGACCGATAATCGCACCGCTGTCAGCGTCGACGATGAGCAGTGCTCGACTACCACCGTGCGCCGCATACACTCGTCGCCGTTCGGCGTCGGTCACGACATAATCGAATCCACCGAAAACCTGGACTTGGGCTGGGGGCGTTACGGGTACGAGGTGCATGTTGCTCCTATCTGTTTAGCGTGAAGAAAGTGCTACCTGAAGATCATGGGATGTACTTGCGAGGACGGGGCGCGTACCCGCGTGGCGGAGAACTTTGCGCGCTCGACAATGAGACAGGGGTGATTCCAAGGCTCGAGCAGCTCGTTCTTGTTGGTATCGTGTTGACGTCAGCATCCGGGATTTGTGCCGCTGAGGCCGCGATTGGCAGTGCCGCCCCCGAAAGCCGCTGCAGATCAAAACCTCCCGTCAAGTCCGTAAGTCGAGGATCGCCGTCGCGAGGTCCCTGCGGCATATACGGCTTCTCGTCTGGGAGCGAGGAAAGCGCTGGGAGTCCAAAGAGCGTATCGACGAACTTCACTACGGAACCGGTGTCGCCAACGTCGTGCACGATGGCAGCCGACTTCGCATACGGCGAGATGAGGATGAACGGAATGCGAGGGCCGTCACCGCAAGGGTGTCCGTCCGGGCAACGCTCGAACTGCGGCGGCACGGCGTGGTCGTAGAAGCCCCCGCTATCATCCCAGGTGATGATGATGGCAGAGTCTTTCCAGTAGCGGCTGCGAGCGATCGCGTTGACAAATGTGGCAACGAAGGCTTCGGCGACCTGGCGGTCCGAGTCGTCGGCGCCGGGATGATCGTCATCACCTAAGAAATGCTTTTGGATGAACGGGTCTTTGTTTGCCGGACGCCAGCCGAAGTGGTTGTACCCTCCGCCTTTTATGTAGACGACCGAGCGATCAGTCAGCGTGCCGTCGCGAAGCGCCGGAAGAATTTGGCCCACACTATGTACCTTATCCCAGAAAACGCCGTTGTGGCGCATGTAGCCGAAATACTGCACGACGTTGCGATGTGATGAATAGCCTTCGAGCGCAATGTTGCTGGCGTAGTTGTAGCCTTCCTGATACCATCCCCAACCGATTGCAGGCCGCCCGCTTGCGGTCATGAGCGCGAGATCCTCTTGGACGCCTTGCGTGTCTTTGGTCGCACGCGCATCGCTTGTTCCGTTGAGCGTCATAAGCACGGTCGCAAACTTTAATGGTATCTCGACCGGCGGTTCGGGCTTTCCGGGATAAGGACCGAAGGCCGGGTCGATGCTGCTGAGCACGGGAACACCAGGTCCCTTGCCCGAGCGTTTCACGTGATCAGCCGGATAACGGGCCCATTGCGACTGCCCGGTCTGCGCGGCGATGATCTCGATGTTACCTGGCGTCGACGGTCCGGTCATGCCCTGAAAGAACTTGTCGTATAGGGCAAACGAGTGTGCATACTTCCATAAGAATGGTATGGTATCGCAATCGTAGTGCGACATGGTGAGCAAGCCCATCGCCTGCGCATCCGACGCGTCGTACCCAGATTTTGCGCTATCTTTCTCCTGCCTCGTTATATATTGATCGTTCACGCCGCCGTGCATTTTTGCGATGAGTGCCGCGCGCGAGTGTCCGGGACTGTCGATGTCGGCATCGGTTATCAAAAATGGGGTGACCCACTGTTTACCGATTGGATCGTACTGGCGAAAGCCGTGGGAACTCGCTTGCACACTCGCGAGGTTATCTGCGTCGGGATAGGTCCCAAAGTATTCGTCGAACGAGTGGTTCTCTTGATAGATGACAAACACGTGTCGGATGTGCTGCCGCAAGGCCTGTACCAAAGCACGGTGCGCGTCCGCGTGCGCGACGGCGGCGCTCGCGCCGTGGCTTACCCACGCCGCGAGCACCCCGACGAGCAAGCAAACCACTATAGATGCGGCGAGCACCCGTGAGCTCATACCCCTCTTCATCAGTAGCGCTCTATCACAGTGAAACTGACCGCCGCGGGAGAAAGCCCGAAACGCTCAGATCCCTGGTTCACTCCTGTGGAGTCGACTCCGAAATGGTTTTCCGGAATGAAGCTGCCTAGACCGATGCGTCCGTAATTGTCTACCACTTGGTTGAACAGATTCGAGACGCCGAGGTTAACAAAGGTGTGCGGCGCGATCTGTTGCGTAAGTGCGAGGCTCGCTTCCCCGTAGGATGCTCGAGCCAGTTCGTTATTGCTGTCAACCTGCACGTAGTCGACGTAAAGCTCGCCACCTCGTGATGTTGTGAGATTAGCCGCTAGACCCCACTTGTGCAGCGGAATCTTGGGAAGCTGCGAACCCGGGATCAACGTCGGGTTGTTCATCAACAGACTGTCCGGCGCGTCGAAAATTGTCGTCGATTGGGTGTTCCAATAACCGTCGACGAAAAAGTGAGGATCGACGCGGACCCGCTGGCTGAGCTCAAAGCCACGCGCGCGCGACGTTGCCAAGTTGAGGTTCGAATTGATGAAGAAATTCGCGATTGTCGCTGGATTCGACGGCGTAAAATTCGGGCACACGGAGGTGACGTGTGCTATCGCTGCCGCGAGATAGGTCGCGCCACCGAATTCATTGAGGATGTCGAGGTAGTTAGCCGCAGGAGCTTGCCCCTCGAAGATGGTGTTTCGTTCGTTTGTGTCATAGAGAGTGAACTGAGTTATTGTGTCGGCGAACTCTCGATGAGCGAATGACGCCTCTATGTCAGTCGATTTTTCGGGAAGAACTCCCGAGGATGGGACGGTTCCCAGAGAAAACTGCTGGCAGTTGCCGGGATTAATCCCACCGGGGCCCGTGAGGTCGACCGCGATCGGCGCGGGATCGGCGGATGCACCTCCGCCAGTCAGGCGGATGACGTCTGCCGGCTCAGGACGGTAAACGACCGACAACCGCGGATCGAACGACCATCCGCCGATAAGCGATTTCTTCTCCCACGCGTTAAGAAAGAATGACAGTTGCTGTGTCGGCGCGTACGCGTCGCGGACAAAGAAACTCTGGAGCTTCGACAAGAGCGCTGAGTGTGGGATAAATGCTGGCGATGCAGCTCCGTTTATCGAATTGCCGTTCGTGTACTGCCGCTGCTGATAGTATCCGAATCCAAAATCGTTCTTGTTGCCTGTTATGGAGTCGCTGATTAGGCCGCCGATGGTATGGTAGATGTTTGTCAGCACCGCGTCAGGCCCGTTGACAAAAGACGCCGAACGTTGACGGTTCTGACTGAAGTTGTCGATGAAGCCGTCTACCGCGACCTGATTTTTGCCAAACACCGTTAGAAGCCGCGCATGATAGTCCTGATTTCCAAGCGCTTGGAATGCTCCCGGCCCTCCGCCTGCCGGTCCGCTCGCTCCTTGCCCATACTGCTTCGGTGTAAGACACGCAGCTCCGGTGTCTGTCGTGACCGTGATGCCGGCCGCGCCCGAAGAGGTCACGCAGTTCGTATTGCTCTGTGCCTGGAATGTTGCGAACTCAGGTGATATGAAGTCGTTGTCTCCGTTGCCCGTCTTGTCGTCCCACGACGTTGCGCTATAACCCGTTAACGTTAAAGATGTGTTCGGTGAAAACGAGTAGCGCATCTTACCGAGGAAGTTGCGAAGCATGTAGTCGCCCGTGACTTCGTACGTGCTGCCTGCGAGCTTTGCGGTTGTCCAGTCATTCCCGCGCAGTCCGGTCTGCGCAATAATCTGGCGAGGGAAATCCCCGTAGGTTCCGGTTACGCCATATGCCATAGCATACCCGATCTTGTCCGACGTTCCCGTCGCCTGCACGCCGAAGACTTGTTTGCCCTGCTCTGCAATTCCGTACTGAAGCTCACCGGTAGATCGTAGAGTTGGATTAAGCGTCTGCATGTCGACCGAGCCGCCGACGGCATCGACACCGTAGAGACCCGTCGCGCCAGATCCATAAGTCACAAGCGTGCTCTCGGTGGCAAACAACGGCGAGTCCTGGTAGTTGAAGCCGCCCACACCGCCGCCGATGTCGCCCGGGTACACGCCGAGCGGTCCAATGGGGTGCCCGTCGAGAAGGACCTGGGTCTCGCTCGGCTTGAGGCCACGAATGTCAATGCTAATGTCATCGCCCACCGCCGAATCCAGTCCTATGAGATTCACTTCAGGAAGCTTGCCGAGCGTCTCGGCCATGCGGATCTGATTGGTTCGTTGGGCCAATTTAGGATCGGCTACAGACTGGATGGTGGTTGTCGTCTGCAGTCCTGCCGCGTGCGAACTGACAACTATATGGCCAATCGTCCGAACGGCGCCAGCTGTCTGCGTTCGTTGCATGATGAGCGATAGGTTGACGGTATCGGTCGTGACTTGTATCGCATCCGACCGTACCGTGCCGTAGCCTTGCGCACGAACGACGATGACGTAGGTTCCCGGCTTCACAGCAGGAAGGGTGAACGCACCAAACTGGTCTGCCTTTGTGGAGGCAACGATCGTCGTATTTTGTACAAGTTCCACGGTCGCCCCGGAGATCGGGATCGAGCCATCTCGGTCAACCACACTCCCGGTGATCGCCACAGTCCCAGGTGATGATGGCAACGGATTGTCGGCAAGCGCCGGAACCGCGCCAAGCACTAGAAGGACGAGGCCCAAGAGTGTCGTCCGAAGCGTGGTTGTTGTAGCTGAGCGCATATCGAAAGCCTCCTTCAGTGGCTCTGGTGACTAAGATCCGTGGCGCCTGTCATCAGGCTCACGGCTTGATCCATTGTAGTTGAGCGCGGGTCCATCGTTCCTACGTGCTGTCCGTGACGCATGACGTGTATGCAATTGGCGACCTCAAATACCTGAGGTAAGTTATGGCTGATGAAGATCACGGCAGCGCCGGCCGCGCGTACCTTGCGAACCAGCTCCAAAACGAGAGCCGTTTGAGCGACACCGAGCGCGGCTGTCGGCTCGTCCATAATGATCACTGCAGAGCCCCATAAGACGGTGCGAGCAACAGCGATAGATTGACGCTGTCCACCGGATAGCGTGTCGACGCGTTGATTGATAGAATGAACTTTGATCCCGAAATCCCGTAAGTGCTCTTCAGCGCGTTTGCGCATGGCGCGGCGGTCGAAGATGTCAAGTCTCCCGAGCAGGCCAGGCCGAAGAATTTCCCGCGCAAGGAAGAGATTAGCTGCGATATCGAGGTCGGGGGCGAGCGCAAGATCTTGGTAGGCGGTTTCAATGCCCGCGTCTCTTGCTTCGCGAGGGCTGTGAAACATCATGGGTTTCCCATGCAAGCGTACTGTTCCAGCGTCCGGAGCGATGACTCCTGAGATGACTTTTATGAGTGTTGACTTTCCCGCGCCATTGTCGCCGATGAGTGCTGTGATCTCGCCACCATACGCCTCGAAGTCCACTTCCTTGAGAGCAACGACATTGCCAAAGCGCTTAGAAACGCCTCTTGCCTCGAGGACAGGTTGCTTGGGAAGAACGGTCGCGCCCATCATCAAGCTGCCGCCGCCTTCGGCTTACGCCAGTGATCAAGATATACGAACAATATCAGAAGCGCGCCCTCGAGCATGCGCGCGACCTGCGGATCGAAATTCAATAGGTTCAGACCGTTCGTCATGATCTGCACTAGCGTCACGCCGAGAAACGTACCGACGATAGAGCCTCGCGCTCCGAAGAGGCTTGCTCCTCCGAGCACCGCAGCCGCAATGGCATCGAGTTCGTACCCAGTGCCGGCATTAGGATCACCCTGTGCCTGACGTGCCGTCAGCAAAATACCAGCGATACCGGCGAGGAGACCGCTGATCGCATACACGGTCAAGATCGAAGCACCTGTATTTATGCCGGCCCGTCGGGCGCTCTCCATATTGCTGCCGATTGCGTACATGTAGCGCCCGCGTCGAGTAAGATGCAAAAATAGTCCTGAGACGACACACACGAGAGCCAAGACCCAAAACAAATTCGGCACCGCAAGCGTTGTGCCGGCTGCGAAGTTTGTAAAACCCGGTGCGTCGTAGCCAACTTGCTGTCCGTTGCCGAGGATTTGTGTCAGGCCGCGCAAGATACCGAGCATTCCGAGCGTCACGATAAACGGCGGCAAGGCCGCGGCGTTGATGAGCGCCCCGTTCAAGAGACCAATGGCGATCGCCGTGACCAGCACTGCCATGACCGCCACCAGTGTCGGTAGGTTGTGTGCCAAACCCAAGGCTACGATGATGCCGCCAAAGCCCAAAAGCGATCCGACCGAAAGGTCAATGCCGGCTGTAATGATGACGAACGTTTCGCCGACGGCGAGGATGCCTACCACCGCCATCTGCCTAGCGTTGTTATCGAGGTTTTGCAGCGTCAAGAAGCCTTGGGCGGTTATCGAGAAAACCACGACGAGGATGAGGATTATGCCAAGCAGCCCGAGCCGCATCACGAGGTCCCACCGAGTAGACCTTGTGCCGGGCTCCGGACGAGCGATAGGCGTTGTTCCGCGCGTTCCCGCTATTTCTTCCGCCTCTGCGCTTTTGGGATGCTGTGACACGGTTTCGGGGAGATGCTACTTGTCGTCTGGGTCGGCGGCAAGAGTCTGGCCTGCCATTCCGAGACTGTGGAGATATGCCAGGTGATCAACAAGCGATTTTGGACCTTTTATCGACGCCCATTCCTCATTCGGTATGACGACGGAGTCCGGACCATCGAGCATATTGAAAGCGGTCTTGGGCTTTCCCGGGTTTCTCCTCATCGGTATATTGGATGGAATTGCAGTGTATACTGATACCGCTGGCTGTTGAACCAACGCATCAAGCATCGGGGCAGCCGCCGCATCATTGATATTAAGCGGGTTCAGTCCAAACAACACTTCGACCGTTCGGAGAACCGACGGTATACTATACAGAGTGTGGTCGACGTAACCACGTCGCACGTATGGTCCGATGAAGAATGCGGGCATGCGGCGCGAATTCACGTGGTCCCCCGTGCCTTGCGGATCGTCGGTCGTGACGAAAACAACCGTGTCGTGCCACTCCGGCATCTTCGAAAGTCCCGCGATGATTTGACCCAAGGCAACATCGTTGCTTGAAACATAGGATTGCAT
>Ga0185299_10006802_pt1 | contig 12027 bp, 10 predicted proteins | sample PaiPotPPA55metaG_FD_128002 | JGI IMG/M metagenome (GOLD analysis project Ga0185299, IMG submission 128002) | Iron sulfur acid spring bacterial and archeal communities from Banff, Canada, to study Microbial Dark Matter (Phase II) - Paint Pots PPA... ...
AAAATCAATCCAATGACAAAGCAAACCTTAGGGTCTTCCAAGCAGGAGCACTTCAGAATCGCCGTCCTGGACGACTACCAGCACGTCGCTCTTTCGCTCGCGGACTGGTCGGTGCTGGATGGGCGGGCGACCGTCACCGCATTCAACGACCATCTCGCGGACTCCGACGCCGTCGTCGAGCGCCTGCAGCCATTCGACATCGTCTGCGTGATGCGGGAGCGCACGCCGATGACGCGTACTATCATCGAGCACTTGCCCAAGCTCCGCATGATCGCCTCGACGGCGTCCCGGAATGCCTCGATCGACCTCAAGGCTGCAGAAGAGCGGGGCGTGGAGGTCGTTCATACGGGCTACACCTCGGCGCCGACGATCGAACTGACCTGGGCACTTATCCTCGGCAGTGCCCGCAATCTCGTCGCCGAAAACGCCTCGCTGCGCAGCGGCGGTTGGCAGCGGTTCATCGGGGACGACATGGCCGGGCGAACGTTGGGCGTTCTCGGTCTCGGCAATGTCGGCGGCTCCGTCGCGCAAATCGGCAAGGCATTCGGCATGAATGTGATTGCCTGGAGTCAGAATCTGACGGCCGAGCGCGCAGCGGAAGTGAGCGCCAAGTTGGTCTCCAAGGAGGAGTTGTTCAGGCGGGCGGACGTCGTTTCCGTCCACGTCGTCCTCAGCGATCGGACGCGCGGTCTCGTCGGCGGCCCTGAGCTCGCGATCATGAAACCCACAGCCCGCCTGGTGAACACGTCTCGCGGACCGATCGTAGTCGAGGCGGATCTAATTGCCGCGCTCAAAGCCCAGAGGATCGCCGGTGCTGCCATCGATGTCTTTGACCAGGAGCCGTTGCCGCTCGACCATCCGTTCCGCACGTTGGCGAACCTGCTGGCCACACCACACATCGGCTACGCCTCGCGCGGCCTTTACACCCGCTTCTATCAGGACACCGTCGAGAACATCCGCCGTTGGCTCGATGGCCAGGCAACGGGCTGACGCGTCCTGCAGGCAGCCCAGAAAGAAGAACATCAGGATCAAAATGAAAATACTAATCGACTTTGTGACAAATGGCAGCTCAGGTGCCTCCCGCCTCACCCTCTACCCCAACCGGATTAATCCGGGATCGCCGCAGGGCAGCGCCCTCGCCGCGAAAAGCGCAACTTGAAAGGAGTCTCATCCATGAAAGCCATCCAATCCATAAAAGCCATCCAGTATCGCGCCTACGGCGCTTATGCCGAAAACAGGTTCGTTGATCTTCCGGCACCGACCGCGAACGACGGTCAAGTACTTGTGCGGATGCACACGGTCGGGATCAATCCGCTAGATAACACCTTTCGCTCCGGTCACCACTATGCTGCCACGCCTGAGAATTTGCCGCGGGTTGGCGGTCAGATGGGCGCGGGCGTAGTGGTGGAGACAAAGAGCCCCAGTTTCAAAGTCGGTGACCGCGTGTTCGTCACCGGGCCTGGCTTTGGCGTTATTGCCGACGGCACTTGGCGAGAACTGGTCGCTGCACCCGCTACCGGCCTGATGCCAATCCCCTCGCATATCGACGATGATCACGCTGCCGCCTTCCTCGCCGGTGCGGGCTATCTGGTGGGGTATCTCGTGCTGACGGAGTTTGTTGCCTTCAAACCCGGGCAAAGCGTGCTTGCTCCCGGTATTGGTGGCGCGGTGGGTATGGAGAGTGTGCAGATTGCCCGTAAGCTCGGCGCATCGCTCGCGATTTCCACCGCCAGCACTAGCGCGAAAGCGGAGAAGGCGCAGGCTGACGGCTACGAGCACGTCATCGACCTCTCGCGCGAGAGCCTGCGAGACGGCGTGATGCGGCTGAGCGGCGGCAGGGGTGTGGACGTGATTATCGATGGCGTAGGCGGAAAGCTCACGGGCGAGGCGCTTGGTTGCCTGCTTCCCGGAGGGACGTATGCGGTGGTCGGCTACGCTGGCGGTCGCGAGGCGAGCGTCAACCTCACCGACATCATCTGGAAGGCGGCCAAGGTACGTGGCTTCACTTTCAGGGCCTTCGCGCCGGAGACGCTGGCCGCAGCGCAGAAGACACTCATCGGCTATCTGTCCGAAGGTGCGATCCAGCCAACCATCGCCAAAGTGTTTTCGCTCTCCGATGCGGCGGACGCGGTTCGCCACCTGATCGAGGACCGGCCGTTCGGACGCGTGCTGATGCGGGTGGAGGATTGAGGCCAGGATGCAAGACGCATCAGCTAGCATCGTGCCTTTGTAACGAACCGATTGTTTTTTATGTCTACGTTGAACGAGATTCCGCAGCCACTGGGTAAATTGAAGGGAAAAGTGGCAGTCATCACCGGCGGCACGACCGGGATAGGGTTAGCCACAGCAAAGCTCTTCGTCAGAGAAGGTGCTTACGTCTTCATCACGGGCCGTCGTCAGAAGGAACTCGATGAGGCCGTGAAGGCAATCGGTAGCAATGTTACCGGCGTTCAGGGAGATGTTGCCAAACTGGCCGACCTTGATCGCCTCTACGAGACTGTCAAGGCGGAGGGACGAATCGATATTGTTTTTGCTAACGCCGGTCTCGCTGAATTTTCTCCCTTGGTCAACATCACGGAGGAGCATTTCGACAAATTATTCAACATCAATGTAAAAGGAGCATTATTCACGGTGCAAAAAGCCTTACCGCTACTAAATGATGGCAGCTCGATCATTCTCACGGGCTCCGTCGCAGGTGTCAAAGGCACTCCCGCCTTCGGTGTCTATGGAGCGACAAAGGCTGCCATCCGTAATTTCGTGCGAGCATGGACGGTGGAGCTGAAGGACCGCCGTATCCGCTCAAACGTTCTTAGCCCAGGTCCGACCGATACTCCGCAGGTGACTCGACAACCGGTGGACGCTATCGCACGGATTGTGTCCACCATCCCGATGGGGCGTATGGGAGAACCGGATGAAATCGCCAAGGCAGCGCTATTTCTGGCCTCCGATGACTCCAGTTTTGTCACGGGCATCGAACTATTCGTTGATGGTGGCAGAGCGCAAATCTAAGTCGTTTCGCTTGCGTTGCGCGCGGCAGGATTTCTTCAGCCTGGGAAACGGTTCTCCCGCCGGCCATTGGAGGTTCGATGGGTAACGCATTGGCTCAACTGGCTAGGACGTTAGACGCGAGGCATGCGGTCTCGACAACGACCAGTCTCGCAAAGGCTGCAGAGGCACTCCGGTACCTCGTCGAGCGCCGTCCGTTCGGACGGGTACTTCTCGCGATATAACTCGCACGCTGACCGGGTCCGCGACTGTCGGGTAGTGAAACATTATTTTATCTTCCGCTCGGTCGGATAATCCAATATTGATCGCCTGAGCAGTTTTATCGTAACCGTGTAAATGGATGTTCTGTTGGAGCAATCCGAAGGTGGCTGGGATGGGCTCATACGCGTATACCTCCGCCCCATGCTGGGCAGCGCAGAGCGTAAAGACACCAATGTTAGCCCCGACATCAAAGACGATATCGCCGGGCAAAATAAAAATCCCTTCTCGGAAATACAGTTTGTCCACGAAAATTTCATCCAGGACCATGCGGGTCTCCGGTTCATTGAGACAATAGATTTCGCCAAGTGCCGGATGGGCAATTTTGCGGATGGTTTCCTGTTCTATTCCCTTAGTAGAATTAAACTTACTCATTTGTGACTGATAGAATCGACTTTCATAAATATCTGAGATTGATGGAAACCAATGCGACACTAGCGAAAAAGATCAAACGCCTCCGAAAGGTGTTGCTTGCTAAGACGTGACCCAGTTGACTTCTAGCCCTCCGACTCAACAAGGAGCGGGCGATGCGCCGACGCCAGCTCAAAGCTCTATGGAAAGCATGTCTCAAATCTTGACATCCGTTCGTTCCTCTCGGGCAGCGCACTGCTTCTCAACGGCTGCCAACAAGATGCAGATGGCGATCCCTTCGGACGCATCGCGGACATCCTCCAAAGGTGGAAATGTGGGGGCGAGGCGCAGAGTGCGGTCATCCGGATCGCGCCCATAGGGCCAGGTAGCCCCTGCCGGGGTGAGCGCCAGACCGATATTTCGAGCAAGCTCGACGACGTGCCTGGCTGTGCCCTCCATCACATCCACGCTGATGAAGTAGCCGCCTTCCGGCCTCGACCACTGTGCGACACCGGTTCCGACCAAGCGCGACTCCAAGGCGGCCGTGACGGCGCCGAACTTCGGCGCGAGCAAGGCGCGATGCGCATCCATGTGACCACGCAGCCCCGCCTCGTTTTTCAGGAAACGCACGTGTCTGAGTTGATTCAGCTTGTCCGGGCCTATTGTCCGCTTCGCTGCGCGGCCGAGATACCAGCGCACATTGGCAGAGGAGGAAGCAAAGAACGCGAGACCGGCGCCGGCGAGCGTCACCTTCGACGTCGAGGCGAACACGAAGGCTCTGTCCGGGTTGTTCGCTTTCTCGCAGAGCTCAAGGATATTTGCTATCTCATGCCGGCGTTCAGTCAGATGGTGGACGGCATAGGCATTGTCCCAAAACAGTCGGAAGTCGGGAGCGCCTGCTCGCATCGCAGCAAGCCGCCGCACGTTATCGTCCGAATACACCTCGCCGGTCGGGTTCGAGTATTTCGGCACGCACCACATGCCCTTCACGGCGGGATCGGCGACCAGCGCCTCGACAGTTTCCATGTCCGGTCCCTGTCCAGTCATCGGTACCGGCAGCATCCGGATACCGTATTCCTCGCAGATCGCAAAATGGCGGTCGTAGCCCGGGACCGGGCAGATGAAAGCTGGGGCCGGCTTCTGCGACCACGGCTCAGCCGAGCCGGGAACACCCTTCAAGAGTGCCCAGACGATACAATCATGCATAACGGCGAGGCTGGAGTTATCGCTTACTACGACGCGATCGACCGGCGCACCCAGCACCGCTGAGAACAGGGCGCGTACCTCCGGCAATCCCTGCAGACCTCCATAGTTGCGTGCGTCGTCACCGCCCTCGGTGAAATGGTCAAGCTTGCCGGGCAACGCCAACAGATCGTTCGCAAGATCGAGCTGTTCCGGAGCGGGTTTCCCGCGCGTCATGTCGAGCGTGAGACAACGTGCGCGGAAGGTTTCGTACTCGTGACGGACCCGGTGCCGCAGTGTATGAAGGTCTTCCTCCTTGAGATCAGCGATTCGTCTCATCATGGTCGGTAGAGACAGCCACGTTCAACCATTCTTCAAGTTCAGCTTCGACGAACTTATCTTTTCTCACGGATTCGTGAAGGCAAGGTCTGCCTTGTATCCGGCGATTTGGTCAAGCGGCCGATAAAATCCACTCGTGAGCCGGGTCGTTGTAAAAGTGCCAGACGCGTTTGGGACCTGCCATGACATTGAAGTAATAGGACTGGTAGCCATGAGGGACTACGACCGGATGGTAGCCACGAGGCACAAGAACGACATCGCGATCTTCGACAGCCATCGACTCATCGATGTCGCGCGAGTCGGTATAAACGCGCTGGAAAATAAAGCCTTGCGGCGGGTCAATGCGATGATAGTAGGTTTCTTCGAGCAGACTCTCGGCCGGAATGTTATCCACGTCGTGTTTGTGCGGCGGATAGCTAGAGGAGTTTCCGCTTGGGGTCTTGACCTCTACAACAAGGAGGGACTCGGCGGGTTGGTCCTGGGGCAGGATGTCGCAGACATAGCGCGTATTGGCGCCTTTTCCGCGCGCGCTGCGTCGCATGGCGGCGGGTTCGATGAGCCGCGCCGGAAGTTCACCTTTTGCAGGGGCGCCAGCCACGGCGAGTTCGACATCGGTCATGGCGTTAATGGTGAGCTTCGTGTGCGGGGGCATATAGACTGCATAAGGGGCAGAATCTTCAAAAACGCTCTTGCGCCCCCCGATCTCGTTCCACTCCAGGACGCCAGTCTTAGCGGAAGCCATCCCGCTCAAAATGACCGCGCATAGTTCGTTGGCATCGTCAGAGAGAGTAAGCGACTCCCCGAGGGCCAATCGGTGAACGGAAAAACTGACATAACGCCAACCCGCCATTTGAGGAGTCACAGAGACGATTTCTCGGGTGTTCTTTTTGGGTTTAACGAGTAGATTCATAAATTTTTTCACGCTTAGCGTTTCTGATTTTCTTTTCCCACGTACCCCAGACGGGTTTAGCCGAACGCTGACGGGTTTATTTGAGAACTCAAACGAGATCCGCTAAATTGTTCGGCTGAATCGTCCGCCTCCGGGAGAGGCTTCTGGGCGCAGACGAGTTAGCATGCCAGTCGACGCGGGTTAACTCAAGTTGATCCCGATGCCGGCCGGCTTCGGTCTCCGCATCAATCACACACGAAGGAGCAGAATCATGAATCTCGCTGATGACGCAAAGAGAGCCAGGAATACGGTCTTCGTAATTGAGTTGACCGACGGTATTTTGGATCCGGCAAAACCGATGTTGGGTCCGTTGATCGATGGCGGTACGATCGTTGGAAACACAGCACCCGGATGCTGGGGCCCGATGATCACTCCGCGGATTCGCGGTGGACACGAAGTGACGCGACCGGTGTTTATCGCAGGCGCAGAATCCGGAGATGCCGTTGTCATTCGAATTCGCGACGTCAACGTCACTTCGTTCGCGACGGCGTCCGGTCACGATCGATGGGTTGAAGGTCACTACCTGGGAGATCCGTATGCCGCGCCGCGCTGCCCGAATTGCGGGACGCTTTACCCGGATACCTACGTTGCCGGAATCGGTCAACAGGCTGTTCGTTGCGTCAAGTGCAATACCCCCGTCACTCCATTCCAGATCGTCAACGGCTACACGACGGTGTTCGACGATACCCGCCAGGTAGGCGTAACCGTTTTCAAGGAAGCAGCGGAAAAAATTGCGGAGTCAGCTCCCAAATTCGCGGCATTACCGGAAAGCTCCGTTCAGCATTCGATCCTGACATATGCACCGCACGACCTCGTTGGTCTGGCCGTTAGGCTTCGCCCGTTTCTGGGTCAACTGGGTACAACGCCGGCCGTTCGCATGCCCGATTCTCATAACGCCGGCGACTTCGGCTCAGCACTGGTGGGTGCACCGCACGAATACGCCATCACCGCTGAACAGCTCGAACTTCGTACGGACGGGCACATGGACATCGACGCCGTCCGACCAGGCGCGATTGTAATCGCTCCCGTCAAAGTGCCTGGTGCCGGAATTTATTTCGGTGACATGCACGCAATGCAGGGAGACGGCGAAATCGCAGGCCACACCATGGATGTCTCCGGCACTGTCACGTTGCGGGTCGACCTCTTGAAAGGGCGAAAGCTGGAGGGACCGGTACTGTTCCCGTTGCTTGATGACCTACCGCCGCTCGCCCGACCGTTGGACGGGACGGAAATGGCGAAGGTACGCCATTTGGCTGCGAAGTGGGGCCTCGACAAGCTCGAGGAGTCAGCGCCAATCTCAATCGTCGGATCCGGCCCGAATCTAAATAGCGCCACCCAAGTCGGGCTTGCACGAGCCGCTGAGCTTCTCTCGATGACAGTCCCGGAGGTTATGAACCGTGCTACGATTACGGGGGGGATCGAAATTGGCCGACACCCTGGCGTCGTACAAATCACATTCCTCGCGCCCCTGACTGCTATCGAAAAGGCCGGTCTACTGCCATTCGTTCAGGAACAATATGGGATTTGGTGAGAGAGCTGGTGGTTAGTGGCTGGTGGCTGGTTTTCGACGGCGCGGATTGAGAGGTGACCGACAAGAAGCCAGGAACTCAAGGACGTCAGAAATTCCTGGATTCTTGAATTCCCGGCTTCTTGACTTCAAAGCTCCCATTCCGCCACTAGCCACTAGCCACTAGCCACTAACTTATCAACCTCATCCCGCTTTGGCATCGAAGGAGCCGTCCCGAGGCGTGTCACTGATAATCCGGCGACGGCGCATCCGTAAACCGTGGCGGCCTCCAGCGATTTCTTCTCAGCAAGCGCAACAGCAAATCCGCCGGCAAAAGCGTCTCCCGCACCGGTGGTTTCCACCACCTTCCCACAATGGAATGCAGGTATGTGCCGGCAGATTGACTGGTTTTTCACGAATGCTCCCTTTTCACCAAGAGTCAGCACCACGTTCGGGACGCCAAGCGCCAATAACCGGTCAGCCAACTTCTCGATATCTTCGAATTCATCGAGAGATTTGCCCCCGATGAGTGCCAATCCCTCCGATTCATTTGGTGTCAGGTAATCCACTTTCTGAAGTACTTCGATGGGGAGTGGAAGTGCGGGCGCTGGATTTAGGATAACGGGGACACCCGCTTCGTGTGCAATCTCGATCCCGCGAATCGTCGGCGGAAACGGCAACTCGAGCTGAGTCAGGAAGATGTCAGAAGTTGCTATCTCCTGTCGAGCAGCTTCCACCTCGGCAATAGTCAACCGCCCGCAAGCGCCCTGGACCACGACGATTGCGTTCTCGCGTGTCCGATCATCAACTACGATGGTTGCCGTACCGCTACTCTCTTCCGGATCCTCATACACTCGATCGAGACTAATCCCTTCATTCAGATAGAAGCTTCTGGCCATTTCGCCAAAAGCGTCACGCCCCAATTTGGTGATCAGACGCACATCACTATTTAGCCGAGCCGCGGCAACCGCCTGGTTCGAGCCCTTACCGCCCGGACCAAGTTTGAAAGCGATTCCCAGAATAGTTTCCCCCCATTTAGGCATCCGGTCGGTCCGACAAGTCAGATCGGCCACAAAAGCTCCCAAGACACAAACTTTCGGCTTCGCCATGATGGTGCTCTTCGGTTAATTGTTCAACACGACGCCCTTCTTGATCAGAATACAGCCATACGGCCGCAATTCTCCCGACGCGAGAATTGCGTATGCATTTTTTGCCCTCTCATAAAACGCGTGCCGTTCGATCTTGGCGAGGGGCACATGTTTACCCTCCTCCTGGTCAATGACTTTCTGGAATTCGCGTTGCACCTCGGGGACTTCATCCGGGTCATTCACGACTTCCATTCGCAATGCGGGATCATCGACAAACGTGTCGAGCGGAATCAAACGCAGACAGGCTTCCAGGGCGGCCGGAGCATCAGCTCCGTCCAATCTGACAAGTCTTTTTGCCATCGAAACAGCGGGAAAATGCGCGTCAACAATTGCAAGATCGTCTCCGTGTCCCATCGAGGCTAGCGTGTAGAGTAACTCTGGTGTGTGCAGGCGGCTGAGGTTTTTGAGCATGGTATTCGATTTATTTGATGGCGCCCATGGTAAGGCCCCGGGTTAAGTACTTTTGGAGGAAAGTTGCGACGAGCAGTGCCGGTGCGATTGCGATAATTGCCGCCGCTGAAATCTGACCCCAAAGTATTTCGTGGCCGCCGGCAAACTGGGCGATTACCACCGGTAACGGAGTCACTTTCGAGCCACTGAAGATGACGGCGTAGGCGAAGTCGTTCCAAGCAAAAATGAAAGTGAAAAGAGCCGCAACCACTATCCCGGGGGCGGCTAAGGGAATAACAATCATATGAAATATCTGAAGAGGCCTCGCTCCGTCCACCTTGGCTGCCTCCTCTATTTCACGTGGAAGATCTTCGATAAACCCCTTCAAGATCCAGATTGCGAACGGCAAATTGAAAACGGTGTAGGAAAGAACCAGGCCGGAATAGGAATCCACCAGTCCGACAAACCGGAAGATGACAAACAGGGGGAGGATAGTTGCAATAGGAGGGAACATGCGAATCGAGAGAATCCAAAACGCCAGATGCTCGCGACCCACCTGAAACCGCGCGATTGCATAAGCCGCGGGTGCGCCGAGCAGCAGCGAGATCATCATCGACGAGAAAGCAATGATAAAGCTATCAGTGAGACCCTTCAGCGCTCCGCGACCGAGCGAATCCGGATAGTTCGACCAATCCAGATGCGCCGGGAACCAGACCGGTGGTCGGGTAAAAAACTCACCCCGTGACTTCAGGCTGCTGGCTACGATCCAAAAGAAAGGAAAAAGGAACAACATGACAAATGCCATGAGAGTCACCCACTTCAGAACGTCCATTGTTATACGTTTTGACAATTTAGGCGCTCCTTTGCCGGCGGATGAACGATAGAAACATTTTGGCCGCAATGGTGACCAGGATCAGTTGAATGAAAGACATGGCAGATGCGTAGCTCGGGTTAAAGAACTTGAACCCCTGCACATAGGTAAAAAACGTCAGCGTCTCGCTGCTGTTTCCCGGTCCCCCTTGGGTCAATATATAAACGAGGTCAAAGGTCTTGAACAAGTCCACGCCACGCAACAGGATCCCGATCCCGGTTACCGGAAGTATGAGAGGGACTGTGACAAACCGAAACATGGACCAACCGTGTGCCCCGTCCAGGCGGGCTGCTTCCACAATGTCATGCGGTTGGCTCTGCAATGCGGCTAGAATGATTAACGCCAGGAATGGCGTCCATTGCCAGGTGTCGGTCAGAAAGATCGAGGTCAATGCCGTCTGCTGAGACGCGAGCCAAGCCGGGCCCTTGATACCGAATCGAGCCAGAATGTCGTTGAGCGGGCCATATGAGGCGTTGAAGATCATCCGCCCTTGCCAGCCCGCAACAACCTGCGAGATGACCGACGGAATCAAGATCGCGCTCAACAGAATCGTACGACCTCGTCGGATGCAGAACAGTAAGGATGCAATGATGTACCCGAGCACGGTTTGAGTCACGACTCCCGCTCCGACCAGCACTAGCGTGTGCCAGAGAGCGTCCAGAAAGCGCGCATCTTTGGTAGCCAGCTTAAGGTAGTTATCCAACCCGATCCATCTCATCGGTTGTGGTGAGCCAAACTGCAGGTTTGTAAAGGATACGCCGAGCGAAAAAAGCAATGGCGCGATGGTCACAAGAAAGAGCAGACCGACCGCCGGCAGCACCATGACTCGGGCAGCATTCCTTTCTTGTTGGCCTAACATGTCTGAAGGGGAGTTGCTTGGCCCGAAAGCTTTCGAAATCTGCGTCAGGTGCGAACGCGTGATTTCGATCCGTTGTGATAGGCCGGATTCTGGTGCCCCTTCAGGGCACATTGCCTTGAATTTCCCAACCCAGGGTTAAAACCCTGGGCTGAGATCTGGTCCCCCTTCGGGGGAGAGATTTGCACGGCTTCGCTTAAGTTGGCGCGCATTACTGCAGCAATCCTGCAGAACGATAGCTGGTTAATGCCTCTTTCCAGAACTTCTTCTGATTGTCCGCACCCAGCCTCTCGGTGATCCCCTTCCAATCCTCTGCCGCGGCGTCCAGTGCGGTTTTTGGATCTGCCTCTCCCGATAATGCTTTATTCACCGCGAGATCCAGAGCATCGATGTACTGGGCCGCTCCAGGGATATTCAAATCAGGAAAACCGTTCTTGAGATTCCCTTCGGTCGCTTCAAGATACGCCTTCCTCGAAGTTTCATCGGAAAATTTATAGTGGGACGGATCCGTGAAATGACTTACCCGATATGGATCCTGTCCGCTCCAATTCGCTGCAACCGTAATCGGGCTCTTATCCAAGGAAAGAAACTTCGCTACCCAAAAGGCCGCTTCTTTATTCTTCGAGGAAGCAGGAACCGCCAGGACACGGCCAACTGGCATGGGTGTCCTGTGCTGCACTTTTCCATTCACCTCGGTCCCAGGCACTACGGCAAACCCGACTTTGCCGACGACTTTGCTAAGCTGCGGATCAGCCGTCTTCTTCCCAACATCCGACCATTGCACCACCATCGCGATATCGCCGTTCAGGAATGCATTTTTAAGCTCTTCGTATCCGTAGCTGAGCACATCGGGCGGACAAAACTTGAGGCTGTCGACCATGTTCTGCAGTCCTTCCACAGCCGCTGGTGTGTTAATCATCGGGTTCATATTCTCATCGAAATAGATGCCCCCAGCGCTTGCGAAACGGCTAAGGAACCAGCCGTAACTGAAGCCTCGGGCGCCATATTCGCCGGTGCCATAAAATGGATGATCCAATTTCTGGCCGGCTAACGTGTCTCCCTGTTTCCGGGTGAAGAACTCGGCCACCTGCAGCCATTCTTTCCAGTCCGCCGGCGGAGTTAAATCGCGATTATACTTTTGTTTAAACGCATCCTTTTCCTGCGGATTCT
>Ga0185299_10006803_pt1 | contig 12022 bp, 9 predicted proteins | sample PaiPotPPA55metaG_FD_128002 | JGI IMG/M metagenome (GOLD analysis project Ga0185299, IMG submission 128002) | Iron sulfur acid spring bacterial and archeal communities from Banff, Canada, to study Microbial Dark Matter (Phase II) - Paint Pots PPA... ...
ATTAAATTTGCTGATTTAGTTGCCTGATTTAGTTTCGGGATTTTATTCTGAGCTTAACCGCCAGCCCGTTGCGAAAAGTTAAAATGATTCGAAGATTTGCTGAGGAGCAGGAGTAATGAAGAAGGTGGGGCTGTTATGCGGGCGGGAATTCAGTTTCCCTCCGGCATTCATCGAGCGGGTAAAAACTTTAGGCGCGAAAGACGGCGTCACCGCTGAATTCGTGAAACTTGGCGGCACGCGGATGGATGAGCCCGCGAAGTACCGGGTTATCGTGGACCGCATTTCGCATGAAGTGGAATATTATCGCGGCTATTTGAAGCACGCGGTGCTGCAGGGAAGCTACGTCATCAATAATCCCTTCTGGTGGACGGCAGACGACAAGTTTTTTAATTATTGCGTGGCGGCAAAACTGGGCGTCGCGATTCCCAAGACGGTGCTATTGCCGCAAAAAGGCTACCCCAAAGATGTAGACATCAATGCCGAATCGTTGCACAACCTCGAATACCCAATCGATTGGGACGCTTTGCTTGATTACGTCGGGCGCCCGGCGATTCTGAAACCATATTCCGGTGGCGGCTGGAAACATGTGTATAAAGTTCACACCAAAGAAGAATTGTTGGCTGCCTACGATCAGACTTCGCCATATTGCATGACGCTGCAGGAATTTATTGATTTCACGCAATACGTGCGCTGCTTCACATTCGGCAAAACGGATATTTTACCGGTGCACTACGACCCCAAGGACCGCCGCTATATCGTGGATCACGAATATCTTTCCTCGGAGATTGGCGAGCGTGTGGTTAAAGATGCGCAAACGATTAATCTGGCGCTGGGCTACGAAATGAACACCATCGAGTTTGCCATTCAGGATGGCATACCCTACGCGATCGATTTTCTGAATCCCGCGCCTGATTTTGAGCGCGACCGCATCACCGCGTTTTATTTCGAGCAGGTCGTGGACCGGATGGCGCGTTTGGTGATCGATCGCGCGCTGAGCGGAGATGTTTCCAATTCGTGGCCGCGTTGGGAAGAGATGGTTGGTATTAAGGCAGGAACCCAGGAAGGCGGCATCGCGGGTTTCACTGGAGCGCCGAAACGGAAGACGCAGGCTGCGGCGGCGCAGTCGCAGTCTGCACCAGCGCAAACGCCGCAAAAGTCCCCGGCACCGGCGCGAACGCCAGCTGCGCCTGCATCTACACCCGCGCCAGCCAGTCCCAGCAAATCGAAAATAAAATGAGCACCCCTTCGCCAAAACCCATGGACGGTACCGCAGCGGAATACTGGCACGCTTTGCTGCATCCAGCGATAAAGAAGGAACATGCCTTCGCGGAGAATTTCCTGAAGGAGTTGCGCGCCGCCAAACTGACCTTTGGCGATCGCGTGCACTGCCCATTTCTTCGGCCCTTTTTCCTTTCTACTGAAGATGAAGCTCGCGTGCGCCCGGTGGCCGAGACCCTTGCGGAACTCGGGGAGCGTGTAGCGCTTGCCGCGTTGGCGGACGAAAAATTGTTTGCACAATTTCATTTGCGCCCCGAAGAAGCGCGGCTGGCGCGTTTGCCCGGTGGAAACGGAAGAGTCAGCACGGCGTCGCGCCTGGATGCGTTTTTGCTGCCCGAATCGTTGAAATTCGCGGAATACAACGGCGAATCACCGGCGGGCGCGGGCTATTCGGAAACACTGGCTGAAATTTTCAGCGCACTTCCGTTGATGGCGCAATTTTCAAAACGCTACGCGGTACATACCTATCCGCTGAGCGCCAAGCTGCTCGACGCGCTGGTACTGAGTTATGTGGATTGGGGCGGCAAGAGCAAGCGGCCGCAAATCGCCATCGTGGACTGGAAGAGCGTTCCTACCTGGAGCGAATTTGAAATACTGAAAGCGCGCTTCGAGAAAATGGGCGTGCCTACGCTGGTGGCGGACCCGCGCGATTTGAGGTTCGACGGGCAAAAATTGAGCGCGCACGGCAAAAAAATCGACCTGGTGTATCGCCGGGTGTTGATCAACGATATCGTGGCGAAGCCCGACGAGTGCGCTGCTTTGGTGAGCGCTTACACCGCCAATGCCGTGTGCGTGGCGAATTCCTTTCGTTGCAAGATTCCTCATGTCAAAACTTTTTTTGCGGTGTTGACGGATGAACGAAACGACGCGCTGTTTTCGTCGCCCGAACGTAAGATCATTGCGAATCATATTCCCTGGACCCGGGTGGTCGCGGATGTGCACACGACGCGGCACGGCAAATCCGTCGAGCTGCTCGCTCTTATTCGCAAAGAACGCGAGAACCTGGTTCTGAAACCCAGCGACGAGTACGGCGGCACTGGCGTCACGCTCGGCTGGGAAACCAGCGAAAGCGCGTGGGACGGCGCCATTCAAGAGGCGATTTCGAGTCCGGGTTCCGAAAACAGCGGAGCTTGCTGGATCGTTCAGGAACGCATCCCCATCCGCCGCGAAGTTTTCCCATACATAAATGCCAGCGGCGATGTGGAGTTTCGCGACATGCTGGTGGACTTCGCGCCTTATCTTTTCCGCGGAAAATTGGCCGGCTATCTCACGCGTCTTAGCGCCTCGGGCCTGGCCAATGTAACCAGCGGTGGCGGGCAGGTTCCCGCGTTTCGTGTCTCGCCAAAAGATCATCATCGGCAAATTAGAGTCGCGGTGTAAATCTCCGGAAATACGCACTTATAAATCGTTTCAGTGGATTGTGTATATGAATTTCTGTTGGACTTGCAGTTCAACTGGCTCGCCTCTGACCAAAAAAGGGCGGTACACGTAGTTTTTCAATGATTCTTCGAGCCCCTTACGCATTTCAGCTGTCCCGTCAACGAATTGGATCCCGGAAACGTGGCCGTCCTTCGTAATAGTGAATTTCATGGTCGCCTCGCCACCAGGCGCGCGAATAGTTCTTGGATACTGAGGCATTTCTCTATGTATCGAATAGTCGAGCAGGAGAACACTTGGATCCGCGTTGATATTTTTTTCGTCCACGGGTACGGCATCTGGAGGCGGGGTAAAATCCGCAGCTGTAATTTGCCCGATTGATTCAAGCTTTTCCAAGTTTAGCTGCAGGTACAATTTCCCACCCCGAGTGACGCGAATGTCCTTAGCAATATATCTATCTTGAAATCGCACAATCTTGTCGTACACCGTTTGATCCCATACAGTGATCGGACTCATCCCTCCCCTGCTGTACCGGAGCATTAAGGAATTGGGTTCAAAACAGAACCCGGCCACACCATCGTCATTCAAAATTCTCAACCCCTCGGTGCTGCGTATCAGAACACAGGGGAGCTGAGTCTTACCAAAATTGCGGGTCTTCGATTCAGGCTTGCCGTACTGTAAATCCATTTCACGGAACATCGGTCGTACGAACTCATCCCTCACTCGAGTCTGCAATTCTCCCGGCCATTTGCTGTTCCCAGAACGGTAGAGACTCTTATCGGTGGCAATGTCCGTTTGCGTAAAGGTTGGGCTGGTATAAGTTAGCCGATACTGTTTGGGTCCGATCCACAACTCCTCGTACGTTCCGCTATCAACGTTGTCACCATCTTCATCAAATTTGTCGTAACTCACCAACACATGCCAAGGTTTCAGGCCGGGCCCCTGCAACCCGTTGACTTTCTCTGCCGCAAGGAGGAATTCTTTGGCATCTTGAGGAATAGTCTGTCCTGCAGCTGCCTGCATATGAGACGCAGATGCCGTATCTGCTTTTTGGCCATCCTCGGTGGTTACGGTCTGAGATCTGGCCGGGCGCGGATTTAAAAAGATCACTGTCGCGAGACAGGAAATCATAGCGGCAGCGAATGCGCAGGCGCAGTACAGGTACTTGTTGAAATACATTAGAGCGTCCTTAGAGATTGCACGAATGAATGCAAGAAATTTGGTCAATTTTATAACGAGTACGAGGTAATTATTGCACCAATCCCATCCTACATTCCCCTGAGCGGGCCGGGAATTGGGTTCATTCATGGGTAAGGTATTTTCGGTATGGTGTAGCGCGCGGAGCTCAATTATTCTTCGCGAGTTCGCTTTCGCGTTTGTTGTCCCCCCAATCAGCGTGAAGCGGGAGGATAGCTGTGCGTGGCGAGGAGAAAAGATTTGCGCACGTAGTACTGTTCGAATGTCCGTGGTGTCTACGCTTACTGTCTTCAGCGTTCTTGAGCTTCGACGAACAATTGAGTGATCCGCTGGATGACCCGATGGACAATCAGCCAACCACGATGTGCACATGCGGATGGGTGGGCAAAGGTCTCGATATACCTTCGGCGAGCCACTCCGTCCAGCCATGGAGCCGAGCAGTTACGGCGTCTTCAACGACAGAGGTTTCGCCGGCAGACGGAAGCGCTGAAAAGCCGGATTGGCTATTTTTGGTAGCCAAGCAGATTGGCTCAATTTCAGCACAAAAAGGCGAGAGTACGCTTCCTGAATGAACGCTTAATTCCGCCAGGACGCAAATTAAATAAAAAGACCGTACCTACGACTCTGCTAACCGGACGGGTGACCTGGTCTCTCTGCGGCGGCAAGCAAACGCACTTCCCTTCTGATGTAATTCCCCAAAAACAATAAAAGAGTTCCGTCTGACGCGCGAAATTTTCACTTTTTTTCTCGCTAGCCGATAAAACGTGTGCCGGCGCACGCACATTTCTGTGTCTAATTCGTTACGCGCGAAAAATAGTTTAAATTTTGATTTTCGAACAACCCACAGGCAAAGTGCGCCATCTATCTCGTCGCGGGTCTAAGCACGAGGGGGACAGCGAAGATCTAAATCTTCGATTCAGCGACACCTAGCGCACGCGCAAATTACTTGAAGCCTTAAAAAAGGAGAACGTCCTTGTCAAAGCTGATATTTCGCACGGGTGTGTTTCTATTGCTGGGGATGTTACCGATGGCCAGTCACGCGCGTGCTCAGGAGTTCAGCGCGTACTTTGGATTGGGCACAGCCACCAATAGCGCCGGCACGACTCCGGGATGCGCTTCCAAATTTATCTTCGATAATTTCACGGGGAATTGTGAAGCCGCGCCCAGCATGGGCGGACTTTTTGGCGTCTTCGGCGCGGACTACATGTTCGGAACGCATCTTGGATTTAATGGCGAGTACGCGTTTCGTTTCGCGCAAGCATCGTATTTGCCGGATGCCGGAATCAAAGCTCGCCCGGCGTTTTACGATTTTAATGCGGTGTATCAGCCGCTCTCGCCAAAAGCTCGCATCGTTCCGGTATTGGAAGGCGGGGTTGGCGGCGCGAAGACGTCGTTATATTTCAGCCAGCAAGCCTGCGCCACAGCCACGGTGTGCAACAACCAGAGTTCCTACTTCGCGAGCGCCAATCACTTTCAATTGCATGGCGCGGTGGGCGTAAAGATTTATGTCAAACCGAATATTTTCATCAAGCCACAATTTGATCTTCACTGGGTCCACAACATGGATCAGGAATACGGAAGAAACGTGGTGCCGCAATACACCATCGCGGTGGGTTACACCTTCGGCCGCTTGTGAGAAATAAAATCACGCTTCACTTGGGAGCGCCGCAACCGGCGAGCAGCTTGATCTCCGTCTTTATTCAACGCGGATGCGAGATGATGAGCGTTTACTAGCGACTGTCTTTCGTTGAAGTGGCGTGAGTGATGGAGATGGAAGTCTTGTTTTCGCTGTCGTCGTGGCCGACTGTCACCATGATGCCTTCATTATCATTCTTGGCGGCGGTCACGATGCCGCCTTGCGGAGTCTCTACCACGGTGGACTTCGGTCCGAGCTTGTCGCGGTAAAAAGCCAGCACCTGCGCCACGGAATCGGAAGTCTTGAAGACGTAAGTAGCCATGGAACCGCTGTCGCCTCCCAATTTAAAACCGCCTTCTTCAGCGATGGCGCCCGGATAGATTGGCGCGCCCACCTCAGTCTCTGTTAAGTGGGCCCCGGAAGTATGACCGGTAGAAAATTTTCCTCCCGGGGTGGTGATGGTCACGCCTCCGGTTTGATCGACATGAACGGATCTTGAAACGCGCCATATCCCAAACACTACGGCAAAGGCGCACAGCAAGCCTAAGCCAACAAGAACCCCAACAATAATCAGCACGACTTTAACAGTTCCGCTGGACGGCGCGGTAACAGGTGGCGCGGGTCCGACAGGAACCTGCCCGGCCGGAGCTGCCCCGGCAGGCACCGCTGCTGGTGCCGCGAAGCCAGTCGGCGCGCCACAACCCACGCAAAACCTCGAGTCCGGAGACAGCTCAGCCCCGCACTTCGAACAAAAACCAGCCATGGGAATTCCTCCCGTGATTGGCGCTTATATATCACATTAAGCGGAGAAGAGCCCGCATTTCGCAGGTTCATCCCCGGGGCGTATTGTCGTCGTAGTGTTTCCGGTGTTGGCCGAGCCAAAGACTCGTGCGTTCAAATTATTGACAATGATGTGTTGAATAGTGGTGTCGCGATAAGAACTCTTTGGGTCATATTTCAGCGGCGATATCTGTAAAAGCTAGAAAGTCCAGACAACTACCTGAACTTTGATCGGGGGTAGGGACGAAAAAAGAGACAATTCTCAAACTACTTGCTGGGATAAGACCGTAACTGATCGAAAAGTGGTGGGCCCGCCAGGATTTGAACCTGGGACCAACGGATTATGAGTCCGCTGCTCTAACCGCTGAGCTACAGGCCCGAGTCTATCGCCACATCCTACACTGAAAAGAGTTGATGGATATACTGGCCACCCTCGCGTGGGTGCGAATACCACGCAGTGTCCATCTAGAATCACTCTTTCTTGATGATTTCTGTCGCGTGCGCCGAATCCCGGGGCCGCCTTAAACCTCGGAAATTGGCGCGATACTGGCGTTGCCTGGCTTTTAACAACCACGTAACATCGAAGTAATGAGTAATTCGTCTCATGATGGCGGGCAGCCGCCTGGAGCGCCGGGCGCGGATCGTCGTGTGCATCAGCGGCGGGCGGTTACGCCGCGGCTCTACGTACTCCTGGGCGGGTCCGGCAGCGACGGAATATTGAACGACGTGAGCGAAGGCGGTGTGGCGCTGGATCTGGTCGGCTCTGAACCGCCGGGCGAATTCGTTGACGTCGATTTTGAAATGCCGGAACTGGGCCGGCACTTTGAAGCCAAGGGCCGCGTCACTTGGCGAGATGAGTCCACGAAAAAAGTCGGCGTGACCTTCGTAGATCTTCCCGAAGCGGCGCGCGAGCAGATCAGGCAGTGGCTGGCCGTGAAAACTGCTCCGCCGGAGGCTGGGCAACCCGCGATCGTATTAGAGGCAGATCGAGATCGGGCTATAAACGCTCAGCCTACACTTGAGCGTGACATACCTATTGAACCACCGGTTGCCACCGCTCCGGCCAAGCCCAGTGGCGAACCGCTACGAAAAATGCAGTCTGGCGCGGCCAGCCAAACGGATCTGGAGTCGCTTGGCAAACCAAAAGACGACCAGGTGGTCCAGAATTTAATCGACTCGTTTAGCACTAAGGCGAAAAAGCCAGATAACAAATACGCTGACGTCATTGCCACTTGGAACCAGCACACCTCCGGTTGGAACACCGACACGGAGTTTTTTTCCGCGGGGGGATATTGGCGGTGGGTGGCGGTGGGGGCCGTGGCCGGGGTGTTGGTGCTGCTGGCGATTGCGGTGGCCGCTCATCGCTTGCCATGGCGCAACGCCACATCCATCAGCGTTTCAAAAGCGGGCCAATCGCCAAGCGTTGCGGCGCAGGATTCGCGAAATCCGGCAGCGCAGAATTTCGGCAGCGCCGGCGATGCAGGCAACGCTACGCGCAATGAGATTCGTAGTGACCAGGGCGCCGGTGTACCGAATCAGGGCGCCAATGCGAACAATTCTAACAATTCCAACCTAGGGTCCAACGGGGGGCCTAATTCCGAGACCAGCGCTCCAACCCTTCCGCCTGCGCTGGCTTCCACGTTGCCCAAAGCGGGCCAATCTCCTTGCATCAACCTGGGCCCCAGCAGCGGCAAAATCCGCGTTTATGTCTGGACGGAAAAAGATACCCCCGAAGCCATCGTGGCAATCTACGCGAAAAATCTGAGAGCCGTGCAAGATGTCCAGCTAGTGGACAAAGCGCCGTATGACCTGGTGCTGTACGTCAACGGCGCGCGCGTAAACGCCAGCGGCGCCGAAGGCGGATTTATGTGGAGCTCGCGCGTATTTCGCCCCTGGTATTGCGGGCAATCTCTGGGCCTTCTGGAGCAAACGGAGGTCAATGAAAGTTTGCATTATGCGCAAGGTTCAAATCTGGACCAACGCATTCAGGCTGAAGTGGCGTACTTGATCCTTCACACCTTTGAAAACATCCGCAACGAGCATCAGAAATAGCCGCCAAGCCGAACGCTCTCCTCAACGCACGAATACTCCGAACTGGTACAATCGCGCGGCGATTACCAGGTCTGGCACCCCACCATTAACGTATTCGACATATAATGCACATCAACATCGGACGGTTACATTGGCGCGTTCCATCCGTGAATGCGACCGAACGACAAGCGACATTTATTTAGGATTTTGTCCATGCGGAGCCTGCCTTGGCGTCTCGCTCAAAATTAGCCACTTTTTCCGCATGGCTGTTCTTCGTATCCTTATTCCTATCCTCGTTGTCGAATGCACCCCGCAAAGCCAAAGCCACCCCGAGGCATCAAGCCAGAAAACGCAATCGTCGCAGGTCATTCGTACCGCGACGCGCCTGGTGCAAGTGAACGTAGTGGTGCAAAACAAAAACGGCACACCGATTACGGGCTTGAAGCAAGAGGATTTCACGCTGCTGGACAATGGCCAGCCTCAGAAGATTGCTTTCTTTTCCGCGAATACTCCCGCTTCCGCGCCTGCTCTTCCCTTGCCGGCGCACGTGTTTACCAATCGCGCTGACCTTAAAGGACAGGATCCCGACGCGACCATCGTTATTCTTTTTGACACGCTGAACACCGATTTCGGAGATCAGTCTTTCGCGCGTGAACAGGTTTTGCGATTTTTGCGATCTTTTAAGCCGCAGGACCACGTCGCCATTTTCGCGCTGACCACTGATCTCCTTTTGCTTCACGGATTCACTGAGGACGCGGCAGCTCTAAGCAGCTCCGTTGATCGATTTACCCCGCGATTATTGGCGGCCTTCGACGCTTCGCATCCCAGGGACTTCCACGTTCCGGCGCTATCCAACGATCCGTTCTTCACGAATTTCGAAAATCGCGTCAACAATGTGAACGGCGAAATCGCCGATTTCCGCATCGCCGACCGTTTTCGCATAACGTATTCGGCGCTGGTGGCCATCGCCAATTACGTTGGCAGCATCCCGGGCCACAAAAGCCTGGTTTGGATTTCCGGCGGAATCCCTATTCAAATTGGCCTGGAGAATATTGGCGTTGCGGACCGGGAGAATTTTAGCCTGGCCAACTCGGGTGTGCCTGGCGCTGTGGGGGACATGACCGGCCTCGCGCGTGAGCTGAATCGCGCGAATATGGCGATCTACCCGGTGGATGTTCACGGAATTGACGTTGACGATTCGTCGCCGGCCTTTTTCATGCGGCAAAATCTGCGCGATACTTTCCGTTTACTGGCGGATAAAACCGGCGGCAAGGCATTTTACGGTACCAACGATGTTGCCGGCGCCATCGGTTCCGCGTTTGAAGATGGACGCTACACCTACACCCTGGGGTTTTACCCCGATCACGGCAAGTGGGATGGGAAGTTTCGCGACATCAGCATCCATCTGGCTGTGCCAGAAGCGTATCCACGCTACCGGCGCGGCTATTTCGCGCTGCCTGAAAAAAGCGAACGCGAAAAGGTGGTGAACGCGGAATTGCACGACGCCGCGATCAGCGCGCTGGACGCCACTGATTTGGGCATCACGGTGTTCTGTAAAATATTGCCGCCTGCGTCGGCGCACGTGGTGCAGCTGCGACTGGGAGTTAATCCAAAACAGTTTCTTTTGCATGAAAAAGAAAATCATGTCACTGGCGCTCTGGACCTGGTTTTTCTGCAAAAGGACTCCAGCGGGAAGATCCTGGCAGCCGAGAAACAGCATGTAGATGTAAATTTCAATCACCAGGAATATGAATCGCTCGTCAAATCCAGCCTGGTGCTGCAGCGGCGGCTCACCATGGATTCCAACTCGACTGAGCTTCGCGTGCTGGTGCGTGACGAAGGATCAGGATCGGTGGGCTCCGTGACGGTATCGATAAGCAAATTGCTTTGACCTGAGTGCGGCGAGATTTGTTTCAGGGCACATGGTGCCGCCGGTGTTTAGCTCTTACGGGTAGCAACAGATCCGATCTTGTTCGCCTTCATCGTCGCAAAATGCATTTCTACAGAGAATTTCAGCTGGACGGCGGGCCGCCAACATTTTTCCTGCAGAACACATATAATTTATGAGCACGACTACAACGAAGCTTAAGCACACACCCATTTCCAGCCTCTGGAGGCCCAGTCAACATGACGATCGCGTCTATTAATCCGGCAACGGGAGAAGTCTTAAAAACATTCGAGCCGCTCACCGCTTCGCAGATCGAAGCGAAGTTGAGCCTTGCGGCAAAGACCTTTGAAACATTTCGCAAGACCAGCTTTGCCGAACGCGCGCGCATGATGAACAAGGCGGCTGACATTCTGGAGAGCGAAAAAGAATCGCTCGGCAAGTTGATGACGCTGGAAATGGGCAAGACCTATCGCTCCGCGGTGGATGAAGCGGTGAAATCCGCGTGGGGTTGCCGCTATTACGCGGAAAACGCGGAACGTTTCATGGCTGACGAAGTCATCGAGACCACAGCCAGCCGCAGCTACGTGCATTACCAACCTCTGGGCCCGATTTTGGTGGTGATGCCCTGGAATTATCCGTTCTGGCAGGTTTTTCGTTTTATCGCGCCGGGATTGATGGCCGGAAATGTTGGCGTGCTCAAGCATGCCTCCAACGTGCCGCAATGCGCGCTGAAAATTGAAGAGATCATGCTGCGCGCCGGTTTCCCGGAGGGCGCGTTTCAAACATTGTTAATCGGCGTCAAAGAAGTGGATGGGATTTTAAACGATCCGCGCATTCAGGCCGCCACGCTGACGGGCAGCGAAGAAGCCGGCAAGCAAGTGGGGATGTCCGCGGCCAAGCGCATTAAGAAAGTTGTGTTGGAGCTGGGTGGAAGCGATCCTTTCATCGTAATGCCCAGCGCGAATCTGGATGACGCGGTAGCCACCGCGGTGAAAGCGCGCGTCGGGAATAACGGGCAATCCTGTATCGCCGCGAAACGTTTCATCATCGCCGATGAAATTGCCGAAAAGTTTGAGCGCGCCTTCGTCAGCAAAATGGAATCGTTGAAGGTTGGCGATCCGATGGATGCAAAGACCGATGTCGGCCCGCTGGCCACCGCCGGCGCAGTGGAATCGCTGCAAGCGGACGTGCAAAAATCCATCGACGCCGGCGCAAAGGTTTTAACCGGCGGAAAACCAAACGGAGGGCCGGGATATTTTTATCCGCCAACGGTGCTCACCAATGTGCCGAAGAATTCGCCGGCGGGCAGCGAAGAATTGTTTGGACCGGTTGCTTCTCTATTCAGGGTAAAAAACGCCCAGGATGCCGTGCGCGTCGCCAACGACCACCGTTATGGACTGGGAGCCAGTGCCTGGACCAATGATGATCGCGAGCGCGATTTGTTCATCAAGGAGTTGGAAGCCGGAATGGTTTTTATCAATCAGATGGTGGCCTCCGATCCGCGCGTGCCGTTCGGCGGAGTGAAGCGCTCAGGCCACGGCCGGGAATTGAGCATCAACGGCATTCGCGAATTTACGAATATAAAAACGGTGTGGATCAAGTAACTAAATCGCTTTAGAGAAGTACCCGCATAGGACCACCGCACGCAATTCACTCTGTGAGACGCGCCGAATTGTAAAAATTGTAAATCCTGACGCGGTAAAAGCAGCCTGCGAGGTGATCCCCCGCCTTTCCGCTTACAATTTTACCTCCCGTGCGTCTATGCCAATCATGTGGGATGGGGCGGCATTTCTGCGTGTCCTTTCAAGCCTTGTACTGAGTTCGAAAATGCAACG
>Ga0185299_10006804_pt1 | contig 12021 bp, 13 predicted proteins | sample PaiPotPPA55metaG_FD_128002 | JGI IMG/M metagenome (GOLD analysis project Ga0185299, IMG submission 128002) | Iron sulfur acid spring bacterial and archeal communities from Banff, Canada, to study Microbial Dark Matter (Phase II) - Paint Pots PPA... ...
CCGGGTCTGATCGGGATCACGCGATCGCCGCGCCAGCATGCGCAGGCCAATTGCGTCAAAGTCAGAGCGAAGCGGAACCGGAGTAGACATGGCAAACCTCTCGAAAGTTGTTTGCCATGGTGAATCAGATAAATGCCGATTCGGGAATCCGCCGCAGGAGTCAAACTTTCAAAGACTTGGTATTAAAACCATGGAGACGCCGCCGCCGCCCTCCTTGAATTGCACCAAAAGATCGATCGATCTTACATGATCGAAGAAGGGGCCGCTGGCTTCGGCCTTGTAAGGTTTTTGGCCGAAATCGTACCAAAATGTTTCACGTGAAACATTTTGGTACGATCCGGACCGCCCGGCGGCGGACTGCTCGGGAAATCGCGTTTGTCGGATAGACGCGATTTTTGGACAATTCGACCTAGAAGGGGTCGAATCTGTATATCCCTTTTCTAACGATATGCTCGTTACTCTACCGGCTCAAAATATAGAGCAAACTCACCAAACTTCTTTCGTGCTCTAAAAATCCGCGTTAGTGGGATTTTTTGCCTACCCTCGAAAAGCACGTCGGCTGCTACTTTATCCGATACACTTAGGCCCAAAAAGATTGCGGTGACCGCCTCGGCGGGTATTGATATTCTCTGAATTTTCATCCTTGTCTCGTTGTTGCGCCACATCAACCGCCACTCATTTTCGCGTGCCCACACGTCACTTTTGATTTTACTCATCGTGTCGTAATATTCTTCTAGCTTCGTTTTCTTTCTGGTCTGAATTTTGCCGTAATCCAAATCTTTTTCTTGTTCATAAAACTCGACGAAGTGCTCGTAGCTTAGCGGAAGAAACTTTTCGCTATATGTCATATTAACCCAAGCTTCATCGTAATTCACGCCCGGTTTATTTACGGTCTGTTCGATAGCGGCCTTCTTTAGTTCATTGGTGTCGAATTCTATGGCAACGCCTCGATGCCCGTTGCCGTAATGTCCCCACATATATAAGTTGTCTTTCGGATGAGTGCCATCTTGAACGCCGCTCGTTGAGAATACAAATGATTCTTGCCGAAACGAATTAAGCTTGTCTTTGAGTTGCTCTATCGTCTGTGACCAGCTTACCGGCGTCACGTGGTGTTTGAACCATTGTAATATTGTGGGGTGATTATTCTTTATATAGTCGTGCAGTTTTTGGTAGCTGTCGCCAAATTCGATCTCAAGAAAGAAATGGGGGTCAAATGGATCGTTAAGGGTCGACACGTGGACAAAGGCAATTTGTTTAGATGCGATCGTTTCCAATGCGTAGTCGGGTTACCATAAAAGCGGGTTACGCGCTCTGGCGGCGCGGTGTTGTCGTTGTGGGCAGTATCGTTCACGCAATCGTAGCCTGTTTCATAAGCCTGCACTGAACCGAAGCCTCACAGGATCGGTGTTTGATAATCCCAGCTCAATCCCACATGGAAAATCAAGGGCCGCTCAGGCCATACGATCCCATTCATTGGATGGCTGACCGGAGCGTATCTGAACTTTGAAGTCAAGGACGCGCCAAAGGCCCGCCGCCTCGGCCGGTCTGCGATCCGTGAGTTCAAATTTCAGATACGCCTTTCAGCCGGACTCGACATTAGTGGGATATTATAACATAACGCTAATTCGGCCTCCTGTCACGCCGGAATGGAATAAGCCATGCTGTTCGCGCCCTTCGCGAGACTGAAAATCAGTGCCTTGGCTCTGACACTTGCCGCCGCCCCCGCCTTCGCGGAGAGTCCCACGCCGGCGCCGCAAGACGCGGCAGCTGCCGGGACAACCTCAATCACCCTCGATACGGTGGAGGTCATCTCCGAGAAGCTCGATATCGCCCGCCTGCAGATCCAGCCGAGCCTCGGCGCCAGCACTTACTATTTCGGCCCGGAGGCGCTGGCGACGATTCCGAAAGGCGAAAACGCGCCCCTAAACCAGGTCTTGCTGCAGATGCCCGGCGTCGCGCAAGACAGTTTTGGTCAGGTCCATGTACGCGGCGATCATGCCAATGTGCAATTCAGGATCAATGGCGTGCAATTGCCCGAGGGTCTTTCGGTCTTCGGCCAGGCACTCGAATCCCGCTTTGCCCGCAGCATTTCGCTGCTCACCGGCGCGTTGCCGGCGCAATATGGATTTCAAACCGCCGGTGTCTTGGATATTCAGACCAAGACCGGGCTCACCAATCCAGGCTTCGCTCTCTCGATGTATGGTGGAAGCTTCAATTGGCTGCAGCCCAGCTTCGAATATGGCGGACGGGAGGGCCCGGTCGATTGGTTCTTGACCGGCGATTATTTGGGCAACGATCGCGACATCGAAAATCCGGCCGCGGCCTTCAACGCGATCCACGATTCGACGCAGCAATTCCACGGCTTTGCCTATATGTCCGGCATTATCAATCCGGATACGCGGGTGAGCGTGATCGGGGGCGCCTTTAACGGACGCTTTCAAATTCCCAATAATCCCGGCCAGAGTCCGTCTCTTGGCCTCAACGTGCTTGGCGTGACGTCGTTTAACAGCAATCTTCTCAACGAGGTTCAGCACGAGGCGACGCAATTCGGCGTGCTGTCGCTGCAAGAACACATCGGCGACATCAATTTGCAAATCTCGGCTTTCGTGCGCAACAGCGTTCTGTCTTTCAGTCCGGACGTAATAGGGGATCTTCTCTTCAACGGAGTGACCCCCTTTGCGCGGCGGTCCGATCTCGCGGAAGGCGTTCAGGCCGACGCCAGCTGGCGGATCAACGACAGCCATACCTTGCGGGGCGGCTTCCTCGGGCAGGTTGAGACAACAGCATTCGACACCACGTCGTTTGTGCTGCCGGTCGATGCAACGGGCGCCCAGATGTCAAATGTGCCGCTCAGCATCGTCGATAATGGCGCCCGCACTGGCGGACTTTATGGGGTATACCTTCAAGATGAATGGCGGATCTTGCCGGCTCTGACCCTCAACTATGGCTTGCGTTTCGATGGGGTGAACGAGTTCACCAATGCCAATCAAGTCAGCCCGCGCGTAAATGCGGTGTGGAAAGCGACCGAAACCACGACGGTGCATGCCGGTTATTCGCGCTATTTCACTCCACCGCCATTCGAGCTTGTCTCGCCTACCACCATCGCCCTCTTCAACAACACGACCGCGGCTCCTTCAGTTCAACAGGACGATGCGGTCAAGGCCGATCGCTCGCATTATTTTGATCTCGGCGTCAGTCAAGTCGTCATTCCAGGGCTAACGATCGGTCTTGATGGCTACTATAAATTGTCGAAGAATCTGATCGACGAAGGCCAATTCGGCGCCCCGATCATCCTTACCGCGTTCAATTACGCTAAGGGTCGCGTCGGCGGCGTGGAGTTCACCTTGAGCTACGATCAAGGGCCGTGGTCTATCTATGGCAATGCCGCCTACTCGCACGCGGCGGGCACCGACATTGTCTCCGCGCAGTTCAACTTCGCGCCAGACAGGCTCGCCTATATCGCGCAAAATTACATTCATCTCGACCATGACCAGACATGGACCGCGTCGGCGGGAGCAGCCTACACGCTTAACCAGGGCACAAAATACCCAACCCGTGTGTCGGTGGATCTCTTTGTGCAAAGCGGCTTGCGCGCAAGCACGCCAACCGTGCCAAACGGCGCGTCCCTGCCGGAATATGCGGCGGTCAATGCCAGCATTGTCCAAAAGCTCGATCTCGGAATCGGGCAGGGGACTGAGCTGCGCCTCGACGTTTTGAACATCGGCGACGCGGTCTATGAAATCCGCAACGGCACGGGGGTCGGGGTAGGGGCCCCGCAGTTCGGCATTCGCCGCACGATTCTTGCCGGATTGACCCAGCGGTTTTGATCCGCGCGCGGAAGATTACAATGGAATATGCTACCTGGTCCTCATAACGTCGGCAAATCCGTCGCAAATAATCCGGTCCACGGCTCATTCAATTCGGTCTTCCGAGAGTCTATAGTCTCACCGAATGTGGACCAAAATCACGCGATGAAATCGGGCCGGAGTCCCGATAATTTAATGCCGTTACAATTAGAGGAGATGCCGGGATGACGGATGGAGAGGGTGGCCGTATTGGCGGGCGCCGCCGTTGCGGTTTCGCGAGAACAATTCTGGCGGCTTTAGCGCTCGGTGCGATCCTTTGCGCCGCCCCGGTTCTGGCGCAAACGGCGCCCCTCGCTCGGGACACCATGCAAGCGGCCAAGCCGCCTCCGGCCGCGGACGCGGCAGTTGCACCCCCGGAGGCAGCTCCCGCCGCCGGGTCTGCCACGCCGGCCGAGCTGCCGATGATGGCGCCTAAATCCCCACCGCGCGTAACGGATGCCCTGCTGCCTTCGGCATTGCCGCGCGATTTGTCGCCCTGGGGAATGTTTCTCAGCGCCGTCCCTATCGTGAAAATCGTCATGGTGGGGCTTGCTTTCGCCTCGCTCGCGACCTGGACCGTTTGGCTCGCGAAAACGATTGAACTTTGGAACGCCAGGCGCTTGGCGCTGCAGGGCCTGGAGGTGCTCGCCAGCGCGAAAAGCCTGCGCGCGGCCGAAAAGGAACTTGCGCAAATGCGCTCGCCCGTGGCGCGCTTCATTGCGGCAGCAGCTGGCGAGGCAGATCGCTCCGATGGTCTAGCGCCGGAGGGCGTCAAGGACCGCGCCGCCACGTTGCTTTCTCGCATCGAAGCGCAAGCGGGACGGGCGATCACGCGGGGAATTGGTGTTCTCGCCACGATTGGCGCCACGGCGCCCTTTGTCGGTTTGTTTGGAACCGTCTGGGGAATCATGGATAGTTTTATTGGGATATCGAAAACCAATACGACCAATCTCGCGGTGGTGGCGCCGGGCATCGCCGAAGCCCTGCTCGCGACGGCGATGGGACTAATCGCGGCCATTCCCGCCGTCGTGATGTATAATGCTTTCGCGCGTCGCATCACGGGCTATCGCGCGACGCTCGGCGACGCGGCGGCGGAAGTTCTCCGCCACTTGTCCCGCGATCTCGACCGCGACGCCTGCCCGCGCCAAAAGGAAGATGCGCCGATCGTTTCCCTGCGCCGCTCGGCGGAGTAAGCGCACATGGCCATTCGACGCTCGCAGCAAGAGGACGCTCTCGAGGAAATCCACGAGATCAATGTGACGCCGTTCATCGACGTCATTTTGGTTCTGTTGATCATTTTCATGGTGGCGGCGCCGCTTTCCACCGTCGACGTCAATGTCGATCTCCCGGCTTCCACCGCGAACCCCGCGCCGCGCCCCGACAAGCCGCTGTTCTTGACGCTTGCACCGGACCTTGCGCTGGCGCTCGGCGACTCTCCCATCGCGCGGGGCAATTTGGCGAGTGCCATCGACGCCGAGACGCAAGGCGACAAGGAACAACGCGTCTTCGTTCGCGCCGACCGCGCGGTCCCTTATGGTGAGGTCATGGAGTTGATGAACCTCCTGCGCGGCGCCGGCTATCTGAAGATCGGGCTTGTCGGGATGGAAGCCGCCCCCGGGAATTCCGTGACACCCGGCGAACCCGCGCGCGCGGCCACGGAGACGAGATCCCAGGAAGCCAGGCCGGTGGAGGCGAAACCATGACGATGGCCGCGAAATCGTTTTTGCTGCCCGAGGAAGACCCAGAGCTGCGGCGGTGGTTTATGGCCGCGGCCTTCGTCACCGCCGCGCATGGCGGGCTCGTTTTATGGCTCATGAACAAGCACGACGCCAATCTCGCCGGGACGCCTCCAGCGGCGATTACGATCGAGCTTGCGCCTGTGGACGTCGCGCCTCCAACGGAGACGCCCCCCGAAACCACGCCGGGACCGCAAATGAGAAAGGCCGATCCCGAAAAAGTCGAACCGCCGCAGACAATGGCGGTTCCGGAGCTTCCCCCCGCGCTGAAACCCGCGGTGGTCCTGGTGACACCGCCGAAGCCAAAGCCGAAGCCGAAAAAAATCGCGAAGGAAATGCCGAAGCCAGTGGTGAAACGGGTACGCAAGCCGCCCGCCCCGCCTACCAGCGCGCCCCGCGCGGCAACGGCATCCAAGGCGTCGCCGGCCTCGAACGCGGCAGAGGCGGCCGCTTGGCGCAGCGCATGGTCGGCGGGCATGAGTTGGAACCGGCATTACCCGGAGGCGGCGCGTGCTCGCGGAGAACAAGGCACGGTCCGGCTCGCCCTCACGATCGATCGCGGCGGCCATGTCGTGTCGGCGCGGTTAGTTGGAAGTTCCGGATCATCCACGCTCGACCAAGCCGCGCTCGAAATGGCGCGCCAAGCCAGCGGACAGCCGTTGCCGCCGGAGATGGGATCGAGCGTCAGTCTCGTCGTGCCGATTAGGTACAGCATAAGATAGAGGACGAATGGCAGAATACGCGGGCGCAAAACATTGTCCCGCCGCGTTCGGCTTGATATTAAAAGCCGCCGGGAAGTTTACTTTTCGGGCAAAACGAAAGAGAGTTGCCGTCCCTTTGGCCGGACCCTTGCCATCCCTCCCGATCGTACCGGAGAAATTTCATGATCAGCCGCCGGTTCTTTGTCAGCGAACTCTGTGCTTTCGGCCTCTCGGTAGCGATCCTCCCCATCGCATTTAGCTCGAAATCCGTCGCGGCGGCGCTCGCCGCCCTCGACAAGGATAACGACGGGACGCTCGATCTCGCCGAGGTCAAGGATGCCGCCGCAAGCGTGTTTGATAAGCTCGACAAGGAGAGCGACGCCACGCTCGATAGAAAGGAGACCGGCGGGCGGGTGGGCAAGAAGGAATTCAAGGAGGCCGACGCGGATAACGACGGAACTTTGACGAAGGACGAATATCTTGGCCTTGTCGAAAAGCTCTTCAACGCCACCGATGCCGACAAGGATGCAACGCTTACCGCGAAGGACCTTAAGTCAAAGGCCGGACGCGCGCTGTTGCGCTTGATCCAACCGTAACCCGCAGAAATTTTTCCGCGATGCACTGAAACTGTTTGCCGGGGCAACAATCCATCCTTTCGTGCGTTTATTAGCGACGCTTTTGAATTTCGCCGTACGGTAAGGTCAATGCCTTCAAAACTCGATCAATTGAAAGCCATGACGACCGTTGTCGCCGATACCGGCGATGTGGATGCCATCCGCCGCTTCGGGGCTGTCGATGCGACGACGAATCCGACGTTAATCCTGAATGCGGCGCACATGCCGAATCATGCGCGTCTCTTGGAGGAAACCGTTCTTTGGGGCCGGGAGCACAATCGTTTGACAAGCGAGATCACCGACCGGCTCGCCTTGAAATTCGGGCTAGAATTGGCCAAGATCGTGCCTGGCCGGGTGTCGACGGAAGTCGATGCGGATCTATCTTTCGACATCGAGGGAACGGTGGCCAAGGCCCGCGCGATCATCGCCGCATATGAAAAGCTGGGGCTAAGCCGCGAGCGCGTCCTGATCAAAATCGCCGCGACCTGGGAGGGCATCCGGGCCGCCGAGATTCTTCAAAACGAGGGTATCGACTGCAACATGACTTTGGCTTTCTCGCTGGCCCAGGCCGCCGCTTGCGCCGATGCGGGAGTGTTTCTCATCTCGCCTTTCGTCGGGCGTATTCTCGATTGGTACAGCAAGGCCGAGGGCAAGAGCTATACGGCGGAGACCGATCCAGGAGTCCTCTCCGTGCGGCAAATCTACAATTATTACAAGGCCCACGGGATCGAGACCGTCATCATGGGCGCGTCGTTCCGCAACCAGGGCGAGATCGAGGCTCTGGCCGGTTGCGACCGGCTGACCATTGCGCCGCAATTGCTCGAAGAACTCTCGCGCGACATGGGCGATCTGCCGCGCCTGTTGGATCCTTCGGCGGCCGCGAGTAACGTCTCAGCCAAGCTCTCACTCGACGAAAAGTCCTTCCGTTTCATGTTGAACGAGGATGCCATGGCAACCGAGAAGCTCGCCGAAGGGATCAGGGTTTTTGCCCGGGATTTGCGCGCGCTGCGAGAGCAGGTATCGAAGCGGCTGCAGGAAGCTGCCTCGCGCGAAATGTAAAACCGCCGGAAAGCCCCTGGAATTCCATTTATCAAGATACTTCGGATGGGCCGTGCCCGCCCCGCGCGAACGTCAGCATCACGCGCGTGCCTTTGTGCGATGGGTCGAAAGCGATGTTGCCACCGAGCTTAACGCCCCATCGCCTGGATGATGATCGTGCCGAGCCCTTGGGGGGCTGACGATGCCCCGTTCGCAGAGTCGGTTCCGCCATTTTCCACGCTAAGCTCGGCGCTATGCGCGTTGATGGCGCGCAGCCCAACCCGGATCTGTCCCTTGCTGGCCGGGTATGCATGCTTCTTCGCGTTGATGACGAGTTCGGTGACGAGCACGCCGGCCGCCACGGCGCGATCGGGATCGATCTCGACCGGATCGGCGTCGAGCATGAGCTCTGCCCCGCCCTCCGGCAGCACGGCGTCGATCGCCGGTCGACGGGTCGGCAGGAACCGAGGGTCGCCCGATAATAGGTAGCCGCGCTGGCTGCTCTCGGCCCGCCCAAGATCGATCAGCAAGCTCACAAGCTTGGTTTCGAGTGTGTGCGCGGCGAGCGCGCATTCCGCATTTCGTTGCGCGCGCTCGTGCAGCCAGATCGAGGCGAGGCTGAGGGCGATGAGCGTGAGGAAAGCCGACGGCCAGGAGAATCGGAAGGGCCAGCCTCCCTCCAACTCGCCTACCGAACACTCCGTCAACCTTTTTCAGCCAGTTTTTCTAGCTCCGCCAATTGCGATCGCAGGAGCCGCGCCTCGCGATCCACGGACCTTGCGTTTCACTCTTCCTTGGCCTTTTGCGTGAAAACCTGTCGGCCGCGGTACATGCCGGTCTTAAGATCGACATGATGCGGACGTCGCAACTCGCCGGAATCCTTGTCTTCCACATAGGCAGGCGCCTTGAGCGCATCGGCGGAACGCCGGAATCCGCGCTTCATCGGGGAGGTTTTGCGTTTCGGAACGGCCATGTCGCTGTCTCAATACCGGTTCGCGCGACGGAACGGCGCGCGTTTGCGGATTTACGTGCCTATTACAGTGAAATCCTATGCTTGACCATCCTAAAATGCGAGGCGGCGGCAGGATGCGGAACCTATTGTCAGACGAAACATTACGCAGTTTATTCAACGCATTCGACGAGCGGACCGGCCGTTCGCGCCCGCGCCATGACTCGCGCGGCTAGCCCGGCATGACGCCTGGACGGTCTTGCGGCATTGCGATGCCCGGGATCGGGCAGAGCGGTTGCGAGCAACGCTGCCTCGTTGGCGTCCAACCTGTCCGCGGTCTTGTGGAAATAATGCCGTGCCGCCGCCTCGACGCCGAAAACTCCTTTCCCCCATTCGGCCAGATTGAGATAGACCTCCAAAATGCGCCGTTTCGGCCATTCAAGATCGATCAAAAGCGCCAAGGGGATTTCGATTGCCTTGCGGACGTAGGATCGCGACGGCCAAAGAAACAGGTTCTTCGCGGTCTGCATGGGGATCGTCGAAGCGCCCCGCTTGGGGCCGTCCGCGCCGGCCCGGTCGAGGACCCCGCGCAACGCGCTCCAATCCACCCCGTTATGCTCGCAAAAGCGCGAGTCCTCCGAGACGATGACAGCGGCGCGGAGAAAGCCCGAGATGCGTGCGAGCGGAACATAGTGACGCTCGACCGTCTCGCCTTCGAGCCAACGCGCAAGCATGAGCGTCGAAACAGGCGGCAGGAACCGGTAGACGAGAATCAGCGCGGCGAAACCGAGCGCCAGCGCTAAGCCCGCGCAAAGGACGACGCGCGCAATCGTGCCGGCCAAATCCCTCCGGCGGGATGTGGATACCATGGCCGAGCCTTGACCGGTCGCACCCAATCGGGCAAGCAAAGCCTCGGCTTTATTGGCCAAAGGACGGCGAGACAATGACCGCTGGCACGCGGGCCCGCGAATTCGAGGCTAGACTGGAGGCGGCCTCCGGTGCGACCGAGCGCATGCTCGGTTCCTTGCTGAGCCTTGCCATTCTGCCTAGCGAGACCGTCCGGCCGGCGCGATTTCTCGAAGCGATGCGTTACGCGAGTCTTGGCGGCGGCAAAAGGTTCCGGCCTTTTCTTTTGATCGAGACGGCGAGACTTCTCGGCGTCGAAGGCGACGGCGTGTTGCGTGCCGCCGCGGCGGTCGAAATGATCCATTGCTATTCGCTCGTGCATGACGATCTTCCAGCCCTCGACAACGACGATCTGCGCCGGGGAAAGCCCGCCACGCACAAGGCCTTCGGCGAAGCAACCGCGATTCTCGCCGGCGATGGCCTTCTCACGTATGCGTTCGATGTGATGGCGGACTCGGCGACCCATCCGGACTCTGGGGTTCGCATCGCGCTCGTTCTCGCTCTGGCGCGCGCGGCGGGTTTGGGAAACATGATCGGCGGGCAGGTGCTCGATCTCGAAGCCGAACAGGCGCTCGAACCGCATAAGGCGGAAGCGGTGATAAGACTTCAAGCGATGAAAACTGGGGCGCTCTTGCATTATGCGGTCGATGCGGGCGCGATTCTTGGGCGAGCCGGAGTCCAGGTGCGGGCCGCGCTCTCCCGCTATGGCCGTGCGCTTGGCGCGGCGTTTCAGGTGTCCGACGATATTCTCGATGTCGAAGCCGACGCGTTGGCGCTCGGCAAGCGCGCGGGCAAGGACGCCGGCCGCAACAAGGCAACGCTGGTTGCCGCGCTCGGCATCGATGCCGCGCGGGAACGGCGCGACAGCCTCGTGGCGGCGGCGATCGCCGCGCTCGATTCGTTTCCGCAAGGCACGAAGGCGACGGTCTTGAAAGGGGCGGCCCGTTTCGTCGCCGCGCGGACCCATTGATGGTGCGACGCGGCCCAATTCCGCCAGGGCGGCAGTGGGAAAGTGTAAATTCCGGATTGGTGCAACGACCGCTCTGCGCTCGTTAAGCGATCGGAGTCTGCCCAAGAGGTAAACATCTGAAACACCACGATCAGTCAGACGAATTTGACCACGATTTGGACGATCTTTGGGCTACGCAACCGCAGAGCTGCGGCTGCTGAAAGTCGGCCGCCTCTGCCCGAAACTGAGTGCACCACCTTATGCTGGTCTTAGGCCAATTCGCAGTATTGTGACGGGATCACGGCTGTCGATCCACCGACTGCCAGGATAACCCGGTCACAGCCTAGCGCATATTGGGAATGTATCGATGTGGAGTTCGCTCGGCATGGCTCGCACAGCGCAGCAGGAATGCTTCGGCGATGCCTTCCTGCTGGCGGTCGCTGGGGTGGCTGGTTGCGCCGTATCGCTCCGCCGTCCGGATGATGACAGCATAGACTGGACACTCTCGTGCAAACTTTCGCGTCGCCCGAAGATCGATGTTCAAATGAAAACTTGGACTGGCGTCGACGGCTCCAGTGATCCGGTTCGATATCCTCTAAAGCGCAAAAACTATGACGGTCTTATACTTACAGACGTGCTCGTTCCCCGCATCCTTGTTCTGGTAATAATTCCTCAAGATATCGGAGGGTGGATGGTATCGTCCGTGGAGCAATTGGTATTGCGCCGCTGCGGCTACTGGGTGTCCCTGGCGGGGCAACCGCAGAGCGACAACGAGACCTCTGTTACTGTGTCCGTGCCTCGGGCAAATGTCCTGACGGCCGGCGCTTTGCAGGAGCTTATGCGTCGAATCAACGAAGGAGGCGCCATATGGAAGTCGCAGTCCAGGACTCCGCCACACTCCGCGCGCTGAAGCCGTTGGAGTTGGCTTCCTATCTACGAGCAAAGGGTTGGCGCCAGGAAGCCGACCTCGCAGGTAAAGGAAGTCTATGGCTCCTCCAGGGTCCTAACGGCGCAGAGTTCGATGTAACGCTGCCAGCTAAGCGTGAACTGGGGGATTTTGTGTTGCGGATGGCAGAAGTCCTGAGCACGCTGGCCGACGCGGAAGGGCGCTCCCAGCTGGATGTGTTGCGGGACATCCAGACTACCACAGCGGATCTAGGGTCAGAACTCATTAATCCTTCTTCGCTGACAATAAGATAGTGATTCTTTGGCGGGAAGGATTTGAAATTGTGAGCAGGAATTTGTTTTGGCTGAGCGACGAGCAATGGAAGCGGATCGAGCCG
>Ga0185299_10006805_pt1 | contig 12021 bp, 11 predicted proteins | sample PaiPotPPA55metaG_FD_128002 | JGI IMG/M metagenome (GOLD analysis project Ga0185299, IMG submission 128002) | Iron sulfur acid spring bacterial and archeal communities from Banff, Canada, to study Microbial Dark Matter (Phase II) - Paint Pots PPA... ...
GTTGAGTGGAGTAAAGCGGGGAGGTAGGGCAAGAATCAGAGGATCAGAGGATCAGAGGAGAAGATCGGCAAATCGGCGTCGAGATGGCACGCCATGAATATCGGCTCTTACACTGTCGCTCGCGAGTCGGCCCGGGCGCAGATCATGCGCTGAACATCATTGCGGGCTGAGAACTTTTGCAAGGTGAAGGGACAACCAGACGATGAGGATTTATTTTCGAATTGTACTGTCATCTATCTTCGCTCTTGGCTTGTTCGGAGGCCGTACGGCAGTTGGACAGACTGCTGCTCAGGAACGCGTCGAAGCAATAAGGCCTCCGGCCACCCTTCTGCCAGATGAGGCCACTTCGCGGGGGACAACGAAGTTTTCTTTCATCGTATACGGCGATACAAGGGGTCGGCGCGATGGAGTCGCCCTTCAGTATGAACACTCGCTCGTCGTCGATTCCATGCTTGCGCAGATCAGGAAGCTTCAGAACACGGACTACCCGACGAGATTCATCCTCCAGTCAGGGGATGCCGTCCAGAATGGACGCGAGATCAAGCAATGGAATGCGAGCTTCGTTCCCCTCATCAATCGCCTGACCACGGAAGGTGGCTTACCGTACTTTCTGGTTCCGGGAAACCACGAAGCCACAACGACGGAAGCCGGAATGCACAACTATCTTGACGCCGTGTCAGCACTCATTCCGCCGGAGGGGTCGCCCCGGAGGTTAAAAGGGTATGCCACATATTCTCTTGCGTATGGCAACACGTTCGTCATCGCACTCGACGCAAATATAGCCGACGACCAGAAGCAGTATGAATGGGTAAAGGGCCAACTCGAGGAGATCGACCGAACCCGATACATCAACGTCATCGTTTTCTGCCATCAGGCTCCATTTTCGTCCGGCCCACACGGGGGCGCCAATGTGGAGCCGCCAACGGTCGCGCTGCGAAATCGGTACATGCCGCTTTTCAACGCAAATCACGTTCGCATCGTATTCTCGGGACACGAGCATCTGTTTGAACATTGGGTCGAGCACTACACGGACATGACCGGGACGCACCGGATGGATTTAGTCGTGTCGGGTGGCGGAGGAGCGCCGATTTATGCCTACACGGGCGAACCCGATCTTCACGATTATTTGAAAGCTAACGAAGTCAGCAAGGTGACGCTGGACCATGTCGTGAAGCCAAGCGTAGACCGAGGATTAAATCCCTACCACTACGTAATCGTTCGGGTAGACGGCGACCGTTTGGATATGGAAGTGGTCAGCGTAGATTGGGGCACAGGATTTGCGCCCTATCGAAGCAACAAGGTCGAATTGCAGGAGGCCAAATAGGGGACAGGAACACCAAAGAGCTCCGGTGATCGCCACTTTCGTTGTAAGTCTCCGAATTCTGCCTGACCTTGAACAGGTCGGTGATCTTCATCATCCCCACTTGCTGCACGATCTTGTACTCATCGTCGGGAATCTTTCCGACGCTGGCTTCTTTGTTGTCCACCTCGATGCTGGAAAAATATTCGGCGAAACCCTCCTGGAACCAGGGGTCGAATTCGCCTTGCAGGTTGCCATTCATTCACTGCTGTGCATATTTGTGGAACACGACGGTCCAAGGATTCTCGACCGTCCATTGTGGCTCGCCGGCAAAGGCCGAAGGTGGGTTACAGAAAGTGACAAACAGCAAGATTCCCACCAAAAACAGAGTGGAAAGAAGCCGACCCGAGCGGACACTCTAGGGTGGTCACTCCAAGTTCAGTCGCCGACATATCCTACACGCCCGGAGGCCCAAGTCAATGCACGCCCAATCCGGTTCCCGGCATCAGACGGATGATTACACCCAGCGCCGTGAGAACCGCGACGTAGTAAATGGTCGTGGCGCGGCTGGGATGCTGCGGCAGTTTTCCGGCCAGAAAGACTTGATATCCCGCACCCAGTGCTACAAGAAAAAACATGTTCTCGCCGAGCACCAGCCAAAGAGCCAGACACGCGGTGAGCACTACAATACGCTCCATCTTGCTCAAGGCCAGCGCGGCCTGCCCGCCATCCAGAACCCAGACGGGAATCAGATTCAGTAGATTCAGCACCGCACCCGCGCGGGCCAACGCTGCCCAGAGCGGATTTCCCGTCTGCCACCATAAAGCAGCGCACGCGACTGCTGTGAAAAAACCGGCGAGCGGTCCGGCCAGGCTGATGGCGGCGCGCGTTTCCAAAGGCACACCCAGTGCCTGCCACCGGACGTAGGCGCCCAGGCCGGGAAGGAATACAGGCATGTCTGCCGGCAAGCCGCGGCGCTTGATGTCGATGAAGTGCCCCATCTCATGAAGTAGAATCAGCATCGCGAAGCCGATGCCGAACTTCATTCCCCACATGGCCCAATAGATCCCGATGAAAGCGGCAAAGCTCAGTAGGAATTTCAGCTTGAAGACGGCGAACAGAATCGTCTTGCCTTTGGCTAACAGAATCGCGATCGGGCCCACCGGGCCCAGGCGCTTCGCCCACTTGTTCTCCGTTGACTCTGGAATCTTAGACTGCCCTGCCGCGCTCTCCAGCCCGCGAGAGTGTTCCTTGATCCAGTCGTACTGTTTAGAAGTGCGTGGTAAGAGATGCAGTCCCGACAGCCATCGCTCGCGCGCTCGCAGCAACTCTCCTTTGTCCTCAAGCGCTTTCGCCTCTGCTGAAAGGCGATCCAATTCTTCGGAGTGAACGAGTGCGTGGCATTTTTCGCAGACTAGCGCTCCGGGCGCGAGCTCGCCAGCGCAGCGCCTGCAGTTTCGAATCAGTTCAGGAGTGATGGAGGACACAACTCTTGATATTACGCCCGTCAGCCCGCGCTAATACCCGCCGGCGGCCGAGGTGAAGACTGAAACGGTCCGGCAAGTGCCGACCGTGTTTGTTGAGTAGTTTGCCATGCGATGCGAATCCCGATGAAGAGAATGAACAGGCCGATGGCTCCATGGAGGGGGTCGGCCAGCTCCAGAAAAGGTGACGCGAGTCCGAGAAAGGCCAGCTGCAATAATGCTTTGCCGCGGTTGATCGCAGGTTTAACGGGCGCCGCTTCCGGCTGCTGCCCGGATTCTTTTTCAAATTCGCGCTGCTCATCCGCCAGTTTTTGTTGCTGTTGCTGCGAGCTACGTTGCGCCTGCTTGTGCTCGCCCGCATAATGAATCCAGATTGGGATCGCAGCCATTGACACCGCCGCATAGGTGAGCAAAGCTGCGGTGATCTGGTAGCGGCGTCCGCCGTGCCCGTTGGATCCTTTCATCATGGCTTTGCCAACCATCCAACCGACGGCCAGAGAGATGTAGCCAATGATGATGCCGGTCATGATCTCGAACGTGGCGTACAAAATCAGCCCCGCAATAGCGGCGCCGACGCCGAACAGAACACCGCGCACATAGGCGGCGTGACTCTCTGTTGGCAGTTCGGTCTGCGCCTTTTGGGCGCAAGCGCGACACGCCATCTCGCCATTTATCCGGTAATAGCTTCCTGCGATGGGCTGTTGACAGAAGTGGCAATGGTCGACACCAGGCGATCCGAGATACTCGGCCGTCACGAACTGTGGCGTTGAATTGTCGAAGCCGCGGTTGCTCATGGCCCGGAACGATAGCATACCGTCTGGCGCCAGGAAAGAAAGATCTCGCGCTTCCGTAATGCTGCACGAGGGCCGAATCGCTAGCGCGAAGAAGACGGCACGGATAGCGAGCACATCTAGCGATCGTGACGAATCAGGGCTGGGCGTAATAGCCGGTACGCGTGCGCGGTTTAGCGCCCGATTTGTCGGCTTTCACTTCGATCGCGTGGTACTCATTGGCATGGTCTGCGCGCGCCGCTTCAAATGCGAGAACATAGTAGGCGGCGGCGTCGGAGGTGCAATTGGCGATTTCTCCAGTGATGTCATTGCTCGAATTGAGGACCCGTCCGCCACTTTGCACTGCCAGCACCTGCAGGCTCAGATTGGCCGCCTGCGCTCGACTCGCAAACGGTACTCCTTTCAAGAATTCTTGATAATACGAAATCCGAACGCCGCCAGCATCTGCCAGGCCTAGTGGATCAATGCTATAAAGGGTTACGTCAGCCGCTCTCAATTCGTTCGAGAGAGCCACGATCGAGTTGAAGAATCCCTCTTCGTCCTTACGAGTGTATTCAATACGGGGTCCCGTGAGCAGCGGCCATCCCGGACTGAACCAGATCATTAGCTTCCTGCCGGGTTGCTTGCCTTCGTAGTCCGCGAGAGAAGTGAGCGTGCGAAGCGACAATGTGAAACGCTCGGCCGCACCGTAAATTCCCTGAGAGCGATTAATAATCCGCAGTCCAGTTTCGTATTGGTCATATAACGCGGCCAGGGCGTTTCCATCGCGAGAAGAACCTTGCTGCATCTTCGTCCCGGTGTCGGCAAAGATGACGAGCGATACTGGCTGAGCGAGTTTGCCGCCATTCTGCAGCAGAAATTTTTTCAGCTCATTTCGCTCGTAGGTAACGGCCTGGAAGGAAGCGTTGACGGCATCCACTACAAGAATGATCTCAACCGGTGGGACGACGTTCTGGGCCGCTGGTTCGTCTACTGCCCGAAACGAGAGGATGTTCTGCGGCCGCTTGTCGTCCAGAACGGTGAAGTCTTCTTTTTGTAATCCCCGAAGGGGCGCGCCGGATGTGTCGGTGACCTGAATATTAAGTTCAATTCGCCGATCTGCCGGTGGAGGGGAAGGAGCTTTTTCCGGCTCGGCCGGCCGAGGTTGAAGCTGGGGTGGTGTAGTGTTTTGTGCCCACGAAAGAGAGATGGGCAAAACCGAGAGTGCCACCACCAGGACTTGAAGAAACCGAAAAAATCGAGGCATAGGGGTCACCTTAGTTTAGGAGTCTTTGAGCGATACTCGGCCCTCCCACAGGGTCTGGTGCCAGGGAACGGAATTCAGATTCAGTTTCCGTGATGAGTACCGACGACAGCGTGTCGTGAATTCAGCAACCGGCGCCAGTCTTATTGGCGGTGCGTTGAAGCTCCGGCTGCGATTTCGCGTAGAGCGCTGACGAATTCCGCGGCGGCGTCGGGATCGGCCAAGGCTTCCAGTTGAACGGTGGCGGAAAATTGCGGCGATTCCGGACAGAAGTGTACTTGCAGAATATCCTGCCGCCGCGCCGACATCAGCGCGTTCAACTCTGCCGAAGGATCCTGCTTCCAGTGCGTCCGCGTGGTAAGGATAACCGGCCCAGGTTCGTAGATGTCCCACTCGCGATCATCGCGCTTGCGAGAAGAAATCCCACGGTTATGAGCACACCAGCGATGCCGAAGAACTTCCAAGCGAAAAGTCGGGGACCCATCCAGATCAGCTTCGAAGGTCAATGTTTCTTTTTGTTTGTGGCAGCAGCTGATCAGCCACTGAATAGGAAGAGCGCGGGGCCGAAATTTCACCGTTACGCGGGCATTCTCGAACCAACGGGAGGGAAAATGCAGTCGGGCCTGGAGGCGGGAAGTTCCCAGCCAGCGGGAATCCAGAATCCGTCCCTTGCCGGCGCATGCGTTCTGGACCCAGCGCAAGGCCGTCGCGCCTTTTTTTCGGTTGTAATGCGAAAACACGAGGTACCACAGCCCCAAAACGGCGACCGAAGCGACCACGTCAATCAGGAGAAGGCGTCCCACACGCTTTCCTCTGATGCTCATGGTACGTCCGAGGTTGCGGACGAAGCAAGGGCCAATCGCCTCCAATTCATAAATCCGGCGCGCCGAGCTTATCGAGCTGTGGAAAACTAGGGGAAAAGCGTTTCCGAGGAAAGCGCTCCGGTTTTGCGCCCGCGACTCGCGGCTACAATGGCCCCGTGCCCTTTACTGTTCGTGACTTTCAGCCTGCGGATTTCGACACGCTTTGGCGCATGGACCAAACCTGTTTTCCTCCCGGTATTTCCTATTCGCGGCCGGAGCTGAGGCTGTACATGAAGCGGCGGGCATCGTTCACGCTGGTAGCGGTGAACGCGGAACCAAAGGATGCGGCCGCTATCGTTTCCGCAAAAGGCGCAGAACATTCTCCGCCAATGGATGCCGACATCGCTGGTTTCATCGTAGCCGAAGCCGGCGCCCGTGCCCGCGGCCACATCATCACCATCGATGTGATTGCCCCCGCGCGCCGGTTCGGTGTGGGATCGCTCCTGCTGCGCGCAGCCGAAGACCGGTTGATCCTCGCCGAATGCCGCGCCGTTGAACTAGAGACTGCCGTGGATAATATTTCAGCCTTATCGTTTTACAAGCGCCAGGGTTACACCGTGATCAGAACTCTTCCGCGCTACTATTCCAACGGAGTCGATGCTTTGGTACTGGAGAAAGCGCTGCTCTAGCCCGTTGCCAAAAATTATGGACTTTGCCGAAACAATTTGCGTTCCGCTCTCTCTCCAGCTAACTTGCCTGTGGTGAAAGTCGACGCCATCAAAGTCGCCATTCAAGGCGAGCTCGGTTCCTTCAGCCACGAAGCTGCGGAGCACATGGTGCCGAGCTGTTCTATCGTCCCCTGCGCGCGATCAGCGGATGTGTTCGACCGGGTCAAGAACGGTTCGGTAGCAGGTGCGGTCATTCCCATCGAGAACTCGCTGGCCGGTACAGTGGCCGAGCACGCCGATCTCCTGGTGACCCAGGACGTATTTATTCAAGCCGAGTTCCGGTTGCGTATCGTACACAATTTGATCGCATCGCCGGGCGTGAAACTCGGTGCTCTGCGCCGTGCATTCTCGCACCCGGTGGCCATCGACCAGTGCCGCGATTTTTTTCGCCACCACCCGGAGATCGAGCCGGTTCCGTTCTACGATACGGCCGGAAGCGTCAAACACGTCTTGGCAGAGGATCTTCGGGATGCCGCCGGCATCGCCGGACGGCACGCCGCTCGCGAATATTCCGGGAAGATTCTTCAGAAGGGCATCGAAGACGACAAACGCAACTTTACGCGCTTTTTGTTGATCCGCGGGTCAAGAGCAAAGTCGCGAACTGGATCCCCGCGCAGGAAGCTAGCTGCGATAACCGCAAACCCCTACCAGCGCCTGATTCCGCCTGGAGCCAACAAGACTTCCATTGCGTACAAGCTGAAGAACCAGCCCGGTGCGCTCTTCAAGTCGCTCAGCGTCTTCGCGTTGCGCGATATTAGCCTGAGCAAGATCGAGTCTCGCCCGCTGCGCGGACGGCCTTGGGAATATGTCTTCTACGTTGACTTCCTGCGCGGCGACGATGAGCCGGCTCGCAATGCTCTCCGACACCTGAGCGAAGTCGCGGAGTTCGTGAAGGTGTTGGGAATCTACCCGGCGGCATAAAAAGCAAATTGACTACCTTGAGACGATTCGCCGGCCCCCACATCCGCAATAGCCCCGGTACCTTGGACATCATGTGCTCAGCAGCAAAATGCCGATAGAATCTAGAAACCTTCAGAGTCGTGGATGGGCTGAAACCTTTCCGGAAGAGTATCATCTAAGCTTGAGTGAGTTACACTCAAGGAGAGCCAATGAGCCAACAGCCGCTTTCCGAGCCTATTGCTAAGACCCGGGAAATAAATGATGTACGGGCTTTGCCCGTGCTTCCTGTGCGGGACACTGTCCTTTTCCCGCACGCCGTCCTGCCCCTTACCGTGGGTCGGGAAAGTTCCGTCCAGCTTATCAATTCGCTCGGCGAGGATAAGACCATCATCGTTGTCGCGCAGCGCGAAGCGCGCGTCGACAACCCTCAACCGAGCGACCTTTACACGGTGGGCACGTCCGCAATCGTACATAAGGTCGTGAAGATGCCCAACCAGAGCTTGTTTGTGTTTGCCGAGGGCCTGGAGCGGGTGCGTTTGGGCGAGTTCACGCAGTTGGCGCCGTTCATGCGCGCACGCGTGTCGAACATTCCGGAGGCTGCCTCGCCGGACAGTTCGGAAATCGAAGCCTTGCAGCGCAATGTGCTGACGCTGTTCCAGCAGATCGTCGCCGGTTCGCCTACGTTATCTGACGAGCTGTCCACTGTGGCCCTAAATATTGACGAACCCGGCCGCCTCGTGGATTTCATCGCCTCGTCTTTGCCTTCGCTATCGACGCCCGACAAGCAGGATACGCTCGAAACTTTAGACATTCGCGTGCGCCTGGAAAAGATCAACCAGCACCTTGCCAAGGAGCTTGAAGTGCAGCAACTGCGCAACAAGATCCAGAGCGAAGTGCAGGACCGCGTGCAGCAGACGCAGCGCGAGTACTACTTGCGCGAGCAAATGAAGGCCATTCAGAAAGAGCTTGGCGAGCAGGATGAAGGCCAGCGCGACGTTGAAGACCTGAAAAAGAAAATCGACGAAGCCGGCATGCCCGACGAAGTGAAAAAAGAAGCCCTTAAGGAACTGGGCCGCCTGGCACGCATGTCTCCCATGGCCGCGGACTATTCACTCACGCGTAACTACGTCGAGTGGCTGGCCGTGCTGCCCTGGGCCAAAACCTCCGGACAGGAAATTGAGATTCCGAAGGCCAAGGAAATTCTGGACACGGATCACTATGACCTGGAGAAGGTTAAGGATCGTATTCTCGACTACCTTTCCGTTCGCCGGCTGAAGCCGAATATGAAAGGCCCAATCTTATGCTTTGTGGGACCTCCCGGCGTGGGCAAGACCTCGCTGGGAAAATCCATCGCTCGTGCCTTGGGCCGCAAGTTCGTGCGGCTGTCACTGGGTGGCGTGCACGATGAGGCCGAGATTCGCGGCCATCGCCGCACTTACATCGGGGCGTTGCCGGGACAAATCATCCAGGGCATTCGCCGCGCCGAGACGAAGGATCCAGTTTTCATGCTGGACGAAATCGATAAGGTTGGGCGCGACTTCCGTGGCGATCCCGCTTCGGCATTGCTCGAAGCGCTCGATCCTGAACAGAATTCGACGTTCCGCGACAACTATCTCGACGTCACATTTGATCTGTCGAAGGTGCTTTTCATTACGACCGCGAACATGCTCGACCCCATCGCCGAACCGCTACGCGATCGCATGGAAATCATCGAACTGCAGGGCTATAGCGAGGAAGAGAAGTTACACATCGCCGTACGTTACCTGGTTCCGCGGCAAGTGGACGAGAACGGAATCACGGCGGAGCAGATCGAATTTCCCGACGACGCGCTGCGTTATGTGATCCGTCACTACACGCGCGAGGCGGGTGTTCGCAGCCTGGAGCGCACCATCGGTACCATCTGCCGCAAGCAAGCGCGGCGGCTGGCCGAGGGTAAGACCGAGAAGCTTGTCGTCACGCAAGAAATCATTCAGGAATTTCTGGGCGGCATTAAGATCCGCACCGAAGGCGAGATTGAAGAGCGCACTGAGCGTCCCGGAGTGGCTGTGGGCTTGGCCTGGACTCCATCGGGCGGCGACGTGCTCTTTGTCGAGGCCAATGCCATGAAGGGCAAAGGTGGATTCACCATGACCGGGCAAATTGGCCAGGTGATGCAGGAATCCATGCAGGCGGCTCTCACGTGGGTGCGTTCGAACGCGGCGCAGTTGGGTATCGCGGAAGACTTTTTTGCCGATCACGACATTCACATGCACGTGCCGGCGGGAGCGATACCGAAAGATGGCCCTTCGGCAGGTGTGACCATGGCTACCACATTGGTGTCCTTGCTCACCGGACATCGCATCCGTCCACTCCTGGCGATGACGGGCGAGATCACGCTGAGTGGCAACGTGCTTCCGGTGGGAGGCATTAAAGAAAAAGTGTTGGCAGCCAAGCGCGCCGGAGTCACTGACGTGATCCTGCCAGCGGAAAATAAAATGAACGTGGAGGAAGATCTCACCAAGGAGCAACTTGAGAACTTCACGGTTCATTATGTGAAAACGATTGATGAAGCGCTGCGCGTCTCCCTGCCGGCGGTGGCGGAGTCAACAGCCGCGAAGCTGCTGACTACAACGCCGGAGGTTCACGACAAGGCTTTCGCACAGGCCTAAGCGTTTGCGCGAGACTTCGTTATATCGCCAGCTTTGATCATGGTCATTAGTAGTATTGCCAGTTCCTGCACGGGAACTGGCAATTTTTTTCGCATCGTTGGGCCAGCTTTCGGGAACTGCGAGGTTGTCGGAGCCTGCTGGAATCCCCGACTTTAATGGACTGGCTCGCGTAAAACTGGCAAACTGGCAAGTGTTCCCCATGCGCCTGCGCGTCCTCTTTTTCGGCATGTTGAAAGATCTTGTGGGGCAGTCTAGTGCGACGTTGGATCTGCCCGAAAGCGCTACGGTTGGCGATCTGCTGGCGCATTTTGCCTCGCAGTTGCCCCAGCTCAAAGATTCGCTGTCTTCACTGGCGGTCGCGGTAAATCAGCAGTATGCGGGGACAGAGACTGAGCTGAAATCGGGCGACGAGGTTGCCCTGCTGCCGCCCGTGAGTGGCGGACGGGGAGAACCTAACCCCCAACACTCTAAGCTTACCCGTGAGCCGATAGATACGGCGCAGGAACTGGCCAACATTAAACGCGGGGACGATGGGGCAGCCGTAGTCTTCGAAGGAGTCGTGCGCAACCACACGCGCGGCCGGAAGACCCTCTATCTCGACTATGAGGCCTACGAGGAGATGGCTCGGCAACAGATGGAAAGCCTGGCCGAGCAAGCGCTAAAACAATTTCAAATCCGCGACGTTTCTTTGGTCCACCGCTTGGGACGGTTAGAGATCGGCGCAGCGAGCGTGCTCATCGTGGTGGCAAGCTCCCATCGCGCCGCCGCATTCGACGCGTGCCGTTGGCTGATCGATACCCTCAAGCGTACCGTTCCCATCTGGAAGAAGGAGCATTTTGAGGATGGCGCGGTATGGGCGGATGGTGAACCGTTTCCCGCTGAAGTTCTGCGTTAAATTCTCCCGCCGGGCAGCCCGATACCCGACGGCGCATCTAAGTGAACGGAATAAGCCGGCCTGAACCTCCGCTCATTCAGGCTGGACAGCCTAGAGCCTGCTCTGAATGCGGTCGAATGGCGGATGTCCCACGTATACTCCTTTAGCGAATGAGAAGATCTGCAACTCTGATTGCATTACTGCTGGCCTGCGCGGCATCGTCGGCGCAAAAGCCAGCGCCTTCGAATCAATCGACGAGCGAGTCTCCCTCCACGCTCAAAGTCGACGTGAAGCTGGTGAATGTCTACGTCACCGTCACCGACGCTCACGGAGGCCCGGTTGCCGGACTTAAGAAAGAAAATTTCAACCTGCAGGAAGACGGACGCGACCAGACCATCTCGGTATTCAATAGAGAATCCGCAGTGCCGCTCTCGATCGCCCTCGCCATTGATACCAGCCTGAGCACGCGACACGATTTGCCGTTGGAGCAGGCTTCCGCCAAACGTTTTGCGCGTACTATCGTCCGGCCGGTGGACGCGCTGTCGGTATTCGGATTTAACGAAACCGTGCTGCAATCGACCTCTTACACTTCCGATCTGAAGCGCATCGATGACGGAATTGACCACGTCCGGCTGGGTGCGGCTACGGCGCTGTTCGACGCCGTCTTTCTGGCTTCGCGCTCGCTCGACCGCCGTCAGGGACGAAAAGTTCTGGTACTGATTACCGACGGAGGCGACACCGCCAGCAAGGTGGATTACAAAGAGGCCGTGCGCGCCGCCGAAGAAGCCGAAGGCATCGTATACAGCATTATCGTGGTGCCCATCGAGAGCAGCGCCGGACGCGAAACCGGTGGCGAACATGCCCTGATCCAGCTTTCCGAAGATACCGGCGGCAAGTACTATTACGCGACCTCCATGGCGCAACTCGACGACGCCTTTCGCCAGATCAGCGACGAACTGCGCACCCAGTACCTGCTCGCCTATTACCCCTCACAACGAACCTCGAATTCACAGTTCCGCCGGATTCAGGTAAGCGTGTCCGCCCCCCCGGATTCTGGCACCTACCGGGTGCGCCATCGCGCCGGTTATTACACCACTATTTCTGATTTCTGACTCTTCCCAACGAGAAGTTCGCAAGACCCCTCGAACAACAGCACATAACGGTGTCGACAGCCTTTGTTAACCAACCGAATAACAACGGCAGATTTTCTTTTACAGATTGAATATACGGTTTTTGGGATTTTCGTCCTC
>Ga0185299_10006806_pt1 | contig 12016 bp, 9 predicted proteins | sample PaiPotPPA55metaG_FD_128002 | JGI IMG/M metagenome (GOLD analysis project Ga0185299, IMG submission 128002) | Iron sulfur acid spring bacterial and archeal communities from Banff, Canada, to study Microbial Dark Matter (Phase II) - Paint Pots PPA... ...
CACTGGTCGAACAGGTTCTAGCGGTTTCCGGTCCCCTGCGTCTCAAATGCGAACCTCTCAACATTCACCAGGTACTCCATCAAGCACTGAGGATGGCAGGCGCTCATCCAGATCCTCCGGAGGGGGTAGCCATAGAGCAACTATTCGATCCGAGTCTACCGGAAGTCAGCGGTGATGCGGCGGCGCTTGAAGGTGTTTTTCTGAACCTCATTCGGAACGGGCTCGAAGCAATCGGGGCCCTGCCGAAATCAACGCATGAGAACGAGGTGACGAATCGCATTTCAGACGATGCCGCCTCAAAAACCGGAAGCGCGGCTCCGCAATGGCGCAAACTCCGGTTAAAAACGGCACTCGAACCACAACTTCGAATGAACGTCCAGGGACGCCGCCGGCAATTTCTCAGGGTTGAGGTTAGTGACAGTGGCAAAGGAATGACGCCGGAAGAACTCCAGCAGCTCTTTACGCCGTTTTTTACGACCAAGGCGTCCGGCACAGGCCTCGGATTAGTGCTCAGTCGGCAGGTCGTTTCGCAGCATGGTGGCAAGCTGTGGGCGCAGATCGGGGGTATCGGGCAGGACACTAATGGAGCTTCTTCCCAAGGCGAGCAGTCGCTTTTCCGAGGGATGACGTTCTGTGTCACTTTGCCTATCGGTCCCGATTAGGCAATTTGCAAAATTTTGAACTCCGGATGACTTGAGGCTGCCATCGCGAACGCTTCTAAAACGTTCCACAAACAAGGATCCGGCAACCGAGAGTATGCCCATCGCGAAGGTTGGCGGCACAGTTGCGTCGCTCTGGATTGCGTCGAGCCGTGCCGAACCAGCTATACTAAGCGGATTATGGGTTCCGCTCCCTCTAACCACTCGACGCAGTCCAGCGCGCCAGGGCAGGCGCTGGTCCTGGTCGCCGACGACGACCCAGGCATCCGCCTGGTTTTGCGCCATCGACTCGAAGCCGCCGGCTACGAAGTCGAAGAGACCGGCGACAGTCAGAGCACGCTCCAGGCGTTGCTGAGCAACCGCTACGACGTCGCGCTGGTCGACATCATGATGCCCGGGATCGGTGGTCTCGAGGTGTTGTCGAAGGCTCGTAATGAGGGCACCCGCACACTGGTTATTGTCATCACCGCCGCGAGCACGATGAATAATGCGGTCGAGGCGATGAAGCGCGGAGCGCACGATTATCTGACGAAGCCGTTCGAAAATCTGGATCTCGTAGCGGTCGCGGTTGGACGAGCTATCGAGGTAGCTGGCCTTGAAAAATTTGTGCGAAACCTGGCCGGCTCCGCGGCCGAATTCGCCCGGCTCCGGGACGAAATGAACCGCCAGCTTGTAGGAGGCGAGATCATTGGCCGCAGCGCCGCCATGCAAGGTGTCTACAAGCTGATCGGCCGAGTAGTAACTAACGACGCCACGGTTCTGGTATGCGGCGAAAGCGGCACTGGCAAAGAACTGGTGGCGCGGGCAATTCATTTCAAGTCGCCGCGATGGCGCGGGCCTTTTGTGGCCGTCAATTGTTCTGCGATTCCTCCGGGGCTGCTCGAAAGTGAGCTTTTTGGCCATGAACGCGGCGCTTTCACCGGCGCCAGCGAAAAGCGGACGGGTAAGTTTGAGCAGGCCGCCGGCGGTACTCTTTTCCTCGACGAAATTGCCGACCTGCCTCTGGAGCTTCAGCCCAAGCTATTGCGAGTATTGCAAGAGCGAGAATTTTCGCGGGTGGGAGGTTTGGAGATTTTGCGCGCACAGGTGCGAATCATCGCGGCGACCAACCACGATTTGGAGGCGGCGGTGGCGGCGGGTAAGTTTCGCGAAGACCTTTATTTCCGTCTGCGCGTGATTCCAATCAATCTGCCGCCGTTGCGCGAACGCCGGGAGGATATCGCGGAACTCACTGATTACTTTGTCTCGAAGGCCGCGCGAGAGATGGGAGCGCATGCACGCTATGTTGCCCCCGAAGCCCGCGCCAAACTGCAAGCCTACGACTGGCCCGGCAACGTGCGCGAATTGGAAAACTCGGTTTTACGGGCGGCATTGCTCACGCCGGGCAATACAATCAGGCAAGAAGATATCGAACTCGGCCGCAGTTTGTTGCATCCACGTTCGCCGCAGACTGATACCAATGCTTCATTGGCCGATCTGATCAGACAGCGAATCAACGAGATGCTCGAAAACAACAGCAGCGAGCCGCACGATCTCTATCAAAAACTGATTAGCGAACTAGAACGGCCTTTGATCCAAGTCACGCTCAAGCGCGCACGCGGCAACCAGGTTCATGCGGCCCGCATCCTCGGCCTGAACCGCAACACCTTGCGCAAAAAATTGGTTGAGCACGGTATTCCGATCACCAAACCGCCTGCGTGAGAAAATCCCCGTCTTCTATTTCGGTCGGCCCAAAACAGCGATGCGGTTCCCGTCACACTTTTACGCAATCGTCGATACCGCAGGCGGCCATGAACCGGTGGCGCTGGCGCAAATTCTGCTTGATGCCGGCGTAAAGCTCATGCAGTTAAGGTTGAAAGACGCCGGCAGCCGAGATTTCCTAGCCGCAGCACGCGCGATCTCTGGCTTGTGCCGCAACCACCGGGCGATGTTGATCGTGAACGATCGTGCCGATATCGCAAAGCTGGCGGATGCCGCGGGAGTTCATGTTGGGCAGGAGGACTTACCGCTGGAAGCAGCCCGCCAAATCGTTGGCGCCGGGAAAGTGGTCGGGGTCTCGACCCACACGGTCGAGCAGGCACTCGCGGCCGAGCAGTACGGTGCCGATTACATTGGCTATGGAGCTATCTACTCTGGCGGTCTCAAGAACGTCCGCAATGCGCAGGGACTACAACGGCTGCGCGAAATCTGCGCGGCAGTGAGGTTGCCGATTGTCGCCATCGGCGGCATCACCCAGGTGACTGTGCCTGACGTGCTCGCGGCCGGAGCCGACGCCGCCGCAATTATCACCGATGTAGTGCTCGCTCCGGACATTAGAGCCAAAGCCAACGCAATCCTATCCATCCACCTTTGATTTGGACTCGAATCGGTCGAAGCACGTTTATTGCCGCCTGAAAGCATGCAGGATGCCGCGCGCGGCGTCTTGGGGCGTAGCTGTGCCGAACACAGCACCAATCACCGCAACCCCAGATGGACGAAAGCCGGGTGCGAGAGAAGTGATTTCGGCTGCACGAGGTTTGTTTATTCCTCCCAAGGCATACAACGGCATGCCCGCGGCCGCTTTCACCGCGTCGGCAAGGGCGGCCAGACCTTTCGCGGGTCCATATGCGCCCTTGGATAAAGGGTCGTAGACCGGTCCGAAAACGGCGAAATCAGCACCGTTCCTGGCGGCGGCCGTGACTTCTTCGGAACGGTGGGTCGAGACTCCAATCAACCGCGACGGACCGAGCAGCGTCCGCGCATCGGCAATATCGAACGATGTCGACGCGAGATGCGCACCGTCGGCGCCTGCGGCAATCGCGACATCGATGCGGTCGTTCACAATCAGCGGCGCACCGAACCGCGTGCAGAGTGGCCTTAAGGCCACGGCCAGTTCATAAAGCGCGCGGGCTTCAAGATCTTTTTCGCGCAACTGAACCGCGATAGTGCCGGACGGTTCGATTTCGGCACCACCCGCGAGCACAGCTTCAATCGTTGCGACTAGCCCTCCACTGGCTGCGGCAAGATGGCGATCGGTGATTAGGTAGAGCTGAAATCGGGCCTTGCGCGGAGCTTCAGACATGTGCCGCTAACGGATCAGACCAGTGAGCGGACTCGACGCGGTCGCATAGAGCTTGGTCTCGATCCGGCCGGCGAGATAGGCGAGCCGCCCGGCCTCAACCGCAAGTTTCATCGCTCGTGCCATCGCCAGCGGATCTTTCGCTCCGGCAATCGCCGAATTGATCAGCAAGCCATCGCATCCAAGTTCCATTGCCTCGGATGCGTCCGAAGCCGTACCGACGCCGGCGTCGACAATGACCGGTACGCGCGCCTGCTCGAGGATTATCCTCAGATTGTACGGATTGCGAATGCCCATCCCGGAGCCAATCGGCGCCGCCAGCGGCATCACCGCAACACAGCCGAGTTCGGCTAGTTTTAGACACGCCACTGGGTCATCAGTGATATAAGGCAGGACCTTGAAGCCTTCCTTAACCAGGATTTTTGCGGCTTCAATCGTGGCAGGAACATCCGGGAATAGCGTCGCCTGATCGCCGATTACCTCCAGCTTGACCATATCGCCGACTCCAGCTTCACGGGCCAGACGGCAGGTTCGCACCGCCTCTTCGACCGTATAGCATCCGGCCGTGTTAGGCAGGATCTGATAGCGCCGGGCGTCAATGTAATCGAGCAGATTTTCCTTATTGGGGTCGGTGATATTCACCCGGCGCACCGCGACGGTGACGATTTCCGCTCCACTCTCCTCGAGCGCCGCTTTGGTTTCCGCAAAATCGCGATACTTGCCGGTGCCAATAATTAAGCGGGAGTTGAATGAACTGCCCGCCAGTACGAAGGCTTGATCCTTAACCATTGTGGTCTCCAGGGCGGATGTGCCCTAAGTAATTTTCGTTCACGCACGCTGCAGGCTCTCGACCCTGCGCTTACTCCTCTGGCTTCGGCTCACCAGCGGCATCTGCAGGCCCTCATGCCCAGCTTCCGCCCTCCGCCTTCGCAACGCTTCACAGCGACGGTTTTTAACCGCCTCCCACGAAATCTACGATTTCGACTTTATCACCCGGCCGCAGCGAAATGCTGGCCCACTCGGCTTTGGGAATTACGGATTGGTTTAGCTCAATCGCGATCCGGCCGCGGCGCAGGCTAAGCTTTTCAACCAATGCCAGCAACCGCGCGTCGCCGTCAATCGAATACAATTCACCGTTTAGTTGGATTGAAAAACTCTGGGCGGAATCGTTGGCCATCGAAAAAGCCGCTCCTAGTGTAACGCCGGGAAGCGGCTTCGTACGCGCGGATGATGTCGAAATGCGACGGGCCAGGCTTCCCTACGCCGGCATTACCCGGATCAGGTTCGAGGGGTTCTCTTGCGAGTTCTCAGTGCTTTCGCACGCCCCCAGCCGCTAAACATCTTATATCACCAGCTCAGAACAGTGTCAAAAAATTGCGCACGACTGCTTTGGGACTGGAAATGCGGTTGTGGACCAAAATTGGTATCTCAGCGTGTCTAAGTTTGCGCACTGCCTGCCACCATCGCATGATGATTCAGCGAAGACGGGGAACGCTCACGAAGTCTTATTGAGATGGGGGGAGTTTAAGCGTGACGGCGGCTGAGCACGGCGATGGATTCGGGCGGCCCACCGTGGCCGAAATTGATCTGTGCGCACTGCGGGCGAACTACCGCGCAATCAATGCATTCGGCAATGGGGCCAAGGTGATGGCGGTGGTGAAGGCCGACGCGTATGGCCACGGCGCGGTGGAGGTCGCGCGCACGTTACGCGATGAGGGTTGTCTCCATTTTGCGGTCGCTACGGTGGAAGAGGCAGCCGAATTGCGCACCGCCGGCATCAATGACCGAATCTACCTGCTTGGCGGATTTTTCCCGGAACAATCCAAGCGTATCGTCCAGTTGAACATAATTGCACCGCTGTTTGATTTATCGGTGATTGCACCGCTCGACCGTGCGGCTGAACGTCTGGACCGGCGCGATTTTCCGGTTCATCTCAAAATCGATACCGGTGCTACCAGGCTGGGCATTCTACCAGGCGATCTTGATACCGCAGTCGATGCGCTGCGGCAGGCGCGCTCGCTCAAACTCGAGGGAGTGTTTACCCTGCTGGCGAATGCCGGCGACCCGGCCAGTCCGGTGACTGAACGGCAGTTACTCGTTTTTCGGCAGACGATCGATATGCTGCGCGAGGCGGGATTCGCACTGCCACTGAATCACGTGGCTAATTCAGCAGCGATGGTGCTGCGGGCGGATGCCCATTTCAATCTGATGCGTCCGGGGCTCGCACTCTATGGCCTGCCGCCGGTGCACGCAGTGCGCGATCGGCTCGAACTTCGGCCGGTGATGACCTTCAAGACACGGCTGATGCAGCTCAAACAGGTGCCGGCCGGCTGCGGAGTTAGTTATGGCCACACGTTCATCGCCTCGCGTGCGAGTACGGTCGGCGTGCTTCCGGTCGGCTATGCGGATGGTTATCGGCGGGGGCTCCAAATGGGCGGCGAAGTAATGATTCGCGGACGCCGCGTACCCGTGGTGGGTGCTATCTGTATGGACCTGACGATGGTTGACCTGACCGACGTCCCCGGCGCTCAGGTCGGCGACGAAGTGATCTTGTGGGGTGGCGCAGGCGAAGCCATGATCAGCGTCAACGATGTCGCGCGTCTGACCCAGACGATTTCCTACGAGATGCTCTGCGCGGTGGGCCGCCGCGTCCCGCGTGTGTATCGGACCTAGGAATTTCTCCCTTGCTCCAACGAAAGCGACAAGGGATTGATCGAACGGCTGATGAAAGATCCGACGTTCGGCGAGTGGGACGTGGTGGAAAGCCTGTCCCATTGATAGAAGCGCTGGCTAAGTGCTGCGGCCTGCCGGTGACCCTCAGTGAGAGAAAATCCAATGGCCGATAAGATCAAGATCGCGCGCGCATTGCTCGGCGTGTCGGACAAGACAGCTCTGGTCGAACTAGCGCAGGCACTGGTTCGCCACGGTGTCGAGATAATCTCAACTGGCGGGACCAGGACCGCGCTCGAAGGTGCGGCCGTCCGAGTTATCGCAGTCGAGCAGTTCACCGGTTTTCCTGAGATTCTCGGCGGACGCGTCAAGACGCTGCATCCGCGGATTCACGGCGGGATTCTGGCGCGGCGCGACGATCTGGGCGATCAGCGCCAGATGGATGAACATCGCCTGGCGCCAATCGATCTCGTCGTCGTCAACTTTTACCCGTTTGAGCACGCGGTCGCGAGCGGGAGCATCGCGCTCGAGGATGCAGTCGAAAATATAGATATCGGTGGTCCAGCCCTGGTACGCGCAGCCGCCAAGAATTTCGCGAGTGTAGCGGTCGTGGTCGATCCAGCAGACTATCCCGCAATAATCCGCGAGCTCGACGACTGCGGCGGCGCGTTATCGGCCGCCACGCGATGGCGCCTGATGCGGAAAGCGTTCAGCCGCGTTACCGCCTACGATAGCGTTATATCCAACTGGCTTGGCACCGTGGGCGAAACGTCGGCGCCGCTCGGCGAGAGCTTCAGTCTGGCGCTGGCGCGCGCGCAGATGCTGCGTTATGGTGAAAATCCGCATCAAGCCGGAGCACTATACGGTGACTTTCTGAAAATCGCCGAGCAGTTGCACGGGCGCGAACTCTCATTCAACAACGTCTTCGATATCAGTTCGGCGATTAATCTCGTACTCGACTTTAGTGACTATCGGGATGCGGTGGTGGCGATCCTGAAGCACAACACGCCGTGCGGGGTGGGGGTAGCATCCACCCTAAATGCGGCCTGGCGGAAAGCTCTGGCGGCCGATCCTGATTCGCCGTTCGGCGGGATCATCATTGCAAACCGGCCGTGGGACCTCGAATTCGCCCGTGCCGTCGACGAACTTTTCACGGAGGTTTTGATCGGTCCAGCCTTCTCACCTGAGGTGCTTGATTTCCTGCGCAAGAAAAAGAACCGACGTGTCATGCAGTTCCATCCCGAGGCGATCAGGCGAAATGAGCTCGACATCAAGAAGGTCATCGGCGGCCTCCTGGTGCAGACGCCAGACTTGAACATCGAGGACGCGCATCAGGCCCGCGTCGTGACCCGGCGTGCACCGAGCGAGGCGGAACTGCGCACGATGAATTTCGGCATCCGGGTTTGCAAGCATGTCAAATCCAACGCCATCGCATTCGTTGCGGTGGATCGCACGTTGGCAGTTGGTGGCGGTGCGACTTCGCGAATTGACCCGGTTTATTCCGCGCGCGAAAAGGCGGCCAGGTTCGGTCTATCGCTGAAGGGGTCGGTGCTGGTATCCGAGGCGCTCTTCCCGTTTCCCGATGGACCAACACTGGCCGCGGAAGCCGGGGCCACGGCAATCGCTCAGCCGGGCGGCTCGACTCGCGATGCTGAGGTTATCGAGGCCGCCGACAAGTTCGGCCTGGCAATGGTCTTCACCGGCATTCGCCATTTCCGCCATTAACCCGGCTTTTCACCGAAAATCAGTGCTGGTGTTACAGCCCTCGCGAAGATAGTTTCTCAGTGTGGTGGCACCGCAAGAAGGAGAAACCTAATGGCGAGTCGGCTTGGCGAGCATGCGGTCGTGATTGGCGGAAGTATCGCCGGACTGGTGAGTGCACGCGTCCTGGCCGACTATTTCGAGCGAGTTACGATTCTAGAGCGCGACCATATTGGGCCGCAGCCCTCGGTGCATAAATCTACACCGCAAGGGAATCATCTCCATACCGTCTTGATCGGCGGCTTGCAGGTCTTGTCGGGGCTCTACCCCGGCTTCAGCGAGAAACTGCATTCGATGGGCGCGGTGCCGGTACGCCTGACGACAGATTTTCCAATCTATCGTCCCGACGGCGTCGTGTATTCGCTCACCGGCAGCGTAAAAGAGCCGCGCGATCTTGGCATTCAACTCTATAGTCAAAGCCGGGGCCTGCTGGAGCACTGCTTACGCCAATGCACTTTGGCATTGCCTAACATCAGTGCCGAATGTGATGCATCAGTGGCGCGCCTGATTGAGACGAAGGCGCGAGTCGAAGGCGTATCCTATAAGTCTCATGGTGAACCGCGCTCACTTCGCTGTGATCTGCTGGTCGATTGTGGCGGACGCGGGTCGCATGCACCTCGCTGGCTAACGGAGATGGGATTCACCGCGCCCGAGGAAACTGTAATAGGGGTCGACTTCGCTTATTCCAGCACCAAATTTCACATCCCGAGCGATGGCGGCAAGCTGGACCGTTTTGCATTTTTTGGCGGACCACCGCCCGAGTTCACCCGTGGCGGCGCTCTGGTTCAGATTGAAAATGATGTGTGGCTGGTGAGTCTGGCCGGACGGTTTGGCGACTATCCGCCGCAGGATGAGACCGGTTTCATGGCATTCGCTGAAGGGCTGCCGACGCCCAAGCTTTACGAACTTGTCAAGGACGCCGAGCGAGTTGACCAGATTTCCCATTTTCGGTTTCCGACCAGCGTGCTCCGCCATTACGAACGGCTGCTGTCGTTCCCCGAACGCTTCCTGGTTCTGGGCGACGCGATTAGCAGTTTCAATCCCGTTTATGGGCAGGGGATGAGTTCGGCCGCACTGCAAGCCCGCGCGCTCGGGCGAATATTGGAGGAGCGGGCAAACTCGGCCCAAGGGTTGGAGGGGATAGCTGCGGCATTTTTCCCTAGAGCCGCTGAAGTGATCAACACTCCCTGGACCCTCGCCGCAAACTTCGATTTTGCTTTTCCGCAAACTACCGGGACGCGTTCGCCCACTCCGTCGGAGATTGCGCGCTATTTCCTCGCGCTCGACGCGCTCACCGCCGAAGACATTGAGATTCATAAAATCCTCGTCGAGGTGTTCGGCCTGGCCCGTCCACTGTCCGCTTTATGGGACGAGCCGGTGCGCAGCCGGGTACTCGCACGCATCGATCCCACCAGGAACGCGGGGTGATGGTACGGCCGCTCAGCAGGGCGGCAACCCTGAGTGCAAAAAGGTCTGCTGGAAAACGGAGCCTGTTCAACCAATGTCCACGATCATCAGTCAGATCCGGGCGCGCGAAATAATCGACTCGCGCGGCAATCCGACAGTCGAAGTTGATGTGCGCCTGAGTGACGGCGCGCTCGGGCGCGCCGCAGTTCCGTCGGGCGCCTCGACTGGAGCGCACGAAGCCCTGGAATTGCGTGACGGCGATCCGAAACGCTACGGCGGACTGGGGGTGCTTAAGGCGGTTGGCAATGTTAATGAAATCATCGCGCCGAAGTTTGTCCGCGTGAACGCCGACAGCCAGTCTGCGATTGATGAGGCTCTGCTGAAGCTCGACGGCACGCCGAACAAAGCTGTCCTCGGTGCTAACGCGACTCTCGGCTTTTCGCTGGCGACGGCTCATGCGGTCGCCGCCGCAAGCGGCACGCCGCTCTATCGCCATTTGAATCCCGACTCTCAAGTGATGCCGGTGCCGATGATGAACGTACTCAATGGCGGCAAACATGCGGATTCAAATGTCGATATGCAGGAATTCATGATCGTGCCGCTTGGCGCGCGCAATCTTCCCGATGCAGTGCGGATGGGCGCCGAGGTGTTCCATTCGCTGGCCCGGGTGCTCAAGAAGCACGGCTATTCCACCAACGTCGGCGATGAGGGCGGATTTGCGCCGAGTCTGCGCAACAACGAGGAACCGCTCGAAATGATCATGGAAGCGATTATGCAGGCAGGTTACCAGCCGAACACGCAAATCGCGATCGCGCTCGACCCGGCCTCCAGTGAATTTTATGAAGATGGCCGCTACGTGTTTGCGCGCTCCGACAAAAAGGCGCGCGATGCCGAGCAGATGACCCGCTTTTATGCTGATCTGCTCGACCGTTACCCAATCGTCTCAATTGAAGATGGTCTGGCCGAAGACGACTGGAATGGATGGCAAATGCTGACCCGGGAACTCGGCTCGCGGACGCAACTGGTGGGCGATGATCTCTTTGTCACCAATCCCGAGCGCTTGCAGCGAGGAATTGCCGAAGGAGTCGGCAATTCGATTCTGATCAAACTCAATCAGATCGGCACCCTGACCGAAACTCTCCGCACAATCGACATTGCTCATAAAGCCGGCTACACCACGGTGATTTCGCATCGCTCCGGCGAGACCGAAGACACGACGATTGCCGACCTCGCCGTCGCGGCCGGAGGCGGCCAAATCAAGACTGGGTCGATGAGCCGCGGCGAACGTACTGCCAAGTACAATCGATTGCTGCGGATTGCCGAAGAATTAGGCGAACGAGCAGTGTACCCGGGCCCCGGCGCCTTCAAGCTGGCTGGCCACAAGCCGGTGCAGCAGGAGATGGCACGATGAGCCGGCCGCCGGTTGCCGCTTTGATAATTTTCGACGGATGGGGAGTTCGCACGGCGCGCGAGGCCAACGCCATTTTGGCCGCCCATACGCCGACGATGGAGCGCCTCTACCAGACGCAGGCGCACACGCAACTCGAAGCGTCCGGCGAGGCCGTCGGCCTGGCGCCGCACGTGATGGGTAATTCGGAAGTCGGCCATCTTACGATCGGCGCGGGCCGCGTCATCTACCAGGACGTCATGCGTATTAGCAAAGCAATCGAGACCGCGGCCTTTTTCCGTAACGAAGCTTTACTGGCCGCGATGCGTACGGCGCGCGACAACCGGCGCACCTGCCACGCGTGGGGGCTCCTATCCGACGGCAGCGTGCATAGTCATATCGTCCATTTGCTGGCGCTGCTCGAAATGGCGGTCAAAGAAGGGGTTGAGAATATTGCCGTACATGCGGTGCTCGACGGGCGCGACAAACCCCCGCGCTCGGCCCTGCCGTTCGTTGAACAACTTGAAAAGAAATTGAGCGAGCTTGGTTGCGGGCGCATTGCCACCGTTTCCGGACGCTACTATGCGATGGATCGTGATAAACGCTGGGAGCGCACTGAGCGCGCCTGGCGAGCCATTGTCGAGGGGGAGGCAAAAGGGGTGGAGACGGCACGGGCCGCAGTCGAAGCAGCCTATGCCGCGAAGCAGGATGACGAATTCGTCCAGCCCACCATAGTCGGCAATCCCAATCCCATGCGCGAGGGAGACCAGGTGGTGTGCTTCAACTTCCGAGCTGATCGCGCGCGGCAATTGACGGCGGCGATCGCTCTCGAAGATTTCAATGGTTTTCAACGCACCCGATTTCCGAACGTTGGTTATGTATGCATGACCGAGTATGACCGGAGCTTTCACTTGCCGCTCGCTTTCGGTCCCGAAGACGTCGAGGATGCGCTGGCCGAGGTATTGGCCAGGGCGGGCGTCCGCAACTTACGTGTCGCCGAGACCGAAAAATACGCGCATGTAACGTATTTCCTCAACGGCGGAGTTGAGAAGCCTTTTCCATTGGAGGACCGCA
>Ga0185299_10006807_pt1 | contig 12012 bp, 7 predicted proteins | sample PaiPotPPA55metaG_FD_128002 | JGI IMG/M metagenome (GOLD analysis project Ga0185299, IMG submission 128002) | Iron sulfur acid spring bacterial and archeal communities from Banff, Canada, to study Microbial Dark Matter (Phase II) - Paint Pots PPA... ...
CATTCGATACTAGATGTGGTCGCCATGTCCCCCCCGTTTTCATCTGCGCCATTCACTGGTCAAGGATATTTTGAGCGATTTTCAGCGCCGTTGGCGCACCGCGTTCGTTGGCCGCGGCAAAGCATAACAAATAAAGAGGACTCGATTTGGAGTTCCTCAAAACCAATCCCTTTGCAACCCTCGCGAAGCAGCTAGCAAGCCGCTCGTTGATGAACTCCCGAATCATCTCAACCGTCGCAGTGCGTTCCACAATCTTCCGATCGCCAAACAGGTCCCGCGTCGTCTGAACCCCATAGAAACGAGACCGCCAACCACTTGTTCCGAGCAACAAATCCAACCGATTCTGCCAAGATTCTTCGATGTTGCCATCCCGCTTGAGGAGTCGCGCGACACCGACACCGAGTGGAAAGAGATACCAGAGATCGATGGCTTTTGTGGTCGCGAGCGTCTGAACAGTGGTCCATTCAACTTGCATTCCATAGGGGTCCAAGAAGACCACAGCCCGCTCCTTATGCCAGTCACGTTCGTTACACCAAGTCTTCAAGACCTCATTCGCATCGCCATGCCTGAAATCACAACGCGAAAACAGATTGCGATGGTCCTTTTCGATCGTTGTTCTCAGCGCATCGACGCGGCTCTTCAGTTTTTCGATGAAGAGGTAATGATCGAACGGACTCGGGATTCCCAGCGCTATCTGCGCGCTTCCGTCACGATATCCTTTGGTGTCAGCATCTTCATAAACGTCCTGAAAAAGGTCCGCTGATCTCGATGGAACATCAAGCGCCGACCTGGATCCTGTACCGGCAAAAGCATCGACGTACCAGGTCTTGAAATGCTGCGCGCGCACGTTCTTAGTAAAGATCGTGCGGTAGGCCATGAGGTATTTGGCCAGCCGCGCGAGCTTGACTTCCGTCCAGTTGCCGCCAAACGTGTGTTCAGTCATGTTCTGATCGCCACTTGCTTAAGTCCTCTGACGAAAGAATCGGCTCCACCCATAAACGCACCTATGTCAGGTCACACCTTCCGGCCCCCAGCGCCGTGTTGGGGAAAACCGAGTTCCCCAGGCACACTGACTTCGATGCTTTTGTCTCCGGTTCACAACGGAAGTGTATCTTATTCGCCTTTTCTTCGCTATAAGAGGACGGATCAAGCAGACGCACACACAAGATCGTGAGCTTCGTCCACTTCGATGTGGTTATAGGTCGCCTGTGCGTATGAGAACAGATCCATCCGGTTCGGTGCTGCCTGCAAGATATTTCCGCCGCGCTTCCCGCTCAATGACCGGACGGTTGGCCCTAAATACTTCTAGTTTGTCTTTGTCGTCCCCGTGGAAGTGGTCGTCCAGAGCTTCTCTGCTGATTTCGCACCGCACGCGGTTTTTTCCGTCTCGTCCCCAAAACGCCACAACGAGCCGATCAAAAACATATCGCTCTTCCGGCGCCGGAAATGTCAGATCGCGCCGTTCAAGGGACCATTTCACCCGCTGCGCGACGAACGCAGAGAACGGATTGATGTCCATGTTGATGCTGGCGCGGTCCAGCGCGGTCAGGTAAGCGTCGCGATCCTCGACGCGGATGACCGTCCAGGGATAGCCGCCGGACGCCAGCATCACATTCATCAGGAAGCGCGCCATCCGGCCGTTGCCGTCCGGGTACGGATGGATATACCCGAACAGCCAGTGACCGAGCACCGCACGCACGCCCGGTTCTGTTTCCTTTTCGAGCAGGTCGAAAAACACCGGCATGGCGTCGCGCACCGCCTCCCAGCGCGGCGGCACATAGCGCGAAGTCCGCAAATAGACCGGATTGTTCCGGTATCCGGCCAGCGCGCCCGGATCAATCAGGCCCGCTGTGACGCAAGGCTGGAACAGCTCCCGGTACCACTCCTTGTGCGCTGCGCGCGCGCGCGCGCCAGGATTGTCGCCGCCGATCACTCTCTCGACGGCTCCTTTAACCAGTTGGAATGTCTGCCAGTAGCCGCGCGCCGCCAGCGCGTCGCGGCTCTTCCGGTCATCCTCGTGATGATCCGGGTCCCAGTCGCCCTTTCGCACCCTCTCGATGATTCCCGGCGTGACCGAGTACCCCTCGATTGACAGCGAGTGGTACGCATCGCTTTGATAGATTTCATCGACATGCTGGAGGTAGGCCTTCCGGTCTTTCGGAAGCCCGGGCGATTTCGGGAACGTTGCGATAACCGCGCCGCGCATCGACTCCCAGAGCATCTCCACGCGCCGCACGATAGGGGCCTCAGCCCGGGGTAGCGCGCCGAATGTCTGCCCGGCCTCGAAGGGGTTGCTTTCGCGCACATCGTATCCGGCGCTCTTCATTGCGCCGACGATTTCATCCGCCAGCTGGGGCTGCCCGGTCTGCCGGAACGCTCCGGCCAGATAACCCGCTTTCGCCGAGTGGCCACCCTTCAGCAACAACCGCAGCAGGTCCGACGCATCGCCGAGGCTCGCCAGCACCACCTGCGTCTCCACCGGATTCCTAGAGAAAAGGGATTCCGCCACCCTCACCAGCGCCGCCGTCGGCGAGAAAAGCCGCAAGCCGTCCTTCATCACGAGATCCCCTGCCGGTGGCATATCGGGCACCTTCAGGTCATAGAGCGACGTGCCGAACAAAAGGTTTATTGTGTGATTCGTGCCCTTCGGGCTGTTCACCACCATCTGGTCTGGGATGACCGTCTTCTCGCCGTGCAGCAAAAGCGACTGCTCCGCGGAGAGGTGCCAGTGGTCCCCGAAACGTTCATCGCAGTAACGGGCGCAAAACTCCCAGAACGACGCATACCAGGGCGTGCTGTCGCCCGTGCGCGCGCCCGGGCTGGAGGAGATCAGCCATCCCTTCATCACCTCCTGAAGAAAGCCGTTTGCGACCAGCCGCTCGCGGTGAACACGGCTCAGGTCGTCGGACCGGAACACACGTCTCCCGACCCCCTGAAGCGCCTTCAGAACTTCGAGGGATTCAGCCAGTTTTTCGTTCGGCGTTGCCATAAACCCTTATCCTATTCCGGCCATTACAAGCCTATTGTGCCGTTCGTAAACAAGCATATTATGCCGTGTAATGACAAGTCAATGATGCTGTTCGAATACAAGCATATTATGCTTTACTATTTACAAGTAAACTAAATGCAGCACTTAGCGTTGCGCTTCTACAACTAAGAACCCCATGAAAGACGCCCCAGAGCCTCCAAAAGAAGCCCAGCCCTTATCCTGCCGACCTCACGCATCGGCTCGTCCTGCTCCGACGGGCAAGAACTGCCCGGAATCGGCAGCCTGAACGGCGATCCTCAGAACATCGTGAGCGGCTCGAAGGCGCGCGTCTAGTTTCGCGAACGCCACTTTCCTTGACTGTGCGGACAAACTCCCCAATTGGTTCCGCGCCTCTGACACCTTTCGGCTCAGATTCTGCTTTTCTCCGAGGATCGCTTTTGTTTCTGTCTCCTCTCCCAGGGATTAAAAGGCTAACCTTTGCCAAAGATTTCTTTGTCTGTGAAAACCATACGGCCTTCGCCCGGGGTCTTCAGTCCCCCCATTGGAACATGTATTTTGCGGTCCCCTATCGTCTTCATTTCGTACCGAGAGACCATTTCTCGCTTCATCACTCTGTGAATGGTCCTTCGCAATAGCTCTTCGAGCTCTTCGCCGGTTGGACGTTGCCCTTTAATGTAGGAATGACCCGAGGCTGCCCCGATTCTCCCGGAACCCACTCCAATAATCGTGCCCTGTGCCCCGCTTAGGAGAAACCGGAGATATGGCACGTCGACGACCGGATGTTCCCTGAAGCGCCGCTCAGTGAACTGTCGCGAATTCGTTACAATGAAAGGCACCACCCTCCGTTCTTGAACTCCCCTCAATCCAAGCCGTTCAAAGAGACTCTCCCTGATCGTGTCAAGCTGAGCCAGACATTTGCCCAATTGGACCGCAGCCCAGTTTAGCTTTTCCTCGGCTTTCCAAGCGTCGTACTGGCTATCAGGGTCGATTACGATCTTGGATTGTGCCAGGAACAGAAGGCCGTCCTTGAAGGCCACCAAATCTATGTCGGTAATTTCCTGACGATTTATTCGAACACGAAAATCCGTGAGGGATCGGAACCCAGCCTCAACGAAAAGGCCCTTCAACTCGCGCACAGGCAAGTATCCCTTCTTTTTCTGATCCAGATCGGACTCCGAAGCGATCAGAGTGAATATGTTTCGTTCGAATCGACTGTTGCGTATGTAAGCAGTCGGAAGCAGAATCGTATTCGACATCAACAGCAGGGGTTTATAAAACAAGTCAATCCTTCCGGTCGCGGACCGGGATGTAAACTGGTTGAGCAAATCGTTTGCCTTCACCCGAGACGTATTCGTCTCTCGTGCCATTATTCTTAGAAACCAGTTCCGGTTCAGTTCAGGTATAGGGACATTGCGCAGCATTCTCCCCTCGGGATGGTTCCCTTCTGCCTCGACGAAGCGGTCGCTCCATTTCTGTCCCAGCATGGCGAGCGTGGCGATGAACGTCCACGCATTTATCAGTTCGTTGACGGTGAACTCTCCCAATTCTGTTCGCAAAGAGGCGCCCAAATCAAAAAAGCCCCCGACCTCATGCTCCAACTCATTTTGGAGTGCTCGATAATATTCACCGACGCGCTCGCGAGCCTCGCCGCTCAGGTTCCGAAGGAAATCGATGAATCTGCGTGAAGAATCTCTTGCGATCGAGCGGCACTCCCCATGCACCTTTACTTCGAGCATGTTCAGAATGACGTGTCGGGCTTGATCGAAGTCAGAAGTTCGTTCAGCGCCTACCGCCGCAGCGAGCTCCGCCTCACCTGCAGTGTTTTTTAGAACCAATGAGCGGCGCTTTATCCGAATCTCTGCGTTTTGGTAAGAATACAGATCGAAAACCTGCCGCACTTCGTCGTACGCAAAAGCAAGCCTTACAAGCTTGTCAATTTCTGCATCGCTGATCTTATAGTTTCTTTCTTCGCCAGCTCTTGCGACTTGTGAATTCAGAATAGTGTTTCCGGTGTCGAGCAAATCTCGAAATTTCCGGGCCATCCCGGAGACCTGAAGTGAAGTGAGTCCTCCAGCGGCGATTGCATCGGCCGTAATGTTCTTTTGAGTTACATAGTTGGCCATTTCCAGCATCCGTACTACGGTACGCGCAATCACCTCCGGATGAGCGGTGCAACACGGCAGAGCTGCCGTTTCCGTGTCAATGTGGGTGAAGAGTTGCTGTATGAACTCACAAACACTAAAATGATGGTCAAGCTTGCTAAACTCGGCGTATGAAAATGAAGGCTTGGGTTCAGAAGACAACAATAGGCGCCGCACGTCCGTAATGTGCGGAACACTTCGAAATTGGGTGGCTAGCTTCTGAATTCTCAGTTCTCTAAACCAAAGCGAAAAGTCATCTTCCAGCACCAAGCGCAATTGCGCTGCGAAGCCTGCCGTGTCGCGGGACACCGCGAGTCGTCGAAACTGATCGAGCTGCTTACTGAGCTTTGACTTAGGCATATCGCCGCCTAGAGTCAGAATATACTAGAGGCAATAACCTTTAGTTGCGCTTTGAATCATCCGGCGAATGGCACCCGCCTCAACCGACTGAATTGACCCGGTTACATTTTTCCCTTTTCTGCTGCGCTATTCCTCAGGCACGGCTTCGAGGCAATTCCTGCGCCCGGCAGCTTCGCCGACTCTGTAAGGTTCGCCGCGATTTTTCGCGCCCTCCGAAAAAGCATAGCCTCGCTTTGGGAGCAGCGGCCTCTCGCTTTTCAGTGCCCTCATTTTGATTCTCGGCACGACATTGGCAGCAGATCGAAACAGGCCGCCCCATCACCGTGAGAACTTTGCTGCGGATCTGTGATGTATTCCGAGTTCGGGCGGAAAGCCTCGTAGGGGGACTCGACAGAGGCATCTATCGTCGCTAGCAGTCAAGGAAGGGCGAACTGATCTTTTGCTTATGTGCCCCTTAAAAGGGCGTCGGCGACCGATCAAGGCATATAGCCCCTACCCCGTCGGTGATAGGCCACGGGGGTACTCGCCTGCTCACACGTTCTGCAATCGCACACGCGCGTGGCGCAAGTGGAAATCGCAGTTGCGGCAGTGCATTCCGGCAAATCAAGCGAGGATTGCCAGCAAATTAGCATGGACTCGCAAGCAATTCGCGCACCATTCCCCGCGGGCTTTCAACAAACAAGTGTTTGTTGCATGGCGAATCGCACGCAATTCCGCCGCGACTTATCAGCAATTTGCAGACGGCGGGCACGCGAGGTTTATTGAAAACGTTCGCACAGCCGCTGCATGTAGAAGTTACCGTGCCAGGTTGGCGAAACCATTTTTAGCCGGGGCGCAGATTTATGTTGACACGTTCCTGGAATTATGATACATGATGTATTGTAATGAAAACGTACTCCACAAAGCAAGCCGCGAAAATGATCGGCGTCAGTTACGTCACTGTCCGGCGCTGGCTCTCGGATGGACAGATTAGGCCATCACAAGGGACGCCATACGACGGGCGCACACTCTGGCGCTGGACTCTTGCCGATGTGGAGCGTGCTCGCAGGTTCAAGGCGACACAGAAACCCGGCCCGAAGAAACGGCACTAGAAACAAGCGGCTCCGCTGACTGCTACTAACAGCCAACGGAGCCTAACTCACATAGGAGGCATAGACTCCGATGCAAGCTACCGCCAGTTTACCGCAACACTCCAGCGTCTATCAGATCATCACAGAGCAAATCATCCGGCAATTGGAGTCTGGGGTTGCGCCTTGGCACAAGCCCTGGGCTACCGAATTGCCGAAGAACATCGTCAGCAAGCGGGAGTATCGCGGCATCAACGTATTCCTGCTCGCCAGTCTCGGCTACGGCTCTCCGTACTGGCTCACGTACAAGCAAGCTACGGAGCTAGGCGGAAACGTCCGGCGCGGGGAGCACGGCACCAAGGTTGTTTTCTGGAAGTTTGACAAGCACGAGACTGAGGATGCGGCCGGCCAGACGGTTGAGAGAACGTCGGCTATCCTGCGCTATTACACAGTGTTCAACCTGGAGCAATGCGACGGGATTAGTCCGCTGGGCCCATCGCGCACCGTGAATCCCATCGCGGAATGCGAGCGCATCGTTGCCGAGATGCCGAATGCGCCGCGATTCGAGCAAGACTGCCGCGCGTGGTACAGGCCATCTACGGACGCCGTAGGGATGCCTGCGCGCAACACGTTTGATTCGGCGGAAGCGTACTACAGCACGCTATTCCACGAGCTAACGCACAGCACGGGCCATGCTTCACGCTTCGGGCGCGACGGGATCGAGCAGCTGAACACGTTCGGCTCTGAGTCCTACTCGAAAGAGGAGCTAGTCGCGGAGATGGGTGCGGCCATGCTCGCGGGCTTCGCGGGAATCGAGCGCAGCACGCTCGCCAATAGTGCAGCCTACCTGAAATCGTGGATTGACGTACTCAAAGCGGATTCCCGGATGGTGGTATTCGCGGCGTCCCAGGCGCAGAAAGCGGCGGATTACATCCTGGGCAAGATTCAGCCGGACGCGGGAAAGGCAGGTGCGGCATGAGCGAAACATTTGCCTTCCCGCAATCCCTTGCTGAGAAGTACAGGCCGCGCGCGCTCTCTGAGTTTGTAGGCTTGGAGAAACCGCGCAAGATTCTCGCGAAATTGGCCGCGAATCCTTTTGAGTCCGCGTGGCTTTTCGTTGGGCCCCCGGGGGTAGGCAAGACAAGTATGGCGCTGGCGATTGCATCGCAGCTAGGCGCGGAAGTCCATCATATCGGCTCGCAGCAATGCAAACTCGAAACCCTCGAAGATACGGTGCGCCAGTGTAATTACGTGCCGTTGCATGGCGGATTCCATGTCGTGATCTGCGACGAGGCAGACGCTATGAGCGACGCGGCCCAAAAGTACCTGCTATCGAAACTGGATTCGAGCGAGCCGGTGCCTCAGACCATCTGGATTTTCACCTGCAACGCAACAGACCGGCTGGAGCCCCGCTTCCTTAGCCGTTGCAGAGTCTTGGAGTTTTCGAGCTACGGGCTGAACGGTGCGCTAGTTGAGCTGTTGGCGCGCGTGTGGGAAGCGGAAGCGAACGGCGCGCCGCCACCTAACTTTGACCGACTCTCACGCGGCAACAATGTGCGTGAGTGTTTGATGAAGCTCGAAATCGAGCTAATGGGGGCGTGAGCTATGCGAGCCGCTATCTACGCGAGAGTCAGCACGTCGAATCACGGTCAGGATGTGGGAATGCAGACGCGCGAGCTACGGCAGTTCTGCGAGGCGCGCGGCTGGCAAATCGCCGGAGAATATGTGGACGAAGGTGTCAGCGGAGCAAAGGATTCGCGGCCGGAATTGAATCGGCTCTTGGCGGATGCCCACAAGCGCCGCTTTGACGCGGTAGTAGTGTGGAAGTTTGACCGCTTCGCCCGCTCCGTATCCCATCTTCTCCGGGCGCTAGAAACGTTCAAGGCGCTGGGCGTTGAGTTTGTAAGTCTCAGCGAGCAAGTGGACACTTCGACGCCCACCGGGAAGATGATCTTCACGGTTCTAGGCGCTGTGGCCGAGCTAGAGCGCAGCCTGATTGCGGAGCGGGTCAGGGCGGGTCTGCGAAACGCACGCGCCAAAGGTAAGAAGCTGGGACGGCCTAGAGTCAGCGTGGACGCGGTTAAAGTGGCCGCCCTGCGCGCGCAGGGCCAGTCCTGGCCCAAGATCGCCCGCGAGTTGGGAGTAAGTGTCGGGACCGTCTATCAGGCTGGCCGCAGCCTTTCAAATAACCTGTCTCAGCGGGGAGCTGCAAGCGACTGATTCGACGTGCTGCGGGAATGGCAGCCAGGGCTTTAGTTATCTTGCGACGCAGAAGCCCTTTGTACGCGCCCGACCACGCTGGCGGCGTAAGGATGGTGATCCCTAGTGATGACCAATCCCGGCGCCACAGGAGTTCCCGCGGGACAGGCAGTTTCCCGATGTAGCAAGATCCTCGAACGCGTAAACGTATTCGGGGCCGTTGGGCGCTACATAGAGAGAGACATACAGGCGTCCGCGCAAGGAATCAACGGCGCTCCCAGTGTCGAAGGAGAGACCGGGCGGCAGCGGGAAGGACTTAACCAGTTGCAAGGATACGTTATCTCTCACCTCGATGGTGGGTGGCATGGTCGTGGTGTTGGCAAGGTATATATGATCCAGTGCGTTGTTGACAGTGATGAAGAGAGGCGTATACCCTAAATTTTTGGTTTTAAGAATTTTTTCTGGGTTCGGAGCCCCATTGACGATCTGCAAGGTGGTTCCCGAAACTGCATAGATCCGGTCCGCTACCGCATCGATTGAAAAAACTATGCCGAAGTTGGTGTGCGTGAGGAGAAATGTATTGGGATCGACTTCCTCGGGAACATAAACATTATTAATTTTCGCAAGGACATAGCACCGGCCCGTAACAGGATTGACGGCAATGCCTCCCCCCATGACACCCCCTGTCCCTATGGGGCCCGCAATTTTGGCAAAGGGCGTATCTGCGTTAAAGACGAACACGGGATCGTTACCGTGGCCATTTTGGGCTCCCACCCACATGCGCCGCAATTTGCCGTCAAAAGCTACTTCGCCGGGATCGTAACCGGTGGTCACGGTATCTACCGGCGAGTTAGATGGGGCAGAATATATCTGGACGTCTCCGGACTCTACCTCGGGGGCCCAATAATTCTCAGTCTCTATGTCCACGCTTATGGCACTTCCAATATGTACTTGCGGTACGATTGAGAAGGTGCATGGACCTGTCGCGTTGATTGGACACGTGCTTCCATCAATCACACTGACGTATTGACAACCGGTGAATCCACCACTGACGTAGATAAGGTTGAGAGTGGGATTCAATGTGAGGTAGAAGGAAGGGTAACCGTTGTTATAGGGAGGGCAACTCGGGTTCGCTGGAATGGCAACTTGGCCCAGGATGGGCAGGGTTTGGGCGGATGCACCGGCAACTGCGGCTAGGCACAAAAGCAGAATACCGATCGTTTTCCCCACCACGTTCAATGTCTTTGAGCTGCGAGACTTCATCGAGCGCTCCTCACCTTTTTTGCGTCCTTAGGTTTCTTAGTCCGTTATCTAAATCAGAAAGTGAATACAACAGGAGTATGTGCTCCTTACCTGCATCCCACAAGCGAATAGACTACGTTCGCGATGGTTCTTGTTGGGTACTACTGGCATCACAGCCGGGCAGTTTAGGTCACTTCAACCTTAGATACTCTGCTTTGGCGGCGCGGAGGATTGGGATGTCGGGGTCGGCATCCTTCCAGAGCGTGAGGAAATCGTTGTAAGCGGCGCGGGCCCAGGGGCGAGCGGCCCCGGCATCGGCACCTTGCATCGACTGCGCTTGCAGCGCGTAGGCGCGGGCGAGACCGAGATGGGCGAGCGCACCGATGGGCTCGTTCTGCACAACGCCGCGCGCGTCAAGGATTCTCTGGAATTCGGCTGTGGCTTCGCTGCCCTGGTGTCCCGCGAGATACGCTTCGCCACGCACATAGACGGGATAGAGAGCGGGCGTGAAAGCAGCGCCGGAAGGCGTTCCCAGCTCGTAGGGAGCGGCAGCGGGCTGAAGAGCTTGGATGGCCTTTAAGGCATCGCCTCGGTTCAAGGCAAGCTGCGCGCGGATTGCCGGCAAGTAGTTGGACTGCACGATAGTATCCTCCGGGAAGCTCTTGGCCAAGTCGTCGGCGAGCGCCTGTGACTTAGCTGTGTCTCCGGCGAGGGCGAATGCCAGCGCCGCTCCGTACTGGACACCCTTACCCGTTGAAAGCGCGAGCGCCGCCGCGGCCCGCTGCCGGGCTTCGGCAGGATTGCCGAAGAGGGCTTCGCGCAGGGCCGCATCGGCTTCGTAGCCCGCCGCGATCTCCTTCTCTTCCGCCCGCAGGGCTGAAGCCACTGCCCGGCGTGAAAACTCTCGGGCCTTCCCCAGCCGCCCGGAATAGGCGGCTGTATCCGCTTCGTAGTACAGCATCACGTCTTCCACTCCCGGCTTGCCCGCTGCCCAGGCCAGCTGCTGACTCATCCCAGACGCATCGTTCTGCAAGAAGGCGAGCAGGTACAGATAGGTGCGCAGGGTAGAGGAATCGAGTTTTTTCGCCTGAGCCTCTGCGGCCGTGGCCCGGGCCTCCTCCAGACGATTCATATAGAGATAGGTGAGGACGAGGTTGGCATAACTCAAAGCTCCCGGATCGAGGCGAAGGGTCCCGCTCAATTCCTCGAGCGCCTTGTCGTATTGCCCGAGATTGCTGTAAATAGCGCCCAGGTTGCCCGACGGCTCAGCGTCCCGTGGATAGGTCTGCGCCCAGAGTTGATAGGTCTGGCGCGCCTTTTCCAGGTCGCCGGTAACGACGACATGATATTGAGACTCGATGTAGAACCTTTCCCGCTCGCTCACCCGCTCGCGCAGCTCATAGGCTTTCCGCGTATTCTCCGCGGCGACGCCCAGTTCGCCGAGATCAAGATAGTCAGCCCCGAGCTTGGCGTAGGCCATGGCAAAATTCGGGTCCAGGCGGATTGCTCGCTGGAAGAATCTGAGGGCGGTGAGGGGATCGTTTTTTCCTTCCCTGGTCTTTCGTCCCTGGCTGTAGGCCTGAAGGGCTTCAAGCGACGGCGTAGTGGCCTGCTCGAGCGGCGTATCGAATTTCTCCACCGTGCCCAGCGATTCACCCAGCTTTGCGCGCATATCCGTGGCGACCTTGCCGAGGGCGTCCAAAACATGGTTTTTGTCGCCGGTCTGAGCTTCCGTGCTTGCCAGGATTTCCCCGTTCGAGCAATTCACGGCGTTCACAATCAGGTTGTACTGGGTACCGATCTGCGCGATTGAACCTGCCAGCACAGCTTTGCCGCCGGTCCGCCGGCAGAGGTCGCGGGCAATCTCGGGTGTGAGCCGCGCTTCGTCCGGCTGGCCCATCAGGCGCAGCGTCTGCTGGATGTGCCCCTCGGACACAAGGCCAAGAAAAGGTGATTGTTCAAGCTGCACCGCCAGCCCTTGCCGAAGCGTCCCGTCAAACACGGAGTCGCCCGT
>Ga0185299_10006808_pt1 | contig 12012 bp, 9 predicted proteins | sample PaiPotPPA55metaG_FD_128002 | JGI IMG/M metagenome (GOLD analysis project Ga0185299, IMG submission 128002) | Iron sulfur acid spring bacterial and archeal communities from Banff, Canada, to study Microbial Dark Matter (Phase II) - Paint Pots PPA... ...
CCACAACGCTCACCACCAGGGCTCTTTACCCTCGCAGCTTGTGGCGGTTTGAAGCCTGCCCCTGCAGGCCGACTTCGGGGGGCCCTCCCCCATCTCCAATAAAGCTTTCACAGCACACGGACTTCTTGTAGAAAATCACCCGCTCCACACTTCACACCGAGTCCCCGGCGGAAAAATGCATTGGGAGTTCGACCGCCGATCTGACGATTGTGACGGGCTAGGTTGCAGCGTAACTCGAACCCGGAAGGACAGCGCTCATCAAAGTGCCGTCGAAAACTAATTGATTCCATCGGTCCCAATCCCGCACTAAGATCGGCACTAGACGGTTTACGGGTTAGACTAATCTGCCGCGGTCAATATTAGCGTTTGTTGCGGTCGTTATCAGGATCGATCCGTGCCATGCTTGCAGCCACTCCTTGCTGCTGCGTCCGGTCAGACCAGATGACTCTGCGGTTTCTCTTGGCGCCAATCCTATGCATCAGTATGGCGGTTCGCGCGCTCGCTGCACGCATCGCTGACTTTGATCCCGCCGTTCGCTATCAGACCGCGGCGATCACAATCGCTGGCAGTCGCCATTTCTCCGACCGCGATCTGCTCGCGGTGATACAGACCAAGACCAGGCCAGCATATGAGGTTTGGAAGCCTCGTCCCGACTTCAATCCTGCGACGTTTAAAGCAGATGTTGACCGCATCAAACGCTTCTATCAGGCCCATGCCTATTACGCCGCCACCGCCGACTACGATCTCGCGGTCAACGGCAAACTTGTCAGCGCAAGCATTCACGTCAAAGAAGGCAAGCCGGTCACCGTCAAGACCATTCGGATAGTGGTCGAAGGCTCCGCACCGCCTCCAATCTCACTCGATCCTTCCTTTAAACTCCCACTTAAAGACCGCGACCTCTTCACTCAGGATGCCTATGAGTTGGGCGAGGCACAGCTTCTCGACATCTATATGCATCACGGCTATGCCCACGCGCAGGCAAACCGCCGAGCGCAAGTGTTCCTCGGGCCGCGCCAGGCATATATCTGGTACGTGGTCACGCCCGGCATTTACGGCGTATTCGGCACGACGGTGGTGGTAGGGACGAAACAAGCGTCCCCCAACCTGGTCCTCCGCGAGCTTACGTACAAGCCGGGCGAGATGTTCGATGCGGCGAAAGTCGCCGCCTCGCGAACCAAAATCGTTGGATTGGACCTCTTTCGCTCCGTGGAATTTGTCCCGCAAACGGATCCATCTGACCCGCAGGTCGTGCCGATCCAAATAAAGGTCCAGGAGAAACCCAAACACGCAGTAAGTCTTGGCTTGGGCTACAATACTGAAAGTCAGTTTAACGTTGGAATGCAGTGGAACGACTACAATTTCCTAGGGGATGGACGCCGGCTGAGTTTATTGGCGCAATATTCGAACGTGGTAAGCACGCTGGACCTGAAACTGGTCCAACCATATTTTTTTTCATCGAAATCGAGCCTTATTGGTGAAGCGAACGTATGGCAGGAGGTCTATCAGACCTACACTCTCAATGCCGGTCAGATAGAGCCGCGCGTGAGTTATCAATTTATGCCAAATCTGACGGCTGATTTCGGCTGGCGCCTGGCATACCTGAAATTCAATTCGCTCAATCCGCTCACAATAGCAGCAATTGGCGGTGTACGCCGCAGGGGTATCCTCTCCGGACCATTCGCAGAACTGATTTGGAACAACACCGAGGATCCCTTTAATCCGCAACATGGCGAAATCGCGAGTTTGTACGCGAGTACCGCGAGCCATATTTTCGGCAGTGATTATCGCTACTGGCGGGCGGTAGGGGAAGTTCGCAAGTACCAGTTGCTTGGATGGCAGACAGTATTGGCGGCGCGCTTTAAGCTCGGCTTCGAACATTCCTTCGACACCGTAAGTGACATCCCGCTCTCTGAGCGCTTTTATTCCGGCGGCGAGGGAAGCGTTCGCGGCTACGGCCTTAGGCGTATAGGATCGTTAAGCGCTGCCAACCAACCGCTGGGAGGGGTTAGCCTGGTCGAAGGCTCGCTCGAGCTGAGGCGCCCGCTATTTTGGAAAATTGCCGGCTCGCTGTTCTTCGACTGCGGCCAAGTCTCGACGCATCAGTACCGGGTGCCGGTGGACGCGTTGCAGTGTGGTTATGGGCCCGGCGTGAGTGTAACGACGCCGGTCGGTCCGATGCTGCTCGATTTGGGTTTTCCAACCAAAACGCCCCGGGGGGACTCGCACTGGCAGGTTTACTTCAGCGTCGGGCAATGGTTTTGAACTGAATCCCAGGGGAGGCCTTTTCCCAACCCATCATCTTCGCGAAAAAAAACGATGCGAACTGCGATGCGATATCTGCGGCGCGCAATCAGCATAATTCTGCTGATCATCCTGGCCTCCGTCTTCGCGCTCGTTGTCCTCACGCGAACGCCGCTCATTAACCAATTGCTGCGCGACAAGGCGATCGCGTTCGTCGCCGCGAACTACAGCGGAACGCTTAAGATTGCGCGCATCGGAGGTTCGGTTTGGGGCGGTTTGCGCCTGGAGCGCGTCGCGCTGCTTTACCATGGTAAGACGATCGCGTCGATTCCGCGGCTCTCACTCGACTACTCGCTGGTGCCGCTGCTGTGGCACACGGTCCATCTGCGAATTACGGTCGATTCCCCGCAAATCGATGCCAACCCGCAACCCAACGGCAAATGGAGTCTGTTGGAGGCTCTCTCAGAACGAGTACCCGCTGCGCCTGCCTCGGCGCAACGATCGCTCACCATCGATGTTGATTCAGTGCAGATCAACAACGGCACACTGCAGATCTTGCCTAGTGGAGATGGCGGTCCAAAGTATCAAGTCACAAATCTCAATCTGGATACAGGTGTGAAGCTGCCGGCCTCGGGAATGGCGGTAAACCTGCGCCGGCTGACGGCGACCCTTGGCGCCCCAAAAATGCCCCCGATCTACACCGCCGTTTCATTGGACTACGAGACGATTGTTTCGCCGGCCACAGTGCGCCTGACAGATTTGGATCTGCGGACCCAGCGATCGACGATATCGATCACGGGCGAGGCGCGTCTCGCGCGGACCCCGAGCGTTGATCTCAAGCTGTTGCTGCGCAGGTTAGCCGCGGCAGATGTCGCGCAAATCTATCCCGCTTCGAAACTCAAGGCTGATCTGGGCGGCGCAATCACGCTGCAAGGACCCGAGAGTTCGCTCCACAGCACGATCTCACTCAATTCTGCGGGGGCCACTCTCGACGGATCCGCCGATGCCGACGTCACTCAAGAACTGCCCACCTACGCCGTCAAACTAAGGCTTTCCCACGCGGACCTGCAAAAGCTCATTCTAATTAATAGCGTGGCAGGTCTACTGGACGCGACTGTCAATGCTAGAGGAGCGGGTTACGATTTTGGTGCCGCAACCGCAGACGTTCATTTACGTGGCCGCAAGCTGAAGGCGAACCAATGTGATCTGGGCACGTTCGAACTGACGGCCCGTGCTGCCAACAGAAATGCCGATTTCATGCTCACGCTCGCGGCTCCCGCCGGCTACCTGACCACCCGCGGAACCACCCAGATCGCTGCCAAGCCAGCTTATCACCTTGAACTGGCTACACAGCATCTTAATGTCGCGAAGGCCGGCGTTGCTGCCAACGTCCGGCAAACCAACCTGAATCTCAGCGCAGTGATCGACGGTCATGGGTTAACCGCCGTAGCAGCCGACACCGGAGTTAGGATCAGGATTGACCGCTCGCAGGTAGGCCAGACCATTATCCGACGCGGTGCTCTGGATGCGCATCTGGCAAATGATCGCGCCAATATTGCGCGGCTCCATTTCGAGGCTGCTCAGAGCACGCTTGACGTTCGGGGCAGCGCGGGGCTGGCTCCCAACGCGCCATCGAACATTTCATATGCGGTGCGCTCACAAGATGTAAAAGAGCTGCTCGTGCTCGCCAAGATGAACGGCAATGGCGGTCTCGTGATCGATGGCACTCTGGACGGGCCGCGTTCAGGCCTTCGGACCCGTGGCACTATAGAACTGAGTTCCCTCCAGACGGCCGGCTACTCACTGCGGCATGGTACCAGCCGATATAACCTGGCGCTCACAGGATCAGGCGCTCCCTACGGCATGCTCGACGCCACTATGAATGGAGTCAAAGCCGGCGCCGAATTGCGCACGATCGCTGTCATGCTCGATGCATCGCCGGGCCTGCCGCATGCTGCCACAGTGCAGCTCAGTGTGACCGATAACGCGGGCCGAAAAGACCTGATCGCCACCCATTTCACTTACCAGCCGCCGTCGATAGTCGGACAACTCACCCAGATGAGTCTGGGCCTCCCTAGCGGCAACTGGCATTTGATCGCTCCGGTCAATTACAAGCAAGGTCCGCACGGAGTGTCGATGAGCAGGCTGCAACTCCAAGGCGGCATGCGCGAACTGATGTTGCAGGGCACGATTGCTCTAGAGGGAAGCCAAGACTTCAATCTTATCCTGAATAGGTTCGATCTTGCGGCGCTGCAGCCCTTGACACCTCGCCTACATAGCGTCCACGGAATGTTGTCCACGAAGCTTCGGATTGCGGGAACCGCCGGAGCGCCAACGATTACCCTTGCGGCGGAGGCATCGGGGCTCGGCGCAGGCGAACAGCGGGTAGGCGATTTGAACACCACGATGAATTACGGCGGCGGGCGCGCCACCTTTAGCGCTGTACTCCGGCAGAACGCCGCAGATGATTTGACCGCAACCGGCTCCTTGCCGCTTAGCTTGAGTTGGAATCACGGCGTCAGGGCGAAGATCGGCAACGCCGTTGATCTTAGGGTCAATTCCACGAGGCTTAGTCTCGCGCAACTAGCCAGTTTCTTTCCTGACGACGTGCGAAATTTCCAGGGAGCGGCGGCAGTCAATCTGCGCGTCCAGGGTCCGCTGAAGCAACCGCAGCCAGCGGGGTCAATCAGGATTACCGGTGTCCAGGGCCAAATCGTTCCCCTTGGAGTCACAATTTCCGACGCGAAATTGATCATCGGCCTCGATCCGCATGCGGTTCATATTGAAACCATCGAAGCGCGCGCGGGCCGGGGCACTATCACCGGCAATGGCGTGGTCGGACTGACGCAATACGCACCGAGTGCATTGGGCGTCAATTTAACCTTCAACGAATGGCCGGCGATAGATACGCAACAATACGCCGCGACAATCGGTGGTCATGTCGCCGCCGACGGTACGCTTAGCCATCCGCGGTTGCACGGTCAGCTCGAAGTTCTCAACGGAATAATCCAACCCGACATAGCCTTTCTGAGCGCAACTTCCAATCTGTCCCCGGACGAGACCATCGAGGTAATCGAGCCCGGGGAGCGCATCCCGCCGCCGGTGAATACCGCTGCCGGGCCTAACGGCAGGCAGTTTGCACCCCCAGCAACTCCGCCTCAGCCTTCAACGTTCAATAATCTTGCGATGCAAGTTGCAGTGATTATCCATCGCAATACCTGGATCCGCCATCCCGATGCAGCCGCGGAACTCGAAGGTAACCTGGATGTAGACAAAGAGTCGGGCGGTCCAGTAAGGGTCGCGGGTGAAGTGCGGACTGTGCGTGGATGGATCGAGTACTACAATCGGCAGTTTACGCTGAAAACCGGCGTCTTCGCGTTCGCTGGAGGCAATAAGATCGACCCTCAATTGGATATCGATGCTCAATATCCGGTTACTAACTATACTATCGATATCGTGGTCGGTGGTACAGCGAGCAAACCGACACTGCAGCTCAAGAGCCAACCGGAAATGGCACAGGCCGACATTCTGTCATTGATACTTTTTGGCAAGACAACCGACGCGTTGGGGCAAGGTCAAAAGGCCGGTCTACAGCAGCAAGCAAGCAAGATGGCAACCGGCGCCGCCGCTCAGCAAATCGGCCAGGCAGTGGCTAGTTCAATGGGGCTGCAGAGCATGGGAATAGCACTCAACGACGTTAGCTCTAGCGGCCCATCGATGAGTGTTGGCCATTACCTGGGGGAAAATACCTATGTATCGGCTTCGCAGCCAATCGGAGGCGGCAGCGGTCAGAAGCTTTCAGTGCAATACTTCCTGCTGCGGTGGTTATCGATTACCACCAGCAGTGCCGCCGATGGCTCGCATGAGATCGACCTGAACGTGGTCAAGCAATACTGACGACGGGCGAACCCCCAAAATGTCTGCAAACTCCAGCCAGCAATCGCCTACTAGTCCCTCCTTAAGGGCGCGGCTGTATAGCCGGCTGTCAGCCGAACGTGCCAGAGCCGATTTAGAACGGCTCGAACGACTAACGCATCGCGGGCCGTTCGGCATCGTGCGTGCCGCTGTCATTGGCTTCAAGAATCATAATGACACACTATGGGCGTCGGCGCTTACCTATACGCTCAGCCTATCGCTGGTTCCAATTCTGGCCGTAGCGCTTTCCGCCGTGAAAGGGCTGATTGGCACCGACGTGATAAAGCCGGTGATCGAACAATATCTTGCGATTAACTCACCCGAATTAACCAGCAGGATCCTGCAATACGTTGGTCACATTAATGCGGCAACGTTGGGTACGGTCGGCGGCGCCACGCTGTTGGTCACTGTACTATTGACTTTGAGCACCATCGAACGGGCACTCAATACAATCTTCAACGTACCGCTGGAGAGGTCGTGGCTACGCAAATTCACGGATTATCTGAGCATCACATTTACCATCCCTATGCTGCTGGCCGCGGCAGTATCGGTTAAGAGCAGTTTCGCCACTAATTTGCCGCGGCTGCCGGGATTAGGATGGATTGCCGCGACTTTGCCAATCTGGGTCGGGTTTTCCTTTCTCTACCTCTTTTTTCCCAACCGGCGAGTTAGATGGGACTGCGCGGCGCTGGGAGGATTGATTGCCGCAATCCTACTCGAGATTGGTCAATGGGCCTACATTAGATTCCAGGTGAGCGCCGGCCGCTACCAGGCGATATACGGAGCGCTCGCGGCGGTGCCGATTCTGTTGACATGGATCTATATCGCCTGGACCATTGTGCTGGCCGGCGCTGAACTGGCGGCCGCGGCCCAGGGAACTGAAGCGGGATTCTCCCTCGACTACCGCTCACCCGCTTTCGTGCGGACCGCGGTGCTGCTGACTGTGTTTCGAACTGCCGAGCGGGCGTTGTCCCGCAAGGCTCCAGCCTGCACTGTCGAGAGCCTTGCGGCTGAACTTGACGCGCCATCGGCGATTTTGCGTCCAGTGCTCGCTCAACTCGAAGACGCTGGAATAATTATCGAGTCGGGTAGTGATTCCAGTACCTCACGCATGGGACTCTTCCTCGCACGCGATTCGTCAGAGTTGACCCTCGCCGAGGTGTTCGAGGCTTTCCAGGGAGTTCCTGAAAACATTCATGGAGACGAGCGCATTTCCGCGGTTTTGAAGAGTCTCGCCGCCAGCGAGCAGGAGAGTTTGAGCGGGTTAACGGTGAAGGACCTGGTGCTCGGCCGATTTGGCCCGCAGCGACGAGGACCAAATGATAATCCAGAAACGCCCCCGGATTCGTCGCACGGCAGCCACGCGCGAGAGTGACAGAGCGGCGACTAACGACCGTCGAACATGTGGGCGACGTTGGGGATATCGTCCTGCACTTCAAGCGCCGCTATACTGCGCCACTATCTTGTCAACTTCAGGTTCTGCGCTGGTCGCCCGGGGACTTCCTCGTTAATGGACTGCTCAGCGTTAGACACATGGGCATCTTCCTTGGGCGAGCTGCCGCCGGCGACGGCTCCGGGCGATTGGCTTGCACCGCGCGAGACGGTAAACGAACGTCTGCAATCAAGAGAGTTCGAAACGTAAGGTCATTCTCTACTAACTGCTTCTTTTGCGACCCGTCTTCCTACCTTCTTCATGAACGAGACTCTTTAGAGTCCATCTTTTCAAACTCGGCGGTGAGTCGCTCCGCCACAAACATCTTGAGCAAGGACTGATACGGTACGTCGCGCTTGTTGGCCAGCAACTTGAGCCGGTCCAGCATCGGCTTCGGCAACCTCAGCGAGATCGTCTGCGATGAAGGTTTCAGGTTCGGCAGCGTCACGCGCCTTCGACTACGCCAATCAATGAATTCGGTCGAGTCGTGGTCCGCCCAGAACTCGCGCTCGGCATCTTCGTTCTTAAATTTCGGCAGCGTCTTTTTCACGAGGATCGGCAAATCCTCCGCTCTCGGCGGCTCATGTCACGTGCGGAGATTACTCGGATCAGCCGCCCACGAATCGTAAATACCACGAACATCAGCCTCGCGCGGTCGCTCTGGCCAAGTGCGTATAGCCGTTCCTCGCCCACCCAATGTTTCTCATCACTGCCGACCACCGGCGGGCGATTGAAGAAAAGGTCCTCACATTCGACAGGCGTCACCCGATGCCGTTGCCAGATCTTTGGCGCGTTGGCCGCATCCCATTGAAAACCCCTGCACTCCGCGAGCCGGTCATGCCACTGCACGCGCTAGAAGTGTATATTTCTGACACATACGAATGCAAGGCGCCGACACACCAACCAGCCGAGATGCTGTGCGGGCTTGAAGCGATATTTATCTGGTTCCCTGCCTGGACACTTTATGCACCGAGAAACACGAGGGACGCTACGAATAGTTGGCTGGGTCGCTAATGCGGCAGGAAGTGGGGTGGCGGAAAAAAATTGGCGCAGACCGTTCCGACACCGGAAGACGTCTTGGGAACACTGTGTATCTTCGGCGCCGCGACCCACAGCGGATCCGAGCCATGCCAATCAGGAAACCGTAAGGAGATTGAGCACGTGCCATGCTTTTTCCGCAGGAGGGCACCGCCCCAACCTTCTCTGCCAGCCCGTCGGTGGGTAGTGTCCCCTAACTTGGACACTACCAGTTGGTGCCACCGCATTGACAATGACGGCCTTTCAACGACTTTTGAGCAATTTGTGCAGTGCCCGCAGATCCTCACGGATTTCGCGCAATGCGCGATGAACGCCGTTGGATGTCACGCGGACACGGCTGGAAGCCGTCGAAGCAATCTCCAACAGCTCGTTCTTTCTTCGGCCTGGTGCCGCTCGCTCAGTTAGCATGAAGGGATCTCGGATACGATCGAGCCCCTTTTTGCGGACGAATTTCCGGGCACCGGCAATCGTATAGCCTTCCGTATGAAGCAGGCGCTTAACGATTTTCAGCGTCTCGACGTCGGCGAGGCTGTAGTAGCGATGGCGCGAGCGCGTTTGCTTGGGACGGATAAACGAAAATTGCGTCTCCCAAAAACGCAAGACGTATGCCTCTACGCCGACCAGTTTGGCAGCTTCGCCGATTCTGAGGGGGCGGTCTAAGCTGTTATTTTGCGCCGAAGCCGAACGTGTCTGTCCTTTCCGCGGCGGCCCTCCTTTTGTACGCTCTGATGCCATCACCCCCAACCGCAGCCCCTCCCTCAGCCACAGAGACGTTGCTTGAGAATGTCACTTGCTTTGAATGATAGCACGGAGCGCGAGCCGATGATGAGGGGGTCCCCGGTTTGCGGATTGCGCCCCCGCCGGGCGCGTTTCTGGTTTACGACGAAGTTGCCGAAGCCCGAAATCTTTACCTTCTCACCGCGGCGCAAGCTGTCCTTGATGATCTCCAGCACGCTGTCCACCGCCTTGGCGGACTCCTTCCTGGAGAGTCCGACGCGCTCGTAGATCGCTTCCACGAGATCGGTTTTGGTCATCTGCGGCAGCGAACTGCCCCCAAGCCACGGTTCGAAGCTGCGCTGCTACAGCCGCAACTCGGCTCCTAATCGGGAGCGCGCCTGCTCGATCACCAGGCCATGGGCGCGATTAACTTCTTCATCGGTTAATGTCCGATCCTGCGCGCGGTATCGGCAGGCCAAGGCAACACTCTTTTTGCCAGCAGGAATCGATTCACCCTGGTAAACGTCGAACAGTTCAACACTTTCAAGAAGTGCGACATCCAGATCTGAAACCGTCCGCACGACCGTATCCGCCGGAAAGTCGCGCTCAAGCACCAGAGCAAGATCACGGCGCACCGCCGGAAATCGCGGCGGCGGTTGCACCACTTGGGATCCCCCACTGGAATAGGTCATCAAATTCGCCAAGTCAACTTCAAACAGCACACATGGATGACTCAGTTCGAGTCGCAGAACCTCGGCCGGATGAAGTTCGCCAAGCAAACCCAAAATCGAACCATCGCAGGAGAATTGGGCGGCACGCCCGGGATGCAAATACGGTACAATGTCGGTCGGCGCGGGTTCGAACAGTAAACCGGGCTGTATACCGATAGCCTGGAGGCATGCTTCCAAGATGCCCTTCAACGTAAAGAACCCAGCCTTGACCGCCCGCTGGTCAACGCCCTCCATCGTATAGTCGCCATAACTGACGCCAGCAAGCCGCTGGAGTTCGCCCGCAACTCCGTCGACCAGCGTAAAAACTCTGCCGATTTCAAACGAATGGAACGCATTCGCTTCGCGGTTGAGGTTGAAACGGAGCGCCGTCAGTAGTCCCGGCAACAGGCTAAGGCGCATTTCCGACAGTTCGGCTGACAGCGGATTAACCACTCGCACTGGCTCGGCCTTGGCCGGTGCGATCTTGCCTGCGATGAAACCAGGGAAATGCTCGTTTTCGCCAGGTGCGATAAACGCGATCGTCTTTGCCTCGACCATCCCACATCCGACCATGATGTCGCGCAGCTTTTTTATGAACCGGCGCTCTACATTGGGCACATTGGCGAGCGTTGTGCGCTGTGGCAGGCTCGCCGGAATTTCGCTCAGGCCGGCGAGTCGAGCAATTTCCTCGGCCAGGTCCGCCGGTTCGTTGATATCGGGGCGGAAGGTCGGTGGAAAAACAAGCAGACGATTGCGTACGTCCGCTGCTACCTTGGCCCCCAGCGACCTTAGTCTCCTGCGAACCTCTTGCGGCAGAATATTGGCGCCTAACAGCGAATTTAGCGAACCAATATCCAATTGGATGCGGCGTTCAGGTGCCGGGTGCGGCTCAACATCAATCAGCCGCGACGCCGGTTTAGCGTCCGCAACCCTGCCGAGCAGCTCTGACGCCAGCAATATTCCATTAATCTGCCCAGCGCGATCCACCCCGCGCTCGAAGCGGTAGCTGGCTTCGCTGCGCAAGTTCAATCGGCGTGCTGTGCGCGCTATAGTCATTGGTTCAAAATAGGCGCTTTCAAGCAGTATAGTTTTCGTCGAAGAGGTAACTTCAGAGTTACGCCCACCCATTACACCCGCGATTGCCAGCGGCTGTTCATGTCCGGCGATTAAAAGATCGTCGGGTTGCAAACTCCGCTTTATTCCATCGAGGGTTTCAAATTCACGCTCGTCGCCCGCTCGTCTGACGATTATCCGGTTGTCTGAGATTCGCGTTAAGTCGAAAGCATGAAGCGGTTGCCCGATCTCGAGCATCACATAGTTGGTCACATCCACAACGTTGTTCACCGGGCGCATTCCGCACAATTCGAGCCTCCGCCTCATCCAGATTGGCGCAATGCCGACGGTAACCTCGTTCATGGCAAGCGCGGCATAGCGCGGACACAGCTCGGGTGCGCAGATTTCAACGTCGAACGAGATGGCGCCTGCGCGGTCAGGCGACGGTGCCTTGACCGGCTTGAACCTCGGTGGCTTTAGCTTAGAGTTGAACAAGGCGGCTATTTCGCGGGCGAGCCCCAGAATCGAGAGACAATCGCCGCGGTTCGGTGTGATCGCAATGTCGAGTACTATGTCTGGAAGTTGAAGATAGCTCTGCACTGGATCGCCGGGTTTTGCCTCCGCGCCGAGTTCTACGATGCCCTCGTGGTCGGCGGACAGCCCGAGCTCTAGTTCCGAACACAACATCCCTTCGGACTGCACGCCGCGAATCACCGCCGCCTGAAGTGGCTGAGCATCTTCGAGGCCGCCCGAGCCCTGACCATGTACCCCGCCGCCGAGCCGGGCGCCAACCTTGGCGAAGGCCGCGGTCATGCCAACGCGGACGTTGGGTGCGCCACAGACGACGCGAAAACGACCCGCCGGACCCGCGTCGACCTCACAAAGGCTAAGCCGATCGGCGTTGGG
>Ga0185299_10006809_pt1 | contig 12012 bp, 15 predicted proteins | sample PaiPotPPA55metaG_FD_128002 | JGI IMG/M metagenome (GOLD analysis project Ga0185299, IMG submission 128002) | Iron sulfur acid spring bacterial and archeal communities from Banff, Canada, to study Microbial Dark Matter (Phase II) - Paint Pots PPA... ...
AAGGCTCGACGAGCGGACGATCGTATGGCCCTTCGATTCAAAGAACTTGAGGAATTTCTCGCGGATGTCGGCGGCTTTCATGGCGTGCGGGTCTGCTGTTTTGTACGGCGGCGGCGCTTGGGGCGGAGCTTCTGACTTTTGTCGCTGCGCGCGAGGGCCGGGTGCCAAAATGGGATTGTCGATTATACGGGGTTTGGAGGGGGGTTTTGCTCGCGCCGGTGCATGGGGACGATGTCGGCGGTCGAAGCGAGTGATTTCAGTTACCCGAGCGCGTTTGTTGGCGCCAGGTTTTACTCGCAGGGTTTTGCCAGCGGGGCGAGTTTTGTCGCTCGCGCAGGTGGAAGGTTTTGGGTCGTGCGAATGTAGATCGATTTCGGGCTGCGGCCCGCAGCAGCGCCCCGAAATCACCCCCATTAGCCGCTGGCAGACGCCCTCGTACGGAGAGCGAAAAACTTCCGCCCTATCGCACGCCTGCCCCGATCAACCCGCCTGCTGCCGCGCCCGCAACCGTCCCGATCGGACCGCCCGTCAGCACATAACCCAACGCGCCGCCGGCAGCCGCTCCGATACCCGCGTGCGCCTGCGTACGACTCATCGCACAAGCCGAAAGCGACGCGATCAGTACGCCAATTGCAGCAACCCGAAAAGAAATCCGCGTGATCTTGTTCATGGTGAAATCTTCCTTTTTATCGTCGATACCGCTCGCGCCCCGAACCTTTCAATTTCATTATTTCAGAACGCGAAGCCATCTTAAAATCCTCCCACCATTACCGACAACGCGATTTACCTCCCGTTACGCCCGATACATCCGGTATTGAAACGCCCATGACCCGGTTACAGACTCGGCCGATGCAAGCAGCAAATCCGGATGGGGCGCACAGGTGTCGCAGCCGCGCCGCACATCGCGGCAAAATGCCGGCCCGCGCTGTCCCGACCCTGTTGCTAAGGTAGAATCGAAAGATCAGATAAGTCTTACCGAACGCAAGCCGCAGGTCTTCAACGCTAGCGCCCTCGTCCGCTCTCTCTTTCTCGCATGAACACCGATCGCAACGACGCCCCGGCGGTAAATAATTTCATCCGCAATATCATTGACGAAGACAATCGCAACGGCAAATGGTCGCAGCGGGTCGAGACGCGTTTTCCGCCCGAGCCGAACGGCTATCTGCACATCGGCCATGCGAAGAGCATTTGCGTCAATTTCGGCATCGCGCGGGATTACGGCGGCGTCTGCCACCTTCGTTTCGACGACACGAATCCGGAAAAGGAAAGCGTCGAATACGTCGATTCCATCATCGACGCCGTCAAGTGGCTCGGCTTCGACTGGAACAAGGACAGCACTGAACACCTGTATTTCGCGAGCGATTACTATGACCAGCTGTATGAATTCGCGGAGCTGTTGATCGAGCGCGGCCAGGCGTACGTAGATAGCCAGTCGGCCGAAGAGATGCGTCTGACGCGCGGTTCGGCTCAGGAACCCGGCAAGAACTCGCCGTTCCGCGACCGCACGCCCGAAGAGAATCTCGACCTTTTCCGCCGCATGAAAGCGGGCGAGTTCAGGGAAGGCGAGCATGTGCTGCGCGCGAAGATCGACATGGCATCGCCGAATTTCAACATGCGCGACCCGGTCATCTACCGGATTCGTTTCGCCCATCACTACCGGACCGGCGACAAGTGGTGCATCTACCCGATGTACGACTACACGCATTGCGTATCGGACGCGCTCGAGAACATCACGCATTCGCTGTGCACACTCGAATTCGAAGATCACCGCCCGCTCTACGACTGGTTCCTGAATCAACTCGCCGATGACGGCAAGTTCACGCGTCCGCTGCCGCAGCAAATCGAGTTTTCACGGCTCAATCTGACCTACGCCATCACCAGCAAGCGCAAGCTGCTGCAACTGGTGACGGAAAATCACGTCGACGGCTGGGACGATCCGCGTATGCCGACTATCGTGGGCGTGCGGCGTCGCGGTTTCACGCCGGAAAGCATTCGCCTCATGTGCGACCGCGTCGCCGTGACAAAGGTGGATTCGTGGATCGACATGAGCGTGCTGGAAGGTGCGCTGCGCGACGATCTCGACGAAAAAGCACCGCGCGCAATCGCGGTGCTAGATCCGCTCAAGCTGATCATCGACAACTATCCGGAAGGCACGAGCGAAACCTGTAGCGCGCCGGTTCATCCGCATCACCCCGAACGCGGCACGCGGGAATTCCCGTTTTCGCGGGAACTGTGGATCGAGCGCGAAGACTTCCAGGAAGTCCCGAAGAAAGGCTATTTCCGCTTGTTCCCGGGCAACAAGGTGCGGCTGAAGTACGGCTTCGTGGTGGAATGCACGGGCGCGGACAAGGACGAAAACGGCAACATCACGGCTGTGCATTGCACGTATTTTCCCGACAGCAGGTCCGGCACGGAAGGCGCAAACGGCTACAAGGTCAAGGGCACCATCCATTGGGTCAGCGCGCAAGGCGCGTACGAAGCCGAAGTGCGACTCTACGACCGCCTCTTCAAGGAGCCGCAACCAGGCGCGGGCGGTGCAGAATTCCTCGACGCACTAAACCCGGATTCGAAGCGCATCGTGCGCGCTTATCTCGAACCCGGTGCGCGCCAGGCAAACGCCGAAGATCGCTACCAGTTCGAACGCCATGGGTATTTCGTGGCCGACCGTGTCGATTCGAAGCCCGGCATGCCGGTGTTCAATCGCATCGTCAGCCTGCGCGATAGCTGGACCAAGCCGGCTTAAAGCCATTGGCGCGTCCGCTGGACGCACGCACATGTTGTGGGGGATGCTTTGCAACTCACCTTGCCGAGGTCGTTCGTCCGCGCGTGGCGCGCATCGTGCGCGTTCGCGCTGCTGATTGCGGCGCAAACGGCTTTCGCAAGCACCGCCGACCCGTCCTCGCCTACGTTACGCAAGATCGCCGAGAACGACACCATCGTCCTCGGCGTACGCGAGTCGTCGGTCCCCTTCTCCTATCTGGACGCGAAGCAGCGGCCCATCGGTTATTCGCAGGCCATTGCGCTCAAGATCGTCGACGAAGTCAGGCGCCGGTTGCAAACACCCCGCCTCGCAGTTAGCACGGTGGTCGTCACATCGGCGAATCGATTGTCGTATGTGGTCAATCACCAGATCGATCTGGAGTGCGGTTCGACCGGCCATATTCGCGACCGCGAACAACTGGTGGCGTTCTCGAACAGCTTCTTCGATTACGGTATCCGGATGGTGGTGAAGCGCAAATCAGGCATCCGCAACTACGCCGATCTCGCCGGCAAGACGGTATCGACAACAGCCGGCACGTCCGACGAACAGTTGCTGCGGGAACTGTCGCTGAAACAGAAACTCGATCTGCGGATCATCAGCGCGAAAGATCACGCAGAAGGTTTCGAAGCGTTGAAGACCGGCCGCGCGGTGGCGTTCGTGATGGACGATCCGTTGCTGTATGGAAAGATGGCCCAGGAAGGTCCGGCTCAACACGAGTACATGGTCACCGGCGATCCTCTGGCACACGAGTCCTACGCATGCATCATGCGCAAGGGCGACCCGGTCTTCAAGAAACTAGCCGATGACATCATTGCCGGCATGGAGCGTTCAGGGGAAGCCGCGAGACTCTACGACACGTGGTTCATGCAGCCCATTCCACCGGACAACATCAATTTGCGGTTCCCGCTTTCGCCGGAAATGAAAGCGTTGTTCGCTAATCCGAACGACCGCGCATCTGATGACTAACGGCGTGCCGCGCCTTCAGGCTCACGCGAGCGTCTGATGCAGTTCGGCAAGCGACAGCGTGGTCTGGAAAAGGCGCGCGAGACTACGGCTTGCGTACTGATCGACATCGGCGGGCGTGACCCATCTGTACGCGTCCATTTCCGGGATCATCGTGCCGTCCCGGCGACGCGGAAAATACGATTCGCAGACGCATTCCTCGAGCTTCACTTCGTCGTCGGCCACTCGCACCGCGAACAGATGCAGATCCTTGTCGCGGCGATAGACAAAGCGCCCCAGATCCTTCAGCCGCTCCGCCTTCAGCACAATCCCCGTCTCTTCAACGAGTTCGCGCAACGCCGCTTCCACCGGTTGTTCGTCCGGCTCGCCCTGACCTTTTGGAATATCCCAGTGCGACGTCTCGGTCGCGTGACACAGCAACACGTCGCCTTGCGTGTTCAGAATCACGACGCCGCACGAAACTGTCCGGTCGGCCATCAAGCGGCCTTCCGGATTCGCGATACTGCGTGACGAGTGCCCACGGGCGGGTTGAAACAGTTCACTGTTTCAACAATGCCCATTTACCGCCGTCCGGCTTGCAGACGGTGGGTACCCAGGTTTGCGTCTGGCCCGTGGCTTGAGCCACCATGGTGAGCTTGCGACAGGTACGGTCGCCGTTCTTGTTCGTATCCGATGGCGTGATCGAGCCGTTGATTGCGACCGGGTTGCCCGCGCCTTCGTTGTTCCAGTCGAGTGACTCACCGTCCTGCTTGGTGTCGAGCGCCGAGTGCGCCGCGTTGTTGAGCGCCTGCAAGTCGCGCTGCTTCATGTACGTGATGGGCGTGTTGTTGAGAAACCCGAGGTTAGCCGCCTCTGCCGCGCCGCTGGCAAGCACAACGCAGCTTGCGATCAGTTGCACGGAAATGCGCTTGAGCGCGCGAGTTGGGTATGGCATTGAAACACTCTCTCTCTCGTTGATATTGATATTGAATGGGCTTTCGCCGTTATAGCTTTCGTTATTCGCGTTATTTGCGTTTCAGAAACGATCAAGACCAGCTGATAAATAGCGATCGACAGGCGTCGAGGATAGCATGAGGTCACAAGGGTTTCGCAAGCGCCGAACCGCCGCCAAATGGCCATGCAGTGTCATTTTCAGATCAAATTCAGACTATCTCAGAAGTGTCCGATAGAGCCATTGGAAGCAGAAAACTATCATCGGAAACTTGTCGACTTCGCGTCAAATCCGATCATGGACACCCTTCTCGCTACCGCCCTGACTCCCACGCTTGATGGCTGGTTGTGCTTCGCCATTATCGCGTGTGCGGTCGTAATGCCCAAGGGCTTGATAGCGATGGATCGAATGCTGGCCAGACGGCCTGAACGATCCGAATGGTCGGGCTGGTCGCAGGTACCCGAAGCGTTTGATGCAATCAGACCGTCGATCTGGCCGCGCGTCATGACCGCCATTGGCAGTGTGCTTTTGTTCGCCGCGTTGCTCACGCTGATGTTTTTATGCCGGCAACTCGCGCTATAAGCAATAACAGCGGGACGTGAATCAAGGTCGGCTTCGGCCGCCCTTTTTTATCGTCAAACCCTTTGACATTTCGATTTCACACATTCCGTCATTAGCTTCGAAGCATCGCTTATTCGACGCGCGAACGCATCGCCGCTATGGTCGACGACATCTCTTTCCGCATAGAAATTGCCATGAAAAAGCTGTGCCTGTCGTTATCGTTCGCTGCTGCGTTCGCGTTGTTGCCGCTGTCTGCATCGGCACAAGATCCGGGGAGTTCGCCACCCAGGCAATTGCGCATTGGTTATCAGAAAGCCGGTCTGCTTGCTGTGCTAAAGGCGCAGGGTTCGCTTGAACAAAAGCTCAAGCCGCTTGGCTACACGGTAAGCTGGTATGAGTTTCCCGCCGGGCCGCAATTGCTCGAAGCGCTCAATACAAGCAACATCGATTTCGGATACACCGGCGCGCCGCCACCGATTTTCGCGCAGGCCGCGGGCGTGAATTTTGTTTATGTCGGCGCCGAGCCGGGCGGACAAACCAATGAGGCGCTGTTCGTTAAAGCCGATTCACCGATTCATTCGCTCACCGAGCTAAAAGGCCGGCGCATCGCGCTACAAAAAGGTTCGAGTTCGAACTTCCTGCTGCTTGCAGTGCTGCAGAAGGCCGGCTTGAAACTCGACGATATCCACCCCGTTTATCTCCCGCCCGCCGACGCCCGCGCCGCCTTCGAGAATGGCGATGTCGATGCATGGATCGTCTGGGACCCGTACTACGCCGCCGCGCAAAAGGCGTTGACCGTCCGCACGCTCGCCGATTACACCGGTTTGCCGAAGCCGTTCAATTTCTACGAGGCCACGCGTAGTTTCGCCACGCAAAATCCCCAGGCGGTGCGTGCTGTGATCGATCAGTTGCGGACGACCGGTGCGTGGGTCACGCAGCATCCCACGGACACGGCGGCGTTGCTCGCGCCGAAAGTCGGACTGGACACGGGGCTTGTGGAGACGTGGGTGCGTCGCGTGCCATATGGCGCGACTCCGATCGACGAGAAGATTGTCGCGACCCAGCAGAGCGTCGCCGATACGTTCTATCGCGCGAAGCTGATTCCGAAGGCAGTGACAGTGAAGGACAACGTGTGGCAAGACCAGGACGCGCTGACAGCGCGGTAGGCGTTAGGTCTTTTTGAGAGATTGCGGACTCGAACGAGCAAGACGCCGGTGAAACGCGATCGAGCGTTGAGATGAGATGAACCCGAGGGTCTGGCACGGCAGGAGGGACTCGAACCCCCGCCCCTCGGCTTAGAAGGCCGATGCTCTATCCAGCTGAGCTACTGCCGCGTCGCAGATGATCGGAGATTTTACCTCATCGAAAGGATGCGAGGCCTCATTCCGAGACCTCGCTCGCTTCGATGCGTATTAAAACCGGTCAAACCGGTTGCGCATGCAACATGAACCAGCCGAGACAGAACGCGCCGGCGATCACGCAATACAAGCCAAACGCGGCCAGCCGCCCCTTTCCTTCGAAGTAACGCATCAGGAAACGCACGCTCAAATACGCCGCGATACCCGTGAGCACGCCGCCGAGGACGGCATCGGCGAGTTGATCGGGTGCGTGGAACAGCTTTGGCAATTCGAGCACGCCGGCCGCGAAGATAATCGGCGTACCGAGCAGGAACGAGAACTCCGCCGCTTTCTCGGCGCTCAGCCCGGCGCCGATGCCCGCGATCATCGTCAGGCCGCTGCGCGAAAAGCCCGGAATCAGCGCGCCGATCTGCGCAAGACCGACCAGGCCCGCCTGCTTGAACGTGAGTTCTTCAGGCGCACGCTCCGCCCGCGCACGCGTCAACCGGTCGCCGAACCACAGCAACACGCCGTTGACCATCAGCGCAGCCGCGACAATCCGCAGATCGTGGAACAGCGCCTCGAGCCGCTTTTCAAGCACCAGCCCAACGATGCCCGTCGGAATCGTGCCGATGATCAGCGCCCACATCATGTGGCCATCGGCGTTTTTACGACCGCGCAACGATCCGATAAACCCCGCTATCAGGGCAATCCAGCGCTTGCGGAAGTACCACAGCAACGCAAGCGCGGTACCAAGATGCAACGCAACCAGGAACGGCAACAACTGCGGCGCGTGTTTGTCGATGTGCATCCCGATCAGGCCGGGCACCAGGAGCGTATGGCCGAGACTGCTGACCGGGAACAATTCGGTCACCCCCTGCAGCACGCTCAGAAAAATCAGAAACCACAAAGTCACGTTGATCCTCTTTCGTTAGTGGCGACAGGCTCATAGCCGCGGTGCAGCATATGGCACGCAAACCCGGCCGATTATGCCGTCCACCCAATGCAGCGCCAAGCCTTTGCGTTGCGCTAGATGGTAACGAAAGAAAATTGTTTAATTATTAGAATAATTTCGTAAGAATAAAAAAAGCCCGTCGTAAGACGGGCTTTTTTTATTCGTTTCGTCACACCTGCGTCACGGTCGCAGCTTGTATAAGAACAGCAGCGTGCCCGCACCGAACGTGCCAAAAATGAACACTCCAAACATCATCGCCAGATCCATATCATCCTCGCCGTTCCGCAGGACTATCTTGATCGATGTGATCGTCAAGGCCGAAAAATGTTTCATCCGCGTTACATCGTGTTCGCATTATCAGGGTAGTGAAACCAGCTGTGTCAGTCGCAATTTCCCGAAAAGGGTTTCCCCGTAGAATTGAGCCGCCACCTGAGTCGCGCAGCCTGCTCGTTGCTCGTTCGATCACTCACCCAAGGAGACCATCGACATGTCGTCACAACCCGAAGACATACTGGAAATCACGTTCGATGACGCCGTTCTCGAACTCGCGCCGCGCGCGGGCGGACGGCTGATGACGTGGCGCGTCGGCGGCGAACCGGTCATTTTCTGGCCAGCCGCGCCGGACTGGTCCAACTTCGTCAAGATTCGCGGCGGCAATCCGCTGCTGTTTCCGTTTCTCGGCCGCCATTTCGTTGATGGTGAGATCGGCAAGTGGCGCGATCCGGAAGGCGTCGTGCATGAACTCCCCATGCACGGTTTCGCGCGAAATCTACCGTTCGAGCACCGCAAGGACGCGGACGGGCACGGCGTGCGTATGACGCTCGTCGACAATGACTTCACACGCCAGGGCTACCCGTTTGCGTTTCGCTTCGAGGCTGCGTACCGGCTGGTCGATGCCGTGACGCTCGATGTCGAACTTACCACGTCGAACCCGGGCGAGGTGCCACTGCCCTATTACGCCGGCCATCATTTCTACTTTGCCCTGCCGCACGATCAGCGCAGCATCAGCAGCCTGGAATTGCCGCGCACGGAAACACGCCGGCAACGCGATGACGGCTCGATCAGCGACCCGGAAGCGGGCGCAGCCCGCTACGCACTGGACGACGCCAGCATTCTCGATCGTTTCCACTGCTTCACCGGTCCCTCCGACCGCCCGGTGCGGCTCGTGACGCCGGGTTTGAAGCGTGTGGTGAACTTCGATCTGCAACGCCCCGACTCGGTGCCCTGGTACGCCGTCACCACCTGGACCGAAGCGCCGACGTCGGATTTCTATTGCGTCGAACCGTGGGTCGGTCTACCCGATGCCATTCACAACGGCCGCGGACTACGCTGGCTCGCACCGGGGAAAACCGAAACGGCAGCGCTGCGACTGAGCATTTCGCCGGCCGCATGAAGCGGCGAACAAGCGGCGAACAAGTGTGAACGATGGTCGCTTCTGGGGGCGCCGCCGCCGGGACGGTAAAATCGGACATTTCGCCGTTACGCATTCTGCGTTTGCTGCCGCGGCATATTTCGGTTGGTCGGTTTGTGCGACGCTTTGCGAGGTTTTGAGTTTGGTAAAAATAATTCGACGGCTGACCTGCGTGTCCTTGATCGCAGTGCTCGCCGCGTGTGGCTCTGCGCCGGTCGGGCCGGGGTTTTATCGAGTAGAACGGGGCGATACGGTGTCGAAGGTCGCGCGCGCGAACCGGACATCGGTGCAGAACATCGCGCGCTGGAACAACCTCACCGACCCGAATGCGATCGAAGTCGGCCAGGTGCTGCGCGTCGCGCCGCCCGCGGGAAGCGCGACGGTCGCAACCACGCCCGTCGAGCCGCCCGCTCGCACCGGCAGCGCGGATACATCGGGCGCAGCGGCGTCCGGGTTGACTACGCCGGCCACCAGCATTGCGCTGATCTGGCCGACGCAAGGCAGCGTGATTCGCGGTTTCGACGGCAAGAGTTCGAAGGGTATCGACATTGCCGGCGCGTCCGGGACGCAGATCGTCGCGGCGACGGCCGGCACGGTGGTCTATGCGGGGAACGGGCTGCGGGGTTACGGCAATCTGCTGATCGTGAAGCACAACGCCGACTACCTGACCGCCTACGCGCATAACCGCGCGCTGCTTGTGAAGGAAGGCCAGAGCGTCACGCAGGGTCAACCCGTCGCGGAAATGGGTGACACCGACACCAATCGCGTGATGCTGCATTTTGAATTGCGCTACAAGGGTAGTTCGATTGATCCGTCGCGCTACCTGCCGGCGCGATAATGACACGATAAGCACGCCGGGCATGCCGGACGTGCTTTATCAAACAGGGAAGAATCGATGAAATTGAAAGTACGCGCTACGACGCGTGGAAAGCTCCTCATAACGGCTGCCGTAATGGCGGCTGCGGCAACGCTGACCGGTTGCGCCAACACCGCGAAGATGACGTATCTGCCGTCAGGCGACACGGGTTTTGCCATCAATTGCAGCGGCGGCGACGCAAGTACGAGCTGGGCTGCGTGTTACAAGAAGGCTGGCGAGATGTGCGGTTCGTATGGCTACGACGTGGTGTCGAAGGATGTCGACAACGGCGCGACCTCGGGCGGAACGGTGGCGGGAATTTTCGGCGCGAACGTCAAGAACCGATCGATGGTGATTCGCTGCAAGCAATAGCGCTCGCGTGTTTCTTGAACGCGCTGCCGAGGTGCCCAACGCGTTTGCCTGCCGCGAATTCCGCTTGGCGGCGTAGCAAGCCGATCAGTTGGGCGCCACGCCAGCGACCGGAAAGCGGATCAATATGCGATGCGAACACGAGCAGCGAACCCAGCGCGATCGGACAAATGGCGAAGAAGATCCACAACGAGGTCATGATCGGAAATCTGTGTCAGCAAGAGATGCTGATCATACCTTTGCAGCAAGAAATGCGCATACCACGGCCTTATGCCTGCGTTTTGACCGTAGTAATTACGTGCCGCGGCCTTCGTTGACCAGGACTGCTTAAACGGCGGAGAGGCCCGTGCACGTTGGGTTACGCGTTGATACAAGTGATCACAATCCGCCGGATTGATGCGCTTTAGAATACGGCCAGCCCGCGTTTTTCTGCGCAAACAGTTTTCGTGGGTCAGAGACCCCGGTGTGCCCGCATCGGGGTTTCGCTTATTCGGGCTGTGACCGCCCTTCTACACGTTTGCGACGCGGGACTGCGCTCTGAGTTTCCGTTCAAAGCCAGCAAAAACATGCAAAAAGGCCGTTCCGACTGACGTCAGGAACGGCCTTTTTGCGTTGGCAGCGCTTTAAACAGAGCGCATATACCAGATCAATGCGAGGCGTGGTCGTGATCGTGCTGATGAGCGCTGGGGTCTTCAGCGGCCTGACATGCGGGGCAGATGCCCTTTAACTCGATGTCGTCGCCCGCCAGCCGATAGCCGCTCGCCTCGACCTGCGACATCAGGGTCTGGCGCAACTGCTTTTGCTGCTGCAGCTCGGTCACGCGGCCGCATTGCTGGCACACGATCAGCACGCCATGCTGGCAATGGGTGAGATCGTGGCAGACGGTAAACGCGTTGATTGACTCGATGCGATGAATCAGCCCCGCCGACAGCAGGAAATCCAGCGCGCGATACACCGTGGGAGGCGACGCGTTCGGATGCATCGCCCGCATTTCGTCGAGCAGCGTATAGGCTTTGGTCGCACGGCCCGAGGCCAGCAGCAATTCGAGCACCGTGCGGCGAATGGGCGTGAGCTTTTGACCACGCTCGCGACAATATTCGTCCGCCATCGTGACCGCCGCCTGGAGCGCGTCGGCGGACGAGTGGGCGTGAGGCTGGGCGGCGTTGGCGGACGTGTTCATGAGCGGATTATACGCTGCGGTGTACGGGCAGGCTGCGGGAGAGCGGCGTCCCGGCTGTCATTGCGGCTGCTCGGGCTTGGCCGGCGCGATGATCATGACCGGCGGCGTGGTATCGGTCGGCACCCCCTTGTAATCAGGCGGATCTTGCGGCGGCGTGTGGTGAGGCACGGTGGCATCGGCACAGGCGGACAGGAGCAGGGAGCAAGCAAGCAGAACGGCGAAACGCGGCATGGACGGCCCGAAAATGGAGTTTGGAGTTCGAATACGGAGAGCGAGCGCAGAAGATTAAACGATATCGGGGATTGGCGATTGAATCGAAACGCTGGGCGGCTCTGGGCGGCTGTAACCTGCTACCTGCTGTGGTAGCTAAAGTGCCCTTCTCTTGCTTGTCCCGCGCACGGCGTGATAGCAATCAATACGAGCACGAGCGCGCCAGAAATGGCAAAGGGGTCACGAGTTGAACTCGTGACCCCTTCATTTGTAACGTGGTCGGAGCGAAAGGATTCGAACCTTCGACCCTCTGATCCCAAATCAGATGCGCTACCAGGCTGCGCTACGCTCCGACAAGAACGAGATAATAGCGTATTTCCTGATACCCGCGCAATCGAAAGTATCCGGCAGCCGGGACAAGCCCGAAGCCGCAGCACGTTCGTGGCCCTTGCCGGTCCAAACAAAGAACCTGAGCACA
>Ga0185299_10006810_pt1 | contig 12011 bp, 7 predicted proteins | sample PaiPotPPA55metaG_FD_128002 | JGI IMG/M metagenome (GOLD analysis project Ga0185299, IMG submission 128002) | Iron sulfur acid spring bacterial and archeal communities from Banff, Canada, to study Microbial Dark Matter (Phase II) - Paint Pots PPA... ...
GGAGTTGGATTGCGCTTGCCGGCGTTACGCGAGCGCAAAGAGGACATTCCCGCCTTACTGGATCACTTCCTCGCAAAGTATTCCAGCCAATTGGGTAAGCAAGCCCCCGCGTTGAATGGCTTGGAAATGGAAACGTTAGTGTCACACGCTTGGCCGGGGAATATTCGTGAGCTGGAGAACATGGCCAAGAAGATCGTGGTGCTTGGCCGTGCGCAGTTGGCCCTTGCAGACTTGCGCGCCGCATCTCCCAGAATAGCGGGAACTGAATCACTGAAAATTTCTTCGTTAAAGATCGCAGCTCGGGCGGCTTCGCGCCAAACAGAACGAGAGCTAATTCTGAAGGCGCTGGAGCGGACGCGGTGGAACAGGAAGCGCGCCGCTCAGGAACTGCAGATCAGCTACAAGTCATTACTGTACAAGCTAAAACAAATCGGGATAGCGGAATGAGAAGACTAACGTGAGGAGGATAAAGTGAACGGGCGAATGAATCTGGTTTTATCACTGGGATTTACGGTTATCGCGGCGCCGACTCTTTGGGCGCAGGATTCGACTGCATCTGCCGACAAGGTGAAGAAAGATACAGGCGTAGTGGTGGGGGCCACAGATCCTACGCCGGCACCCGCAGCGTCTCCCGCTAAGGCGCCTCCGCGAATTGAGGCCGGATACAGGATTGGGGCGCAGGACGTATTGCGAATCGACGTATGGAAGGAACCAGACCTGACCCGCCAAGTGTCCGTTCGCCCGGACGGCCAAATTTCATTGCCTCTGTTGGACGACGTGCAGGCAGCGGGATTGACTCCCCTAGAACTCCGGAACGCCTTGCGCGAAGGGCTAAAGGAATACATCACCGACCCGCAGGTAACCGTTACAGTGTCGGAGATCAACAGCCGGCGCATCTTTGTGACGGGAGAGGTGACACGTTCCGGAACCTTTCCGCTGCTCCCGAACATGACGGTATTGCAAGCCCTTTCAAGTTGCGGTGGCTTCACGCAATTCGCAAATACAAAGAAAATCTACCTATTGCGAATGGACGGCGCGAAGCAGGTGAAAATTCCAGTTAATTACAAGGACCTGGTGAAAGGCCGAAAGCCAGAGATCAACATTTTACTGCAGGACGGCGACACCATCGTGGTGCCGTAGAGAGAACCTATGCGCTATTTAAAACATATTGTGATTAGTTCGCTGGTATTGACGTTCGCGGTGCGCAGCAATGCGCAACAAGCCGACGCGCCGCCGAAGCAGGGGATGTACGCGATGCCAGGGCTTGGGGGCAATGCGAAGGACACCGACCAGGATGCGACAGCCGGCATGAATCCGGATACCACGTCGCTGACGGGAGCAGAGCAATCCACTTTGGGAAGTGCGGATCTACGTCATAGCTACTGGGTGCCGGGATTTGAGTTTCAGAACACAATGCAGTCACCGCTGAATGGCGCAAACAACTGGGTTTCGACCAGCTATTTTGTCGGCACAGCGAGCATGAATGTGTTCTCGAGTCAGTCTCAGTTCGCGCTTAACTACTCGGGAGGCGGTTCGGTTAGTAATTCGAGTTCCCTTCCGGGTGGCTCTTATCATCGATTGGACGCGTCGCAATCCTTTACCTTGGGACGTTGGAAAATCGCATTTCTGGATCAATTCTCGTACCTGCCGCAAAGCAGTTTTGGCTTCGGCGGCGTTAGCAATTTGTCCGCACCTGGAATCGGCGGAGTCTTAGGATCGGCAGTGCCCGGACTGCAAACAAATTACTCGCCGGCGCAGAGCCTTTTCGCCGGAACGGGTCCGCAGTTTAACAATTCCGCGGTGGTGCAAACAGAATACTCGTTGACGCCGCGTGCTTCTTTGACCGCCACGGCATCCTATGGAATGCTTCGCTTCACACAGGGAAATTCGATTGAGACCAACGATGAGATCTTCAGCCTGGGCTATAACTATCAAGTGACGAAGAACGACACGCTTGGAGTGGTATACCGCTTCACAAATTACCGGTACCTAGGCGATCCGCAGGCTTTGAATGATCATACGGCCAACCTGGCCTATGGGCGCAAGATCACCGGAAGGCTGGCATTGCAACTTTTCGGCGGTCCGGAGATCAACACATTCCGGCACCCAATCGGATCAGAGACGCAACGGGTTTCATTTTCCGCTGGCGGCGAAATGAACTACGCTTTTGCGCGCGCCAGATTATCCGTCTCTTACAATCATGGTCTATCGGGCGGCAGCGGGCTATTAGTGGGATCCGTTCGGGACGATGTAGCAACGCGCCTTTCATTCCCGATAACGCGCCGGTGGCGCGCAAATACGGGCCTTGGTTACGCGCTAAACACGCCAATTTCGGGAAGCGTGCCCGGTGTCGGTTCACAGGGCCTTCACTCGCTGTACGCATCGGGAGGGCTCGACTACGCGTTATCTCGCACGATCAGCGTGAACGTGAATTATACGTTCGACTATCAGGATTCGACCCAGCCGATTTGTCCCGCCGGCGGATGTGGGTCGAACTATAAGGAGCATCAGATTTGGGTAGGATTTCAGTGGCATGCGCGTCCCTTTGTACTGCGCTAGGCAAGTCACGGAAATCAGCAAGTTGCAAGACAAGACGCTGAAACGCAGCACAAATTGGGGTGGCTAATCGCTGCCCGGAATTACTGAGAGCCTAAACCAGATGTATCACACGTTTTTTGGTCTCCGCGAGAGCCCGTTCAACACGAACCCTGATCCTCGCTATCTCTATCTTACAAAAGAGATCGAAGAGGCGATGGCCGGGTTGGTATACGGAATCCAGAGCCGCAAGGGGTTTGTCACTTTGATCGGCGAGGTGGGAACGGGAAAGACCACGCTCGTCAACCGGCTGCTGGAGTGGCTACAGGAACAACAAATCAAAACGGCCTTCATCTTTAATTCGCGCGTAAACAGCACTCAACTGCTGGAATTCATACTTGCGGAGTTTGAAATCCCTTGCGACTCGCGGAGCAAAACGCAGCAATTGATGAAGCTGAACCACTGGCTATTGGAGCGGCACCGCAACGGCGAGACCGCGGTCATCATCGTGGATGAAGCTCAGAACCTCAGTTACCCGGTCTTGGAAGAAATTCGGCTGCTAACCAATCTCGAGACGACGACGGAAAAACTTCTGCAGATCGTACTCGCAGGACAATCGGAGCTTGAGGAGAAATTGAAATTGCCACAGCTCCGGCAACTGCGCCAGCGCATCATGTTGCGTTGCAAGACATCTCCGCTGACCAAGGAGCAAACTCACGAGTACATCGCGGAGCGATTGCGGATCGCGGGCGCGAACGGGGTGCCCATCTTCAGCCCACAAGCCATCGAAGTGGTACACCGGTATTCACGAGGCATTCCGCGGGTGGTGAACCTGTTGTGCGACAACGCTCTTGGAACTGCGTACGTGGAAGAGCAGCGGCCCATCCACCCGGAAATTGTGGAAGAGATCGCGCGCGAATTTCAGCTGCATGAAGTCGAGCCTACCGCGCCACCAGGCAGTTTGAGCGTGAGTCAGGAAATATACAGCTCCGAATCGTTCGTGCAGAACCTTGGCGAAGCGCTCTCCCGGTTCCGGATGGATCCGACCCGCCTGCGCGGTGGCAAAGAATAAGCCAAACCGAGATAGCATTATTCGCAATGGCTCCCGGAGCGGGAAGCCGCCACCCGCCGACCTAGGAGCCCGTCTGAAAATTGAGTTTTAAAAGCAGCCCCAGCTCCTGGACCGAGCTGTGAAACGAGCAAAGCACGATTCGAATTGATGCCCATCCGGGAGCGCTGTCCGTGGAATATGTTGAGGAAGCGTCGATAACGCTCGGGAGTTGCTTTTCCGGGCTTTCCGGTCCTGATGCTTCTATTTCTATCCATAGCAGAGCCGATATAACTTCAGTATGTTGTGGGTAAGACAGATGATGGCCCACTCTCCCTGTACCTTCTTCAGCCCACGTAAGAGAAACTGCCGGAAGCCACGCCCCTGTTTGATTTGACCAAACACCGGTTCGACTACGGTTTTGCGTGTGGCGTAGATCGCCGCGCCCATCTTGGTCTGCAGTTTTCGTCGCATGCGATCCACCCGCGTCGCTCCTTGCGGCAGCGGCCCGCGCCGGCAAGGCTTCTCACGATCCCGATAGGACTCTCGATCCACAGCCACGAACCCTTCGATCTTGTTCTTCTCCAGATAGTTCAGATTTGCGTCTGAACAATAGCCACTGTCACTGACTACTTCTGCAGGCTTCTGTCCGGATTGCTCGCGGATCGCCTCCACCACCGGCTTCATCTGTTGTTTGTCATTGGCGTCTTGGGTGACCAGCTGGCCTACGATCAACTGCAAGTCGGACTCCACCGCGATCTGTGTGTTGTAGGCCTGCACAAAGCTGTCCGGCCCTTTCATGATGCGCGATTCTGGGTCGGTAAAGTTGTATTGCATCTTGGCCGCCGGCTTCGCCTCTTCCGCCGGCTGCTCCTGGCTCTGGGCCTGCTCCCGCGCTCGCTCTTCCAAAGCTCGCTTGGCTTCGCGAATCTTCTTCAACCTCGTCTCCCGCCGCGCCAACTCCTCCGGCAGCTCATCCCCGCTCCGGTCTCGTCCGTAGCGAGCATCCTCTTCCGCGTCGACTTTCTCTGCCTGCTCCAGCAGCCTCTTGACCTCCGCCCGCAAACGCTTTTCGTCCTCCTGCATCCGTCCGTAGCTCATGGCCTTGTGCTTGCTCGCATTGGCTTTCACCTTGCTGCCATCCAACATCACTCGCCCCAGCTTCATCGTCCCCGCCCGCAACGCGATCTGCAGCACTTGGTCAAACAATCTCTGCAGCGCCGATAAGTGCAACTTGCGAAAATCGGAGATCGTTCGAAAGTCCGGTTCATGGCCCGCCGCCAGCATGCGGAAGCCCACATCTTCCAGCAATTTCTTGTGTATCTGGCGCGAGGAAAATACCCCTACGCAGTAGCCGTACAGCAAAATCTTGCTCATCATCCGCGGATGATAGGGAGGTTGGCCGCGCTCCTCCTTCTCATACACCGACTCGATCGCACTCAGATCCAATTGATCGACCACATCGGACACAAAATGCGCCAAGTGATTCTCCGGCAACCAATCCCTCAAGCTCGGCGGTAAAAGTAAATCCTGGTCAGGAAGATACGTCCGGTAAACTTTGCCCATGCCACTCAAACTGGCACACCGTGCTTGTGAATTTCAACCCAAATCAACCGTTCACAGTTGAATACTCGGACGGGCTCCTAGGTATTGCGGCAGGGCCTTCCGACAATGAGCAGCCTCCGGCAGAATTGGATGATGATGTTCCCGATTCGGACGACCGCCCGCAGATAGGAGGCACACTTCGTTCACCATGGAATTGGGAAAAACTTCTCGTTGAAGCGGCAGTGATAGGCGGGAAGGATCGCTGGGCACGGCGTTTGAATGGCTTGGAGGCCGAACTGCGTTTGAATCTCAACGCTGTCGCCGCGGAGGAGCCAAATGCCCCGAAGACTCTGGCGATTGAGCGCGATCTCCGTGAGCTAACTCACTTGAAGAATTTTGCGCTTCCGGTGATGGAAATCCTTTCTGCGCTCCCCGAAAGAGCAAACTGGGGAGAATGGCTCAAGATCCTCCAATCACTCGCTCCTTTGATTCTCCGCTGGCCCGAACGCGTTCTTTCAACCTTGATTGAGATGGCACCTATGGAAGCGGTAGGCCCGGTCTCTCTCTTCGAAGTTAGAAACGTCTTAGCGGACCGCCTCACGAGCCTTGAAGTTCCCCGGCCCGCCTACCGCAGCGGCCACGTATTCGTCGCGACCACGGGACAAGCCAGAGGCTACTGCTTCGATGTTGTCTTCGTCCCCGGATTAGCCGAGCAAATTTTCCCGCAGAGGCCGAGAGAGGATCCCATACTGCTCGACGACCTGCGAAGCCGGCTCGATGTAGGGCTGCGAAACCAAGCGCAACGAATATCGGAAGAACGGCTTCTCCTTCGACTTTGTGCAGGAACTGCGCGGCAACGTCTGTACCTCTCGTATCCCCGCCTGGACATCGTCCAGGCGCGCCCCCGGGTACCTTCGTTTTACGCTCTCGATGTTGAGCGGGCGGTTACCGGAGAGGTGCCAGCGGTTGAGACCCTTGAGCACGAAGCTGGCGCAGAAGGAAGCGCCCGTCTGGCATGGCCAGCTCCGGAGGATCCAAACCGGGCGATTGATCCGGTGGAGCACGATCTGTCCGTGCTGCGCACCCTCTTGAGTTTGCCACCGAAGCAAAGCCGGGGCAGAGCTCGCTACTTGCTCGAGCTGAACGGAAGCATGGCGCGCTCGCTGCGAACTCGATTTGCCCGCTGGCATATCAAGACTTGGAACAGTTTCGACGGCCTCTGCGCGCCCAAGCCAGAAACGGTGAAAGCGCTTTCTGAGTATCGCCTTGTCGCTCGCCCCTATTCCGCGTCGGCTCTGCAAGGATATGCGGCGTGCCCGTATCGATTCTTTCTGGCTTCCATCCAAAGGCTCGAGCCCCGCAAGGAAGCGGCGAGTATTGAACAGCTAGATCCGTTGACGCGTGGGTTGATCTTTCATCGAATTCAGGCAGAACTCTTGCGCCAGCTGCTGGGTGAAAACCAGCTTCCGGTTTCGGCGGCAAACCTTCCCCATTCACTCTGTGTCCTTGACGCGGTGGTTCAACGCCTGGAGATGGAATACCGGGAAATTCTTTTTCCCGCAATTCTCAGAGTCTGGAACGACGAAATCGAAGGCCTATTGGCTGACCTTCGCTTGTGGCTCAAGCGTATGGCCGAAGATTCATCGGGCTGGATTCCCGCCCACTTTGAGGTGTCTTTCGGAGTTTCGAATCAAGCTCAGCGCGATCCTGCCGGTTTTAGCGAGCCAGCAATCATCTCTGGCGGCTTTAGACTGCGGGGCATCGTCGATTTGATCGAGCATCGCGCAAGCGATGCAAATCTCCGTGTGACCGACCATAAGTCCGGAGAGGACCGAACAACGGGACCTCTGGAGATTGGCGGAGGTGAGACCCTGCAACCAGCGCTTTACTCGCTGGCAATCGAGTCTCTGATGAAGAAGCCGGTCACCGAGGGAAGGCTCTATTACTGCACAGCGGCCGGCGGCTTCTCGGAACGTGTCGTTGCACTGATCCCTCGGACCCGCCAAAGAGCGGAAGAAGTCCTTCAAATCATCGATGACGCTGTCGCACACCCTTTTTTCCCGCCCGCACCACGGGAAAAGATCTGCAGGTGGTGTGATTTTCAGATGGTCTGTGGCCCCTACGAGGAAATTCGCGCAATGGGCAAGGATCAAAAACCCCTTGCGACCTTGAAACGACTTCGATGTCTCCCATGAAACTCTTGGATCAGGAACAACGCCGTCAAATTCGCACTTCTCTCGACGCGAACATCGTCGTAGAGGCTGCTGCAGGCACCGGGAAGACCACAGAACTCGTGCGTCGAATCGTGGAAGTTCTCGCGCAAGGCCGGGCCCAGGTAGGGCAGATTGTGGCGATCACGTTCACGGAAAAGGCAGCTGGCGAATTGAAGCTCCGTCTACGCGCGGAATTAGAAGCAGCTCGAACATCCTCAGCAGACGAGGCCCGGCTTGTGAGTGTCGAAGCTGCCATCCAACGGTTAGAAGAGGCCCGGATCAACACGATCCATGGGTTTTGTGCTGACTTGCTCCGTGAGCGGCCAGTTGAAGGACGCGTGGATCCCATGTTCGAGCCTCTGTCAGAAAGCGAGGGTCGTGAACTCTACGAGGAAGCATTTGATTCTTGGATTCAGCGAGCCTTGCAAACTTCGGCTGAGGGATTGCGTCGGTCGCTGCGCAGGTATTCGAAAGATGGACCTACAGAAAGGCTTAAAGCGGCTGGATGGGAGCTCTTAAACTGGAGAGCTTTCTCGGCTGCCTGGTCCCGCCCGAAATATGAACGTGAGAAGGCAATCGACGAGCTTGTAGAGCGACTCCGCAAATTTCGAGAATTGACTTGGAACCCATCCCGATCCAATAGCGCCTTCCAAAGGAACACGGAACCTTCGCGGCGGATCAGCGAGCGGTTGGGCGCTCTCGAAATGGTCGGACCACGCGATTACGATCTTGCCGAGGCACTTCTCGTCAAGATTTTTGAGGATCGCGACTTTCGCAATCCGGGATCGGTACCGGGTCCTCAGTATGCGCCAAGTGTCACACGCCAAGAAGTTGAGTCGGCTCATCAAACCCTCTTATCCGCTCTTCAGGACTTTGTGCGCAACGTCAATTCCGACTTGGCGGCCCTGTTGCAGGTGGAACTGCGTGAAGCCATCAATATTTATGAAGAGCTGAAATCCCGAAGTGGCCGTTTGGACTTCGTCGATCTCTTATTGCGTACTCGGAACATGCTTCGGGACTTCGAATCCGTGCGAGCAGAGTTCCAGCGCAGGTTCAACCATATCTTTGTCGATGAATTTCAGGACACCGACCCCACCCAGGCCGAGATCATTTTCTTGCTGGCTGCGAGTGATCCCAAAACCCGATCTTGGAAAGAGGCCGTGCCTTCGCCCGGCAAGCTCTTCATCGTTGGCGATCCCAAGCAGTCAATCTACCGGTTCCGCGGAGCCGACGTGGCCATCTATCAAGAGGTGAAACAACTGCTGGTCGAGCACGGCGCCATTGAACTTCACCTGACGACTTCTTTCCGTAGCGTGCCTTCCATTCAGAGCTGCATTAACGCAGCCTTCGCGCCGATCATAAAGGAGGACCATCGGACATCGCAGTCGGGCTACGTTCCGTTGTCGCCGCACCGAATGGAGATTACCGACCAGCCGACAGTCGTAGCTCTGCCAGTGCCCGAACCATATGGGACACGAGACCTAGCGAATTACGCGATTGATCGTTCACTGCCCGACGCAGTTGGAGCGTTTGTGGATTGGCTCATTCACAAGAGCGGGTGGGCCATTACTGAAGATAATTCCGGCGAGCGAGTACCCATTTCCGCTCGACATATTTGTTTGCTGTTCCGGCGTTTTCAGGATTTCCATGGAGACGTGACGCGGCCTTATGTCCAGGCCCTGGAAGCCCGCCGCATCCTCCACATGGTTGTGGGTGGGAAGTCCTTTCACACGCGGGAAGAGGTTGAGGCTCTGAGGGCTGCTCTGACCGCTATCGAATGGCCGGACGACGAGCTTTCTGTATTTGCAACGCTGCGAGGCTCGTTTTTTGCCTTCACGGACGAGGCTCTCTTTTGGTACCGCCAGCACTTTAGGCGTGTTCATCCAATGCGGTTGCCGCGCGAAAAGGTTGAGACCGAACTGGAGCCCGTCGTGGAAGCATTGGCTCTCCTAGCCGAACTGCACCGCAAACGGAACTCCCGACCCGTGGCGGACACCATCGCTGCCCTGATGGAAGCTACTCGAGCTCATGCAGCTTTCGCGTTGCGTCCTTCTGGCGAACAAGTTCTAGCGAATGTTCTGCACGTTGCGGAAATGGCAAGAGCGTGGGAGCGCTCCGGCAGAATTTCGTTTCGCGGTTTTGTGGAGCAATTGCGGAAAGACGCCGTACGCGGAGAGGCCCCGGAAGCTCCGATCATGGAGGACGGAAGTGAAGGCGTCCGGATGATGACAGTACATAAAGCGAAGGGTCTTGAGTTTCCGATAGTCATTCTGGCGGATCTCACCTCGAAGCTTCAAGCAACCCACGCCCAGAGGTACGTCGAGAATGCCACTTCACTGTGTGCCTCCCGCATTGGGGATTGGTCGCCGGCGGAGCTCATAAACAATGAAATAGGCGAGATTGCACGGGATACCGCCGAGGGGATACGGGTGACCTATGTCGCAGCAACTCGAGCTCGCGATCTTCTTGTAGTACCTGTCGTCGGCGATCCTTGGCATCGAGTCGAGGAGTTCTGGACGGGACCACTTTGCCGCGCCATATACCCGCCTTCGGAAGTTCGCCAGCGGCCACACCCGGCGATTGGATGTCCAACGTTCGGTACAGACAGTATGAAAGAGCGACCGCCAGGCGTGGTGCCAACTAGCAACACAGTTCGCCCCGGTCTCTACACGTTCGCGCCCTCGCAGGAAGCTGCCGCCAAAGATGCTTATGGTGTTGTGTGGTGGGATCCAAACAAGTTCGAACTGGGAGTTCGACCCGCCTATGCCTTGCGCCAAGAAGACTTGCTGAAAGAGGTAGACAAAGCCACGCTTGAGCAAGATCTCAAAGCATATAGCGACTGGAACTCAAAAAAGGATGGCATTGTCGAGGCGGCTTCGGTGCCGTCTCTGCGAGTACGGACGGTCACAAAGCAGGCGGCGCAGAAATCGGAAGCGCCTCCATCTACGGAAGTGAAAGTGATCCAGTTGGGTGACGGTTCCAAAAGCCCAGGCGGGAAACGCTACGGGTCCTTAGTGCATGCAGTTCTGGCTACTGTACCTCTCTGTGCCGACTCCGGTTCAATTGAAAAGGTCGCGCGGCTCCACGGAAGAATACTGGGAGCCAGCCCGGCCGAAGTAGCCTCAGCGACTTCCGTGGTCGACGTCGCATTGAAGCACGAGATTATGCAGCAGGCAGCAGAATGCGCTCGACACGGTCGCTGCCGACGCGAAACGCCCGTGACGTTGTCCGACGGTGACGTGCTGACCGAGGGAGTCATAGACCTAGCTTACGAAGACTCGGAAGTATGGACTGTGGTGGATTTCAAAACTGACGAAGAAATTGAGCAACACCTACCGAGATACGTAAGGCAGACCGCGTTGTATGCGAACGCGGTTGCGCAGGCCACTGGCAAACCGACGGCCGCAATTCTGATGCGAGTGTGATTTTGTACAGAACGTCTTCAGATGTGTGGGCAAAGCGGATGACAGTCCCACACAGGGATGGGGGACTCATTTCGATTGAGAAGCGGCGAGAAAGTCAGTTTGGCAGCGAAACGCGCCCTTCTATTACCACTAGCTGCTTAGCTTCTACTAATTCTACGAATGTGTCTCCCAGGGCTTTCTGAATATGGTTTCCTGCTCGCTCGAATCCAAGAATTCGCGCGACGTACAGGAGAAGCTTCTCACGATCAATGCTCAGGCTGTCTCGTACAAGATTCTTTATAGCTAGTGCGATCTCTTCCGGTGGGATCTCTTCAATTGAGCGCCGGGACTGTTCATCGTTTGCACTTGGCTGCCTGACGATCACCTGGTAGGACCCCAGAGTCGGCCATAGAAACTCGCCCTGAATCCTCAGAAGTTTCTCGCGACTGAGCGACCGCCAGGCAGACTTTACCGCGTTCATCATTCGCTCACCGACGCGATCAAGGTCCCACCCTCGTGCCAACCGTGTCGCCGCCACATCCTTGTGAACCGGTCCCTCCACCGCGATGATTTGGGACAGCATTCGCTTTAGAAGTGGCAGCGCATCCGGCTCGTGAAACTGCAGCCCGCTCGTCTGCGGCGTGCGTGGTCTACACACCTGATAGGTTTGTACCCAATCAGGAATCACCATCCGTTCATCAAAGTTTGGAAGTTCTTTCTCCACAATAATCGGAGCATCGCCTGAAGACACTGGCCCGTTTGACGTTTTCGGATAAGCGGGGGAGGTTTGCGCTCTATCCCTCAGTGCGATTTCAATTGCAGCCTTGAGTCGGCCCACTTCCGTTGCATTTCGCGTCACCCAATCAGGAGACCAAATCCGGTGAATCTTCCAACCCAGCTTCACAAGAATTTGCTGTCGAATTCGATCACGATCTCTTGCCGTCGCCGACGAGTGATAGGAAGCACCGTCGCATTCGACCCCGAGGACAAACCTGCCTGGGTGCGATGGATCGACCACCCCAAGGTCAACACGGAAGGAGCTGCATCCGACCTGCGGAACAACTCCAAATCCGAAACTCCGAATCGCTGCTGCCACTGACTGTTCGAACGGCGACTCAAACTCACCCTCGCCAATCTGGAGGGCCAGGGCATCCGGTCCTCTCTCGGCGAAGTCCAGGTACTTATGAAGGACCCGTACGCCCTCCTTATTCACCGCGCCAAGATCGAAGTCAGATGCTCGAATCGAACTGACAACGATCACTTTCT
>Ga0185299_10006815_pt1 | contig 12001 bp, 10 predicted proteins | sample PaiPotPPA55metaG_FD_128002 | JGI IMG/M metagenome (GOLD analysis project Ga0185299, IMG submission 128002) | Iron sulfur acid spring bacterial and archeal communities from Banff, Canada, to study Microbial Dark Matter (Phase II) - Paint Pots PPA... ...
CAGCCCCGGGGGCACCACTATGGCAGGAATTGAGATTCTGGAATCTCGCGGTCTGCGCTACACCATCATGTCTGCGGTCAGAGCAGCTTCCGAGCGTGCGCGGGAGTTGGGGCGAGAGAGGTAGGGGATGGAGTTTTGAGTTTGGAGTTTTGGGTTTTGGGTTTTGGGATCACCGGTCGTGGTCTCGGCAATCTGGAAAATAAGTGATCGTACGGATGGAATATATCACAAACTCGACTGAGACCGTTTGGAAATCCGGATTCAAAGTCCTGCTATTTGCGATCTGCCATTCTCTTTTCGCCTTAAGCGTTCTCCTGGCTGCCGATGCCCCTGAGCCCGCGCTTCCGAAGCTTTCGGACGAGGCCAGGAGCGCCGCTGCAAAAGGGCTTTCTGACTTTCAAGATCAGAAATTCAAAGATGCAAAAACGGAATTTCAAAGGATGACCGACCTCGCTCCCGACCATCCTATGGGATGGGCCAACCTCGGCTCGGCGGAGTTTCGGCTTGGGGAGGTTGCCCAGGCGGAGGAACATCTGAAGAAGGCGGTGCGCCTCGATCCTACAGCCCAGCAGGCCTGGCTAACGCTTGGCATAATTGACTATCAAAAGGATGAATTGGACGCTGGGCTCGCTGCTCTCAGCCAGGCAGTCTATCTCGATCCGCGAGACCCCAAAGCGCACCTTTATCTGGGCATCCTGATTCGCAAACGAGGTTGGTTGGCAGCGGCGGAAGACGAAATGCGAAAGGCCATCAATTTGGACGAGACCTACGCTGAGGCCCACTACAATCTCGCTGTCCTCTACCTCGAACGTCAACCACCCGCCATCGAACTGGCCCGGCGCCACTACTACCGCGCCTTAAACCTCGGCGCTGAACCCGATGCGGAGCTCGATCGCATCCTGAAAAAGCCAGATGCCGGAGCGGAAACCGGCGCATCGACCAATTGAAACCAAAAACCGAAGACGAGAATCCGAGTTCAGGTCAAACACCCCTCCGCTTTCATGCTCCCGTACGACCAAATCCTGAGCCAGCTTCGGCAGCAATCACTCTTCCGCGAACTCAGGACCATTGAGGAGATTCAAGGACCGATGGTCAAAGTAGGCGAACATCGCCTCGCAAATTTTGCCTCAAACGATTACCTTGGACTCTCGCAACATCCGTCAGTCAAGGCTGCAGCCAAGGCTGCAATTGATCGATACGGCGTTGGATCAGGCGCTTCGCGCCTGGTTACCGGGTCGCAATCTCCGCATGCAAAATTCGAAAAGCAAATCGCTGCATTCAAAGGCGCCGAGAGCGCTCTTTTGTTCAGCACAGGATATGCCGCGGCGGTTGGCACCATTTGCAGTCTGATCGGTCCCGGCGATGTCATCATCCTGGACAAACTCTGTCATGCGTGCCTCATCGACGGCGCGAAACTTTCGGGAGCTCTCTTACGCGTATTTCCGCACAATAACGCGGAAAAATTGAAAAATCACCTCGCCTGGGCTCAGCGAACGCTTCCTCAAGGCAAGGTACTTATTGCTACCGAATCCGTTTTCAGCATGGACGGTGACTGTGGAGATCTCGCCTCGATTGTTGATCTGAAAAATGAATTTGGAGCCTTGCTTCTAGTCGATGAGGCGCACGCCACGGGAGTTATTGGTCCTCAGGGCTCGGGCCTTGTCAACGCGCTCGGTCTAACGCAAGGGGTTGACGTTCAGATGGGAACGCTGAGTAAGGCGTTGGGCGCGAGCGGCGGATTTATCTGTGGTTCTCAGACGCTGATCCACATCGTGGTGAACGCAGCCCGCAGCTTCATTTATTCGACCGCCTTGCCGTCGGCTTGCGCTGCGGCCGGGTCCGCGGCGCTGCAAATTCTTCACACAGGAGAGGGAGATATCCTGCGCTCGCGGCTTTGGAACAACGTTTTCCTCTTGGCAAAAAATCTCGCAGGTTTGTCCCGCCAAAGGCAGGAGCCGACCAGCGCCATCTTTCCGGTAGTGATTGGCGACGAGCAACAAACCCTGCGCTTAGCAGAATTCCTTCTTGAATGCGGTTTTCTCGTTCCAGCGATCCGGTATCCGACGGTTGCTAGAGGTTCGGCTCGAATTCGGATTGCCATGTCCGCCTCTCACATGCCGGAGCAGATCGAGGCGCTTTCAAGAACCATCGTCGCGTGGCGCCCCGAATAAATATTCGTGTGGAAAGGTAATTCTGGAAAAGGCGTGAAGTTCCCTGCACTTTGCCCTTAAATCATCAGCAAGGATGGTAAAGACAACAATTTATTTCATGGAGGTCTTAAAAACTCGAACGAAGGTGCTTTGAACGCGCTCCATCCAAATGCTGACCTCAACCCTTTCACGGTTACTAACGTTCACGTTACTTCTGTTCGGTGCGAGCAGCATGTTTGCCGATATTTGCGAAGATTACGCCCGGGTAATCGATGCTCACATTTCGATCCTGCGCGTGGTCGAGAAAAGAGCGAATGCTGTGACAGACTCAAAACAGGCTGTGGAGGTCATTAATCAATACGTGGACGAAATGGTAAACTGGCGTCGCCAAATGGCTCCGCTGGATCGCGCCGTATTCGAGATGGACCAGGGAAACGTCGAGAATGCGCCGCCTTTGTGCCAGAAAGCGATCGAGCGCTTTAATTTCTTCGCCAAGGAAGATCTGGATCTCGCGGAAAAACTCGGCGACTTGTTGGTGAGATACATCAGCGATCCTGCCGTCGTATCGGCTTGGCGCCGAATGCAGGATTTGCCGCGCCATTGAGCGGAAACGTGTCGGCGGGTCGGCGAGTCGGCGTACGAGCGATTGGTTGCTCGGATCCGCTCGATGCACTCTTTGAAGGCACCGTTCTGAGTCAGAGTTTTGCATGAAAGATACGCCGATACGCCCAAACGCCGACACGCCGATACGGCTCCCCCGATGCGCCGGCACGCCGAGGTGTGCCTTCTATGAAGAAACACGATTACGACGAAAGTAAGATTAAGACGCTCTCCTCCTTGGAACATATCCGGACGCGTACGGGCATGTATATCGGCCGCTTGGGAGATGGCACCCACTATGATGACGGCATCTATGTTTTGCTGAAAGAGGTCGTCGACAATGGCATCGACGAGTTTATCATGGGGTTTGGCCGCCAGATCGAGGTTTCAATCGATGGCGATATCATCCGCGTCCGAGACTACGGACGCGGCATTCCGCTCGGTAAGGTGATCGACTGCGTTTCGCGCATCAATACAGGCGCTAAGTACAACGACGATGTCTTCCAATTCAGCGTTGGATTGAACGGAGTCGGCACGAAGGCTGTTAACGCCCTCTCTTCAAGTTTTACAGTCTCAAGTTATCGCGACGGTCAGTTCTTCCGCGCCAACTTCGAACGAGGCAAACTCAAGTCACAACGAAAAGGGCAACAAGCCGAACCCAACGGCACCGAAATCGTCTTCCAACCTGATCGGACGATTTTCAAGAATTTCCGATTTCGCGATGAACACATCATCCGAAGACTTCGTCTCTATACGTTTCTCAACGCAGGATTGAAAATCGCCTGCAACGGTACAGTCTATTCCTCTGAAAACGGATTGAAAGACTTGTTGACCGAAGATGTCGCAGGAGACGCTGTCTATCCGATCTTACATCACCGGGAAAAGACCATCGAGATTGCGTTTACCCACACAAATCGCCTCTCAGAGGACCACTACTCGTTTGTTAACGGCCAATATACCTCCGACGGTGGAACGCATTTGAGTGCTTTCCGCGAAGGAATGCTAAAGGCTATCAATGAGTTTTCCAAGTCGAAGTTCGACGGTGACGACGTCCGCGAGGGTTTGGTCGGAGCCATCGCGATCCGTTTAAAGGATCCGGTGTTCGAGTCACAGACCAAGAATAAGCTCGGTAACACCGACATCCGAACGGAGCTTGTCAACAAGGTCCGGGAGACGATTATTAGTCTGTTGCATCGCTACGCCGAGGTATCCGAACAGCTTTTGCTAAAGGTTCAGGAAAACCATCGGCTTCGTAAAGAACTTCAAGATGTCCGTAAACTCGCCAGGGAACGAACCGCGGCAATCTCGCTCCGGATACCGCAACTGAAAGATTGCAAGATCCATTTGAACCTCGAGAAAAACGCTGGGCACGAGTCAATGATCTTCATCACCGAAGGTCAGTCGGCGGCGGGTTCGATCACCAGTTGCCGAGATCCAAATGTGCAAGCCGTCTTCACCCTTAAAGGTAAGCCCCTGAACGTTTGGGATCTAAATCGCACTATCGTTTATAAGAACGATGAGATCTTCAACCTTATGCGCACGTTGAACGTCGAGGAGACGTTGCAAGGACTCCGCTACGGAAAAGTTATTCTGGCGACGGATGCCGATGTGGATGGACTGCACATCCGTAATCTATTGATCACCTGCTTTCTCCGGTTTTTTCCTGATATCATAACCCAAGGATTCGTCCGCATTCTCGAGACCCCACTTTTCCGCGTGCGCGATAAGAAAACGACGATTTACTGCTACTCCGAGGCAGAACGTGATGATTCGATAAAGAAGCTTCGGAATAGCGAGGTGACTCGGTTTAAAGGACTTGGGGAAATTTCGCCTGGAGAATTCAAGGCTTTCATCGGCCCGGACATGCGACTTACCCGGGTCAGCGTCGACGACGCGCACGCGATCCAACCGCTTCTCCAATTTTATATGGGCAAAAACACGCCTGATCGTCGCGAATACATCATGGGACATTTAGTGGCGAGCTAGCGGAACGTATCGGCGTATCGGCGTATCGGCGCGGCGGGAACCCACGAATGATGTTTTATTTGAGTTCCGTCGCATGAAGATGAGAGATTTTTAGAAAAGGAATAACGCCGACACGCCCATCCGCTGACACGCCGACACGTTTCTCCAGCCACTAGCCTCTAGCCACTAGCCACTTTCCTATGCCCGCTGACTCCGCCTTATTGCACCTGCCAGAGGATCCATTGAAGGACCTCATTAACGACAACTTCATCCAGTACGCATCCTACGTAATCAGGGACCGGGCAATTCCTCAGCTCGAAGACGGACTCAAGCCTGTCCAGCGGAGAATCATGCACGCATTGCACGAGAAAGACGACGGCCGGTTCAACAAAGTCGCCAACATTGTCGGGCACGCCATGCAGTATCACCCGCATGGTGATGCCTCAATTGAAGAAGCGTTAGTCAATCTTGTCAACAAAAGCTACCTGATCGAAGGGCAGGGCAATTTTGGCAACATATTCACCGGTGACCCGCCCGCTGCCTCTCGATATATCGAATGCCGCCTTACGGAACTAGCGCGGAATGAAATTTTTAATCCAAAGCTAACCAATTACACTCCAAGCTACGATGGCCGGAATCGAGAGCCGGTCATTCTTCCAAGCAAACTCCCTTTGCTACTGATGTTAGGTTCCGAGGGAATCGCCGTCGGATTGTCGACTCGAATAATGCCGCATAATTTCATTGAGTTGCTCAAGGCGCAAATTGCTGTACTTCAGAACAAACGCTTCAAGCTCCTCCCCGATTTCCCGCAGGGAGGTCTGATGGACACCAGCGAATACGACAGGGGTAAGGGCAAGATCAAGCTCCGCGCCAGGATCGAAAAACGGGAAAGCAACAAACTCATCATCAGAGAGATCCCGTTCAGCACCACGACTGAATCCGTCATCGCCTCGATCGAAGAAGCGGCTCGCAAGCGCAAGATTAAGATTCGCTCCATCAACGATTTCACGGCCGCACAAGTGGAAATCGTGGTATTACTCTCTCCCGGCGAGGACCAGGAGAAGGCCATTGCTGCATTCTACCATTTCACCCAATGCGAGGTGACTATTCACTCAAACATTGTCGTGATCAAGCGAGAGCGCCCGGTGCAGATGGATGTCGAAGAGGTCATCCGGTTTAACACGGAACAGTTAGTTTCACTTCTCAAACAGGAGCTTGAACTTCGGCGAAATGAGCTTCAGGACGATTTACATTGGAAGTCGCTGATCCAACTCTTCATCGAAAACCGTATCTACAAGCGAATCGAAGAGTGCGAAACCTATGAAGAAGTCCGGCAGGCTGTGCTGAATGGGCTTCAGCCGTTCAGAATTCAGCTTACACGCGAAATTACAGCGGACGATGTTGAAATGCTCTTGAGCCTTCAGATTAAGCGTATTTCCAGATTCGACTTGAAAAAGAATGAGGAAGATAAACTAAAAATCATTCAGGAGCTGAAAGAGGTTGAAGGCCGCCTCAAAAGGCTAACCGACTTTGCGATTCATTATCTCCAACAATTAATCAATAAGTACAGTAAGCAATACAAAAGAAGAACTCAGTTAACAACGGCAGAGGAAATCGACGTCCGGGAACTCACGGCGGACGAATTGGCTATTACCTTTGATCAGGAAAAGGGTTTCCTCGGGTACCAGGTCAAGGGTGAAGCTGCTTTCCGCTGCTCCCCGCTCGACCGCTTGCTTCTGGTCTGGGACAATGGGCGTTATCAGATGATTGCGCCGCCAGACAAATTGTTCGTCGACAAGAATCTCATCTATTTCAATATCTTCGATCGGGAAAAAATATTCACGCTCATCTACAGTACCCCGGATGCGACTTTCCTTAAGCGCTTCGCATTTGGCGGAGCGATTATGACTCGCGATTATAATTGCGCGCAGGAAAACGCCAGGATTAGGTATCTGACCGATCGCCCGGTCACCGAACTCCGATTGAAGTACCGTCACGTCAAAGGGGCGCGCATCGACGAGCAGACCTATTCCACCCGCGATTTCGCCGTGCGCGGCCCAAAGACGCGGGGCAATCAGGTGACTAAACGAACAGTCACAAGCGTGACCGGTAAATGAACGTGTCGGCGGGTCGGCGGATCGGCGGATCGGCGTGTGGCCTACGAACGATCGCCCACTGGGGATCTGTTAGATGGAATATTTGAATGGGCCGTACGCGCTCAACCACGCCGATACGCCGACCCGCCGATACGCCGACCCGTGCTTCCCCTACGGATACATCCTGGCGACCTCAGTCACGATGGACGCCAATTTGTCCGGGATACCTGGGCGGAGCTTGGTTTGTTTATGATTCACAAAAACAAACGCGTGACTGGATTGTGCGACGGTCAAGCCTTCATCGCCCAGGTCGAATGTCGCAAGACGCGCATTCTGGAGATTATATTCGTACACCTTTCTTTCCAGACGTTCGAAGAGAAGATTGTAGTTCCGATCCGGCACCTTCAAACGAGCATGGAGCCGTTCAGGCAACTGTGCGGCCAAAACCGGGCCATGATTCTTGACGATCAGACAACCTTCCAAGCCCGGCAATTGAGCGACAAGTTCGGCTACTTTTTCCGCATCGAGCTCTTCATCCGTATGAAACTCGCTCTCCAAAGAGTAGGAATCCCAGTCATGGGAGATCGGGTGAAATTCGGACCCAAACAACAGCGGCAAGCCTTCTGCTCTTCGCGCTTGCTCCGCCTTTTGCATGGCCTCGGTCAACTCGCGCTGACTGGTCTCGAGCATAGCGACCTCAGCTTGCAACTGCCCCCGCTTACCAACTGCTTCACCAACAGCGTGTTCTAAAGCGCCCTTCTGAGCCGACAGATCGCTCACTTGAATTTGGAGCCCTTCGAGCTCATTTCGCAGTTCGGCATGGCGACTTCCGAGCTGCAACACTTCGGCCGCCTGGTTTTCCTTGCGCGCCGCGAGATCAGACACATGCCGGTGAAGGACCGCAACCTCCTGGATCAAAGCTTCACGCGCATCAATCCGGTCATGGACTTCCCGCCGCAGAAGCGGCAGTTCATTTTCCATGGCCACCTTCTCATTTTTGATCTGGTCCAACTGAGCAAGCACGTCCCTGTGTTCGGCCAGCCTGGCTTCCGCTTCAACTTTCACGCTGCCCAGGCGTTGATCAGCCTCGGCGAGTAATTGCTGCGCTTGTGCCGCGTCATTCTTCAGGCCTGACACGACCTCCACACTGTGTTTGTGTTCCTCGCGAAGGGTTGCAAGCTCTTTACGGACGCTAGTGATTTCCTCGCCGATGCGACTCTGTTCATTGATTCGTGTCGCAACTTCCTCTTCAGCACGGCGAACCTGTTGCCTAATCGCATCGAGGTCGTGTTTTGCCTCTGCGGCATCGATCTGGACCTGCGCGAGCCTCCGGCTCACTTGCTCATGCTCGACCTTGTTCCGCATCAATGCAGCCAAGCCGCCAAGCAAATCTTCCTCCGTCTTTGCCAGGACTGCCCGCGTTAGAGAAGGATCCATGCGAAGCCAATGTGCATCCTGCGGCCCTATTTGGGTTGACTGCACCGGACTGATGTTCAGTTTGCTCCCCTCCTCCAAAGTTGGCCTTTCGGCGCTCTCATGAGCGTACGGGTCCGTAGTATCGCTTCGTTCTAACGACATAAGTATCTTGTTTTTAATTACTTGCGACGTGTGGCGTTCATTTTTTTTGACTGATTCAGAACACTTTCTCCGAGCAAGCTTCTAAATGCTTCTCATTGTACATTATCGGCTCGGGATGAAAATACCGTCGCACAGATTCACGCCGCTATTCAAATATGAACCAAGCGTGTTCTTAAATAGAGCACGGTGGCCGTGAATGTCGCCTTCCTCCCTCCTCGACCATGACGGTGCTTACCAGCGACTCACCTGGGTAGTCGTCGAACGACTCCGTGAGGACGAGGCGCTCGGTCGGCAAGATCTCGCGATAAACACCGCGCATCCCCATGTCCGTTCCGTCTGGGCATCACCAAAGAACTCAAGTCATAAGTAAACGGCTAACCCTGCGTTCATGGGAAATCATTCCGCGCTGCGATCACCAGCGAGGGGATATCGTTGCCCGCGCCTGCCGTATTAGTTTGCGGATTCTGCCCACTCTGCACTCCCGTCACCCGCGGCCACGGCTCGCCACTCCACCAACCGAAAAACGGACCGCCGGATTGCCCGGGCCACACGTCAGCCCGCTGGAGCAGTCCTTCGTCGGTCGGATCGTCGCCACCCTCCGTGCTATCGATCGAAATGCCATTCTGAAACGTTGGTCGCGCTGCACCCGTCAGATCGCCCGGATAGCCGATATGGCTCCACACCGCTAGCCCGTTCCATGAGTCCGAATATCCTCGCGTTCCCATCCAGCCGCAGACATCTCCGAGCCGATTGTTCAGCACCAGCACCACGTAATCTTCCTCGGTATCGTCGCTGCTTAGGTTAGGTCCGACTACCTTTCGATACGCATACCAGTGGATTATCCCCGAATTCCCGAATGGTGCGTTTCCATCGAAGTACGACGGCGTGAACGTGACTTGATTGACCGTGTTGTCAGGATTCCAGGTCATCATGTGCGATGCGCACAGCAGATGGCGCGGGCCGACCAGTGCGCCGCTGCCAATTCCACCAGTTACGTCAACCCGCCCCACCGTGCACCACGGAAAGGATGTGTCCGAAAACACCCGCCGCTGATCCGGCGGAAAGATCGTCGTCGCCATGTACTCGCCCTTCTTGAGCTCCCTGGTCGGATCGAAGAACTTTCCGCGCCTCAGCTTTTTGTCCAGATCAGGCGCGAGCGGATTCAGCGCCAGATGATCCGGCAGAAATCCACCGAGCTTGCTCTCGTCAATATCCGTGCTCGCCGCTCGCCGGCGGGATCGCACAGGAGGTTTGATGAGCGTCCCCTTGACTGGGGCTGGGAAGACCCGCACGCCGGCTCTGGGCGGATGGACCGGCGGCTCGAAGGTTATTTGAACGTCTGGTTTCTTCAAGGCAAGTCGTGGTTTCAGAGTCCGTTTCAGTTGTCGCTGGTTCAGAGGCGGTTTTTCCATGATCTTTCTCGCTTTGATTCGGTCGCTGGCCGCTTCTCACCTTGCGAAACAACCCAACTTCGGAGAGCGCTCAGTGCGGATTTTGGCTATTTCTAGCTTTAAGCTAAATACTAATAATCCAGCCGGCAATACTACTTCTGGGTTATGGAAACAGAAGTCGATGGCTTCCTCTTTTCCTTTGATCCTTCCTGGGAGGTGCGGTGCGGCGTGATTGACACCTCGCTTTCCGCACTGAAGTGCACGGAATAACCAAGGAAAGTTTGGTACACGAAAGTAGTACAATATTCTGCTATTTAAGTGCAACGATTAGTGTATTAAATCGTGGATTGCCCGGCGAGCGTGTCTACGATCTAAGTGCAGACCGACGACTGAGCTATATGACACAAGAGGACCCGGACCTAACCTTAGTTCAGGCGCTGAAGGTCGGCGAGGATCAGGCCCTAAACGCGTTGATGGATCGGCATCGGGACGGTTTATTTCGTTTCGTGTTGCGTCAGGTACATAACGAAGCTGACGCACTGGAACTGGCCACGGAGACTTTTGTTCGAGCTTACTTCAACATCGAAAAATTTCGACCGGCGGCAAAGTTCGCAACGTGGTTGTACCAAATCGCATTGAATCTCTGCCGCGATCACTTGAGAAGCCGAGCTTACCAGGATTCCCTCCAGACAGTATCCTTTGACGCTCCCACGGAGGAAAGTGGCGACCCAAGTTTGCTTCTGGCGACGGAGGGGAGGCCTGACCAAAAAACGGCCTGTCTCGAGGAATTAAGCGCTTTGCAAAAGGCTATCAGCGAACTGCCAGAAGACCTCAAAGGCGCGTTAATCTTAACAGCATTAGAAGGTCGCCAGCAGGCTGAAACCGCAGAACTGCTCGGGATCTCGTTGAAAGCTGTCGAAATGAGGGTTTATCGTGCTCGTAAACTACTCTTAGAGAAAATGAGTAAAATGGGCTTTTGAGTCCGTGACACGATCCGGACTTTGCTGGAGTAGCGCCTCTTCGCTGAGAAGCTGGGCGTTCTCTATGACATTCACGCCCCTTTTGCTGACGATCGTGCCGCTTATAGTAACTATCTTCGCGGCATAAGGAGCCAACTCAGCGTTCAGCGACTCATGCTTCGCCGCCGGTTGAGGGCTCGGCAGCTCCTGTTTGCCTATGAGAACATAGATTGTTCCGTCCTTCGCCTTGAGACCGACAGGAAGACCGCTAGCGATACACATCCTTGCGCAAGCAGCGTGGTCCGGTCCGCTTGCACCATCATCAAAGTAACAAGCCATGTCAATCACTTCGCCAGTAACAGATGCGGCTAGTCTGGTCTCAGCCGTATTCGGTACTGAACTTGTCGTAATACGTCCTAAAGCCCAACCGGCGAGAAGTGCGAAAGCTAAAGCCGCCGCCGCCCACTGCGGCGTCGCTAACGGGGAGAGTAACGCCTTAAGCCAGTTCTGCCATTTCGCACGAGCCGGCGTCTCTCGCCTTTGGATTTTTGACCAAACCGTTGCGTTAAAGTCGGTCGGCAGATCCGCTTGCGCACGTTTGGCAAGCGCTTTGAGATCCTCGTCTAAGCGTGATTCGTTCATTGTTTTTATCGAACTACCCAGCAAAAGTTCCGGAGTTCATACCTCCCCACTTATTTTAACGAGAGAAAAGACTTAATCCCTCAAAATTTCGATTACTTTTTTCCACAAACTCCGTCTTCCCATTCAGACGGACCCTATCGGGAAACGTATCGGCGTGTCGGCGTGTCGGCGTATCGGCGTATCGGCGTAGCTTCACGGAAAGAGGAGCCGCGAGCAAATTGCAACCCCCGCGCGTCCAAAGAAGATGCAAATGGAAAAACCAGAAGCTACTGGGAAAGAGCCTCGGCTCCTATAGCCCAAGAGCGCTTTCGCAGAAACAGCAAAAGACGCGTCGAGACATACAACGCCGGTGCGGTAGGGATGCGCTCCCGCGCGAGCCGCCGTAGATTGTCCGATAACGACATCCGGTGCAGCGCCTCTGATCGTCGACAGTTTCCGGCGCGTCCGGCGCAGCACGTTCACAGGAGGCGCAATAATGGAAAGGGCCAAATACAATCGGCACTCGCGAGCGCGCATGGCAGAAACGGCAAGAGACGCGTCGAGACATCCAGCGCCGGACGCGCCGGAGCGCATCGACCATCGGAGGCGCTGCACCCGACACGATCATCGGACGTGCTGCC
>Ga0185299_10006816_pt1 | contig 12001 bp, 11 predicted proteins | sample PaiPotPPA55metaG_FD_128002 | JGI IMG/M metagenome (GOLD analysis project Ga0185299, IMG submission 128002) | Iron sulfur acid spring bacterial and archeal communities from Banff, Canada, to study Microbial Dark Matter (Phase II) - Paint Pots PPA... ...
AGCGATCAACCTCGTCGCCTACACATTCGGCCGCGAGCGCATCAAAGCCGGCGACGAGATCGTGCTGTCGATCATGGAGCATCACTCCAACATCGTGCCCTGGCATTTCCTGCGCGAGCGGCAGGGCGCCGTGATCAAATGGGCGCCGGTCGACGATGAGGGGCACTTTCTAATCGACGAATTTGAAAAGCTTCTCACGCCGCGCACCAAGCTTGTGGCAATGACCCACATGTCGAACATGCTCGGCACCTTGGTGCCGGCCAAGGAAGTGACGCGCATCGCCCATGCTCGCGGTATTCCGGTGCTGTTCGACGGCGCGCAAGCCGCGGTGCATCTCGATGTCGACGTGCGCGACATCGATTGCGACTTCTATGCGTTCACTGGGCACAAGCTGTATGGGCCAACTGGGATTGGCGTGCTGTACGGCAAATACGAGCATCTGGCCGCCATGCCGCCGTTCAACGGCGGCGGCGAGATGATCCGCGAAGTGTTCGAAGATCACATCACCTATGGCGATCCGCCGCACAAGTTCGAAGCCGGCACGCCGTCAATCGTCCAGGCGATCGGCCTTGGCGCGGCGATCGACTACGTCAACGCAATCGGCAAGCCACGCATTCGCGCGCATGAGGCGGAGCTGTTGCGCTATGCTCACGATCGCCTGCGCGAAATCAATTCGCTGCGCATCTTCGGCACTGCCAAGGGTAAGGGGCCGATCGTCTCGTTCGAACTCAGGGGTGCGCATCCGCACGACGTGGCGACGATCATCGATCGGGCGGGGGTGGCGGTGCGCGCCGGTACCCATTGCGTCATGCCGCTCCTGGCCCGCTTTGGCGTGACCGCAACCTGCCGCGCCTCTTTCGCCATGTACAATACGCGCAACGAGATCGATTGCCTTGCGCAGGCGCTGCTCAAGGCGCAGAGTCTGCTTGGATGATGTGATGACTGAAGAAACCAAAACAGATGCTAAACCCGTCGCGGAAAGCGCGGAGCGGCCGTCGGCGATTCCGCCGGACGAAATGGCGCGCCTGACCGATGAAATCGTCGGTGCGCTCAAGACGGTTTACGATCCCGAGATCCCGGCCGACATCTATGAGCTCGGCCTGATCTACAAGGTCGACATCGATGACGACCGCATGGTCAATATCGACATGACGCTGACCACGCCGAATTGTCCGTCGGCAGCGGAATTGCCCATGCAAGTGGAAAGCGCCGTCGCCGGGGTTCCCGGCGTTCGCGAAGCCAAGGTCAATATCGTTTGGGATCCGCCGTGGGACCCCAGCCGCATGTCGGATGAGGCTCGCACGGTGCTCAATATGTGGTGAGTTGCGGGCGAAGTTGGCACGCATTACATAAAATGGTGCGAATCGTTGGATTGATGGTTCAATTGACGAGTGCCGGATCAAAGGCGCGGAGGATGTGAAGATGGCCGTTGCTCGGCCCAGACCTCAGGTGGTGCGGCTCACCGAAGCCGCGGCGGAACGCATCAAGACGGTGATGGCGAAAGCCGATCATCCGATCGCCGCCGTGCGCGTCGGCGTCAAGAACGGCGGCTGTGCCGGGATGTCCTACATCATGGAATATGCCGAGAAGATCAATCCGCTGGACGAGGTCGTCGAGGACAAGGGCGTGCGCATCCTGATCGATCCCAAGGCAGTGTTGTTCCTGCTCGGCACTGAGATGGATTACAGGATCGATAAGCTATCGGCGCAATTCGTGTTCAATAATCCGAACCAGACCGCGGCCTGCGGCTGCGGTGAATCGGTCCAGCTCGAACCGGCCACCGGGGTTCAATAAGCCCTTCATTGCGCGTTTGCAGGAACGGCGGCGGCGCCGTCGGCGTCCGACGCTGCTCAACCCGTCACACCTTGACCGGCCGGAATAGGAATGCCGGCAGGTGGGAGACGTCGGCATCCTCGCTGTGTGCGCGCGGCGGCGGAGCCGGCGGGGCGCGGCGCGATCTCACCTCTTCGCTGCGCGCCGGCGCACCGTGCCGCCGCGGATGGTGATGGCCGTGGTTTGTGCCATCGGTTTTACCATCGCTCTTACCATGGCCTTTGCCATGAGGTTGGCCACGGGATTGACTATGCGGTTGACCGTGGGGTTGGCCGTTTGGTTGCGCATGCGGTCGTTGGCTGACGCGCTGCTGCGGCTCGCCGACGGACTTTTCCATCACTGCAATGGGTTGCCCGATCAGCTTCTCGATCGCGGCGACGGCCTTGGCGTCGTTGGCGCCCGCCACGAGCGTAATCGCGGTGCCGCTGCGCCCGGCGCGGCCGGTGCGGCCGATCCGATGCACGTAATCGTCGGGATGGTACGGCACATCGAAATTATAGATGTGACTGACGTCCAGGATATCGAGCCCGCGCGCCGCGACGTCCGAGGCGACCAGCAGCGTCACCTCGCCCTTGCGGAACTGTTCAAGCGCCGCCATGCGCGCCGGCTGGTCCATGTCGCCGTGCAGCGCCTGGACTGAAAAGCCGTGGCGCAATAGCGAGCGGAATAGCGTGGCGACGTCGCGCTTGCGGTTGCAGAATATGATTGCGTTCTTCAGGCCCTCGGCGGAGCGGATCAGCCGGCGCAAGGCGTCGCGTTTCTCGTGCGGCTCGCGACCCGATTTGGCGATGAGCTGGGTGGTGGTGGCGACGGTGGTCGCCGGCCGGGTGACCTCGACGCGGACCGGATTGTGCAGGAACTGCTCGGTGATGCGACGAATTTCCGGCGGCATGGTCGCGGTGAAAAACAGCGTCTGCCGCGTAAAAGGGACGAGCTTGCAGATGCGCTCGATGTCGGGAATGAAGCCCATATCGAGCATGCGATCGGCTTCGTCGATCACTAAGAGTTCGACGCCGTTGAGCAGCAGCCGCCCGCGTTCGAAATGGTCGAGCAAACGGCCGGGCGTTGCGATCAGCACATCGACGCCGCGGGTCAGCTTCACGTCCTGGTCGTCGAATGAAACGCCGCCGATTAAGAGCGCGACGTTGAGCTTGTGATTGGCGCCGTACTTGACGAAACTTTCTTCGACCTGCGCGGCGAGCTCCCGCGTCGGCTCAAGAATAAGCGTGCGCGGCATCCGAGCGCGCGCCCGGCCGCCTTCCAGCATTGTCAGCATCGGCAGTGTGAACGCTGCGGTTTTCCCGGTACCGGTTTGCGCGATGCCTAAAACATCGCGCCGCGCCAGCACGTGCGGGATTGCCTGTTCTTGGATGGGGGTGGGAGTTTTGTAACCAGCCGTGGCAACGGCGGAAACGACTTTTTCGGACAAGCCGAGATTGGAAAACGGCATAAACCCTCAATTAGGACCGCCGGCAACACCCTTCATTTTGAAGCGGGAATACGCGCCAGGCGGTCGAATCTGCCTATTTGGCGTGCCCGCAACATAGGATCGATTGGCCGAAAGTCAACCTGAAAGCCCCGGCCGCAGTGCAGTAAGCCAAGAAGATTTCTTCACTTTTTCTGACCGCCCGGTAATCTGCCGCGTTCTTTGGACTGTTCTTGGCGCCGTTCTTGGCGCCGTTCTTGGTACCTTTCTTGGCGCTCGTCTTGGCGCTGTTTTTGGTAGGAAACTTCCCATGGCAGAAGCGCTGCCGATCGTGCTCGTACCCGGGCTGACCTGTTCGGCTAGGCTTTATGCCGAGCAGATCCCGGCCCTGTGGCGCTTCGGCCCGGTTATGGTCGCCGACCACACCCGCGACGACAGCATGGCAGCGATCGCGCGGCGCATTTTGGCCGCGGCGGCGCCGCGGTTTGCCCTCGCCGGCCTCTCGATGGGCGGCTACATCGCCTTTGAAATTATGCGGCAAGCGCCGGAGCGAATAGCAAAGCTCGCGCTCCTCGATACCGGCGCACGCGCCGAGACGCCGGAACAGACCGAGCGCCGCAAGGCTCCGATCGCGCTCGCCAAGAGCGGCCGCTATGCCGAAGTCGCCGACATTGCCTTTCCACTCTATGTGCACCGCAGCCGCCACAACGATACGGCGTTAAAGCAGCTGGTGCGCATGATGGCGCAGGAGACCGGCGTCGAAGCGTTCCTGCGTCAGCAGCAAGCGATCATGAGCCGGCCGGATTCGCGGCCCGGCCTTGCCGCGATCAAATGTCCGGCGCTCGTTCTCGTTGGCGATGGCGACGAGGCGACACCGCCCGAACTTGCGCGCGAAATTGCCGCCGCGATTGCCGGCGCGCGGCTCGCCATAATCGCCGATTGCGGGCACCTTTCCACTCTCGAACAGCCGGAGCGGGTGACTGCGGCCTTGGTTGACTGGATGAATTGGTCGACTGCATGAACTGGTAAACGACGCTAAAACGCCACTAAACCTCTTGGAGGAAAATTTAATGAGTAACTTTTCACGCCGTGCGATCTGGTACGCGCTTGTTGCGCCGATCGTCGCGGCGGTTTTGGCCGCGGCGAGCGCGCGGGCGCAGACCGATTATCCGACCCGGCCGGTGCGGTTGGTTGTTGGATTCGCGGCCGGCGGCGGCAACGATATTTTTGCCCGACTCGTTGGCGCGAAGCTTTCGGAGATTCTCGGTCAGCCGGTCTTTATCGAAAATAGGCCGGGTGCCGGCGGCCGGCTTGCTGCGGAATATGTCTCAAACCAGGCGGGCGACGGCTATACGCTCCTGGTCGGCGCCAGCGGCCAGATGTCGATCGCGGCGGCGATCTATCCCGATCTCAAATATCATCCGACCAAAACGCTCATCCCACTGGCGATGATGGGAAGCTTTCCGCTGATCATGGTGACCGGCCCGGACAATCTATCGGGCAACGTCAAGGAATTGATCGAATGGGCCAAGCAGCATCCCGATAAGGCGAATTTCCCAAGCACCTCGCCGGCCTTCACCATCGCCATGGAGCAATTAAAACTGAAATCCGGCATGCCGGCGGAGATGATTCCGTACAAGAGCAGCAATGAGATGATCTTGAGCGTGATCAACGGCCAGACCATGACGGCGATCGCCGACCCGCCACCGACTGTGCCGCAAGTCAAAGGCGGCAAGGTCAAGGCGCTCGCCGTCACGGGCAACGAGCGCTTGGCGGAACTGCCGGACGTGCCCAGCATGGCGGAGGCCGGCTATCCCGGCGTCGATGTGCATCTGTGGAGCGGCATCTTTGCGCCGGCGGCGATGCCATCGGCCCTCGTCGCCAAATTGGAAAAGGCGTTACGCGAGGCGATCCGCGATCCAGGCGTGTCGGCGAAACTAAAGAACTTGGCGGTAACCCCCGGCGGTGGCCCGGCCGCCGAATTCCGCCGCATGATCGAGGGCGACATCGTCAAGTTCCGCGACATCGTAAAAGCCGCCAACCTGCGCTTCGAAGAATAGTCCGCGGAGGATTTCGATGAAGAACGTGGCCGCCGCAAGCTTTGTCGCCATTGTATCTTGTTGCGCGTATTGGAGCGCGCCGGCGGCGGCGAACGAGATCAACCTGTCGAGCTTGACCTGCAAACAGTTCCAGTCGGCGAACAAAGACGATGTCGGCATCATTCTCGCCTGGCTCGATGGATATTACCGAGCGGAAGATGACCCGCCGATCATCGATACCGGGCAATTCGCCACCAATGCCAAGAAGCTCGGCGACTATTGCGCGGTGCATCCGAATACGCCGCTGATTACCGCCGCCGACACGCTGTTTGAGCGGGAGTGACAGACGCGCTCTGTTAACTAAAGGAACTATTGCAAAATGCTCGCGGCGTAACTGCCCCTCAATCTTGCCGCCTTTTCGTCCCGATATGAGTGGCACTTGGATTGTTGCCGCGCCGGCAGGCGAGGGGGCGGATGGCAAGAAACTGGCGTTACGTCGTTTTTTGGCTTGGGGTTGCCGTTGCCGCCCTCAGCGTATGGTTTGCCTGGTGGGCGGCATCGGGTTTTTCAGTTCCGATTTGCCCCGATGCAAGCGGCAAGGATTGTCTGAGCTATGACGTCATCCGCTCCTCGGTTGCCTCCTGGGTTTCGCAAGCAGCCGACTGGTCTTGGAATGCCGCCGAAAGCGCCAATCATTGGGCTGCGTTGATCGCTGCAGTATTCACTGTTGTTCTGGCGTTCTATGCGGCACGTTTGTGGTGGTCTACGAACAAGCTGTGGAACGTTACGAACAGGACGCTAGAGCATAGCCAGGAAGCATCCAGAAAAGAACTGCGGGCCTACATCAGCGTCGAACCACTCGGAATAAGTGAATACATCGGCCACAACTATTTGGTCGGTCATTTTCAGATCCGAAATATCGGTAAAATTCCTGCGCGGGATGTTTCGATCTACTCGACGGTTCAGTTAGATGCGGACGGCGCGCGAAAGACTTTCCCAATCGGGACGCCGCGCATATCTCCGACCGTCCTGCAGCCGGGCGCAACAATGGAATTTGCGTCCGCCGATGCCTGGCCGATCCCGGCCGATCAATTGGATAGCGATGCACCGTTAAAGATGAAGGGCTATCTCTATGTTTGGGGAGAGGTGCTCTACACCGATGCGCTCAAGACGATGGGCTGGACCGCATTCTGTCATCGCTATCCGTGCGACATGTTCGGCATGGCGGAGCGCGAACTACCAAACGGCCGCGGCCACAATCGCAGCATTGACCGGAAATTTGCCCGCTATCACGAGGAAGCCGGCAACGATGCGGGGTAGAGCTAAGTCGTAAATTTCGAGCGCGCCTATACGTCCAGCGCCGACTCATCGGCGAATTCGGCGCGCTCCTGGATGAAGGCAAAGCGCGCTTCCGGCTTGGTTCCCATCAGCCGCTCGACCGATTTTTCCGTGTCCTTGCGATCGTCGGCGAGCAGCACGACCCGCAACAGCGTCCGCTTGCGCGGGTCCATAGTGGTTTCTTTGAGCTGCGCGGCCATCATCTCGCCAAGACCCTTGAAGCGGCTCACCTCAACCTTGGCGTTGGCATGGAATTCTTTTTTCAGAATCTCATCGCGATGCTTGTCGTTGCGGGCATAAAGAATCTTGCCGCCATGCGACAGCCGGTAGAGGGGCGGCACAGCGAGAAAAAGGTGGCCCTTCTCGATGAGCTGCAGCATCTGCCGGTAGAAGAAAGTGATCAGAAGCGAGGCGATATGGGCGCCGTCGACATCGGCGTCGGTCATGATGATGACGCGGCCATAGCGCAAATCCTCGTCGCGATATTGCGCGCCGGTGCCGCACCCCAGCGCCTGCACGAGATCGGCGAGCTGCTGGTTTTGCGCCAGCTTGTCCTTGCCCGCTGATGCGACGTTGAGAATTTTGCCGCGCAGCGGCAGCACCGCCTGCGAGGCGCGCTCGCGCGCCTGTTTGGCCGAGCCGCCGGCGCTGTCGCCCTCGACCACGAACAGCTCCGCGCCGTCGGCGGCGGTGTTGGTGCAATCAGCGAGCTTGCCAGGAAGGCGCAGCTTGCGCACCGCGGACTTGCGCGCGATGTCCTTTTCCTGGCGGCGGCGGATGCGCTCCTCGGCGCGCTCGACGACAAAGTCGAGGAGCTTATTGGCAGCGGTCGGATGTCCGGCGAGCCAGTGGTCGAACGGGTCTTTGATCGCCTGCTCGACCAAGCGCTGAGCTTCGGCGGTGGCGAGCCGGTCCTTGGTCTGGCCCTGGAATTCCGGCTCGCGGATGAAAACCGAGAGCATCGCCCCGGCGCCGACCATGACGTCATCGCTGCTGATGGCGGCGGCGCGCTTGCCCTGGCCGCTGCGCTCGGCGTGATCTTTCAATCCGCGGGTCAGCGCAGTGCGCAGCCCGGATTCATGGGTGCCGCCGTCCGGTGTCGGGATCGTGTTGCAGTAGGAATTGAGGAAGCCGTCGGCGTCCGCCGTCCAGCCAACCGCCCATTGCGCCGCGCCGTGCGTTCCGATCTTGCCGGCGCTGCCGGTGAAAATATCGGGATGCACCAGCGTCGCGCCGGCGAGCGCCTCGGCCAGATAATCCTTTAAGCCGTCGGCGAAATGAAACGTCGCCTCTTCAGGCACGTCCTCGATGCCGCGCAACAGCTCCTTGGCGCACGACCAGCGGATTTCAACGCCGCCGAACAGATAGGCCTTCGAGCGCGTCATCTTGAACACGCGCTCGGGCTTGAAATGCACTTTGGCGCCGAAAATCTGCGGGTCGGGCCGGAACCGGACCTTGGTGCCGCGGCGGTTCGGCGCTTTGCCGGCATCCTGCAATTTGCTCTTCGGCTTGCCGCGCTCGAACGCCATCCGGTAAAGCCGCTGGCCGCGCGCGACCTCGACCTCCATGCGCTCCGACAGCGCGTTCGCCACCGACACGCCGACGCCGTGCAGGCCGCCCGCGGTCTCGTAGACCTTGGAATCGAATTTGCCGCCGGCATGCAGCGTGCACATGATCACTTCGAGCGCCGACTTGTTCTTGAACTTGGGATGCGGGTCGACCGGGATGCCGCGGCCGTTATCGGTGACGGTGACGAAACCGTCCGCGGCCATTTCGACTTCGATCCAATCGGCATGGCCGGCAAGCGCCTCGTCCATGGCGTTGTCGATCACTTCCGCGAACAGATGATGCAGCGCCTTCTCGTCGGTGCCGCCGATATACATGCCCGGTCGCCGGCGCACCGGCTCGAGCCCCTCGAGCACCTCGATATGCTTGGCGGTATAGCCGGCATCTCCTGCCGGGCCGCGCGGGGCGCCACGGCCCGCGCTGCCGCGGCGCGCTTTCGGCGCGTCAGCGAACAGGTCGGGCATTTTCGATGATTTTGCGGTCTTTCCCACGGCTATTCCCATTTGGAGCGTCGTGTCGGCCGGCGCAATGGTCGCCTGCAACGGCGGGCGCGCAGATAGGAACGGCGAATCAGCCCCAACTCTCCCGACAACTATGCCATTGGCGCGGCAAAAGCATGAGCGGCAATCGTTAATCGCCAGATGCTCGGCGCAGCCGCGGCGGCTGGCGAATTGACCATCCGAATTGACCCTAGGGCAGTTGCGCCCTATATCGCCGGCCATGAAGGCGTCATTACCGGCCGTCGTTTCTTCTCCGTGCCGTCGCCGTGGCCTGCGCCGCGCGCGGGCACGCATGCGCGCTCGCGCGTAGCCATTGCATTTCCCCTGCCGCCGGGTCCGCGGCACTTTACTTCTGATAATCTCTCGCGGATTCGGCCTGACGCCCGCTACCAGCGGAAAGGTTGATCCATGTCTTCAGCAAAAAAGTCTTCGGCAAAAAAGTCCTCCGCCAAAAAGGCAAAAATCGGCGTGCTCGGCGCCTCGGGCTATACCGGCGCGGAATTGGTGCGCCTGCTGCTGTGCCATCCGCAAGCCGAGATGAAGCTGCTGACCGCCGACCGCCGCGCCGGCAAGACCATGGCGGACGTGTTCGCGCAATTTGCTCCTTTTGCGCTGCCGACGCTCACCTCGGTGGAGGACGCCGATTGGGCGGCGCTTGCGCTCGATGTCGCGTTCTGCGCGCTGCCGCACGGCACCACCCAGAAAGTGATCAAGGAATTGCTGGCGCGCGCCCCGCGCACCAAAATCATCGATCTGTCTGCCGATTTTCGCTTGGCCGACCCCGCCGCCTACGCACGCTGGTACGGCCACGCCCATGCCGCGCCCGAACTACAGAAAGAAGCGGTGTATGGTCTCACCGAAATTTATCGGGCGAAGATCAAGAACGCGCGGTTGGTCGCCAATCCGGGCTGCTACACGACCGCCGCCGAACTGCCTTTAATTCCCCTGCTCAAAGCCAAGGCGATCGATCCGGACGAGATCGTCGTCGATGCGAAATCGGGCATGACCGGAGCGGGCAGGGCGGCGCGTGACGACATGGTCTTTGCCGAAGTGTCCGAGGGTTTTCATGCCTACGGCGTCGGGCATCATCGCCACATGGCCGAGCTCGACCAGGAATTCTCGCGCGCCGCCGGCCGCGAGGTTGTCGTGAGCTTCACGCCGCATCTCGCCCCGATGAACCGCGGCATCCTGGCGACAATCTATGTCCGCGGCTTAAAAGCTACGCCGCAGGATCTTCACGCCGTGCTCGCCAAAGCTTACGCGCCGGAGCCGTTCGTGCATGTGCTGCCGTTCGGCGCCACGCCGCAAACCCGTCACGTCCGCGGCTCGAACATGACTTTCATCGGCGTCGCCGCCGATCGCATTCCCGGCCGCGCCATTATCGTTTCGGCGCTCGACAATCTGACCAAAGGGGCGTCCGGACAGGCGGTGCAGAACATGAACCTCATGCTCGGCCTGCCGGAAACCACCGGGCTCGAACAGGTCGCACTGTTTCCGTAACCGTAATTTGTAAAAGAAAACCGCGGTTTGCGCGCGAAACTTCAGATCAATTTGAAGATCGCGAGCATGAGCAGCGCCTGCGCCACAAAGCCGCCGACAAACGACAGCGTGCGCAGCACAGGGATGCCAAGCGTAAAGACCACCACGTGGACGAGCCGGGACCAGAAATAGAGCGCGCAGGCGAAGGCGGTAACGGCAGTTGCGATATTGAGCGCCCGCGCCGTCAAAACCAGCGGCGCGAACACAATCAGATTTTCGACGGCATTGGTATGCGCGGCCATCATGCGTTGCGCCCATGGCGATTGCGCCTTGTCGCTCGGGCTCGGATTGGCCATCGCGCCGACGAGGCCGCGGACCATGATGCGGTCGAGTATGTAAGGCACCCACATAAGCCCGGTCATTGCGACCGTCAGAACGAGCCAGAACAATTCGTTGGACATGATCATCCCCCTCGTATGTTTGGAGAGTTAGTAGAATAGCGCCGCTTAGTTTAGCGCAATATGCCGCTCGTCTGAACCGAGGTTACGATTCCATTGTGCAATAGAACGCGGCCTTTTTCGTAAACATATCGTTCGGTAATCCCTCGCGCGGTCTCGCGGCGATCGATTTGATCAGGCTCGCCCCAGCAAGTGGCGACGACTTGTCTTGCCGACATGCCGACCCGCGGGTCGCCGCGGCGCTTGCATTCGGCTGCTATCTTCTCCAGGTCTACGGTTGTTGCTGCTCGATCAAATGAGGAGTCCAACACGTATCCTGTCCTGCCATTAGCGGCCTTAACGTGGTAATATGCCATTCCGCTGGAATGACGCACACCATTTTCCTCGTTGAAGCCCTGTTCGACGCCGTCTACTTCCAGCCGGGTGTTCCTATCAACGACCTCACATTTGGTTTCGGTAATCAGTGTCGGCTTGTCGCAAACAGGTAGATCGGTCGCGAGCCAAAAAGTTTTTCCGACATTCCGCTCGGCGGTCGCCCTCGCTTGCACAAATATTTTAGCATTCACCGACTCGAGAACGGTCGTGTTGCTCTTTGTACAACTCGCTATCGCCCCAAGCGCCAGCACGCCGACAAGCAATCGAATTTTCAAAATGGCCCCCCAAACCGTAGAGTTGAAAAATACAAGCGGCTGCAACGTTTGGTCGAGTGAATGATATTCAACGACGATTGCGCGTGCCGCGCGCCACATGGATGAATTGATCAAAGCTGGCGGCCTGTTAAGGGGCAGGCGAGCGCGCGTTTCGGCCCGAACTTCGTCTTAATGACGCACTTTGACGTAGCTTCCCGGCGCGTCCTCGATCGGCTTGAGCGCCTCACCGCCGGGCACGCGCGCCGGCACTTTGGTCGGGCCTTGTTTGGTGAGCCAAGCGAACCAATCCGGCCACCACGAACCGGGCTGTTCCTTGGCTTTGGCGAGCCAGTTCTCGATATCGGCGTTTCTCGGCTTGGCTCCGGTCCAGTATTGGTATTTCTGCTTCGCCGGCGGATTGATCACACCGGCGATGTGGCCGGAGCCCGCCACGACGAACCTGACAGGACCGCCGAAAAACTTTGAGCCGAACATCACCGATTTGGCCGGCGCGATGTGATCTTCGCGGGTCGCGAGATTGTAAATCGGAATCTTGATCGCTTTGAGGTCGATTGGCCTATTGTCGATCGTTACTTTGCCTTTGGCGAGGTTGTTATCGAGATAGCAATTGCGCAGATAGAACGAATGATTGGCGGCGGGCATCCGCGTGGCATCCGAATTCCAATACAACAGATCGAACGGGAACGGCGCCTTTCCCTTCAAGTAATTGTTG
>Ga0185299_10006819_pt1 | contig 11997 bp, 15 predicted proteins | sample PaiPotPPA55metaG_FD_128002 | JGI IMG/M metagenome (GOLD analysis project Ga0185299, IMG submission 128002) | Iron sulfur acid spring bacterial and archeal communities from Banff, Canada, to study Microbial Dark Matter (Phase II) - Paint Pots PPA... ...
CAACGGGGTCAAAGCCTACTTCGAACTTCATCTCAAAGAGTGTGAGTGGCGCTACAACAAATCTTTCCCTCAACTGCGTTTAGAATTAATCTCCTTCTGCAAAAAACAAATCTCCTAGTCTTAAGCCCACTGTTTACTGATTACTGATTACTCATCGTTCCCGGGCCATTTCTCCACGCCTATTAGTAACCCAAAACTCTCCACTATGAAAACAGAGCGTTTCTATGTTTCCGGCTTGGCGCACGCTTCTTATCTTGTCGTATCCGAAAGCGAGGCCGTCGCTATCGATCCCGAGCGGAGCGTGGACGGTTATGTCGATTATCTGACCAAGAATGGTTTAGCTTTGAAGGGCATTTTTCTGACGCATCCACATGCCGATTTTGTGGCTGGTCATGCCGAACTCTCTGCGCGTACCGGCGCCCCAATTCTTATTTCCGAGAAAGCTCCTGCGACTTTCCCTCATGTTGATCTCAAGGAGGGTGATCGATTCAAGCTGGGTGAGGTTGAGCTAGCGACCATCGCAACCCCTGGGCATTCACCCGACAGCCTGTGTCTATGCGCTTTTGAGAATGGCCGGCCGACTCTGGTGTTTTCGGGTGACACCCTTTTCGCGGGTGACGTCGGGAGGCCTGATTTACGGGATGCGGAACTGCCCGCTCACGACCTGGCCGCTTTGCTTTACGATTCGCTTTTCAACAAGCTGTTGAAGCTTCCGCCCGACGTGAAAGTTTATCCGGCTCACGGAGCCGGCTCCTTATGCGGCCGGCAGATTTCGTCGGCCCCATTCACAACCATCGGCCAGGAAATGACCACAAACTGGGCTCTCCAATTGACAGACGAGCATCGATTCGTTGAGGCCATGGTTAGCAACTTGCCGGATCGGCCGCCTTATTTCAGTCGCTCCGTTACGATTAACCTGCAGGGCGCGCCGGCGCTGTCCGAACTCCTGGCAACCAAACGTTTGGAAATTTCTGAGTTTGAGACTGCGAAACAAGAAGGCGCAACCATCTTGGATCTGCGGCCTCCGGCTCTTTTTGGCGATGCCCATGTCGCTGGTAGCCTGAATATCGGCGTGGTTAGTCCTTCCTTTCCCGTCTGGTGCGGATTCTTTGTTAACCCCGATCTCCCGATCTTGCTGGTGGCAGATTACGAATCGGAAGCTCAGCGGGCTCGGCTTGAGCTCGCCCGGATCGGATTCGATCAGGTGGCGGGATTTGTTACCGCTGATGACTTGGGCGAAACCATGCAGATTTCTCAGGTTGGAGCCCGCGACTTTCTGGCGACGCTCGAGGGCGGGCAACGGCCGACTGTCTTGGACGTGCGATCGGTGCAGGAATTTACTCAGGACCATGTGGAGGGCTCGGTGAACATCCCTCTGCCTCGCCTGCCGCGAAAGTTGGGCGCGTTTTCCCATAGCGCGCCGTTGACCATCCTATGCGGGAGCGGCTACCGCAGCTCGATCGCGGCTAGTCTCCTAGAAGCCGAGGGTTTCGAGCACCTCAGCAACGTGATGGGCGGCATGCACGCCGTTCGCCACGCCACCCGGCCGAGGCTGGTTTCTATCGAACGAGCCGAGACGGCGTTGACCTGGGAGATTTAGAGGAGCGGCCGGATAAAATAGCCAATAGCCGATAGCCAAGGGGTTGCGCGAGCGGATGCTCATCCCTGGGAGAGTCGAATGGGCGATCGGCGCAACCAACCGCCCAAAATCGGTAGGGCGAAAAACTCGGCGCGCCGCTAGCTTTCCAATCACTATCGCATTACCTGCGCCGGTTTTGAGCCGCGACCCTTGATTGGTTTTCACCCCACGTTTGGCCGATCCTGTAGCAGTCGCTTCGAGCATGTTTTTCATACGCGGACGACATTAGGTAAAGACAATCAGGGGCCGCGGCTCAAAACCGGCGCGATGATCCAATCGAATGTACGCTTATCATGGGCGCGCCGATCGCCCATTCGCCCTGTCGCCCACTCGCCCTTTCGGGCCTCCCGGGGATGAGCATCAGCGCCTTGGCTATCGGCTATTGGCTATTCTCCGCTTTCGAGCGCCGCCTTCAGCAGCCCCGGAATCGGCTCGAACGGAGTGATCGGTAACTGATACCGGTCGCGCAGCTCCTCCGGGCTAGTGAAAGCGACATGAACTTGCCCGGCTTCTTCCCAGACCAAGACTTTGAGTGGGAGATCCAAAGCCAAATTTGGAAACTGTTCCATCAGCGGGGTTCCACCCTTAGGGTTTCCGAAGAGGATCAGAATCGTCGGCCTCAGCTTCAAGCCAACGGCGGCAGCTTCTGCCGCCTGGTCGATCCGGGCAAAAATCTTCATCCCCTTGGCGGAGAGGAACGATTCTAGCCGGTCCGCCGTTGGTTCAGCAGAATGCGAGCTGAGGAACTCCATAAAGCTTTTCGGCCGCTCAGCGCTTATTGTTCTTGGCTTTTACGGCGCCGGCTATTGCTCACTGTAGTTCCAGGTCAACCCTCCGTCGATGACGATGGTCGTACCCGTGATGTAATCCGAGTCCGAGGAGGCCAAAAACGCCGCTACTCCGGCAACGTCACCTACTTGACCCAACCGGCCGAGCGGAATGTTCTCAAGTAGAGCCTTCAATTTGGCCGGATCGTTCAGGAGAGCAGTATTGATCGGAGTCTCGATAGCGCCAGGAGCGATGTTATTCACGGTGATCCCGTACGGCGCCAGTTCGATCGAAAGATTCCGCATCATCATTTTCATTCCGCCTTTGCTGGCGCAATAAGAAGTGAAATGCGGGAACGGCAGGTCTTCGTGCACTGAGCTAACGTTGATGATCTTGCCCGGCTTTTTCACCGCCATCCGATGTTGAACAAAAGCTTGGCTGGCAAAGAAAGCGCCTTTCAGGTTGATATTCAGAACCAGATCGTAGTCGTGCTCGGTCGCTTCCCAGATGGAGGCATGCTTTTCTACGCCTGCGTTATTGATGAGAACATCGACGCCGCCGAAATAATCGGCTGCTTGCTTCATGAGAGCGTGAATCTGATCAACCGACGAAATATCAGCTTCGACTGCTAAGGCGCGGCGGCCTCCTTGTTGAATCTTGGCGACGGTTTCATTGGCCGGAAGCGGGTTGCCAACATAGTCGATAACGATATTCGCACCTTCTTCGGCTAACCGATAAGCAATCCCTTGGCCAATGCCCTGGCCTCCCCCGGTGATGATAACCGTTTTTCCTTCGAGTTTCATAAAGAGTCTAAAAAGAATCTGGATTGGAATCTCTGACCTGCGAAAGCCCTCTAATCGGTTACGGCGTTTTATCAACCTCGATCTTTGGTGTGATGTCGGAAGCTCGGCGGTTGGCGAGGATCTTGAGCTTCGGAATTGCCAGCGGGGGCGGCGAAAAGGAGCCAGGAGTCAGGAGCCAGGATCCAGGAGGTCATGGGTTAGGAAACCGAGTCGCAAGGCCAATCGAATCAGTAGATTGCGCAACACAGGGCATCCAGTTCCACCCCTCGGCGACCACCGTTTGCTTATCACCTTTCGCCTTTCACTTTTCACCGACCTCGTACCACCCCCTTCCGTGTGAATCTACCCACGAACTCCTGGATACTGCCTCCTGGCTCCTGAGTCCTTCGCCCCGCTCGGCGCTGGTGTATTCCTCCGACACGTGATCCACTGATCGAATCATGAAGAAGGATTTGTTCGATCTTACCGGCCAAGTCGGCGTAGTCATCGGGGCGACCGGGGTTCTCGGCGGAGCCATTGGCGATGGTTTGGCGAGCGCCGGAGCTAAGGTGGCGGTTCTCGGTAGGAATCAGGAGCGCGGCCTGGCCAGAGTCGAGGCGATCCGGGCGCAAGGAGGTACGGCGGATTTTTTTGTCGCCGATGCCCTCGATCGAGACTCACTAAGGCTGGCCAGAGAGAAGGTCACCGAGCGCTGGGGTTTACCAACCATCCTGGTAAACGCAGCCGGCGGCAATGATCCTAAAGTCACGGTTACCGCCGATCTACCATTCGAAAAGATTTCAGCCAGCGATTGGAAGAACAGCTTCGATCTGAACCTGACTGCCGGCGTGCTCTTACCGTGTCAGGAATTTGGCGCCGCCATGAAAGAAGTCCGTCATGGAAGCATTATCAACATCGCCAGCATTGCGGCTCATGTGCCGCTATCCCGAGTTGTTGCCTATTCCGCATCGAAGTCGGCTCTCCTCAACTTGACCCAATTCTTGGCTCGCGAATGGGCTCCGTACGATGTGCGAGTAAACTCGGTTACGCCCGGCTTCTTCCCCGGTGAACAGAATCGGCGCCTGCTATTCTCTGAGACTGGGACCCCAACCGAGCGCGGTCAAACCATCCTGAGCCATACCCCGATGAAGCGATTCGGGCGGCCGGAAGAGTTGGCTGGAGCAGTGGTCTTTCTCGCGAGTCCGGCGGCCAGCGGTTTCGTGACCGGAATGGATCTACGAGTCGACGGTGGATTTCTGGCTCAAACCATCTAACCGCCTGCATGCTTCAGAAGCGCTCACGCATTCTGAAGCGTGCAGGCTCCTAACGGAAACGCTCTCGCTGGTCCTGTACGTTTCCGCTGGTTCCTACGCGCGACTGCGCTACCTCCAGTAGTAACGGCCATGCGCCCAGTATCGGCCGCGCCAGTAGGGGTGCCCGTAGTAGTGGTAGCCGTACGGACCCCAATAATAACCGGCGCCATAGTAACCGGGACCAACCCAACCCGGACCAGGACCAGGACCATAAAAAACGGGAAGTGGGATTGGCACAGGTAACGGAAAACCAAACCAAATCCCGGCTTTCGCCGGCGTCTGGCCGACCAGATTTACCGCTAACACCAGCCCTAAAACTAAAACCAATTTTTTCATAGCGTAATCACAGGTATGACGAACAAGCGAGGATACTGGTTACGGGTAACGTCGAATCGAGCCGCCCGCACTAAAAAAAACGCGCGCCAGGACTCCGAAGAGTCCCGGCGCGGCTTACTGTGCATCCCCCCGCAAAACTGATGCTTCTTAGTAGTAGTACCAGTAGACGTAATGCCATTGAACTACGGGCCGATAGACAACCACCGGACGATGATAAACGACCCGATAGTGATAGTGATACACAACCACCCAGGCGTTCGCACTGCTCGTGAATCCGGCGAAAACTGTGGCCAAACAGATGGCGGCTAAAAGAAGTCTTTTCATGTTCTGTCTGAGTGACGAGGGAACCAAGTGCGGTTGCGGGAAATATGAAGCGACAACAACGCGTCCGCAGAGCCGGCCCGGAGGGGCGTTGCATTCCGTCGAGAAGCGCACGAGCTGGCGCGCGGAATGCAACGCCCCTCCGACTCGGTGTTCCCGCTCGTTGACTCCATTCCCTCCGTTGACGACCGTTCGCTATGCTTGATCTGTTTGCGCCGGCCTTCGATCGCGACCGCCTGGCGGCCCGTTTGAAAGCGTTGGCGCAAACCCAGGTCTACATCGGCACTTCATCCTGGAAATACGAAGGCTGGCTGGGAATGCTCTATGACCGGGCCAGCTATGAGAATCGGGCCCGATTTTCCAAGGCGCGTTTCGAACAGGAGTGTCTGCAGGAGTACGGTGAATATTTCCCCACCGTTTGCGTTGATGCCGGTTACTACCGATTCCCCGACGAACGCTATCTGGAAAAGCTTTACCAGCAGGTTCGAGGCGACTTCGCCTTCACTTGGAAGGTCACCGATGAAATCACGCTTCGACGGTTTCCGAAATTGCCTCGTTTCGGTGAACGTCGGGGTCAATTGAACCCGAACTTTCTGAATGCTGAGCTCTGCTACAGTTCGTTCCTAAGGCTCCTGGAGCCGTACCGCAAGCAGATCGGAGCTTTGATTTTTGAGTTTGCCGAGTTCCGGCCAACCGATTTTAAAAGCGGGGATGACTTTCTCGTGCAGTTGGACAGCTTCCTTCAGGCTCTGCCGCCTGGCTGGCCGTACTCGGTGGAGATCCGTACCGAAGAATTTTTCACAGATGCCTATCTGCAGGTACTGGCCAAACATGGTGTGGCCCACGTCTTAAGCCAATGGTCTTACATGCCGGAAGTGAGCCAACAGCTTAAACAGCCCGGAATCTTCACCGCCGATTTTAGAGTAGCCCGGTTTCTCTTGCGGCGCGGCAGACCTTATGAACGGGCTGTGCAGATTTTTAGTCCCTATGGCGAAACCCGCGAAGTAAACGAAGACGCTCGCGCCGCCGCGCGCAGCCTCGTCTTTGATCTTCCTATGAAAGAGGGTAAACCGGTGTTTGTGTACGTGAACAACCGCCTCGAGGGCAACGCGCTGAATACGATTTGGAGCATTGTTAAAGGCGATTAGCGGGTACGAGCGCATGCTCGGCCCGTGTGATTGGTGATTGGTTAAAAGGCACGCCGGAGGGCGTGATGAAGCCTCTAGGGTGATCGACGCCGTCTGATCGAATATGTGATACTGGCGCCGTGCGTCTTATTGGTCGGGAGCGTTTGCCGCAGTCCACCAATCACGAATCACTAGTCACCAATCACTTCGAACGCGCGCTCGTCACGACCGCCGCAAATAATCGGCCAGACGGTTCAAGGCCGCAGAGTTCCCGACGATTTCGGCCAGAATCCGATCTTGTTCCGGTTGGCTCCTGGCTAACAATCCATCTGCAAAAGAGCGCAAGCGGTCATCCAGTTCCGGATCAAGCGCGATGCGCCCTTGGACCTCGCCGTCCATCCTGCCGAGGAAACCAAGGACTGCTCGAAATTGTTGTTCTTCTGTCATGGTTTTGGGCGGGTCCACCTCGCTCAATCATCTCGCCTCATCTCATCGATGTCGACAAGCCGATTGAGCCCCCCGAGCTTTAGTGGGCCAGCGCCTTCATTAGGAAAGACGCTCGGCGCTTGCGCAATTGCAGAAATTTCGTTCTTGGAAACCCCGGCATACCGCGTCAATCCTCGCTCTCTCGCAAGTATGTCGCCAACCGAAGCAATAACTCCGGGCAATCAACCAGCTTCTCGAGCAGCCGGTTTCGTTCACGGATGTTCAATTCTCCGCTCGCGAGCGCTCGCAAACGATCATCGAGGTCGTCAGGAATCTCCTGACCCATCCGCCCAAGCACATCTGGCGTCGTGTCCCCGGCAAATTGTAAGACGACGTTGAACTGCTCGCCCTCTGTAATCACTGGTGCCTTCACAATGGTAAGGACAGAGCGAGTGGCACTGTATTGCGGAAAAAATGTGTTTGAGAGGTGGCGCGGAGGAAATGGTAAGACGTCGGGAGGGGAGCCAGACTTCGCCCTGTCGTCTGAAACTCGGGAGGCTATGTCGGGCAGGCCGGGAGGCTATGTTGGGCAGGCCGCAAGTGTGCAAGCAACGTGAACGGATGAAAGTCTGTCCGACGAAGCTTTCGTACAGCTTAGAGACTACCCTTGGCGCTACAAAGCGGCTCCCCTCCCATTTCCGGGGCCTGCCACCTTCAGGCATCTTGCCAGCAAATCCAGGCCGGTACGGTTACGGGCTACTTCTTCCAGGACTTGGTCACGTTCTTTTTCGTCGAGTGTCCCTGCCGCCAATTCGCGGATTTTGGCCTCGATCTCAGGATCCAGCAATTCAGCCGATCGGCCGCTCACTTCGGATTCGAAGTGCTCTAGGAACCCAAATACAGCCCTGAATTGATCTTCCTCGTCCATGTCAAAATCTCCGGCTCGTAATCGAGTCTCAAAAGCTATCGAAAATCGATATCGATTCCGACGCGCACAGCCTAACACAATCATCCCAGGTAATCTCTAGGAACGGATCGAGCAACTTCAGGTTCCAAGCTAACCTTCGTTTAATGGCGAGCTTGGTTTGGTCAAGCTCCCGGCTGATCGTGGCGGCATGGCAGCCAAACATTCTCGCCAACCGCTGCTGTTCAACGCTATGCAAATACACGAGGCGGAGACAGACCGATTCCCGGGGAGTGAGGCTTCGTAAACTGTCGGTCAAAGCATCGCCTAAAAGCGCGAGCACATCCGAGCTGTTGGACGGATCGTCACCGGGTGGCGCCTCGCCGCCTTCAGGTCGCAACGTCAATTGGTCGCTATGGGTTTCAATCGTTCTTTCCCGTTTCCGGTATCCCGGGCCACGCCACCAACTCTTTAATCGGGAGAGAGCCACAACCGTAATCCAAGACCGCAACGAAGCGCGCCCTTGATACATGGCCAGCAGCTTAACGGCCTTGCCGTCACGATCGACGCCGGCCATCAAATCCGCGGGAAGATCTTCAATAATCTCACGCGCTTTTTCCTCGGAATCGGTGTCAGTGCATTTTGAAAGGAGCACTCCCAGGCTATAGGGCAATTCCGCTAGCACTGCATTGACAGCCGCTGCATCACCTCTCAAAGCCGCCCGGGCGACTGTCAGATCATCTTGGTTCGCCATACCGACACTGCGGGCGCCAGCATATCAACCCGGAAAAGAAAGTCTATGCTCAAATCGCCGAGGGGAAGCGTGGTTAGCGGACGTCGGGGGAAACCGACCAACGGAGGGTGGACGGAGGGGACACGGTGGACCGGAGTGGACAAAAAGAAAGGCTTGAGCGCTCGCCGCCAGGATGCCGGACCAGTCCACTAGGTCCACTCCGGTCCGCTAAGTCCACTCTGTCCACTCTGTCCACTTTCTAGCCCGCCGAGGTGACGACCCCGCCTAGCCTCCCTACCTACCGAAAATTCATCCTTTAAATAGCCAGGGAACCGTCTATTTAATTGCGGCTAGTCTTCTATGTCTACCCGCCTCAATTTCTTGCCGGATGAGCGATTTGCTCCGCTCCGGGGTCCGCTGAAAGAACGCCTCCAGAAAATGGCGGATTTGATTGCCCCGGAAAATTTTCCAAGTTTACTCGACTTCGGGGCGGGGAACGTCTTGCGGGATGTCTTTGCTGCGGTCCGAGCAGACGAAGGCAGTCTCTGGATTCTGGATCAACCCAAGCAACATCTCGTGATCGCGTACAACTCTGGGCCGAACGCCGCCAACATCGTTGGATTTAAGCAACCGCTTAGCGCCGGTTTCGTGAGTACTTCGTTCGTCAGCGAACAAGGGTTTGCCGAAAATGAAGTGTATCGCCATGAACTGCACAGCGGGCTGTTAGACGAAAAGCTGCATGTCACGACGTACGCCATGATCGTGGCGCCCTTCTACATTCTGAATTCCTGTCGCGGGGTGATCTCTTGCGTACAACTGGTCAATGTTCGGCACGAGGACGGCAAGTCCGTACCGATCGCCGAGACGCCGTCCGGCTTTGGCATGGAAAGTCTGGACGCAGTAAAGCGGGCCGCCTTGATTCTGACTGATCTGATTAATTACCGGCTTCTCCGCACCGCCATTGGCTGGGAAGCAAACTGATGAAAACCAGCTCTTGGATTACGGTCGAGCAGGCCCGAGAGGCTCTGTCCTCCGGCAAAGGTAAAGGCATCAAGATTGCCGTGATCGATTCCGGAATCGAAACTAGCCATCCGGATTTAAACGGCCTGCAGTTAACCGATGATATCCACGTAATCGGAAGCGATCTGCAACTGGTTATTCATCCAGGTGACGGTACTGACCTTTTCGGGCATGGCACCGCGGTATCGGCGATTATTCGCTCGCTGGCTCCGGAAGCCAGCATCGGCAGTTTTCGGGTGCTTAACGAGAACAACGCTTCTCGTACCGAAGTCATCTGCGAAGGAGTACAACTCGCGTTGGACCGGGGTTACCATGTGCTGAATTGCAGCTTCGGTTGCGGAGTAGCGGAACATATCCATCGGTATAAAACTTGGATCGATCTTGCTTACCTCAAAGGCGTCCACGTGGTGGCCGCCTGCAATAATTATGATTACACCCGGCCGGAGTGGCCCGGGTACTTCCCGTCCGTCATCACCGTGAATTACGGTGAACTGAAAGATAAAGAAGACTTCTATTTTCGGCCGGGGAACCTGGTTGAATTTGTGGCGCGCGGAACCGGCTTCGAGGCTGCCTGGAAAGGCGGTATACGGCGCAGGATGCATGGCAGCAGTTTTGCCGCTCCCCACGGGGCTGCATTCCTGGCCCGGATTCTTTCGGTTTACCCTGATCTGGCGCCACTCCAAGCAAAGTCTCTACTCCATCAGTTGGCCAAGCCCTGGGACGAAGATGCCTTCTCGCAGTTGCTAGCGCCCAGCGTACCCAGGTAGGAACGAGCGAGAACGTGCCCGGTAGGGACGAGCTCCCGCTCGTCCGAATCTCCACTACCCACCACGCCTGCGCGGCGATCGTAACTCACCATCCTTCTTATAGATCCTATGAATCTTATAGGTCCTATTCGTCCCTTCACCCAGCGCGCATCTACCCACGAGCGCCATGCAAGGCCCCAGCGCGACGGACGAGCGGGAGCTCGTCCCTACCGTGCAATCGGGCATTGGAGCCGCGTCTAATCGATAAAAACCGAATCCTGTACGCAGAACGAATTTGCCTATGCCTACCCAACCTCTTACCCGCCATCAGAACGCGACCATACGCGGCCCGTCGAGGCGATGGCGCAGTGTGGCGCTAGCGCTGTTTGCCGGCGCCGCCCTTTGTTTTAGCCTGTGTTTAGCGGCAGTGGGCTCGATGTCTGGTAGCGGGTTCGTTATCCGGCAGGACGGCTACATCTTAACTAACTATCATGTCATCAAAAACGCTACCCGAATCACGGTCACGGTCCCCGGGCATCAAGCGGTACCCGCCCGGGTGGTCACCGTCGATCAAGAGAAAGATCTAGCCATTCTCCAGATCTCGCTTCGGAATCTAACCGCTCTACCGATCGCGTCCTCTGAGACAGTGCAGGTACTCGATACGATCACCGTACTGGGTTATCCATTGCCAACCGAGCTCGGAACTGCTTTGTCCGCATCCGACGGGAAAGTGAATGCGATCCGAGACGGTCGTAACGGCGGTACGCAATTATTCCAGATCGATGCGAATGTTAATCCGGGTAACAGCGGAGGGCCGTTGCTGAATAATCACGGTGAAGTTGTCGGGATAATTGTCGCTAAGATTAATTCTCTCGAGTACGCGAAAGAAAACGGCGCTTTACCAGAACGGATTAACTTTGCCATCCCAATCAATGAGGCTCTAGAGCTGGTGCGCCGGGTGATGCCTAATTTTACTGCTTCCAACCGGCAACAAGTGCTAACTGACCAGCAAGTCTTTCTATCGGCTAAAAGCTCGACCGTGCTGATCGTATCCGACCAGGATGAGTCTGGCGGCGCTACCTACGCGCAGAATGAGGAAAATGGCTCATTGGAACGATTCATCGCGGAGTTCGTGCGGGCCGGTGAAAGCGGAGCCGGCGATGGCCAAACCGAATTCTACGCCTCACCTTGCGACTATTTCGAGAATGGACAATGCACTCACGAATCCATCTACCGCGAGCTGCAAGACTACAGTAACAAATGGCCGTCGCGCCGATATCAATTGTTAGGTACGCCCCTGGTTAATGCGTCCAGCCGAGGCGATGCGTTTGAAGTCAGTTTCAAGGTTGCGTTCACGCTGCGTAATCGCACTAAGACGATTAGTGGTATCTGCTATTTTCGGAGCTCGGTGGTCCGGAGCCAGAATAGCTTCTTGATTACCACGATTCGGGAGAAGTTTGAGACTGGGGAGCAATCCGGCGGAATGCTGCGGGGGGCTCGGTTGAACCTCGCCCCATGACAAATGACAGATGGCGGCCTTGCCCATCATGGTAGGGCGAAAATCTCGGCGCGCTGCGGAACTGCCATCCCAGTGCAATGAAATCGCGCCGGATTTGAGCCACACCGCGCGTGTACCACCTCGCGGGTTTCGCTTTGCCCTAAATTAACCCACCCTGGGAAATGCAACGCCCGCGGTGTGGCTCAAATCCGGCGCGTTATCATCGCATTTGATGGCAACCGATGGGCGCGCCGAGATTTTCGCCCTGCTATGGGGGTTGTCAAACTACCGGAGAAGGTGGCAGCTAGGTTTTCATTTTTAATGCGACGTTAGTCGCCTCAAATTTTGGGTTGAGAGGGGAAGGTTTAGTCTTTGGTGGCGTCT
>Ga0185299_10006820_pt1 | contig 11994 bp, 11 predicted proteins | sample PaiPotPPA55metaG_FD_128002 | JGI IMG/M metagenome (GOLD analysis project Ga0185299, IMG submission 128002) | Iron sulfur acid spring bacterial and archeal communities from Banff, Canada, to study Microbial Dark Matter (Phase II) - Paint Pots PPA... ...
AGGCGCTCCAACATCCGCTGCTCGTCCTCGCTGAAGACCAGGAGCCGACGTCTCCTCTGAAAGGGCATGCCCCATTAAAGCATTGCTAGGGTCATATGCCTAGTTACTTAGAGAATACTCATCTAGTTCCTTGAGACGGATCCATCCCGTAAATTGATGCGTACGGTGTTGCCCCAGCGCGTTTTATGGATCAGGAGTCGACAATCCGTCGAGAACTCGAAAGTTCCTCCGGCGAACCATTGGGGTGTTTCATCGGTCACGATTTGCACGTCAGCGAGCTTATCTGCCGGCCAGATTTCTCTTAGTGTAATGTCTCTGATGAAGACGCCGTGGTCCGGCCCTTCCCGCACCGGGTCGCCAATGTGATCCCGTCGTCGATAAATCCGCAAAGCAGAATCGGTAGCGTGTACATTCAGAACGATCAAGAATTCACCATCATCGGTGATCAATGACAGGGGGCACCCCGGAACGGGGCGGCTGTTACTGGAATCGAGAACCACGCTCCATTGCACCCAGTTGGCCCAGTATGTCGCTGGCGAGGCTACTCTATCTTTCGTGTTGATAAAGTTTTCCTTGGGAAAGACCTGCAACGATACTTGCTGAACTCTAGATATATTTCCCTGCTCCGGTTCCAGCTGAGCATCACTAATGACCAGGAAGTTTCCATTGTTCGAGCTAACCGCCTTTACGCAGGGAGGAAGAACCCCCGCGAGCGCGGGTAGGGCACAGACAAAAATCAGAGCTAGGACCAGCACGAGGGCGTCTTGATCCCTGATCCGTCGCCCCATTAATCGATACCGGATGGCACTCGAAGTGTTGCGCGCGCAGCATGCGCTAGGCGTAGTCGACGGCCAGTGTGCTTTGGCCCGGCCACTGCAAAACTCGGAAGGCCGCCACAGCGTACCGCATCGGAAGTTCGTTGGGCGACGGGCGCGTGGCCTCCGAGAATGGCGCGGGATCGTTATAAGACAATTGTGGTTTTGATGGAAAAATCTAGTATCGATTCGGGAGTCGTTGAAAAATCGGTGTAAGCCTTCGAGGGATTTAAGCATGATTCGAATCGGGACCGATGTCAATCCTATAGCCGGTCTCCTTCTGGACCTGATCGCAGATATCCTCAAGAAGCTGAGCGCCATCGTGCTCGGCGGAGAGAATGCTTATTACTGTATCGAGAATTGATCCTTGGCCGGTCCGCTCGCCGCTGACGTTCAAGACCTCAGCGGGCACCACGTGGAAGCGGCCCCCCTCTCTGGTGACGGCGAACTTAGGACCGCCCAGCGCTTCATACTCACGCAACATGCGAGGCCCAAACTTCTCCTCAGGTGGGGATAGACTCTTGGCGACCTTGGACGTTACGTCTTGGAGGTCGGCGCTATTGCTATAGCGTGGGTCCTCATAAGTCACCTGAATTTTTTCGCGTTGCCGCAATTGATCCAGGAGCGTAGATATTGGGCGGGACAAGTCTGTCGGATCGCTCGTAATTGTGCGAGAATCTTGAGCGGATCCAACCGAGCAACAGAGAGCGACAAAAATCGCAGCGAGCGACTTGCAGCGCATTCCGCCTCCTCATTTCTAGGTGGTAGTTCTAGGTGGTGGTGATCGGAGTCTGACCATTCCGCACGCTGGTCTCCTCTCACCCCAGACCTTAATTTCGCAGCGGCGCCTTGTCCAGTGCAGCCTTCAGAGATTCGAACGCGCGTTGTTGATAGGGCTCGGCGGTCTTCCGCGTGAATACCGGGCCGACGCTTTGCACATAGCCGCGGGCTGCATCGTTGTTGCCTCTGCGATATGCGATTTCGGCTTGCGCCAGAGTTACGTCCGCGCCCCAATCTGGGTCGCCGGTGAGTTGCGCGACTGCCGTCACGTCGATCTGCGGCAAGAGCTTCGAGGGTTCCTCCAGCTTACCCAAGCTGATCAGGCAACTTGCCAAGGTGTAGGCGGTGGCGCCGGTAAGACCGGCGCGGGGGCCAAAGGCTTTTGTCGATGTTTCATATGCGTTGCGCGCGTTCGATACGCCTTCGCGATTGCGCCCTGAACGACATTGGGCCAGGGACGCATCGGTGAGCGTAGCGACGGCGAAGAAGGAAAGCGGTCCCTGCTTGCGCATCGCCAGTTCATGGATAGCCAAATCGTCGCGGATCGCGTCATCCCATAGCTCAAGGCTGCCTTCCGATTGCGCTCGGGTGGAAAGTAACTGCAAGGTGAGTTCGTGGTCCGGACCCAGCCGCGACACAAACTCCGGATAAATGGCGCTCGCTTCTTTAATCGCTTCGGCGTGTTTGTTCTGAATCATGAAAGCTTGAGCCAGATTCAGGCGCACCCGCAAGACATGCGGACTGTCCGGGCCAGCGACTCGCGTGAAGTCATCGATCAGTCCGCGAAACAACTGCTCCGCCTTAGCTCCCTGGCCGAGGCGTATGTAGGAGAATGCCAGCCTTTGTTTGAACGTCAAGCGCGCGCTCTCGTCGAATTCCGGCAGAGCGTCTGCGTTGTCAACCGCCGCCTGGAAATTCTCTGCCGCGGCTTTGGCGTTGTTCTCAATGAGAGCGACCATCCCTCGCGCCGAGGATAGCCAGACCGCCACATCCGGTCGCGGATGCGGAAGCTTTGCGATCAGCGCTTCCTCCTGTGCAAGGATTGTCTTCGCCAGAGGGAGCGAGTCCTTCTCGTAGCTCCGAGCTTCCAGCGTAGTTCGTTGCAATTGAATGATGAGTGCGTCCTGCGACAATTCGCCATCTACTTGTTTGAAAAGAGTTGCGGCACGGTCATACTCTTGTCGGGCATCAGGATAGTCAGTGCGGTTATCGAGAGCTCGCGCGATGGTTTGGTGAAGGCGCGCGGCCACCAGAGGTTCGTCTTTAAATTTACGGTCGATGCTGGGGGACGCTTGCTTGATCGCATCCATGAGCGACTCGCTGGATTTGCCGCTGGAAAATGGATTGCCGCGTCCCAGCAGATCCTCAGAGAGAAATTGGTTGATGGAGTTGGCAATCGCGGTTTGGCGCTTGGCGATATCACGTTCGCGAACCGCTTTTCGATAAAGCGTGAAGCTAAGTCCCAATCCGGCCGCCAGCGCAATTACAGCCAGAACGGCCCAGGGACGGCGCGCCCGGGACGCCGCCAATTTACGCTCGGCAATCTGTGCCCGGAGCTTTGTATTTTCCAGTTCATCGCGCTTGATCCGGCGTTGCTCGATGGTAAGCAGGCGCTCGACCAGATCAGCCGCACTATTAAGGCGCTTCGAAGGATCGCCACACGCCGCATCTGCGATATCCTCGCGCAGAAGCGTATCTTGGATTTCCGCTTCCCAACCAGGCGCCAGCGGCTTACGGAAGTCTCCGATGATCAACTGGTACAGAATGACGCCCAGAGCATAGACGTCGGAACCGGCGCTCGGGGATTGCCCAGCCAAAACCTCGGGCGCGAGATACATCAAGGTTCCAGTTAAATTATCGTTGTCGAGGCCAGCCGTCCGAGTGAACCCCAGGTTGGTGATTCCGAGTGAGTGCAGCCGCGACGGATCGAACAAAGAGGCGCTGCCAAAATCCGCGATTTTGATCTGCCAGTCTCGATCGGCACCGACGACAACCAGGCCGTCGACGATCAGGATGTTCGCCGGCTTCAAGTCTTTGTGGAGGACGCCAATACCATGCGCGGCGGCCACTGCCTGGGCAATCTCAATCAGGAGGTGCAAACGAGCGTCGAGAGGAATGTTGTTAAGTCCGTCGTGTGCGAGCGCCCATTCCGCTAGGTCCGGACCGGCATACTCGCTTTCGAGAAAAAAAGGAGGCGTTTCGAAGTTCCATTCCAGGATGCGTACAAACTCCGGCCGGTCGCCGAGCGATTCCCGGAGGAAACGGGAAATCGTGATCTCGCGTTTCAAGCCTTGCAAGCGTACACCGTCGGCGGCGAACTTGAATACGCGCTGTTCGTGAGTCTTGGGATTTTCTGCCAGCCAGACTTCGCTGGAGCCGGAGACATCCATGGGCCGGGTGAGCCGCCACTGCTCTCGCCCAGGAACCAGGTCACCGGCTTTGAATCCGAGGTCGGAGCCCGCTGCAGCTACCGTCTTGCAATAGACGGGCACGGCCAGCCGGTAGCCGACGCGAGGAACGGTAACAATCATGGGATGGTGTTCGTCCCCCATGGCCTTGCGGAGTTTCGACACGGCCGTCGCCAATGAACCATCGACTACCATCACATCCGGCCATACGGATTCCAGCAATTCTTCCTTGGTCACGACCTCCCCGGCGTGGAGAAGAAGCTGCAGGAGGATGTCCAAGGGCTTCGATTCCAGCTCCACCGACCTGCCCTTCACTCGCAACTCTCGCGCCAATTCGTCAAATTCGTAGTCGGCAAAGCGCCACAAGCGTCCAGAAGACTCTGCAACTTCTCGTGCAGTTCCTTTGTAATTCATAGACTTGGCCACTCTTTAGAATTCTTGAGAACTCCGTCAGGACACGCAGCGGGGGATGGTGCAGACTGCTTGCTCAACGGCCGCTCGGTAAGCGGAAACATTGTGCCACGAAGCAGGGCATCGAGCACGCAAATTGTACAAGCGGGATTAGCCAAGTCAAGGGTGAAGCAGGAACGGCGAGCCACTGGGTTCTGATGATTCAAAACAATTTCACGTTGACACGGTCACTGGCCGGGGAGATGATTCCGGCCTTCCGTCCGAATCGTCTCCCCCATGGCAGCTGCCCGCCGAGCCGTCTAATTCGCCTTCGCAACCGTCCATCCGAATATCGTCTTGAGGGGAGTTCATTATGAAACACCATGGAACCGTTCTATCGCTGATCGCAGGGGCGCTACTGTTTGTCGCGGCCGCGAATGCACAGACCTACAAAATGCTCTACACCTATCCGAACACCGACGTGAACGACAGCGGAATCACCTGGCCCAGTGTGCTGTCGCAGGGCCAGGATGGCGACTTGTACAGCACCATCCAAACGAATGGGACAACTTACGGGACGGTTTACAAGATGACAACCGGAGGGGCTTACTCCGCGATTTACACTTTTTGTACGGAAGGAGCACCCTGCACCCTCACCGGCGGCTACCCCACGGGGGGCGTGACACTGGGATTCGACGGAAACCTCTGGGGGACGACGAGCGGCGGTGGCAAAGATGCTGCCGGAACTGTGTTCAAGATCACACCCGCAGGAGCACTGACGAAGGTATATGACTTCACCAACGGCAAAGACGACAGCGCCCCGAACTATCCGCCTTTGCAAGGGCAGGACGGCAATATGTATGGCGTTTCCGAGGAACAATACAACACGCAGTACGGATCGTTCTTCAAGCTCACGACCAAAGGCGCAATTAGCCCTCACCCGTTCAACTACACCGATGGCGCCGGCCCCAACCTCCCGGCACAGGGGAACGACCTTAATTTCTATGGGACTACGCAAGTTGGTGGAGATGCAACGTGCAGGTGCGGAGTGGTGTACAAGGCGACAGCCGGGGGTACGATCACCGTGCTGCACAAGTTCACCGGGTATGTCAGCAGCACCGTCTACGACGGCTCCAGGCCGATCGGAATTCTGGTTCAGGACAGCGACGGAAATTTCTATGGAACGACCTATCAGGGTGGCAAGTTCAACTACGGCACGGTCTTTAAAATAACCCCAGCCGGTACCTACACTCTGCTCTACAGCTTCGGGAGCGCTACGGGCGATGGCTTGCTTCCGATAGCAGCCCTGACGGTTGGAACCGACGGCAACCTCTATGGGGCGGCCTCCCGGGGAGGAAAAGCTGGTTATGGCGCACTCTACGAAATCACGTCTGCGGGCAAGGAGAAGCTTCTTTACAGTTTCTGCGTGGTCGCATGCACAGACGGATACGTTCCGACGACACCCTTGGTGCTGCACACGGACGGAATTTTCTACGGCAACACGGCCGGTAGCTCGTTAGGCGGTTCGGTCTTCTATAGCCTCAAGACGGGATTGAAACCGTTCGTCAAACTGGTCACCTGGTCTGCGAAAGTTGGCGCGACGGTTGAAATCCTTGGTCAAGGTTTTACGTCCGCCACGGGGGTGACGTTCGGCGGAGTCGCAGCGAAATTCGACAATATCTCCGATACTTACATGACGGCGGTTGTTCCCGCCGGAGCTAAGACTGGAGTTGTAACGGTAAAAACTTTCACCAGCACCATGACGGGCGACCGCACATTCCTGGTGGTGCCGCAGATTACCAGTTTCACGCCCACCAACGGGACGGTTGGGACTCTGGTGACGATCACCGGCATCGGTCTTACTCAAACCACGGCGGTCACGATTGGCGGCAAGGCAGCCGCCTTCACGGTCAAGTCCGACACGCAAGTGACGGCCACCGTACCTGCCGGAGCGAAAACCGGCGCGGCGATCAGCATCACGACAGCGGGTGGGACCGCCAGCTTCGGCAAGTTTGTGGTCGTGCCAGAGATTACAAGCTTTAGTCCGACCAGCGGCCCGGTGGGAACATCGGTCACGATCACGGGAAATAGCTTTACTGGGACGACGAAAGTGACGTTCGGTGGCGTGGCCGCAACCAGCTACAAAGCAATCAGTGATACGCAGGTGGATGCGCTCGTCCCGGCGGGCGCTGCGACCGGGACCATCGCAGTTACTACTGCGGGCGGCACCGGAACCAGTACAGGCAAATTCACGGTAACGCCCTAATCAGTCTTGCTTGCGCTGACCAAGGCATGGCTGGGCCAAATCCGGAGCGATGTCGCCGCAGGGTTTGCTCAGCCGTGCCGTCACTTCTTCTCAGCGCGATTAAGGAATTCCAGCGCCTCAAGAAGCTGCTCCGCCGTACTGCTAATCTGCAGCCTGTCTTCTACGGGACTTACTCAAGAGCGCATTCGTCCTCCTACTGTTGAGGCCGTCTCCGGCTGCATCGCTGCTTCTATGCGCACTTTTCAGGTCCCATCGGCAAAGAACGCAGCGCATGGCTACGGTATAAACAAAATGCGCGTAGGCCGGACACTTGCTGTTCGTGCAGGCCTTGGTCATCATTCCGAAGCTCCTCGTTAGGTGCCAGCTCTTGAAATGAAAGCTGGACTGAGATCTAGCCGTGACGGTAGCACGCTTCCCTGAGCGCTCAACGCGGTTTTTCAAGAGCAAATGATCTGATTTGTTTCTGAAGGGCGCCGCGCGCATATCGAGGGAAAAGATCGGACGAAGATCGAGATCACTTCCCTGCCAGAATCCGCTCGACCTGCAGCAGGTGATTGATGTCGTGCCCGGCAAACATGCGGACGATGTGCGCAATGCTTTCCTGGCCGCGCTCGGAGTGCATTCCGTAATGCTTCCACTGTTCGGGCGTCAGGGATTTTAGCAATGCGAGGTTAGTTTCCCGGAGCATGCGAAATTGCTCGAGAGACTTCCGCGGGTCACGCTTCTCGTAGTGTCCGCTGACGACCCAGGCATCCTGATCAAACGCAGCGATGGGAGTACCCGGCGCGCCGAGAATCAGCCGCATGCGAAAACTGCAGACGATTTCCGTGTCGGCCAAGTGTGCAAGAATTTCGCTGACGGACCATGTCTGCGGAGCTGGACGCTTGCGCAACCTGGCGGTGGATACGCCTTTGATGAGTCGTTCCAGTTTCTTCGCGGTGGAGGCCTGCACCGCTAGTGGTTGCTTGCCTTCTGCATAGCCGTTGATGCGCTGAATGTACTGTTGTACGGTTTCTTTCAAATTTGTCTGCCTCCCTCATTCGCGTCGAAGCATCTTGGGTTCCGCCGGGCTTCGCCCTCGCGGGACAGGCCCTTCGACTCCGCTCAGGGCAAGCTGAGGCGGCTGTCTCTACATCAGCCGTGACTAATTACTGCCCCTTCTGCCCGGATTGAAACTTCGTCCACGGTCCTGCCTTCATGTCGCGCAAAAGCGGCTTCTGCCACGAGTACTCCGGATGCTGCTCGAGGAATTCAGCCGCCACAAAGTCTGCGCCACAAGGATGGCCGGCGCGGGCTACGAAGCTCATATTGGCTGCCATCTTGCTGTCCGTCGCCTTTCCCTGCACTGCGCCGCCCGGGTTGTAAGCGTCCCATCCCCACTGCTTCACACCGCGCGGGGAGGCATCGACGTGTCCGCAGAGGGAGCGCTCGTTCGGCTGAACCTTTTCAACGTGGGAAGAGTTCTTCTCGAAGCTGTCGAAATGATCCGCAAGAAATCCCTCGGCCATCTCCACATCGATTGTTCCCTTGGCATGCTGGACCAGTTCGTCCGCGCGCGCGTGCCGCGCGTTCATCGAGGAAGACATATCTTGCGGATCGAAGCCGCTGGTCTCTTCACGAATCAGCTTCGGATCGCGCGCAAAGTTCGAACTGACGAAGTAACCATCCTTGGTTCGCCACATCGGCGTATTCTTCAGGCCGAGTTCCAGATAGGCGATCTCGCCCGTCTTGCGGTCGCCGATCAGCCAATCGTTCGCATATCCGCCGTTGTTCCCTTCTTTGATAATTCGCACGTAGTCGTCGATGCTCTCGGCATACTGCAGCGCCTTGCGCGAGCGCATGAACTCTGGTTTGCCTTTTGGATCCCAGCCCTCGAACTGAGCGATGGTCGTCTCCGTGATCATGATCCCGGCTGCGTTCACGCCAAAGTCATCGTCGCTGGTAATCACGCCGGGGAATCCATCCATCAAAATGCGCTGGCCGTGCTGCGGCAGAATATCGAAGATGGCCACCCAGCGTTCGCCCGCGAGATAGCTCGTCCAATTATTGTGCGCGATGACAATCTGATGATCTTTGGTGTAAGCGCCGGTGGCGATGAACGCGCTGCAATTCCCGGGAGCTTTCAACTTCGGGGCGCGGGCTTGCTTTTCGCGCTTGTTGAGCCACGGCACGTAATAGTCCGGGACCTCCTCAAACGCGTTGAGTGCCACAATGTCATATACATCCAGGTCGACGCCATGTGCCTTCACGCCATCGGCGATGCCTTGAAGCTCCTGCCGATATTCCAGGTCGATATGCGGCCAGAGGATCTCGCGCGCCGTCTTGCGAAAGAATTCCCAATCGCGCTGCGTCTGGTGGGTGTCGAAAAGCTTGATGGCATCAACTGCGTCGGCGATCTCGGGAGCCAGCAGGAACCCATGCTGATAGCCGATTTCCGACGATGAGCCTTCCAGATGAACATAGGTCCAACCACCCTGCTGGAAGCGGTAAGCCTTCTGCAACCGCGCATCGGAGGAAGCCGAACTACTTTCTTGCGCCTGCGCCGCAGACGATGACGCGATCATAAGTCCTGCGCACACCGCAACCACAACAGCCATCCGCTTCGCGACAACAAACCAGAGCCGCCCATGCTTCATGGAACCCTCATTCAGTCAGATGTGTGCAGCAATCATCGGAGGAGGCCATTCTAGCTTACCAACCGCAAATAACGACAAATAATGGCTCGATTGCTCGTTGGAGAATTCGGAGTCAATCGTTCCAGGCGGAATCCGGACACAAGAAAGCGGAGCGCGTCTTGCGCTCCGCTTTCTCATTTTCAGCGATCAGTTCTTAGCGTCCGCCACCGTGGCCACCACCACCGCCACCGTGGAAGCCACCTCCGCCACCGGCGGCGCCACCGTGAAATCCGCCGCTGAAGCCACCATTATGTCCGCCGCCCGATGCCACTGCCGGCCCGGAGTGGAAAGCGCCACGCTCTGCCCCGGCTCCCGTGTAGACACCATGGGAATACGCGCTGCTGCCTGCGTAGTGTTGTCCCGGTCCCCAGGCATGAACATTCGCGGCGTTGAACGTGTGATAGAAGTGTCCGCCATAGAACGGAGCCCGATATACAAAAGCCGGCGAATAGAATCCCCAGCCAAACGGGCTGTAGAAAATTCCACCCGCGGGCATAAAGGTGAAGGCCGAGAACCATGGATCCCAATACCATCCGCCCCAGCCCCATCCCGGACCCCAGAAGGCAGAGCCCCAGTATCCCGGTGCCCAACCGTCGGCGGCGACGAGGCGCGCGGCATCCACATTGGCTTCCGCTACGTAGTCCGAGCGCAGACTGCTCCAGCGATAAAGATCGTCGCCGTTGGAAACCTTCTTGTCGAACTTCTGCGTTTTCTCGGGCGAATTAGGCGCCAGAGCCAGTTCGTGTCCAGCCTTCAGTTTGATTTGTTTGTCACCTTCCTGGACCGTGGCCTCGCCATCGAATACGCGTATTTGATTGTGTTGCAAATCGAAGTCGTAAAGTCCTGGTTTCAGGATTTTCGCACTCGCGCCGCCTTCATCAACGCGGAGGTCGTTCTGAGGGTAAATCTGGTCTACCTCGATTATGATTTGACCCTGGTCGAGGCTCAACTCTGTATTCGTTAGACCAGCTGCAATCATCTTGACGGAAGTGTTGTTTCCCGCGCGCAGAAACACGCCCGGGATCAAGAGAATTTCCGCCTTACCATTCTCCGTATTGAGGGACTGTCCAACTTCCAGAGTGGATTTTCCTATCGAGTTGTGGTCAACGGACTGATCCGCCAAACTGACTTGTCCCTCGACGTAGTTTAAAGTTCCCGGCACAGCTGAATTTGAGCTCGCATTATTACTGGCCCATGCGGGCGCAGATAAAACCGCTGCCAGGAACAAGCTTGCTAATCCCTGTAACAGCTTCATAAGAATCGTCCTCCCAACCAATTCACTTCTTGTTCAGCAACTCGTATCTTTACTTGTTCGTTGCTGAATTATTTCTTTCTTGCTTTATTAGATGAAGCGAGAGGCGCTCGCGATGCCCGCGCAAGCCAATGAGCGTACGTGAGTTAAGAGTGGTTGAAATGAACCAGAGAGGTTGAAATTAACCACTGAGTTAGATGTCTGTTCGCCGCTCAGGATGGCGTTGTAGATACCAGCAGGGCAGATATCCAGCGCGCGGGAACAGCGAGTTCACACAGGTTTGCGCTTGCGGCGGATCGAAAAGAAATTCCGTCTTGCCATTTTTCTGTTGTACGGCGTCGTAACTGGTGACGGTGACTTGTCCGAAGGCTTGGTTCTCCGCCACTCGATAGCGGAAGACGGCGAAGTCGACGGCATAAGCGATGATTGTAAGTGTGACCAACGACAGAAGCATAACGACCAGCAACCTTTTCAGGAAGCGGACGACACCCGCGCGCTCTCTCGAGGTCATGCGCGCCATTATAGTCGGCGGCCTCGGCCGGCCGCGTACCCACGGCGAGGGGGAACCGGCTGCTGTGCTAGTTCTCCAAATGATGGAATGATGGAGTGGTGACCGAAGGTTCGAGCCCCAGATTACGCCGTTACCGGCATCAATTCTGGCGCTCCCACATAACGGTAGTCCCCGAAACCGAGAACCAGGTAGCCGATGCCGCTCAGCAGAAATAAGAGGACGACACCGAACGCTGCGCCTTGGCCGAATGCCTTCGCAATATCAATGGCGAGCAGGATCCCGAATGCAATGTTGACCAAGGGTATCATCAGCATCAGCAGCCACCAACCGGGCCTGCCAGCGATCTTGGTCAGGATATAGGCGTTGTAGAACGGGATCAGCGCGGCCCACCCCGGCTGACCGGCCTTGGTAAAGACCTTCCAAAAGCCGACGAAGAACAGCGCCGTCAGCGCGAGCATTACGATCATGAATATGGCGCCGAGAGCGGCACCAAGAGTCTGATCCTGCACTATCACTGCCAAAATCATTGTCATTGTCATTGAACAGCCTCTTTTCTTCACTGACCCGAGCGCAGGGTGTGTTGCGCCCTAAGATTGCTTCACGCCAGGTTTTTCCCCCGTGTCCCGGTGTCTAGTTTTCGTAAAGATAGTGCGGAAAAGAGATTCATCGTTTCATACGCAGGAACGTTTTTTAATGCGAAAGGCACGGCTCTCGTTGACAACTGCCTGCTCTGACAGGCAAACTACCGCATTCGCTGCATGCGGACTGCCGCGAACCCTTACGGGCAATTCAGAGGACAGGTGCGGGTCTAAGACGTAACCTATCGCCATGGAGCAACAGGTCTCCTATACGCTCGATTCCACTTTGGAAACCGTGGACCATGCGGAAGAAAGCGCC
>Ga0185299_10006821_pt1 | contig 11994 bp, 14 predicted proteins | sample PaiPotPPA55metaG_FD_128002 | JGI IMG/M metagenome (GOLD analysis project Ga0185299, IMG submission 128002) | Iron sulfur acid spring bacterial and archeal communities from Banff, Canada, to study Microbial Dark Matter (Phase II) - Paint Pots PPA... ...
GTCTCAGCTACGGCTGCGGACTGCGCGCCGGCGAGGTGGTGCGGCTCAAGGTCAAGCATATCGACAGCGCGCAAAAGATCATTCGGGTGGAGCAGTCGAAGGGCCGCAAGGACCGCAACGTCATGCTCTCGCCCGAGATGCTCGATCTGTTGCGGCAATGGTGGAAGGTGCGGCCGGCGCGTTACGACGGGGAGACGCCGGTACAGGAACGTTGGCTGTTTCCCGGCAGCAAGGGCAGGAGAGTCGGCAAGCCGATAACCACGCGTCACCTGAACCGCTTATTCCACGAGGCGGCAGAAGCGGCCGGGATCAAGAAGAGCGTGACGCTGCATGCGCTGCGCCACAGCTTCGCGACCCATCTGCTCGAGCGCGGCACCGACATCAGAATCATTCAGGCGTTACTGGGGCACGACAAGTTGGAGACGACGGCGCGGTACACGCGGGTGGCCACCGGCATGATCGCCAACGTCACGAGCCCGCTCGATCTGTTGTCGCAGCCGCGCAAGAAGTTCAAAAAGCCCCAACCCAAAACCCAGCCAACGAACAACGAGACCGATCAGCCGCTGGCTTAGCCGCCCGCGGCAATGTCCCGTCCAAAGCTGGAGGTCGCGGATATCTTCCGCGACCACGGGGTGGCGTGGCGCTCGGCCAATGCGGGTCACGTCAGCCTCGGTCAGTTGAAGGTGATGTCGGCCATCGAGCGCTGTCGCACGGCCGCGCTCGGCGGCCATGTCGAGCGTTGCGAGAATTGCTCGCACACCATCATCGCCTACAACTCCTGCCGCAACCGGCATTGCCCGAAGTGCCAGGGCGCTGCGGCACGCGAATGGCTGGCCGAGCGCGAGGCGGAGTTGCTGCCGGTCCCGTACTATCACGTGGTATTCAGCCTGCCGGCTCAGATCGCCGACATCGCCTATCAGAACAAGGCCATCGTCTACGACCTGCTGTTCAAGGCCTCATCCGAGGCCATGCTCACAATTGCGGCCGATCCCAAGCATCTCGGCGCTCGTATCGGCTTCCTCTCCGTCCTCCACACCTGGGGCTCGCCAATGACCCACCACCCGCATGTGCACATGATCGTGCCGGGCGGTGGGTTCTCGCTCGACGGCATCAAGTGGGTCGCGTGCTCACGCCGCCCCTAATTCCCCTCGATGCCATCAAAGCAGCCAGCACCGTTGCCGAGGGACCACAAACGCCAGAGCATCGCTGCCCGTGCTGCGGCGGCCGCATGGTGATCATCGAGCGCTTCGAACCCGGCTCAAATCCGCATCATCGCCCAAGCCCGCCAACGCCGGCGATCAGGATCGATACGTCGTGATCGCGTGCATCCGATTTCTAACCCTCAATCCCGGTCGTTTTTGTCGTTGCCGATCGGCCGAGCGCGTTTCGGCTCAAGCAAATTCTTTGCTCGGGCTACAAATTATCGCCAAACCGTCGATCCTCTCGCTCCGAAGCGATCAGGGCAAATCCCCTGGCGCGCTTCACGCCGCACAATCTCTCCACCTCTCCCCTCGCGTGACCATCGACGCGGAACGCTCCCCGCCCAAATCCCCATAGCTGAGCTTGCGGCACGCCCGACCGAGGCTTACCTCCCGCGATTTCGTGCCTTGGCGCTTTTCGGACGCCAGCGTTCGGAGCGCGTGGTTAGAGCGTCGTCGCCGGCGTCCGAAAACCTGCACACAGCACACAAGCCGCCGTGAGCAGATGCAGCAAACGGGCGCGCTATTCGATGACCTCGTTGGCGAGGGCAAGCAACGGTAACGGCACGCTGAGGCCGAGCGCTCTGGCTGTTTTGAGGTTGATGATTAGCTCAAATTTTGTTGCCTGCACTACAGGCAAATCAGACTGCCGCCGAACTATCACCTTGCCTTCAACGTCAATACCGTGGACCTGAAAAACCGATTTGGCGATGTCGAGACCGACTGTCGTGATCGTTTGCATGATTGGCTCCTTCCGAATCGTGGGGGCCTCAACAGCGCCCACATTCATGGCACTCGCGTGCCGGTGGAGGAGCCGTCCACAGTATCAGGACCGGACTCTTGCAGTGCAGCAAAGAGTCCTCAAATTTCGAAGATGAAGCGCTCACCCGAAACTTGCCGCCATGGTGTTAATGAGCTTTCAGCGCTTCAATCTTTTCGAGCAAGCGAGGCATGTCCACCGGTTTGGTATCGAAGTCATCGCAGCCCGCGGCGATCGCCTTTTCCCTGTCACCCGCCATGGCATTTGCCGTGAGCGCAATAACCGGAATGCGCTTGGTGGCCGGGTCGGCTTTGATTCGCTGGGTAGCCTCTTCGCCGCGGATGTCGGGCAGTGAGGTCCATGAGAATGAGGTCGGGCTGCTCGGAAGTCGCCATTGCAATGCCTTGCGCCCCATCGGTTGCAACAACGACGGCAAAGCCCGCCCGCGAGAGCCGGTTTTTCAGCATGTAAACATTATCGTCATTGTCCTCAACGTAGAGAATCTTCATGCGTCCCCCACAGTCTGCCGTTTGACACACTTGGCTAGCTCGCGACTAAGCTGTCGCAACATCTCGTCGCGGTCGCTCTTTTGAATAATGCGCTCGACACCGCCATTGAGGCGGTCGCGGTCCTCCTCCGTCAGGTCCTTCGCGGTGATGACCACCACAGGGATGTCCTGCCAGTTGGGGCGTCTGCGCATCTCTTCAAGGAATTCGAAGCCGTCCATCTTTGGCATAATCAGGTCGAGAATGATCACGTCGGGCCGCACGGCGGTGACGGCGGCCACCGAGGCGGTCTGTTGCTTCAGTCGTTGATCGGTCTGTTGCCGCATTTTTTTGAGGTTGTCGGACTTGATAACGCTCGTTTTTTCTCCGCTTCGCCAGCGCAGCCACCTTGGTATTTTCATGACCTAATTCCTTCCTGCGCCCGGCCTCCCCAGCCCTTCCGCCTTCAACAATATCTCGCCGCGTGGTCGCACCGCAGGTGCCTCGTTATCGAATGCTGCCAGCGTCTTCAGCACCGCCGCCGCGGACTGCCGCGATCCACATTTGCCGCCCGGGAACCAGCCTGGCAGCCGGCTGTTGAAGCCAGTGTATATCGCAACGTTTTCTGTCTCGTGAGGTTGGTATGTTCTTGGCGGCCTGGAAGATGCTGAAGGAGACCGTTCTCACGTTCATCAACGATGAAGCGCTGAGCCGTGGAGCTGCGATCGCCTTCTACACCGTGACCTCGATCGCGCCGGTCTTGCTCATTGTGATTGCCGTCGCAGGACTCGCGTTCGGCCGGGAGGCCGCTCAAAACGCCATCATCGGCCAATTGAGCGACCTCATGGGCCAGCAAACCGCCGAGGTCATACAAACCGCGCTCGCGAGCGCTGCGAGCAAGTCATCCGGTATCCTAGCGACAATTGTCGGGATTGTGGTCCTGTTAGTAACAGCTTCTGGCGTCTTCGGCGAAATGCAGGCCGCTTTGAATGCGATCTGGAAGGCCAAGCCTAAAGGCACGACCGTATCACGCCTAATTCGTGCTCGTGCCGCTAGCCTGGGGCTAGTTGTATCTTTGGGATTTCTTCTCATGGTGTCACTCGTTGTAAGCACTGCATTAACGGCGTTCGGCAACTATCTCGATTCCATTCTTCCGTTTGGAAAGCTCATTCTTACGGTCCTGAACGGCGCAGTTTCGTTAATTCTCATTTCGTTTCTGTTCGCAGCGATCTATAAGGTTTTGCCTGATCGCGATCTTGAATGGCGTGACGTGGTGGTCGGCGCCGTCGTTACGGGGATACTATTCACGATCGGAAAATCCCTTATTAGCTGGTACATTGGAAGTAGTGCAGTCGCTTCGAGCTTCGGAGCCGCAGGGGCACTGATCGTCCTGTTGTTGTGGGTTTATTATTCGGCGCAGATTTTTCTGCTCGGGGCAGAGTTCACGAAGATCTTTGCCGAGCATCACGGCAGCAAGCAAGAAGTGGAATCGCCATGACCGAGTTCGTGGTCGGCAGTCGCTGGCGATAGCGGCCGCTGACGTTGGCAATGCCTCCAATCGGCAGACTTTGCCGGCCTGCTCAGCGTGGGGCTCCTTCTGGGTCGCGAATACTCTTCGAAGACGGACGCTCAGTCGCTCTCTTCTCCGCTCAAAAGAAGAAGCAGGTCCGCCCGGCGACGGCCGGCCGATCGACAAAAAGTACGTGAACAAGCCCATTATGTGTTGGAACGAAAGCCGCGTGCGTCTTTTGACAATGACGGTACCGCGGGCAAGCATCATGGCGCGCGTGTTGATTGTCGAGGACGAAATCCAAGTCCTCCTGCTGGCAGAGTCAGTCCTGCAACAGGCGGGCCACGACACGTTGTCGGCGGCCACTGTGGCGGAAGCCCAAGCCCTCATCAATGAGCCGACCGAAAAATTCGACTTGCTGTTCACCGATGTTGAATTGAAGAACCACAAGGACGGCGGAATCACGCTCGGCAAGCTCGTTGGTGAGATACGGAAGGGAACGCCCATGCTCTACACAAGCGGACGGGAGCATATAGGCGGGATGCAGGCGCTATTCGTAAGTTTCAGCGCTCGCAGCGAGAGCGGAGCCGGGCTGCTCATTTTCGCGTGACCGCAAGGCGTCAACGGCAGCGGACAAGCACTCCTCAGGTCCTGAGTTCGCTAGGCTGTGGTTCCCGCCACATCATGGCAGGGGCAAGGACTGCAAGCGCATGGTCGTGCAGGCGCACCGCCGGAACCGAAATGGATGAGGTGGCGAACCTACAATTCTGCCGAGGAAAAATTCGACCGCTACGAATCTATTCTCGACCAAGGCACGCTTTCGCTTATGGCGAAATTTTTGAGGCCCAGGTTACGCAATTTTCGCCGGGAACCGGTCTAACTTAACTTACGAGACGCGCACTACCCCGGCAATTTGCTCTCGTCGGGCGGGAAGAGGTGGTGGAGCGTGACGGCTGCGCCGATCGTGAGCGGGACGGCAAGAAACGTTCCCATCGGTCCCCATATCCATGACCAGAAGGCGATCGCCAACAGAACCGCCAATGGGTTGAGCGTGAGCCGATGACCCAAGACCGCCGGCGTGATGAACTGGCCCTCGATGGTGGCAAGGAGAACGAAGGCCGCGGCCGGCGTGAAGCCCCAGGCCAATTGCGTAAAGCTGCCGAGACCCACGGCCAACAGAAGGAGCGTCATGCAGGCCGCGCCGATATATGGAATGTAGTTGAGGACCATGGCCATGAGCCCGAACAGGACGGGGCTCGAAAATCCGAATAGCCATGCGCCGAGCGTCACTGCAATGCCAAGACACAAATTGATGACGGTGACGGTCACCAGATAGGAAACGAGCCGGCGCTCGATGTCATTCGCAATGCGAATGAAGCGGAGCTTTCCCTCCCGGGTGGTAAAGAAGGTCGCCATGTATCTGCGGAAGTCTATTTGCAACGCGAGGTAGAAAACCAGCGTCACGAAAAAAAGAGTGAATTCGATGACCGCCGGCGTGATGAGCGCGATCACAGGCGTTACAACGGCGAGCGGCGGTTCGACCTCGACCGCCTTTCCGCGCGAGGGCAACAAGGCTTCCTGCAATTCACGCAACGCATTTAGCGGCCGATCGAGCACGTAAAGCTTTTGCTTGATCATGGTGCCCATCTCGGGGGCGCGAGCGATCCAGTCCGTCAAGGGCTGAGCAAGAAAGATCGCGGCGAGCCCGGCAAGGGCGACAAGCGACAATCCGATAACGCCGGCGAGGACCCACGACGGGATGCCGCGGCGGGCCGACGCCTTCACCAACGGCGCAAACGTCGTGCCGACGACGAGGGCCGCCGTCACGGGAAGCAGAACAGGGCGGCAGAAATAGAGGCAAAACCCAAACATGATGATGAAGATACCAACAACGGCCATCTGAACAGCCGATGCCCAGATGTCTTCGCCCAGCCCGACGGGCTCTTCGCGCTTGACGACAGGTAATTCCATGCCGATCCGAAGCCCCCTTAGTTTTGCGGCGCGCTCGATCGATCGAGCAGCGGCCGCAGCGAGCGACCGACTTCCCGCGGACCCTCAACCTGTATTGGAGGGAAATGAATTGCGCTCTTCGCTTTCAGCAAACGTAGGAAGGGGAACCAAGTTCCATCGGCACCGTCTCTTTCTGGTCAACCGGAGCGCGAGCGCGCAACCCGCGACGGATTGCATTTTTGCTGGGGTCGATGGAACCGAAAGCACAACGACCGCTTATGGGGTGGGTGCCAGTAGGATTGCGATGCTCGGCCGTCTATGTGGCTGACATTCTATAACGACGCGGCTGCCGAGTTCTGGGGGTATCGGTCGGAACTTGGAACAACACGATGGTGCGGCTCGTGGCGGCTGTACTGGCCCGATGGGCGGCCGATGGCGCACGAGGAGTGCCCGATGGCCGTCGCCTTGAAGGAAGGCCGGCCGGTCCGAGGGGCGGAAGCAATCGCGGAGCGGCCGGACGGCAGCAGGGTGCCCTTCGTTCCGTATCCTACGCCGCTGCGCGATGCCGCCGGACGCGTGACAGGAGCGATCAACCGCCTGGTTGATATCAGCGAGCGCAGCTACTCCGAGCTGGAATCCGCCAAGCTCGCCGCCATCGTCACCTCCTCCGACGACGCGATCATCAGCAAAGCGCGGCGGACGTTCGTCAGATGAGCGAGGCAACGCCCATGGCCCGGCCATAGCGCAGGCCGCACTCAAGAAAATCGCCGTACTTCCTGTGCCTGGCGGTGTGCTGCACGCAGGCGAGCAGCAACCGGTCGCGGTCGAAGCCGCGGTTCTTCGCGTAGTCCTCGAGCAGGCACTGGCAAATCTCCTGGTTGTGGGGGTCATTGCCGATGCGGCAGGCGGTCAGCGCTAACTGCTGTGCCAGGGGTTGGCGGTCGGCGTTGCGCGCGAGATAGGCCCTGGCCCAGGCGACCGCCTGCGATCCGTCGAGTGCGACGATGGCGGCCGTGATGCGCTCGAGCAGCCGCGCCTCCGATCAAGCCGCACACGGCAAGTGCCGGTGCGGCGAGCCCCGCAGGTCCGGCGGATAGTCCGTAGCGCTCTCCCAGCACCAGGGCTGCACCGCCAAAGCCCAGGATGAAGCCCACCCATTGACGTGGGCTGACGCGTTCGCCCAAGAGCGGCCCGACCACGGCGGCGATCAAGATCGGTTGCAGACCAATGATCAGTGCCGCGAACCCTGCCGGCAGACCGATCTGGATCGCAGAAAACACCCCGCCTAGTTGGAGGCTGTGTATCAGGAGCCAGGAACTCGGCGGACTGCCCGTACCGCATAGCGCTACTGAGAGCATCCTGAGGCAGTTGGTGAAAAAAGGTCTAGTCGAACGTCCAATCCAATCGCTAAATGGACTGGGAAATGCTCGAATAACTGCCTATGGGATTGATGTCGTCCAAGGAACAACCCGCCCACCTCTATCCATTGTGCTCCACCAACGCATTACGGTTCAAGACGTACAAGTTGGTGAAGGTAACATCCAGAACTTCAGTGATACGAAACTGGACATCCAGAAGGTCAGTGATACGACACTGGATGCTCCGATTGACCATTCGGAAGCGGGCCACGACAAGCCCAAATCATCTTTTGAACGGATCAGCAAGTGGTGGAAACATATTATGGAAAAATTTGGGTGGCTCTAGGCTCGAGGAGTGATGTTTGCAGACACTCGTCCCTCGCGATGCCACCGGTTCAAGCCCCTTGCTGCCGGTGGAGAGCCGATCGAGGGCACACCCGGTCAGTAGTTAAAACCGAACGCGCTTCTCGAAAATTAATTTATTGTTCAGCGTACTGCCGAGAACGACTGGGCTCTTCCTGGGTGTGCCATCTGCACGCCTGAATCCTGTTTCGTAAGGACAGTTGGCATGTTGGAGAGCGACTACATCCACGCCGCGTCACCGAAACCCCCGCCGCCGATACCGGTGCGGGTGTCTCGCAGATCGCAACTGACGGCGGCACTGCGGCAGCACGCGAGGCCTATCGTCATTGAGGACCCAGAGCTTGCGCGTCCGTTTGCCCGTCTGTTACGGGCGCGGCAGTTACGATTGTGGGCGCTGGGGGAGTTTGTCGCAGACACGATGTCCTACGCGATTGGTCGGTCCTACGGCGCTAACATCGAGGCGCATTGGTACATCGCCCGATACGTCCTGCCGGGGAATGTACAGAAGGTGATCCTCAAGCCGAAACAGTTCGGTTTTAATGCTCCCACGGCGGCAGATGCAGGTTATTGACTTAGGCCGGTGATCGCGACCTCGTGCGTCGTATCGAGATACCGTCCCCATCGGCTGCTCAATAGTCGATTGCCGCCTCCGGATTTTCTTTGGCTTCAAGCTGCCTTTCTTTGAGCCTAGACATGAGCACGGTCTAATATCGATCCTCCAAGAATGCAGGATTGAACTCAGATGTTTTTGTTTCCACACCAATGAGGAGTCAATTTTACTCCGGTCGCAACAGACGTGAACGTCGTGTTGAGGCTCGACCCGAAGCGCCGCTCTGCCACCGCAATAATAGCCGATATTCCCGAGCCGATACTCCTCTACTATGCAGCTACCAGGGGCATTACCCCTCGATGCACGCCCTCAGCATGAAAAAATCGCTAGCGGTCAGTCGATTGAGGGCCGGTGATTCAGTGTACACCGGAAGCAATGTCGGGCGAATTACGTAAGCTTCGGAAGATAAGGCTTCGAAAATGACTCGCTAACAGCCGCAAAGAAGCGCACAGTGGGAAGGGGTGGGTCTTCGCCACCACGGCAATGCGACAGCGCACATTATCCCTCCGACGACGGCTTTTCGTTCTTGGGCTTCTTATTGTCTGCCCATTGTTGGTAGCGGGATTAATTGTTTCAGTGCTGTATGTGCTTGAGGAGCACAACAACCTCCGCAACGAGGCGATTGCGACGGTGCGTGATGCTGCCACGACAATTGACCATGAATTGAGAAGCCAGCTACTCGCGTTACAAATCATCTCGACATCGGTCGATGTAAGTAATGGCAGTCTTGAGCGCGTTTACCAGCAAGCCAAGCAACTCAGTGACACTATGGCTGGCAGCGTTGTTTCCTTACGCCGCGAGAATGGGGACGTGATATTCAATACGCTGTTTCCGTTGGGCTGCGCCAGAGAAAGGAACGAGTGACGCTCTGCGGGCGGTTGAAGCCAAAGCAGTAAAGAGTGGGACTTTCGCAATTTCAGACGTTTTTGTCGGGGAGCAAACTGGCAAGACTTACGTCGCGATTGTGCAGCCTGTAATGTCGGATGGAACGGTCGCATATTTACTCGACCTTGCCATTCCTACCGAAATAATTGCGACCATCATGCGTTCTCAACTTAGGCACCCAGAGTGGCTTATTGGGGTGACTGGGAACGACGACAGGATGATTGCTAGAAATTGGGAATCGGAACGCTACGTCGGAAAAAGGGCCTCGGATGCGTTCATCCAGAATACGCGAGGCGATGAGGGTGTTTTCCAGGCACCGACACTGGATGGCGTCGACGTGTTCACTGCCTATACCCGCTCTAAGCTGACGGGATGGCGAGTCGGGACGGGTATCCCGATTAATATCTTCGAAGCACCCATCTATCAGTCATTGTTCGCTCTTGCAGGCATTGGCATTATTGGACTTTGCTGTTCTCTCGGATTTTCTTATGCCTACGCGAGAATAATCTTGCAGCCCGCTGAAGAGTTACGGAAGCTGGCGAATGTGTCCAGACGCGACGCCCAATTACCGAGAATGACCGGGATTCGCGAATTTGATGATGTTGTGCAGATTCTGGGTAAGGCGTTTGCCGATTTGGACGACCGTGACCGCCATCAGCAGACGCTGGTTGATGAGCTAAATCACCGAGCCAAAAACACGCTTACCGCTATCCAGGCGATTGCGCATCAGACCTATCGACAATCGAAATCCTGGGAAGAATTTCGAAATAATTTTGAATATCGGCTTATGGCAATGGCGCGGTCTTTCGACTTGTTGACAAAGAGTGATTTGCGAAGTGAGGACTTGCGCGAAGTTATCACGGAATGCTCGAAGCCGTTCTGTGAAAGCAATTGAATTCGAGTGACTGGTCCTCCTATTGTGCTTCCCCCGAAGGCTATCGTGGGAATGGGCATGATAATCCATGAATTGGCAACGAATGCTGCGAAGTATGGTGCGTTCAGCAATCCTGTTGGCTGGGTGGAGGTCAAGTGGAAAGTCCAGAAGAGTGGCAGCACGGAAATAATTTATTTTCAATGGAAAGAGCATGAGGGTCCGCCGGTCACTCAGATTTCGCAGAAAGGATTTGGGTCATTGTTGATTGCTTCGACCATTGAGACCGAGTTACATGGAAAAGCAGAGACGAAGATAGAGCCTGACGGCTTATATTTCTGCGCTTCGTTTCCAATCGATTCGATAATTTTGCGTGATGTGCCGCAGACTTTCTCTTGCATGATGCCAGCATTAGTGCAGCTCTTGATCCAGTGCCGCGAGCGACCGGAACTGTACGCAGAACCGCGACGCTTACTACGGACTGGGGCGCGGCAGCATGGGTTGGGCCCACGTGCATGTCGGGGCTGACAGCCGTCCCGGCGCGGAGAAATTATGTGCCGATCTGCGTGGCGCTGGCGTAAGCTACTGTGAGGTTCAGCGCAATAGATCGGCTCGTTAAGCGCAAGGCGACCGATCTGCCAACAGGCGTCAGCACGATGGCGCAGCCTCGCACCAGCGGGTAAAGCGGCTAGAAAAAAAGCCGTCTACTAGGTCTGCGCGGGGCCGCCGGAGGTACGACCACCCAAGCGATCAGCGGTCCCATGATCAAGCGCTGTCTTAGCGCTTGGCGCTCGCTGGCTAGGTTTTCTTCGTTAGGCCTTGATCAACTTCTATCGCGCGGACGTTTGGGGCGCTGTTCTGGCATGGTGCGAGTATGCGCGACGTGCCGTCCTGTTTCCAGCGGCTCCGAACACTCCGTCGCCCTGTTCGCGATGTACTACAATTTCGTTCGCATCCATAAGACGCTACGGACTACGCCCGCGATGGCCGCAAAAGTAACCGAGCGGCTTTGGGAAATTGGTGATATCGTGGATGTGCTGGAGACTTGGGAGGCGGCGCACCAGCGTCATGAGTGGCCGCCTGAGGTTGGCTCTCTAGTGCCGGCGTCGGTTGTTAATGATCCAAAGCATTGGCGCATGCGCGCAGAGGAAGCGCGCGCTCTAGCGGATAAAATGAGCGACGAACTATCCAAGAAAATGATGCTCGGGATCGCAGAGGACTATGATCGGCTCGCAGAGAGAGCAGAAGAACGGGCAAAACGCCCGCCACAATCAAAGTAGCCCACTACCTGGGCCTGCCGTTGCTGGCTTTGCTCCGGCCAGCGCTCTATGACTACAAACAAGTGTCATGATTCCACGCCTCGCCGCACCTCACGCGATCCCTTCGCTTTACGTAGGGCTCGCAGTGGCTGATCTCCCTCTTTGCCCAGCGGCTTTCCCCCCGGCCCCCTCAGCCAGACCTTGGACTCTGTTCACCTCGTTGTACGCGCCGAGATTGCAGACAAGGCCCCCTCATGCGAACCGTTCGGTGCAAGCGCGCCGGACATGGTTTCATTAACAGAGGGATGGCACATGAGGCGCTCAGCCCACATGGCGAGGCGCGACCGACCAGCGAGTAAATCGATTGCGGGGAAATGTTCTCTGAGTAGAACCGCCGAAATCAGAACAATCTGGGCCATGTTGAGCGGACCCTGCATGAGCGGATGGCAAATCTGGGCATCCCAGTCATCAGCGAGACGCTGGCTTCGGTCCTGCTCATGCTCGATGATTCCGGGTGAACGCTCGTTCTCGGGCCGCCTGATCTCGCGTATCAGCACAGCTAGGCCATCAAGAAGGCTGCGCGCGCGGGCTTCAAGACGGCCGTATACCCAATTGTCATGCCAGGGCGGCAGATAGAGCGTCGGCTTGCCATCAATGTGGTCGAGATAGGTGGCGATCAGATCGGAGTCATTGCGGGCAAATCGGCTCGTTTTGAATCAAAGCGGCTGTCGGTCAAGCGGAACT
>Ga0185299_10006823_pt1 | contig 11989 bp, 12 predicted proteins | sample PaiPotPPA55metaG_FD_128002 | JGI IMG/M metagenome (GOLD analysis project Ga0185299, IMG submission 128002) | Iron sulfur acid spring bacterial and archeal communities from Banff, Canada, to study Microbial Dark Matter (Phase II) - Paint Pots PPA... ...
ACCGACTTTACCACCATCCCTCCAACATCATCGCCGCCCACCAGTGAATCGCTTAGGCTTATCCATTCTTCCTCATGGCCGCCCGCGTCGAAGCTTGAGTTGTATTTGACTGCCGTAACAAGTGGCTTTTGTTCAAGATTCATTGTCCAACTCTTTTCTGGCGTAAACATCTAGTCAGCAGAATGTAGTCTGGTTGTGGCGTTGAATCAAGTGATTATTGACGCTCATTCATCTTTTGAGAATGTTTCGCTATGTAAGAGACAATTCGACAGGAGCTTTAATGACAATGATTGACTGTAGATGATAAGGAATGATAATGATGTCCCATTGCCGTACAAGGATGGAAATGCACCGTGATAGGTAATGACAGGCGAGGTAGGGAAGTTCAGGGTAAGGATGGCGCAGATCTGCGAATCGAGGCAAAGCATGCATCGAATGCGAGGACACCAGCGGTTCCCGAATTCGGCAGGTATCTAAAGCGTCATTTCATCGCGATGCGTCATTCGATGTCGTTTGCGTTGTTTCAAGATTTTTTGCACACAGCAATCGGTGGTTAGCTGGGTGTCACATTGTCGGTGAAAGTGTCGAACGGTTCAGTTAATCCGTAGGAAGCAAATAGCTACAATTAGTTTAGAGAGATGGCTAGTCTATCTTGCAACGCCGAGCGGATTTTCACGTGGACCTGGCGAACGCGCGTTGTGCGTTGGGGCGTCAAGCTCAGCGGTCGCGGTTCAGGCGGCGTCGAGCTTCCCGACTCCTGCGGGTGTCGGCAGTGTGATGATTCCGCCGCGTCCGCGGGCATCAAGCCGTTTGCAGCTGATACCAAAGGGCGTCTTGAAGCGCAGTCGAGTTTCGCCGAGCATTTCGAAACCGCCTTCACCAGCCTCCGCGACCGCCGCGGCGAGCGCCTCACCTTCGAGCACCATCGCCTGCACAAAAATTTTTCCGCCATCCAGAGTGCGGGCGTATGGCCATTCGATCGGCTCTCCCGCCCGAGCGAAATATTTATAACCACCGCTGAGATTCCATGGCTTGAAGATCGGATAGACCAACAGCGCTCGCGCTTCGAGCAGGCCCCCGATAATCGCGCCGGCATAGCGCAGCAATCGCCCAGCGCCCGCCGCCATCGCCCACAACTCACCACACTCGAAGACCTTGTCAGGCGGCAAATGTGTGAGATCGGGCTTCGGATAACTTTGACTGAACATCGCGAGGTCATGCATCGCGAAACCGCCGATCATTTCCGGTATCAATTCAGTCTCGTCGAAAAGTCCATAGAGATTGCCGAACGCAAGATGGACCTCGCCGATGACCGAACGGCGCGTTTCGCTGAAACCCGCTCCACGCATCACGCGAATTTCGCTCAGCCGGCGCGCGAAGGTGCGTCGTTCGGCCTCAGTCTGCAGCAGCCGCAATTCCATTAGAGTTCTCCTGAAAACAATCCAAAGATGTCTCGTAGCCGAAGATTCCAGAAACCAGGTCCAATGCAGCGCTCCGGTAGTTGCGGTGCGCCGCATCCGCACCGGCGTCGATACAAAATCATCAGAGTGCGATCCGAGGATGACATTATGAAATCAGCCAAAAGCGGACCTGATTGAAACGAAGACAATACGGCAGCGAAAATTGAGATGCGGTCGAAGTTCGACGTGAAAAGCAAAGAGGAAACAAATGCGGCTGCACGCCGGTAATTGCCACTATTCCATTACGCGGTAGCCTTGAGGTAGCCAAGTTGACGAATTTAGACACGGCAAACAGACTCGGTGAAGCCCAGGATTTAGTCAAGATTTTCGTCATATGAATTCCGTCATTTGACAGATAGTCTGTGCTCTCCTAACCTCGCGATGCATTGACACAAGGCGTTTAATGTCGCTAGGTGACGGTTAGTTGCAAAATGACTACGAGTCAATAAGAATGTAAGCGATTTCGGATTGGTGAATTTAGCGCGATGGCAGTCAAGGTAACCGCTCAGGGCCGCATCGAAAAGATGGTCGCTCGCATCTTGTCAGAAACCCAGGACAAGGAAGCGGGGAAAATCGCTGCGTGGAAAAAGCCCACAGATGATCTGCGTCGTCTGATGCGCCACGACTACGTCCGCAGTCTGCGAAAGAATTTGCCCTATCGCGAACTTAAGGCGCTCGTAGCCGCTTTCAACGACAGACTGCCAGGATTTAACCGTGAAATCGTCGGTATGATGCCGACCAATCAATTGGCTGAATGGGCGACCGCTCTGAATTTGCATTTCAAAGCGGCGCCTAACGAAGGCGATGACGGGCTTGCACTAAGGGGCTTCTATGTCACGCGCAAGGAAGGTATCTTAAAGCGTCCGTTAATTTATGTTAACACGGCACATCATCCATTAGCGGTTGCCTCCACTTTCTGTCATGAAGTGGGCCATCATATGAGTTCCGAGATTCTCGGCGAGAAAGAAGATACGCCGGTGCATTTCTTCTTCGATGCGGACTATGCGTCGCATCTCGAAGAACCGGACGAACTCGGGGCCGATGTGATGGTGAGTATCGCGGGATATCCCGAACCGATTGCGCGTAAGATTTTCGCCACGGAGTGGGAAGGATTAGTCGCAAAAGCAAAAGATCTGAGCGAAGACGCACTCCTTGACGTACGCCGCCACCTGAAAAAGGCCTATGGTTTCGAACTGACGGATGAGATTCCGGCCAGCCAGATGCTGCACTATTTGTCAGGCATGATTCATTATGCGAAATTACGCTGGGCACTGCTCGTAGAGTACGACATATGAAGAAGAAAACGCTCGGACAAGTCCTGAAGGGTCAGCGCGAGGCGCTTGGCCTTACTCAACGTGAACTGGCGCTGAAGCTGGAAGTCAAGCCGAGCCACGTCGCTTACCTCGAGAAGGATCGACGGCGACCGTCGCTGGGTCTGGTCGGTCGGATCGCCAACGTGCTCGGGTTGGAAAAAGAGCCGTTATTTCTGCTCGCGCATCCGGAAGCGGGCTCCCTTCTCAGCGATCGCCGCGAACCGCAGACCACTCGCAACCCGGATCAGGTCTGGCGCGATTTCACCGGCAACAAGGCGATGTTGGCCCGTCATCAGATTAAGCCGAACGAGCTCAAGGTGCTCTCGCAAGTGAATCTGCTGGGTAAAGTTGCGGCGCCGCGACACTTCCTCTTCATTCTAAACGCCATTCGGCAGGCGGTGGACGAAGAGGAATAGGTCCGGCTTGAAACACGGTGCGACATGTGGCAACCTGCGGTCGGGACGCGCGGGCATAACACGGCCAGAAAACGCAACGCCGGCGCAGCCGTAGCGAGGATTCGGCCGGCCTCGCAGCCGCAACTCGCACAGTCGGTGGATGAGGGTAGCAATCACAGCTATTTACGTGACGCCGCGCATGAGAAGTATTCTCGAGCGCGGCGTTCGTGTATTCCAGAGGTAGCAAACTCTTCTTTCCTCGCGTAGTCGGAGGCGCGAATGGCGCGCGACAGAGGCTCTCGCCGCCTGCTCAAATTTTGGTTCGTGGCGGCTTTCACCTGCGGAACCGCCGTAGGCGCGCTCTCGCTTGAGTTCCTTCGCGCGCAAGGGACGTTGTGGGTGATTCTCTTTTTTGGTGCGATTGCGGGCGCGGTCGCGATCTTCGACCAGTTCGGCGAACCGCGCAGCCGCAATCTCCGCACGCGGATCAATCCCTATTCCTCGCGTTGGACCCGGCGCATCCAGCCGTACCATCCGGTAACGCCGCGTAAGCCAGCCAATGGTAAACATCCCGCGCGCCGCGCTCAGCTTCACGCCATCACCGGCAAGAAAAACGTTGAGCCGCCGTCCTCCGGCACCTCCTGAAATCATTCGGTACTAGCGCTGGGAGGACCTCCCCGTGTTCGACTTGATCATTCGCGGCGGCGACGTGGTAACGCCGCAAGGCGTCGGGCGCTGGACCGTCGGCGTCAAGGATGGGCGTATTGCGACCGTCGGACTCGACGATCCGACGATCGAGGCGGCCCGCGTCATCGATGCGACCGGTAAGATCGTGGCGCCGGGTGGAATCGAGCCGCATGCCCATCTGTCGAGCCTCGTCACGATGCATCCGGCCGGCCGCGAGTTCACGCTCGGCCCCGAGGAAGACACCGTCGGGATGGCGTTTGGCGGCACCACCACGCATATCGATTTCTGCTTCGTCCATCCCAAGACCGACATTCCCTCCGCGATCGAACAGCGGCGCAAGCGCTGGCTAGGCAAGTCGCACGTTGACTACAGCTTTCACGTGGCCTTGGGCGGCGCATTGCAGTTGAAGATTTTCGATCAGATGCGCGAGGCGATTGCCGAGGGCTTTCCGAGCTTCAAGGTCTTCACCAACGAGACCCTGCCGCCGCATCCGCAGCGCCTGCCATTCAAGCTCGACTTCGGGCGGATTGAACTTGCGATGGAACGCGCGGCGCGCCACGGCGGCCTGATGGTCGTTCATGCCGAGGATGACGATATCGTACAGTTCAACTACGAGCGCTTTCGCGAAGAGGGGCGCACCGACGGTGCCAATCTCCACCTCGTGCACAATCAACTTTCGGAGCAACTTGCCTTCACGCGCACGATTCAGGTGGCGAAGGCAACCGGCGCTGCGGTCTATTTCGTTCACACCTCGGCGCGCGCCGGAGTCGAAGCGGTGGTGGAAGCGCGCGCACATCGCCTGCCTATCTACGCCGAGACGCTGCATCACTATGCTTGCTTCTCGGCCGCCGAATACAAACAGCCGCGCGGCTTTTGCTACCATACGTACCCGTCACTGAAACTGCCCGACGATCAGGACGCGCTGTGGGAGGGCCTGGTGCGCGACGGCGTCTCGACCACCGCGACCGACGAGTATCCGACGTCCCTGGCCGTCAAACTGCGCGGGACAAAAATCGACGACGTGACCGGCGGCAATCTCGGCGCCGAGGCGCGCATGGGAATCATTTTCACCGAAGGCGTGATGCGGCGCGGGATGTCGTTGCAGCGCTTTGCCGACGTCACCTCCACCAATGCCGCGCGTATCCTCGGGCTCTACCCGCAAAAGGGCGTCATCGCCCCGGGCAGCGACGCGGACCTCGCCCTGATCGATCCGTCGATCGACAAGACCCTTGTGCGCGAGGATTTTCACGTCAGCGATTACAGTCCGTGGGAGGGCTGGCACGTGCGCGGATGGCCGGTCACGACGATTCTGCGCGGCAAGGTGATCGTCGAGAACGGCAAGCTGGCGGGTAGTTTGGGCGACGGCAAGCTGGTGCCACGCAAGATCGATCCGGTGATGCTGCGGCGCCCGGCGAGCTGAATTGCCACGCTGTATGAAGATGCGCGCGGCATCAAGCGGATTCACTGGCGGTATCGCGGTGGCGGGGAGGGTACAAATTGGGTCTGTTATGTACACGCCGATTCTCCGATTTGGGTTGGGGCCGGCGCGGGTCGGTTATCATCGAGGACCTTCAGACTAGGCTGGGAGCGTTGAGATTGAACTAAATCTCATGGTTGAGATTGAGAGTTGCGGTTGAGATTGGAAACTCATGGTTGAGTCGAGCGTCATGGTTGAGATTGGGAGTTAAATCACAGTGAGGTTCGATGCTCCTTAGCGGGTGCGTAACTGAAGAGCGGGGAAGACTCAGTCGAAGTGGCGAGTGGTGGATCAAGTGGCAGCGCCTTCATCGACCCTTCATCGACATGGCGTGGTGGTGCCGTCGTCGAGCAGAACTATACTCCTTTTGGAAGTGCCACGATAGCCCCCCGGCGGTCACGATCGAACGCGCATGCGCAAGTCCGCCGCCCCTGATGGTACGGACGAGGCCGAATCGATTAGCCAGTTGCGATTCAGAATGCAGTCGAAAATCTTGGGGATAGCCGCCGGTCGGATGCTGGCGGCCGGTTTGTTGTGCGGATGCGCCAGATCATCGAATAGCTATACCAGCGAGGGCTACGTCCTGTCGCATCGATACGAGTTTGGGCGCCGCGACGAAGACCTTCGACGAAGCGCTGAAAACCGATCCAGACAATGCACAGGCGTATTATGGCCGGGGAACCGTACTCCTGCTAACCGGGCAATACGCCGCCGCGATCGCTGACTTTAGTTCCGCGATTCGGCTCGATCCGCAATGGTTCGATTATTCGAACCGCGCGACCATCTATCAGGAGACCGGCGACTATGCCCGCGCCTTGGCCGATCTGAACGAGGCAATCGCGCTCGAGCCAAAAGGTCCGACGCTCCTGGTCATGCGCGCCAGTCTTTACGCACGGAGCGGCCAGGTCCAGATGGCCAAGGCAGATCTGGAAAAAGCGGCCACTATGGTCGGCACGTCGCCTTCGTCGAGCTATCTGAACGACCTGGCCTGGATGCTCGCGACGACGCCGTCGGAACAGATCAGGAACGGACCCGATGCTCTCCGTTTAGCGACCGAGGCGAACGAGATGTGCGAATGGGAGGGGCCGCCGCAATTTTTCGGCACGCTCGCAGCGGCCTATGCGGCAAACGGCCGGTTCGACGACGCGGTCAAGTGGCAAAAGAAGGCCTACGAGCTGGCGCAAGCAGATGAGCCCGAGCGGGTGTACGGACTCAAGGAAATGAAGGAGAGCGTGGCGCTGTATGAAAAGCATCGACCAAAGCGTGAGACGTCAATCGTCATCTCATCGCAGTGATCGTTCATGCGTGCGACTGCCCGGCGGAGCTATCGGCAATCTCATCGATCGGATAGCCACTCGACCTGGTGACCGACTCCCCTGGTTCCACCACTTTTCATTAAGCTATCCGGTCTTTAAACTCGCCGACGCCGCGATCAACAATGCATTAGAGTCAGCCTAAATACTTGCAACGTAGGTTAACACGTGACCGGCGAGACCAGCCAACAACCGCTTCATTGTTAGATCGGCAGCGGGTTCGACGAAAACGCCTTTTGGTCCGCCGCTTTCGGTGGCGAGAAGCAACGCGGCCGCGTCGTACTCCTTTTCAAGGATCAGCCGTCGAAGAAATAACTCGTATCGTCGCGCATAAGATGAGCTTCGAAACTCTTCGAATACTTTGAAGTGGGGTTCCTTCACGACAACCGGCGTTAAAGACGCGGGACACTCCTCGAGTAACATCACCCATCCGAGCCAAGGCCGGGGTCGGTCCTTACCGAAAGCTCCTTCTCGATAAGCTGTCCAGAGATCAAGAGCGCTGCCTAAAGCTTCCTCGGTTCGATTGTTAAAGTTATTTCCGAATGAGGGACCCTTCTGCGACTTGAACTCAATTGCGGCGACCAAATGCTGCTCGTGCACCACAAGCATGTCCCAGCGTTTGGTAGGGCGGAAATACCCAGGCAATTCCAACCTATCCTTTGTAAAGATGCTCGCCTCTGGCAGGTGATTTCGTACCAGAACCTTATGAACAATCTCACCAAACCCGTCCATCTGTTTACCGCCGGTGACTGCCGCTCTCCCTCCTCTGTCTGAATCGCCCGATTTTTGTCTCGCAGACTGATCGTTAAGCGTGCGCCAATAATTGGCGACCGCTTTTTTGAGCAAGTTTTCAATCGGAGGAAGCGCGCTTCGCATGTATTTGCAGCGCGTTAGACATTAACGCTGACTGAACATTTTGCGAAGAGGTCGGCGGCGCCGTGCTCAATCCGCCGTTGGGCCATCGCAAAGTAATGGTTGTCCGTTTCCACGCCGATGCTGTTCCTACCCGCACGAGAGGCAGCGAAAGTAGTCGTTCCAGTGCCCATAAAAGGATCCAAAACCGTATCGCCGACAAAGCTGAACATTCGTATCAAGCGTTGCGCTAGCTCGAGTGGATAAGGTGCCGGGTGTTCCTTGGTCGAAGCCCCACCCAGACCCTGCCAGATTTGCTGAAACCATTCCTGGTGATTCTCAGCAGGAATCACGCTCAGAACGCGCGCCGCGATTGACGGTGTGCGATAACCGCCTGGTTTCCTCTCCATCAGGATGAACTCGATATCGTTCTTGATTACTGCGTTCGGTTCAAATGGCTTCCCCAAGAACCGAGATCCATTTTCAACTTCATAGGTGGCGTTTGCGATCTTGTGCCAAATAATCGGGGCCAAGTTGTCAAATCCCAAATTTCGACAGTGCTCTTGAATCGATGCGTGCAGTGGAACTACCACGTGACGCCCGTCATTTTTGCGGCGAGACAAACATACGTCACCCACGACAACAATTAGCCGGCCACCCGGTACCAACGCTCTAAAAGAATGCTGCCACACACGATCGAGATCGGTAAGGAACTGATCGTAATCCGCGATGGAGCCTAGCTGGCCGGGGCTATCGCGATATTTCTTAAGCGTCCAGTATGGCGGGGAAGTCAAAACAAGATGGACCGTTTCCGAGTCTATGAATTCCATCTCGCGGGCATCCCGCAAGAAAAGCTGATGCGTGGTGGGAACTAACCGGACAGCATCTTGAATCTTCGAGGTCAGCGTGACGTCTTTCGCGATTGCAGGAATAGCAGTTTGAGGATTAGCGATTCGCGTCAGTTCCAGTGGAACGTAAGCCGCCAGATCGTTGTTTTCGGCGCGAACGATTTGGCTTTCGGATTCATTCCGTTTTGCTTTCATCGGGGACCCATGATCTATTTCCATTTGGTTCCTTTCAAGCTGGACCCGCTCCTGCTCGTTTTACTCACAAAACAAAGTGTCCCCCGTTTGCTCCACGAATACAGCGTTTTGACAGGAATTGACGGACCGACCGCCCGCGAGAAGCATCGTGCACTTGCTCTCTCTCTCTGGGAGCAAGGCTGACTCTTACAAATGGGAAGTCTGAAAGCCGCCAGATTCGTGTATCTGGAGGTCAGGCATATAGCAAACATCGGCGGAGGAGAGACGCCCTACACACAAAGAAAGCAAGCGTAGAGCCGTCATGACCGCGTTTCGCTAGGGACGATCTTACAAGTTTTTGCGGGATGTAGATCACTTTCCGTGGAGGTTTGTCGGCGAGGATTTTCGCCATCGGCTCACGGCTGAGCGCCAGGGCGACATTCGCATCCCCGGAATTGTCCGACGGAACCTTCAGGCGGTCGCGGACCTTGCCGTTGACCCGCACGACCACGGTGACCGTCTCGTCGCGCGTCACTCAGGGTCGAACTTCGGCCACGCTTCAAGATGGATCGATTCGCGATGGCCGAGTTCGCGCCAGAACCGGCCGAGTGTTTCTTCTTAACACCCGTCATTGAATCGGAACAACGCGTCGGCGATTTGGTATTGTCCGGTTTTCCCTAAGGAATTAGGACAGTACCGGCGATTTAACCGCGGTTCGTGCGTTGCGCGAGCGGCTCGCCGACGCCTCAAGAAGCGCAACGCAAAGCTCGCCAAGGCTGCCTAAGCGAGACACTGCCTCGGACGTACGCGGCGATTTAACGCACTACCTCGGACGTAATTGATGGCGTGGCAGAGCGCGCGTAATTCATGCGGCATACGGTGCAAACGGCGACGTGCCGGATGCGCAACCCGAAAGGAGAAGTGAGATGAGCAACGTCAACGAACTGGTCGAGCGCTACATTGCCGCGTGGAACGAACGGGACCCGCGCAAGCGCCGGGAGTTGGTCGCGCGCGCCTACACGGAGGACGCGAACTACACGGACCCCCATCGCAGCGGCGACGGTCACGACGGCATTAGCGCGATGATCGCGGCGGTGCAGGAGCATTTCGCCGGCTATAGCTTCCGCCTCAAGAGCGACGTCGATGCGCATAACGATCGCGTGCGCTTCCAATGGGAGGCGGGTGGCACGCCGGACGCGCCACTGCATTTCGTCGGCACCGACTTCGCCCTGGTTGCGGGCGATGGCCGCCTGAAGTCGGTCACCGGCTTCGTCGATGAGATGCCCGGGGCTCCGGCAAAGTAACGATTTACACGATAGTGCGATTGCGATGAGGCGGAGGTGCCAATCCGCCTCATCGCGGCTCTTCGCGTGAGCTTCGCACGTGTTCGCCGGCAAGTCGAAAACACCGGCAAAGCGGAGCAATGGTCGACGGTTAAGCGCAGTAAAGAATCCGGGATCCGGGACCCGTTCGCTGCGCTCAGGGTGACACTGCCGCGCTCGAGGGCTGCGGCACAGGCGGGAGCCGAGTTTATGTCGAGTACCGCCGACGGAAACGGAGTTTATGCTGAGCGCAGTGAAGAATCCGGGATCCGGGACCCGTTCGCTGCGCTCAGGGTGACACTGCCGCGTTCGAGGGCTGCCGCACAGGCGGGAGCCGAGTTTATGTCGAGCACCGCCGACGGAAGCGGAGTTTATGCTGAGCGCAGCGAAGAATCCGGGATCCGGGGCCCATTCGCTACAGCAGCTTTCGCTCAGGGTGACACTGCGGCGAGAATGGCAGCTTGGCTAGCGAAAATTCCCTAGCTGATAGAGGGGGAGAGCAGGTCGCCCTGGATGCTGAAGGGGGCGTCGGGCCCCGGCGGATGCGGCAGCAGCTTCATGAAAAAGCCGAAATGATCGCGGCCGGCTGGCGTCGGATCAAGATAGAGCGTCAGGTCGATGGTGCTGTCCTCGGGCGTCTCGCCGAGCTGGATCGTGCCGTCGGCCTTGAAGTCGAGGTCGGCACCGTGGCCGACAAATCCATCCAGCTTGATCGCGCCCCGTTCCAGTTTGAGATTGCCGGTCAGGGTGCCGAGATGAATCGCCGGAAAGCCGTTGACGATCGAAATAGCCAACTGATCGCCGCTAACCTTCATCGCGGCGTCATCGTCGGGAAGATTTGGCCCGTTAATCTGCGCGGTGCCATTACCGGAGAGGGTGCCGTCGACGACCGCGCCGAGCGCGCGTAATTGTGCGCTCTGCGCGAGCCGGAGCGAATCGAGGTCGAAATCCAGGTTCACCGCACCCGCACGCTGATGCAGGGTGAGGCGAACGAGGCCGCCGTAAAGATCGGCGCGCACATGCATCCCGGGGCGTCCGAAAAGTAGTGACGCGAGGGTCGGCGCGAGGGTCATGGCGGGACTCTGGAGCAGGGCGTCGTCGTCGGTGGCAGCGTTGGCGGTGGAGAACAGCCGCACGTTAGTGAGCTTTGCACCGATCGGGACACTGAGGTGCTGCGCCGAGTACGTCAGCTTGAGGTGGTAGGGTGCGAGCAGTGAAGTGAGGGTCTCGCCGTAGGGGAAATCCGCGACCAAAAAAGACGCGAAGACGGCGGCGCCGAGGAGGGCGCAGGCGACGATCATCGTGCGGCGAGCGCGGATTACGAGAGCAGCCGGCTGCACCGCCGCGGCGTCATCCATTGCGGCCTAGCGCCATGCACGTCATGTCAACGTCGTAGGAATGAGTATCCTTGTCGCGCTGGCGCACGTGCAGGTTGGAGACCGTCACGGGCATCGGGAGGGTCTGCACGCCGTAGAGGACGTCGACGATTTGCGCGAGGTCCAGCCCGGCGAGTTTGAGGTCGATGGTGTACTGCTGATAGCCGCCGGGGACCGGGTGATCCGACGGCGTAATCGAGCCGATTTTGTCACGGCCGACGGTCTTGGTGAGCGATTGCTCGATGACCGAGAAGAGCGAGAAGTCCTTGCTCGGTACGGTACGTTTTTCGGTCACGGCGAGTTCGGCTTTGAGGCGGTCGTACGATCGCATCATCGAGCGCACTTCGATCAACTGGTGCTCGCGCGCGGCCACGCGATCACCGAAGCCGCCGCCGAGGCCGGCGATCGGCGCGAAGATAAAATTGTAAAACACGACGACGCCAAGGACCGCGCCGAACACGCGGAGCAGGAGCTTTTCCCGCGGCTCGCGCTTCGAATACCAGGCGCGCGCGACGCTCCAGATCGGTGCGGAGAGGCGCGCGAGGCGGGCGGCCTCGCGGCTCGCGACGGATTCGAGGCGCGCGAACAAACGACGCATCGCGGGGGCGTTCGCAATCGCGTGCATCCGTTCGCGGCCTGTCGAGCGGGCCTTCTCCAGGAGTGCTCTGAACTTCGGCGCCATGATCTACTCGGCTCCCGGCGAGGCTTCACGCATTGAGGCAGTGATGCGGAACTCGATTTTGCCAGGGTCCGATCCGGCGGCCGCATGCTC
>Ga0185299_10006827_pt1 | contig 11981 bp, 8 predicted proteins | sample PaiPotPPA55metaG_FD_128002 | JGI IMG/M metagenome (GOLD analysis project Ga0185299, IMG submission 128002) | Iron sulfur acid spring bacterial and archeal communities from Banff, Canada, to study Microbial Dark Matter (Phase II) - Paint Pots PPA... ...
AGGATGGATCGTTGGCCCTGTTGATCCTTTCGTCCGGATCGGATGCGAGATCGAACAACTCGGACGGGTATCCGATATACTCGTGATACTTCCAGCCGCCCTTCCGCAGCATGAATGCGCCGGACGAAGAGCCGACCGCGTGATACTCGGAGAAGCTCGCGCGCATCGGGTCCGAGGGCTCGCGCGCGATCTCGAATAGCGAGCGGCCAGGAAGAGTCGGCTCCGCAAGATCGAAGGCGGAGAGAAAGGTCGGCGCGAAATCGATGAGGTTGACCGGCGTATCGCAGGTGGAGCCCGGCGGCACGTCCGGTCCCGCCATCACCAGCGGCACTTGCGTACACTCGCCGTAAAGATTCGATTTGCCCCAATGGCCCCGTTCGCCGAGCGCCTCGCCGTGATCGGAGGTGTAGATTACCGATGTCACCTCGGCGGCGCCCGTCTCCTCCAGCGCCGCGCAGAAAGCGCCGAAGTGGCCGTCCATCATCGTGCACAACGCGTAATAGGCGGAGATGGCGCGGCGGCGTTTCGCATCGTCGACGCCGAACTCAACGTCGGTCGGCATGAACGATTCCTGCGCGTCGAGCCACGGGTGGCGCACATAGCCGTTCCGCGGCGTCAATTTGGGCAGCGGCATTGCGGCGGGCGGGTAAAGATCGATGAAGCGTTGCGGCGCGATCAGCGGGAAATGCGGCGCCACAAAGCCGATGAACAGCATCCAGCGGCGCTCGTCGCGGCTCGCATGATGCAGCCACGCCACCGCCGCGTCGCGGATCGTCTCGTCATACGAGTTGTAGCTGGAGTAGCCGGCGCCGACCTCGCCAAACCGTACGATGTCGTCTCGGGGTCCCGGAATCGGATCGCGCACCGATCCCCATACCTGTCCGACTCCTTCAGCGAGATGCATGGGATGGTGCTGGCGGTCGAAGCCGGTCGGATCGCGGCCATTGCCGTAGTGCAGCTTGCCGATGGATTCAATCCGCACGTTCCCAGCCTGCAGGCGAGCGCCCCAGCCTGGCACGCGGCCGTCATAGCCCATCGCGTTATCCCAGTAGCGGATGTCATGGACGTAGCGTCCAGTCGCCAGACTTGCACGCGCCGGAACGCAGATGGGGCAGGGCGTGTAAGCCGCTGTGAATCGGGTACCGCGTGCGGCGAGCCGATCGATATTCGGCGTTTTGACGATCGAGTGGCCGGCGCACGACAGCGCGCGAGCCTGATGCTCGTCGGAGATGATGAAGACGAGATTTTTTGCCTTCATGGTTCGGAACGCTCGCTGGCGAACGCGCGGCCTGCGTGGTCGGGCGACGCTGCGCCAGGTGAAATTCCATTCGGCGCGCGGCCCTGTCGATGCAGTCCCGTCAGTCCATCGCCACTCCGCTGGCCCTGATCGTCTTGGCCCATTTTGCGATCTCGCTTTCGAGGAATTTTTGCAAATATTCCGGCGACCTGCGGTCGGACGCGACTAGATCGGCGCCGATCTTCTTCATCTGTGTCTCGACTGTCGGGATGTTCATCGCCCCGACAGTGGCATCATGGAGTTTTCGGACGATCGCCGCCGGCGTGGCCTTGGGCAGGGAGACCGCGTACCAGGTCGACACGTCGAAATCGGCAAGACCCTGCTCCTGCGCGGACGCCAGACTCGGCAGGCTTGGCGACCGTTCGGGTGCGAGTACCGCGATCGCCTTTATCGTGTGGCTTTCGATCTGCGGCAGGGCCAGCACGTTGACCGGACACTGATAATCGATCCTGCCGGCGATCAAATCTTGCATGGCCGGCCCGCCGCCACGATAGGGAACATGCGCGACGTTGACCCCGATCGCCGCATTCAGCAGCACGCAGGCGAGATGGACAGCAGATCCGGCTCCGGCCGAGCCATACTGCATTTTCGCTTGGTTTGCTTTGGTATAGGCGATGAACTGCTGCAGACCGCTGACCGGCAAATCCTTGCGCGCGACCAGGACGATCGGCTGCTGAGTGACCAGCGCGACGGGCGCGAAGTCTTTCATGGTGTTGTAGAGCGGATGCTTGTACAGCGTTTGGCTTTGCGCGAAGGTGCCGCTGCTGCCAAATACAAATTGATAGCCGTCGGCTGGAGCCTTCGCTACGCGATTGGCGCCTATCATCCCACCCGCACCGCCAATGTTCTCGACAATCACCTGCTGACCGAGGACCTGCGACAGTCCTGCCGCAAGGACGCGCGCGATGGGATCGGCCGTGCCACCGGCGGCGAAGGGAACGACCATGGTCATCGGCCGGGTCGGCCAATCCGCTGCGGCGGCCGGCGGCGCGAAGGCATGAAGCGCAATGCCGATCGCGATCGCAGCACGCAGCAAGGCGCATCCGCTCATCGTCCGCTCCGTGTCTTGGCAGAACCGATCAGAACGGCTGTTGTCAAAATAGCGGACGCTGACAGAGGCCGGAAATGCTATTGTTCCATAATACCATATCAATTCGGATATATGGTGGGCCCCATGGGCGAGATCGAACGCATTGAACGCCGCCTCAAGCTGCACGATGTGCGCGTGCTCATGTCCGTGGTCGAGGCCGGCAGCATGGCCAAGGCCGCGGGACGCCTCGGGACGTCTCAGCCGGCGGTCTCGCGCTCCATTGCCGACCTGGAGCATACGCTCGGCGTGCGTCTTCTCGAGCGCAGCCCGCGGGGCGTGGAGCCAACTCAATACGGCCGTGCCATCGTCCAGCGCGGTGTTGCAATATTCGATGAGCTCAGGCAGGGCGTCAAGGACATCGAGTTTCTTGCCGATCCGACAGTGGGAGAGTTGCGGGTCGGATGCCCTGAGACGATCGCTGCCGGACCGGTCCTGGCCGTCGTCAACCGCCTCACCCGCCGCCACCCACGTATGACCTTTCATATCGCGACCGGCCTCGCGCCTGCGACGTACCGCGGCCTCATGGACCGAACGATCGAGGTTGGCATCACGCGGGTGACCGGACCCTTGGACGAGGAACTCTTGCGCGTGGAGACCTTGTTCGACGATACGTTGGTCGTTGCGGCGGGAGCGCGCAATCCGTGGACGCGGCGGCGCAAGATCGAGCTTGCCGAATTGGTGAACGAGCGGTGGGTACTGCCGCCAGCCGACAGTTTTTCGACTGCGCTCGCAATCGAAGCCTTTCGCACGAGTGGACTGGAGCCTCCGCGCGCGAGCGTCGTGACCCCGTCCCTCAGCATGCGCAATAGGCTGCTGACGACCGGCGGCTTTTTCACCGTCATCCACGGCTTTGCACTCGCCGTCCCGGGCAAATACCCGACGCTCAAGCCCCTGCCGGTGGTCTTGCCGAACACTCGGCGGCCGATCGCGCTCATCACGTTGAAAAAGCGAGCGCTCAGCCCCCTGGCCGAGTACTTCATGGACAATGTGCGCGCCATCGCCAAGCCATTCGCGAAGGGGGAAGGCAGCCGCCCGCAAATGACCCGAACCGGGCTTATTCCCGCAGGGCCAGCCACGTGCTAAATTCCCGCAGACCTTGAGGGGAGATGCCGACATGATGAAGCGGCGCGCATTCCTCGGCGGCACATTGAGCGCTGTAACTTTAGGAACTTGCAAAGCGCAATCGCCAACGGCCATAGCGCGAAATGCGGTCATCCAGACACAGCCTGAGCCGCTCGTGTGGCCGATCGTGACGAAGCTGCAGCCCGGTGTTCGATCGTTCGGTGGTCATACAGATACGGTGCCTGACATTGTCGGCCGGATCGGGGAGCCACCGAGCTTGGTGATCTTTACCGAGGGCAATCACCTGATGGTGTTGCTCGGCGATGACATCGTCGGCGCATTCCCGTCGTGGACCAAGTCCCAGCCGCAATACGCCGAACTCGATCTAGCCAATATAGTGGTGGTCACCTTACCCCAGCCGGTCGTCGTGCAAATGATACGTGCCGGAGGAATCGCGCTTGGCAACCTCACGCTCGACGTGAGCCGTAAGTCCGGTTTCTACCCTGACATCGTGATGGGCGGGCCCGCCCCTTTGCGACAGTTGCGTAAGCTCGGCGTGATCGAGCCGCAGGCGCGTTTCTTCTCGAAGAATCGTGGGCTCGCGTTGCTTGTCCGCAAAGGCAATCCACTCGGGATTCATGGCCTAACTGATGTGGTACGCACGGGTGCGCGGATCGCGCTACCGGATGCGGTCGAGGAAGCAGGTTCTCGCGCCAGATACCGTATTGCCGTCGACGAGCTGATCGGAAAGTCCGCAGCAGATGCCCTCTTCGCCGCGGAGGCACCGCGCTTTGCAGGTCGGCTCGGCATTGTGCATCGCGATTTTCCCGAGATGGTCTCCCGTGGTTATGCGGACGTAGCCCTCACGCAGTATCACCTCATTTCCTATTGGACGCGGATATTCCCAAATCACTTCGAGCTTGTACCCGTTTCTGGTGCGGAGCGGTTCTTTCTAAAAATCGCGTTTGCCCGCATCATTGATCCGCCGCGTGCGCGTGCTCTTAGGGCCTTCGAGGAGTTCTTCTTCAGCCGAGCAAGAGACGTTTATCCCCGATATGATTTCGTGCGCATGAATGACGATGAGTTTGGAGCGACCTTGGGGCTCGATTGATTCTTCGACAACCGGGATGGCCGCTTATGGCACATCGCGGCCATTCGCGGCGATGCACAAAGTGCGGCAACTATCAGAGCGAAGCGGACATCGGCATGGCGACGACATCGCGCGCAAGCCGCAATTCCATGACGTTCGTCGCAGACGAAAGCTTACATATGGATGACCTCTTTCCTCATGGATGCCCTCGCTCTGATGTGAGGCAATTCAAGCGGTTCTCGGGTCATCCATGGAGCAAGAAAGAGCGGGTCGGGATGCAGAAGATCGCGGCCACGATTGCGTTGAGGTTGAGACCGTTCAGCGCGCAAGGCGCAGCCGGATGGGCATTGCGTCTGCGAGCAATGCCAAGGACATCTGGGTAGATTTCTTTGCTCTCAGGAAGATCGATCCCGCCCGGAGCCCAAAAATTCGCTTTGGGTCCCATATGGGGACGGGGGTATGGGCTTCTGCCTCGCGAAGCCCGGCGGCGACTTAATGTAGCGGTAGTACATCGCATCCTAAGTATCCATACCAGGCGCACGACGGCTCCTCCCAAACCAGGATTTCCTTGATTTGAAGAGCATATGCATATTTTTTGGTCCCGTCTTCTAACGAACGATGCAGAAGGCTGCAGATGTCCCTGTAGTTGCGTTCGGGATGGCCGCGGAAATCATAACGGAGCTCGGAGGAGAACAGGCCACAGACTTTCTCCGCATTGCCGGCATTAAAATCTGCGGTCCATTTCTCCAGAGCAGCGCGGATCGAAGTTCGGGTGCCTCTCTCGGCTCCTCCGCCGCACCAGGCAGCAGGCCGCCAAGCGCAATTGAGATCATTGCCAACGCGAAACGGCCACCCATACAGCAGCGCAGCTTTGCATTCCTTGGGTCACGTTAGCGTTTCAGGCCCAGTTCGGCATCGCGCACACGCGCTTCAGCATTACCTCAGTAAGCCGCACAGGCAAAAAATAACCCCGAGCAACAAACAGCTCGGGGTGAAATTACTCGACTTACATGGGGCTTGTCTGCCGGACGGGAGTCGGGGGGACTGGGGGTCCGGTGCGCCTCGTGGGATGGCATGTATTCACCGACTGGGTGCGTCGCCAGCAAAACCGCGGACTGATGGGGGTTCAGAGACCCGACTCCGTGGCTGGGCTGAGAGGACTCGAACCTCCAAATGTCAGTTTGACGAAGTGCTTGGCGCGTCAGCGGAATTTAGCTCCACTGCCGAAGGTATTTTGGAGCGCGATGAGCGGTATCGAATTCGTTCGGGGTCTTCGGGCATCCCAATTCGTGAGCGAGGTGGGTGGTAGAGCATAGTCGATACAGCCATAGAGACTTGAGCGATGTCCGTTCAGTTAAAGGCAGAGCTGAGACTTTGGGGGGTCACTTTGGGCTTTGCGGGCGCGTGTGCGTTGGGATCAATATACTGCTTCTTGCAGGGAGCATGGCCCTTCGGCATTGTCGAGGCCGTTTGGGCGGTTGTCGCGGTGCACCGATGGTCTACAAAATCAAGCTGAGGCACTTACCTTTATAAATGGACCGCGAATGTGGTCGCGGCTCCGGACTTGACAAATAAGAGAGTTGTGGTGGCGTTTGCGATACCGTGGAAGTGATGTTCTTTGACGCTGAGATATCGGAAATGGTTCGAAAGGCGGTCGCCGAAGGGCGATACGATTTGCTGTATGTCATGGTTCCCGCAATGGATGGTGGCCAGACTTACGAAATGAAATGCAAGATTTGCGGCGAGTTCGGCAACATATTGGCCAGCACCAGCAACGCCATGGCGATGCAGGCCCAGCCAATCACGCTGACCTCGCGTAGCGGCGAATTGCATGTATTGAGCAGTTTTGCCATCGCCATTCCGGCAAGTCCTATCGGGATGGTCGCCAAAACGATCAGCCTGCGGCCATCGCCTCGATAGTCGAGAGATCTATGCTTTGCCTCACCGATTAACGGCGCGATCCTGGGGTGGAGATAGAACCCGGTAGCTACTGGGAAATCGGAATCGGGACACTTGCCTCGAATTTGACACGGTGTAGGAGGTAACGTGTTCCCGCAGACGATAACCCTGCAGCCTGAGCCCCGCCGCGCGATACCGGGGCTCTTTTGTTTTTGACGCTCGACCACGAGATAACTAGGCCGCCACTGTACGGCTCAATCTCGCCAGCGAGAGCGGCGTTCGGTTTAATCAACTGTGGAATTCCTCTTTGAAGACACCGGCAACGATCGTCCGCGCCTGCTTATGCAAGTCGGCTATCACTGGAAGCGAGCGTTTGAATCTCCTAAGCGCTAGAGGCATTCCTCCATCATCGACTGGATCGGCGAGCGCCATGGATATGAACTGTTGCCGGATCGACTCGGCTAGGGCCTGGTCGATAGCGTCGAGCGCGAGCTCTTTGATAGTCTTTCCCGTCATTTTCTCTACTTCCTCAATGCAGCAACCCCGTGCGAACTATACCGCAGCGGCGCAGGCGTCGGGTGCTCTTGTCGAGTGCGGCGAGATGTTCTCGTGCCAGCAGGTCCTCGCAGACCGTCGAGCGCTACAGAGCCGCAGCGATTGCTGCGTAGGGATTCGCTGCGCCTGATCGGGCAAAGCCAGCTCAGCCGAAGCTGCATGTCCGCAGCCGGCGGAAGCGGACTTCATGGCCACTCGAGGGCCTCCGTAAGGTTGGCGAGCCGCCCCAAAGGGCTGCCAATCAATCTGGAATGCAGAGGTTCGAATCCTGCCACCCCAGCCAAACAGTCGTCTCATAGCACGCAAGCCGCATCACGCATAAACGGTATGGCCGATTGACTCGCTAGGAACAGGCGCTGGAGGCCAGGACTTTTTCAGGTCTCAAGGTTATCGGTTTGGGCAAGGCGGCGATCATCGACATGCCGCTCGTATCGGTGAATTGAGCAATGTTCGACAAGTTAGGGCATTCGCGGTCTGCATGGCTGCTCGCAATTGACCGGCCCGCAAACCTCGTTGTAATTGTTTTGGCAAACAGACAGTGTCGACGCATGTCCAGACACCGAATTGCCTAATCCAGCATAGCGTGGAGTTGGAAATTCAGATGTCGATATCCAATGGCGTCAAGGTCGTTGGCTATTACGACTGTCCCGGTGGCGGGCAGGTCGTTGTCCGCAAAAATGTTGCCTATGTCGGCCATGTGAAGCCACCGAACGGCACGACCATCATCGATGTTGCCGATCCGTGTAAACCCCGCGAGCTTGCACACATCGGCGTTCCGGCAGGCACGCTGTCGCACAAAGTGAGGGTTGAGAACGACATTATGCTTCAATGAGCCGGCAAAACCGCAGGAAGTTGGGCGCTGGTGGAATTCTGTGGCTGGCTGGCCAAAGGCCGTGACGCTTCCAGCGCGGAGCAAGGGCCAGTACCACGGCTCGCCTGAAGGCTTGTGGGTGTGCCCTTCCACTTCCGAGAACATGTTCTCGGGGCTGTGGCTGAACTAACTTCGGCTTGGATCAAGCCGAAGTTGTCAGCGGAGGAGCTGATTCGACTCCTTCCGTCGTGACTTCTATGAAGCGCGTATGTCGTCGTTGCGTTTGCGTACCAAAGCAAAGGCCAAAGCGCCTCAAGCGCGTATGCCCGCCGGGCCAAACGGTCGACCGGTGGGTCGGAGGAACCGGCGGGCGTTACCGGTCACCGCCACGGCCACCGCTCGCGGACGCTGTTGGGGACATTCGGCCAGCTGAAGATCGAGGTGCCGCGCGCCCGGCTGGATACGCCGGACGGCAAGACAACGGAGTGGAAGAGCCAGGCGCTGCGGGCCTATCAGCGCCGCACGCTAGCGGCCGACGCGCTGATCGCCGGCTGCTATCTGGCCGGGACTAACACGCGGCGTGTGCGGCGCGCACTGGGCGCTCTGTTCCGGGGCGCGGTCGGCAAGGACGTGGTGAGCCGGGTTTGGCGGAAGGTGAAGAGCGATTGGGACGCGTGGAATGCCCGCTCGTTGGCGGAAGAGCCGATCGTGCGGCTCATTCTCGACGGCACCGTAGTGCGAGTGCGGCTCGACCGACAAGCGACCTCGATCTCGCTGCTGGTCGTGCTTGGGGTGCGCGCCGACGGCCAAAAGGTGTTTCTGGCAATCAAGAACATGGGCGGCGAGAGTACAGAAGCCTGGCGGGCGGTGCTCGACGATCTCATCGGGCGCGGCCTGCGGCGGCCGCAATTCCTCATCGTCGATGGCGCGCCGGGGCTGGAGAACGCGATCGCTGCGGTGTGGGACGGTGTTCCGGTCCAGCGCTGCACCGTCCACAAGCACCGCAATTTGCTGGCGCATGCGCCCGAGCGTCTGCATGAGGAGATCTCCACCGACTACAACGACATGATCTACGCGACAACGCGTGAGGAGGTTGAGAGGCAGCGCAAGGTCTTCATTCGCAAATGGCGGCTCAAGCACCGTCCGGTCGCCGACAGCTTGCAAGAAGCCGGCGACCGACTCTTCACGTTCACGCGGCTGCCGCTAGGTCAGTGGCGCAGCGCTCGTACTACCAACGCCATCGAGCGATTGCATGAGGAGTTCAAGCGCCGGATCAAGACGCAGACCGTGCTGCCATCGGCGGACACCGCGGCCATGTTGTTCTGGGCGTTGCTCGCCTCCGGACAGATCAGCCTGCGCAAAGTCGATGGTTGGCACACGCTCGCCACCAAGCTCATCGATCAACCGATAGATCTTGCCGCGTGATCGAGGCCACCAAAAAAGGGGGTACTCAGATATCGCACCCCTCTCCAAAAACCCACCAGCGGCCTTCCTAAAGGCTCGCCTTCTCGACCGGAACGCTGTTTGAATGCCAATCGACAATCAGATAGCTTCACGTCACTGGAGATCGCGCCGCGCAATTCCAACCACATTCCGGGCGGCACCTAAGACGGCACGATTCGAGCCTGCGCGGACTTTGGCGAATATGCTAGTTTGCGTCCGAACTGACTGAGAGATCGCGCGGGGCTTGGCTCATGGTGCGACGGCGGGAGTTTATCACAGGGCTCGGCAGCGCGGCTGCGTGGCCGTTCGCGTCGCAAGCGCAGCAGCCCGACCACACGTATCGTCTTGGATTTCTGGTTCCGGCCGAACGGCAAGCGCCAGCGGTCCTTGCACTATTTGATGAGCTGCGCCTCAATGGTTTCATCCAGGGGAAGAACTTGACCGTCATTTCCGGCGGCTTCGACGCCGTTGACGACCATCTGACCGAGCGAGCGGCCATTCTAGTCAATGCCGCACCTGATGTGATCGTCGCCGGCCCTGAGCTTCCGCTCCGTGCGCTTCGCGCCGCCACGCAGAGCGTGCCGATAGTCGCCATGACGGAAGACTTGGTTGCTGAAGGACTAGTGCGATCGCTCGCGAGGCCGGGCGGCAACATCACGGGCATCAGTTTGCTTTCGCCAGAGCTTGACGGCAAGCGGCAGGATATTTTGATCGAAGCGGTTGCTGGCGCACGCCGGATAGCGGCAATGGCCGATGCAAACGTCACTCAGCCGTTCCACATTCAGGCACTGGAGCAAGGGGCGCGGTCGCGCGGCGTTGCGCTTTCCGTATTCGGCATCAATGGACCTCAGGAGATCGCATCCGCAATCGACGCTGCAAAAGCGGCTGGCGTCGAGGCGCTTAATTTTCTGGCGTCGCCACTATTCTCGCTACCAGGCAGTCACAATAACCGCCTCATCATGGAACGTATCGCGGCGGTACACCTGCCGGCAATTTTTCAATGGCCGGAAACGGCGGAAGCAGGCGCCTTTGCAGGCTACGGTCCGCGCTTCACGGACACATGGCGTCAGCGGGCGCGTATCGTGGTGAAAATCCTGCGCGGCGCCAAGCCTGCCGATATTCCAGTCGAGCAACCCACGCGCTTCGAGCTGGTCATCAATTTAAAGGCCGCGAAGGCGATCGGACATGAAGTGCCGCCCGGCCTCGTGTTGCGCGCCGATGAGGTGATCGAGTGAGTGCGCCAGGCAAAGCTGGTGCGATCCTGCCGGTGAAAGTCCGGTCCAAGTAAGGAGTAGCGTCCGCTTGGTAGCGAGTGTTGCGTGGCCACTGGCGACAGTGGTTGCGAAGCGTACACAGCGATTGCGTGGGGTGTGGGATTGAGCCACGAAAGATCAGATATCGCAGGGGCCGAGAGTCTTTATTCGCTCGAAGGCAACATGTGCGGCACCGCTATGCGAGGTGCTGACGCCCTGCCGGGGTCGAAGGCCACATCACGTGCAAAGGGATCGCATCGGAACCTGGGATATCTCGCGTCCGACCGTCAGAGTTGTGTGAGAGGGACGGTCCGCATCGGGAAGGCGCGGAGCCGTAGCCGATGATGCACGGGACGAGAAGTCGGACCCCGCCATAGTAGCTGTGAAGCCGGCGAACAAAGTGGCGCCCCGCTGCGGAGCAGTCCGCGGAGGAGACAGCCGCAGCGGAGTCGGTGAAGCGAAGGGCGTGGACCAAGGGGAATGCGGACTGGCAAAGCACGCACTGGACTCAGCGCCAGGCTGACCCTCGGGGCCGAGGGGGGGCTGCGTCGAAAGCGATTCCAGGAAACTTCCCCTCACCGGTCGGAACCTCAAAGAATGGTATGACAAGGAAGCGGCGCAACGGCGAAGATGAGTAAACGATATTGGCGGCTAAGGCGACTGAGCGCCGATTATTTGTTGCGCTTTGCCGATTCAAAAACTGTCGCTACCGCCTTGTTGAGGTCGGGATTTGATTTTGAGAGATCAAATCCGATGCTGGAAATCTTCTCCATCAGCGCGGCCTTGTCCGCCTCCGAGAGGCTCGCGAGCTCGCCGCCGTGCTCGGTCCAGAGCTGCCGCTGCGTGGCGTAGAATTCCTTCGCGAATGGCACGAACTCCTTGGAGACGCTCGCGGCATCATCGCGGACGACTTTCTGCAGGTCGGGCGGCAGTCCGTCGAGCCATTTCTTGCTCATTTCAATGATCGAACTAATGTAGGGCTGATCGATGTCCACCACATATCTTGCCGCGTCCTGATAGTGCATGGTCGTATAGACGGGCAAGCTCGAAAGCGCCGCGTCAATCGCGCCTTGCTGGAGTGCGGGCAGCACATCGGCGAGCGTCATCGCGATTGGCGAGGCGTCCATGCGCTTGATCATTTCAAGTTGGAACGGCGAGGCCAACACCCGGACCTTTGCGCCCTTGAAGTCGGCGAGCTGGCGCAACGGCCTGCGTGCAGCGACCGAGGACGGCCCGTAAGGAATAATTCCGATTCCGACGAGCCCCTTATTCGCGCCTAATCCCAGAACCATGTCGCGCACGGCAGGATCAAAGATCACCCGCACCGCCTGATCGGTGCTGCTGAACAGGCCGGGGGCGCTCAGTGCCTCGTAGCGCTGATCGACGCCGACCAGGAATTCCGGCGGTCCGATCCAGCCCTGGATGGAGTCGAACTGCACGCCCTCGATTTGCCGCGGTATCGAGCCGAGTTGGCTTGCCGG
>Ga0185299_10006828_pt1 | contig 11980 bp, 9 predicted proteins | sample PaiPotPPA55metaG_FD_128002 | JGI IMG/M metagenome (GOLD analysis project Ga0185299, IMG submission 128002) | Iron sulfur acid spring bacterial and archeal communities from Banff, Canada, to study Microbial Dark Matter (Phase II) - Paint Pots PPA... ...
TGCCGATCTCGCTCGAAACTCTGCGCTTACCGGCGAGGCGCTTTCCGTCCATGTCCACAATCACCATGTCGGAAGCGCGCATCCTGCCCTTGCTGATGCAGGTGGGAGTCACCAGCAGGCGTGTTTCATCGAGACGGACTGACAGGTTCCCGTCGGTGGCTGCAACAAAACCGTTTTCGTGCAGCAAGCGGCCAAACTGCACAATCGCTAGACGATGCTGGCGGTCATTGATTCTGGCCATCGGGAAATCCTTGCGCGGCCATGTTACAGCACGCCTTGGAAACCTTACAACCACTAGAAGGTCAAAATATGTAAATAAAAGGGGACGAATTCCCACCAACGGAGCGGCGGCTTGGACTCCGGCCTCAAACCCTATAATCTCCTCGATGCTCGTCTCGGACTTCCAGTATGATCTGCCGCCGGATCGCATTGCGCAGGAACCATTGCCGGACCGCGCCGGATCGCGCCTGCTGCACCTGAATCGGCCGAACCTGAATCGACTTAACCTCAATCGAATTAACAACGATCGGCTCGGGAGTTGGCAGGATCGGAGTTTTCGCGAATTCCCCGACTTGCTACGGTCAGACGACCTGCTCGTCCTGAACAATACGCGCGTGTTCCCGGCCCGTCTCTACGGCCACCGGAGCGGACAGCGCGCCCAGCCCCTGAGCCCGCACAATCCAGCAGCACGAGATTTTCTCCGCGGAAGGATCGAGGTTCTGCTGACCCGCCAAGTGGCTGACAATCCGAATGAGTGGGAGTGCCTCGTACGGCCGGGGCGGAAGATCGGGGTCGGGGAACAACTCTACTTTGCCGGACCACCCGGCTCTCCGCTCGACGCCCCACCCGAACTCGAAGCCGAGGTCATCGAACGCGGCAGTTTTGGCGAGCGTCGCATCCGGTTCGCCCCGGTCGACGATTTCTTTGCCCGTATCGAGCGCATTGGACACGTGCCGCTTCCGCCGTATATTCACCGCGAAGACGACCGCGAAGACCGGGCGGCGGACCGCGATCGTTACCAGACTGTATATGCTCAGACACGGGGATCGGTCGCAGCGCCGACGGCCGGCTTGCACTTCACGCCGGATATCCTCGATCAAATTCGTGCCCGCGGCATTGAAATTGCCGAGATCACATTGCACGTCGGCCTGGGCACGTTTCAGCCCGTACGAGTAGAGAAAGTCGAAGATCATAAGCTCCAGAGGGAGTGGTACGAGATTCCAGTGGAAGCGGCGCGAGCTATCAACTTGGCGAAAGCCGAGGGGCGGCGCGTGGTGGCCGTCGGCACAACCACCGTTCGCACATTAGAGTATGCAGCGGAGCACGCAGGCGGAGATCACTTAGAAGCCGGGCGAGGCGAGGCGGACGTATTCATCTATCCGGGCTATCAATTTCGCATCGTAGACGCGCTGCTAACCAACTTTCATCTACCGCAATCGACCCTCCTGATGCTGGTGTGCGCGCTGGGCGGAAAGGATTTCGTGATGGACGCTTACCGGCACGCGGTCGAGGCAGGGTACCGGTTCTACTCCTATGGAGATTGCATGTTCATTGAGTAGCATCGCGACTGTGGAGCGCCTGGCGCCCCGCCCGGCTAGCATGGGTCGTCGCGCAATCCCGGACGATCCGAAACGCATGTAAACTTGTTGTACGTTGCTTGTTCTCCGCACAAACTGCCGCCTGACGATGATCACGGTCACTGCCCTGGCCCTGACCCTCACAGCGCAGACCCAACGCAAAACTACTCCCACGCCCCCCGCCAAGTCCGCCGCGCACCACGAAGACGCCCAGCTCTACCGCAACTCCACTTTCGGAGTCCGCTTTCAGATTCCTTACGGCTGGGTGGATCGCACCAAGGAGATGCAAGAGGGAAATGAGGCCGGTAAGGCTGAAGTCCTGCTCGCCATTTTCGAGCGCCCGCCGCAAGCCACCGGAGACACCGTTAACTCCGCGGTCGTGATCGCCTCCGAGAGCGCAGCGTCCTATCCCGGCCTGAAGAAAGCCGAAGACTACCTCGGCCCGCTCACGGAACTCGCAACCTCCAAGGGCTTCAAGGCCGAAGGCGAGCCGTATACATTGGAAGTTGAGTCGCGGCAACTGCTGCGCGTTGATTTCATCAAGCCGCTCAGCGCCAAGACGAGCGGTGTTGAGACAAGCAGTGTTGAGACAAGCAATGACAAACTCACCATGCGCCAGTCCACGCTCGTGATGCTAGCAAAGGGACAGATCGTTTCCTTTACCTTCATCGCCGGCAGCGAAGATGAGCTAGACGATCTGATGGACGGGCTGCACTTCGGCACCGCAAAATCACCCTAAAATTCCCGCCGGACGCGGCTTGCCGCGTCTGGCCGGCGCCACCCGAAAGCCACGTCCCTAACAGCAAAAAAAAACGCAGTTTATCGTCTCGATTCCAGCCTCAAAATGACCGCCTTTTATGTTAAAATAGACACAGCTCCGGTGATAGCTAAATAGCAGAAAATTCAATAAGTTGAGGTCACCCGAGCAGTCCCGGAATCGTCCCTCCAGTCAGGTGCCCGATCCGGCGTTCTCTACGGAGCAGAATGGCCACCAAAGAATTGCAAGCGGAAGTCGTTGACGCGAAGAGCGTCGACGCCAAGAACGACGCTAAAAACAAGAACGGCAAACCCGCCAACGGAGACTACACCGCCGACTCGATCAAAGTCCTCGGCGGCATGGAAGCGGTGCGCAAACGTCCCGCCATGTACATCGGTTCGACCGGCGAACTAGGTCTGCATCACCTCGTCTATGAAGTCGTCGACAATTCGGTTGACGAAGCGCTCGCCGGCCACGCCGATAAGATCGAAGTCACCATCCACCTCGATAACTCCATCACCGTAATCGACAACGGACGCGGCATTCCCGTCGACAACATGGACATCGACGGTGAAAAAATTCCCGCCGCGCAGGTTGTGATGACCACCCTGCATGCGGGCGGCAAGTTCGACAGCAACTCCTACAAAGTTTCTGGAGGATTGCACGGCGTCGGCGTGAGCTGCGTCAACGCGCTCAGCGAAGACCTCGATCTCGAAATCTGGCGCGACGGTTTCACCTGGGAGCAGACGTACTCAAAAGGTGAGCCCACCAGCAAACTAAGAAAGACCGGTGCCGCAAAGGTAAAGACCGGTACCAAGGTTCACTTCGTGCCCGACAAGTCGATTTTCACCACCACCATTGAATACAACTTCGATACGCTCTCGCAGCGCCTGCGCGAACTAGCATTCCTCAACAAGGGCCTCGTCATCACCCTGACCGACGAGCGCCAGACCGATTCGAAGACCAGCGAAGCCAAGCGTACCGAGTTCAAGTACAACGGCGGCATCGCCGAGTTCATCAAGCACCTGAACCGCGGCAAGCAGACGCTCCACGACAAGCCGATCTACATGGAAGCTGACAAAGAAGACGTGCACATCGAGATCGCCCTCCAGTACAACGACGCCTATTCGGAATCGGTTTTCAGTTTTGCCAACAACATCAACACCATCGATGGCGGCTCGCATCTCTCCGGCTTCCGCACCTCGCTGACCCGCACCATCAACTACGCCGGGCAGCAGATGGGCCTCTTCAAAGACGTAAAAGAAAATCTAACCGGTGACGACGTCCGCGAAGGCCTGGTAGCCGTGATCAGCGTCAAACTGCCGCAGCCGCAGTTCGAAGGCCAGACCAAGGGCAAGCTGAATTCCGACATCGCGGGGATCGTGCAAGCCGTGGTCAATGAAAAGCTCGGCGCGTTCTTCGAGCAAAACACCGCCGTAGCCCGCAAGATTATCAACAAAGCAATCGACGCCGCCCGTGCGAGAGAAGCCGCCCGCAAAGCACGTGACCTGACCCGCCGCAAAGGTGCGCTCGATGGTGGAGGGCTCCCAGGCAAACTAGCCGACTGTTCCGAGCGCGATCCCAACCGCTGCGAGCTTTTTCTGGTAGAAGGAGAATCCGCAGGCGGCACCGCCAAACAAGGCCGTGACCGCCGCTTCCAGGCCATCCTCCCGCTCAAGGGAAAAATTCTGAACGTGGAAAAAGCGCGCTATGACAAGATGCTGGCGCATGAAGAAATTCGCGCCATGATCACCGCGCTCGGCACCGGCATCTCGAAAGAAGATTTCGATCCCACAAAAGTCCGCTACGGCAAAATCATTCTGATGACCGATGCCGACGTAGACGGATCGCACATCCGCACCTTGCTGCTGACGTTCTTCTTCCGCCACATGCAGGAACTGATCAAGCGCAACAACGTCTACATCGCGCAGCCCCCGCTATTCGGCATCAAGAAGGGCAAGTCGCACCAGTACATCAAGGACGAGCGCGAATTCGTCAAGGTGATGGTGAAGCGCGCCTCCGAAGGCCTCATCATCCGCTACGGAGAAGGCGCCGCCAAACTCGAAGGCGCCGCCCTGACCAAGTTCATTACCGTTCTGAACGAGTATCTGGGATTCCTCGACAAGCTGAACAAGCGCCTGCGCGCCGAGGAAATAACCGCACTGCTTCCGAAACTCGACTTGGCGAAGCGCGTCGACTTTGAAGGCGACAAGAAGACTCCGCCGAAGAAGATCGAGAAGCTGGAAAAAGAACTCAAGCGTCTGCAGAAAGACTTGAAGCTGAAGAGCGTCGAAACGCGCTTCGACGAAGAACACAATCTTTGGGAAGTACACTTCGTGAACTCGCAGGGCGCCGAGCACGTCATCAACTGGGAGCTAGTCTCGACCCCGGAATGCCGCCAACTCATCGCCAAGTTCAAACAGATCGAGCAGTATCTGGAGCCCCCTTTCGTGGTCGAGAGCGTGCCGAGAGCGGCAAAGACCAAGGCCGGTGCCGAAGACGCAAACGAAGGCGAGAACAATAACGGAGACGAAAGCGAAAATCTGAGCGCCGCTGAAAAAGAAGAAGCTGAGAAGGCGCAGAAGAAATCCGGCAAGCCGCCGGTGCTCAGAGGAAGAGCAAAAGAGCCCGAGATCGTCGAGAAACATACTGCCCGCGAACTCTTCGACTACGTCCTAAACGAAGGCCGTAGAGAGTACATCGTCCAGCGCTACAAGGGCCTCGGCGAAATGACCGCCGAGCAACTCTGGGAAACCACCATGGATCCCGAGCGTCGCACGCTCCTGCAAGTGAGGCTCGAAGACATAGCCGAGTGCGAAACCATCTTCACCACCCTGATGGGCGAAGACGTGGAAGCCCGCAGAAAATTCATAGAAGACAACGCGCTGGACGTGAAGAACCTGGACATCTAAGCGTAGCGCCGGCGTCTCGCCGGCAACAGTGGGATTAGAATCTGCACGTGTGGGGCGGACACTCCTGTCCGCCGCCGTTGATTTTGATCGTGGAGGGACGGGCGTCCTCGCCCGTCCAAGCCGAGCAAAACCCAGCCCGGCGACACTCTTAGGGAACTAAGGCTCGTAATTCTTCGGGAAGCTGGGTGGGAAGGGCTTTGGCTGCGATGGCTTTCCAAAGAAGGTACACGCGTGAAGTATTTCCGCCAGGAATCTCACCGCCTGGGACCGCAAAGTCCAACCTTTCTGCCCTCAGACATGCGCTAAACACGGACTCAAGTGGGAAATGTTCCTGCTTCAGCTTGGTCTTGTTGTACTGCCCCAGCCGCTCGCGCAAAGCGTTTTCGACATCTTTCGCCGAGCGGAGCGCCTCTATTTGAGCTTCTTCTTCGTGGTGCAAGAGCAGCCAAAGCTCGAAGCAGGGCCGACTTAGGGCCACATTCACACCTAGCTGCCCTGCCGCAGTTAGTGCTTCCGTAAAACTGGCGAGATGTGTGCCCTGGATGTAATGATCGGTATCCAAGAGCATCCAGAGCTCATCATCATCCTCGTGTTCTATGTTCCGTAATCGCTGCAGCACGTGTTCTGCGGCTGAAGTCCCATCCTCGGTCGGAACCACATGTACCTTGACCCGCGTGATCTTAAAAAAGTCGAAATACTGCTTGGGTGCGTACGTATCGTCGCACGCGACGATAAAAAGACGATCATCTCTTAGGCTATCCGCATCCCTCTTAAGCGGCCTTGGCTTACGATGTATCGGGCTCATTCCGAGCACTCCTGGTTCTCAAGCAATTGCTGCAGGTTCCCCAGGAACGGTACGGCACCGAAACGACCTTGAAGGTAATGCTTTCGGATTTCTAGGTCCGTGCGGACTTTGAAGTCCGAAAGGGAGTACAAATGCGTTGCCGCACTCTGGTCCTTTTCTGCAAACCAGATCTCGTCTCTTCTGAGCAGTTCCAGATCAAGAAGATTAGATTCGTGTGTTGTGACAATGATCTGGCGTTGACCGCCCTCGCAAGATTTCAAGAAGAACTCGAGGAACTGCCGGACGAGTATCGGATGCAGGCTGCGATCTATTTCGTCGATGAAATAAGCTGCGCTGCCGGTACGCAGATGGTGGAGTGCGGGTATGAGATTCAGCAGTCTCCTTGTTCCGTCAGACTCCTCGGCCAACTCCAGCGGAATATTCTTACCTCGCTCGTGTTCATGGATTGACTGAATTGTGATTCGGAAGAACCGATCTTGCTCTTTGCGTTCTATGAGCAACTCGTTACCCTCGCCGATGCGTAGCACCCCAACACCATCTTCGTCTTCGCTCATGCTCTTCAAGACGTTTCCCAAGACGTCATCGGGAAGTATGCTGCGCAGTTCTGCTTCGGTGATCTCTTTCTTCAAAACGTTCAGACGATCTACTCCCGTCGAGGAAGACTTGAGAAACTCGCTGGCGAACTTGTGAAACTTCGAGTCTCGAGCTAGCAACTCCCCCAAAGCACGAAACGATGTATTTGGCCCAATGAGCTTGAGGCCTTCATTAAACCAGGTTAGTATTCCGTTGAGGTTGTCGTCCAGGTCAGCTACATCCAAGGTTGCGCGGATCGTTGCCAGGAAAGATTGGTTCTGCGGACCGCCGACCGTAGCGAGCGCCTTCAGCTTCTCCCCACTGGACCTCAGTCCTTGGCCGTCAATCTTTACCTTGCCGTCGTGGTCTGTGGTTCGTTCGTACAGCATCCTTTCTTTCGACCCGTTCACTTGTGCCAACCACTCCTCCGTCACGCGTTCGTCGTCCACACTCAGCCAGAACCGATAAAGGCTTTCGTTCGCAATGAACTGCAGATCGAAGGTTGACGGTTCCGCCTCAGACGCCCCGAATCGGAATGGTTGTCTTCCGGTTCCGCCATCCTTCTTGCGTGGCTTCAGAACCGCGTTTCTTAGAAATTGAAGGGCCTTGAAGAGGTTGGACTTCCCAGCCCCATTCGCTCCGTAAAGGACCGCCGTTCTGAGAACCTTCTCGGAGGAGTCAGGGATCGGAAGAGCGTGATCGCTGTGGCTTTGTGCCAAGCGATTGCTCGCTACTAGAGAGAACGTTTCCTCCGACGAAAACGACCGAAAATTAGATACCGAAAAAGAAACTATCATTGGCTCATCCCCGTGATATATTCACACATAGACCAGTATTATGGTGGCATACAGCACGGTATTATGTCAACTTGTGTGCTTTTATCACACTATTACCATTCGGTGTACGCGGTCCAAGCTCGGTTGGGGTGTCCGTGCTCCCCTCGCGGCGCATGGCGAAGACGAAGAAATCCGAAGAGAATCCCGCTCCCGTCGTCGATGATGAAGACGAGGAGACCCTCGCCGCCACTGACGAAGGAATGCGGGACGCTGAAGCCGGTCGAACCGTGCCCGCAGAAGGAGTCCGTCGGCTGCTGGCAGAGGTTCGCCAAGCGGATCGCCAGGTCAAATCGGGACACTACATCAAGCACGAGGACATGAAGGCGTGGCTGCTGTCATGGGGAACCGATCGCGAGCTGCCGCCTCCGAAGTGCGTCTGCGGATCGTCTGAATGCTGAATGTCCGAGTAGCAACAATCCCAGTTGACATCAAGAGTTATAATAAGAAATACGCTACAGCACAGAGTGGCCGTAGCCGTACTTTTCCATAAGTTATTTGAAATCAAGACTTTGAACGAATTAGCAATCCGTAACTCGCTGATTCGAAAGGATTATTGTTCCAGGAAGTGACACTAATTCCTTTGTTATCAAGACTCTGGCTTTAACCCCTTTAAACCCATAGACCTGGCGGGAATTTTTCGCTAACCTGATGATTCTAATATACCGGAGGATTAGGGGGGGAGGGGGTACCCGCGTCGTACTTCACCTCCGGATAAGCCCGGTCAAACAAGACCCAAAGCATACCGATCACTACGAAAACCAGATAGCTCCCTTCCGGGCCAACCGAGCCACCGGTCAGCCAATCGGGACCATGCAAACTGGAGTTGAGCAGGTGCCCAGGCAGAACCGCTCCGCTGTCTGGAACGGAGTACAAAAAGCTCTCGCCCCAATCCCACGCCATGTGAAAGCCGACAGCCCACCACAAATCGCCCGTCCGCCGCAGCGTCAGGCATAAAAAGAAGCCAATCAATCCCGCCGCCACGAGGCCTGTCTTCGCTTCACCCGGATTGCCGCCGTGGATGTATCCGAACGCAAACGACAGAAGCGCCGCCGCCGGCCAGAAATTCATCGCCCGCGAGAGCACCCACTGCGAGTAGCCGCGCATGAGAAAGTCTTCAAAGAATGCCGTGACCAGAAAAAGCACTGCGTAATACAACGCAAATTTCCAGATGCGCGCACCGTCCAGTTCCAACGTGCCGAACTCAAACGCGCCGACGACGCGCAAAGCCAGCATCAGGACGCTAAGCGACCCAATCCCCCACAGTGTCCCCACCCAGAAATTTCGCGCAAAGGCGCGGCGCGCGGGCAGTCCGAAGTCGCCGAATGGCCGGTTTTCAATGCGGGCCATCGCGAAACCTGGCAGAATCGCGGCCAGCATCCTGCTGAGTTCGATCATCATGCGCCAGGAGAGGTCACTCAGATGCGGCAGGAGCGACGCGAGGAGCCAGCCCTCCAATTGGAAAATAAAAAACGCGATCGCCAGGTAAATGAGCCAGCGCGGGACCGCGTAAATTCCGTCTGGACCGACAAAAAAATCGCGCAGCGGAGATTTGCGGCGCGCGCCCGTCGTTACTGAAGACGACGGCGCAGACGACGGTAGAGACGACGATAAAGACGCGGGTGAAGCCGACGACGCAGCCGGCTTTGCGTCATCCGCCGCCAGTGGCGGATGCGGCTCCGAGGAAGAAGGTGATAACGGTTTGTTGTCCATCATCGTCCCGAACATGGTAAAACACTCGGTCCCGCTTTGTTGTGGCATATGTGACGCGAATGTTGCGCCGATTTCTTCAATCCGATGGTTTCCGGGCTCCGCAGTTTGCCGCCGCCGCGATGCTGCTGGTCTATCTTTTGCAGTGCGTCTGGCTAATCCGCGCGGAAACGCTACATGCCTCGGGACCGGACTCCGACCAAGCGCTGCGTATTTACCAGGGCATCGAGCAGTGGAAAGGCGGCGCCATCGCGGGAACTCCCGAATCGTTGCGTTCGGAAGCCGCGACAGGTCTGCCTTCTGCCGGCCGCGCTGGCCATCTCCGCGTGCGCGACGGTTACGATCAGGACCGCTCGCCGCTCTATTACCTCGTCTCCGCTGCGCCGCTTCTGCGTGCCGGTTCGTGGATACCGGAATCGCTCCAGCTGTTGCTGACCGCGTCGCCAAATCTCTTCTTCGGCGTGATGCTCGGAGCCTCGCTCTGGTATGTCGCGCGCCGTCTCTACGGCAACGCGGGCGGATACATTGCACTCGCCCTGTACTGCTTTTCGCCAGCCATGATCGGGAACGTGGCCGGCGTGCAGAGTCTGGGTGAAATGGGCGCGGTGTGGGGAGCGTTCGGAACCGTCTTCACCGCCATCGCCGTGGCGCACACTCTCTACGCTCCCCGCGAAGTTGTGCTCTGGAATTGGCGCCGTATTCTGCTTGTGGGGCTGTCTCTGGTACTGGCAGCGGGCAACCAATTTTCGCTCGCGATACTGGCGCTGATAATTTTGCCGCTCATGTTCTGGGTGACACCAGTCCGGCCGCGCGCCGTGTTCGCGATCTGGACTACCGCAATCGCAGTCGCCCTGCTGCTGTTGTTTGCCGGATACTTTTTCGAACCTGGGTTGTTCTGGCAGGGAATGCTGCACGCGCGCTGGATCGACTTCGAACCCGCGGCGTTTGGGATTTCTGTCTCATATCGCAACGCTTTGCAAACGATCTTCGCCGGCAGCCCGTCCCTGATGCTTGCCCTGCCTGTTGCGCTGATCACATACTTCGGATGGAAACGCACCCGCTATTTCGGCAACACCGCTCCGCTGCTGATCGCGGCATTGATGCTCATCCTGGCCCTGAGCGCTCCCGATTTTCCGGGAGAAGGATTCCGTCTGACCATGCTCGTGTTCCTCTTCGTCTTCGTCAGTGGAGTATTCGCCGACCTGCTGGAGACTCAACAAAGCCTGCTCGTCACGGCTGGCCTGTGCGGATTGTTGACCGCATCCGCCATCTGGAACATGCTGCAACTGTGGCGCGTCTGATTTCCCTTCCCATGGAGACGAGGCAAGCCCCGTCTCTACAGATCCGGCGGGTTAAAATAACTGCTTACAACATTTGGCGAGGATCAACTCAGCAAGGTCAACTTGGCAAGGATCAACCATGAGCACCCCAACCCAGACTCACGCATCGAAGACCATCTATGTAACCCGCACCGGCCTGCCGCTCAGTTTCAAGCTCGAATGGCCGTTCCGCCGTGCCACATCCGGCGCGGACTTTGACGTTCTGCACGCAGTGATCGCGCTGGAAAATTCTGAAGACTTGCGCGCGCTCGTGGCCGTGAATCTTTCCGTCACCCTGCGGGAAGCGCTGCCTTCGCTTGAACCGAAAGACACGGAAGGTCCCGTGATCAATGCTCTGCGCAAGGAGGTCGATCATAAGCAGACGGAGTTCGCGAAATCCGGGAAGCTTGTGCCGCTGCCCTTGTCGAGCCGCCACTACAGCTTCAAACTCAAGCAGTGGGTTTTCGGCAAAGCCACCGACGAAGAAATTGCCCGCATGATTGAGCGCAAGGTTTACTGGCAGACTCGTCTGGTTGGCGGAGATGTGTGGCTGGGCGACCCGATCGAGGCTCTCTACCTCGATACGACCATCGATCACATTGCTGAAATCGCTGCGGGACTCGCGCAGCAGGGACTCTTCACGCTGGAGCGGCGTCATGCCGCAGCGCTTCCCGCCCTGATGGACCAAAAAGACCGCTTCGAATCTGAGATGGCCGCGGCCCTCCAGCAGTTGGAGGAAAAACACGCCTTCGAGCGCGGGTAGGGCTAGAGGTCGCAGCCCCTAAAGGGGCGTCTGAGTTCGAAGAATTGTTGGTATCGCGTAAAGCGATGCCCTGATACGGACCGGAATTAGTTCGCAGCCTTGTAATGCTAGCTACCACACCCGGCACGCGTTCTCCCGCACCATCGGCTGGCCCGTTTTGCAGTGGAACGCGGCGCGAAATTCCGTCATGTTCGCGGCCACACCATTTGCCCGGTACTTCTCTGGCGAGTGCGGATCCACCGTCGCCCGCAGCCGCTTATTCTCTTCCCGCTCATTCGTGCACCAACTCTGCCCGTAGGCGACGAAGAAGCGCTGCTCGGGCGTCAACCCATCCAGCGGCTCCAGCTTTTGATTTTTTGTGTCTTCCTTCCACGCCAGATAGGCCAGCAGCGTTCCGCCCAGATCGGCCAGATCCTCGCCGTTCGTCAGTTTGCCGTTGATCTTGATGTCGTCGATGATCGTGTATCCGGAATATTGGTCAACCACGCATTGGGCGCGCCGCTCAAATTCCTTGCGGTCGGCCTCCGTCCACCAGTTGCGCAAATTTCCCTGCGCGTCGAACTGGCTACCCTCGTCGTCAAATGCATGGGTCAGTTCGTGGCCCATGGTGGCGCCGGTGTCACCGTAGTTGGGCGCAGCGTCCGAGAGCGCGCTGAACAGTGGGGGCTGCAGCACTCCTGCCGGAAAATTGATGTCGTTTTTCTGTGGATCGTAATACGCATTGACTGTGG
>Ga0185299_10006829_pt1 | contig 11978 bp, 9 predicted proteins | sample PaiPotPPA55metaG_FD_128002 | JGI IMG/M metagenome (GOLD analysis project Ga0185299, IMG submission 128002) | Iron sulfur acid spring bacterial and archeal communities from Banff, Canada, to study Microbial Dark Matter (Phase II) - Paint Pots PPA... ...
CCCGGCACCGGTCTCGCCGGTGAGCACATTGAGGCCGGGGCCAAAGGAGAGCGCGGCCTCCTCGATCACGGCGAAGTTACGGATGCGCAGTTCGGTGAGCATCCCGGTCGTCGCTCGTCAGCCCCAGTGCAGTTTGTCGCGCCAGATTTCGAAGGACGGATGAGTTGAACGAATCAGCCGGACCGCAAATTTGCCGCGTGTGATCACGATCGTGTCGGTGGGCCCGAGCGGCGCCGAGTCCTGGCCGTCGCAGGTCAGCATGGCGCCTTGGTCGTCGGCCTTCACGCGAATTTCCAGAGCGAAGGAATCGGGAAGAAGCACCGGCCGGTTGCTGAGCGTATGCGGACAGATGGGCGCGAGGACGATCACGCGGAGGCTCGGATAGACGATCGGACCGCCGGCGCTCAGCGCGTACGCGGTCGAGCCGGTTGGAGTCGCGACGATCAGGCCGTCGGCGCGATAGGTGCAAAACGGAATGTGATTGGCGACGACATTGAGTTCGAGCATCCGGCCGACTGCGCGCTTGACGATTACGACGTCGTTGAGGGCCGAGAATTCCTCCACCGCACCATTGCCCTCGCCATCACGATGGACCGCGGCCTGCAGCATGATGCGATCGTCGACGTCGTAATCGCCGGCGACGATTCGCGCCAGCATTGTCATCGCTTCGTCAATGCTGACCTCGGTGAGAAAGCCCAGACCGCCGAGGTTGATGCCGAGGATCGGTTTTTCGAGGGCACCGATTTCGCGGGCTGCTCCGAGCAGAGTGCCGTCGCCGCCGAGGACGACCAGGAGATCGGCGCGTTGCGCAAGTCCCTCTTCAGCGATCCCAGTGGCGCCGATGGCGGACGCGATGCCATGGTCGGCGATCGGCTCGAGACCCTCGCGGCGAATCCATCCGCAAAGCTGCATCGCGAGGTCCATTGCTTTGGCCGGCCGGTCCCGCCTGACCACTATCCCGATTGTCTTTATAGGTTCCTTCACCGCCACCGCGCTCTCGAATTATCATGCGCCTCGAACGCGGGCAACGCATCCTCCGAGCGCAGGAGGCGTCGGAAAAGAAGTTGTGGGGACTCAGAACTATAGTTTTTTCTGGAACCTCACGAGGTTTCCGACTCCCGTTGGTAGGATGCCGGTGACGGCCAGAACCTTACCCATCGGGAGAGCGGCGATCGCGAGGCGGTGGGCCAGCGGAGTGCGTCGATGGTGCGAGCCCGAGGCGGGCGGCGAGGCCATTGGCGAGGGCCTCGGCGAGCCATCTGCGGGTAGCAGGAGCGGCAAAAAAATTGGGTTTGTTCTGTAACTTTTTATTTTTGGCTTGGTCTTTCGATGATCTCCTATTTTTGATGAGCGGCGCTCGCCTAAGGGCATCAAAGGCAATTGAAATTCTACATGATTTTTCGCTGGAGGGTGCCTTATCGGGTGTTTCGCCGGTCATTTCGTACGACAATTCGTCGAATAAATCGCCGATTAAGCGGCGCAGCGAGGCGGCATCGTCGATATCGTACCATGAGGGCGTTTGTAATACAATCAGGCGTAATTCGGCCGCTCGTTGTAGGGTCTGGGCGAGGACCGCGCTGGTGCTCCAGGCAATCTCCTCGAAGACGCGGCAGTGCGGGCGGGTGAGGCCGATCAGGCAGTAGCCGCCATCGTCGGCGCCGATGATCGCGAGGCGGTCACCGGCCGGCGCGATGCAGTCCTTGGTCTGCGCGAGGTGGTCATCGCCGGCGCACGCGAGATGCGTGACGGCCTCCGCGATGAGTGCGGGCGGAATGGTCGGGCTGTCGGAGTTCATCAGCGAGACGGATTCGTAACCGGTCGCGAGGAGGTCGGCGGCCACATTCATCAGCCGTGCGGTAAGGCCGTCGCCGCGCTGCTCGATAAATTTGAAGGACGCGGAGACCAGTCCGTCGAACGCGGTCTGCGCTCCGGCGGGGGTGTATGCGATCATGCCGACAATCCTGGCATTTCCACCGGCGAAATCACCGTTACCACCGACGACGATGGCGTTTCCACGTGCGATGTCCGCATTTTCATCGGCGGCGACGATTGCGGCGGCGGCTTCGATCGAGGCGCAGACGTCGCGAATGAAGCAGCGATTCAAGGCCGCGGCTTCATCTTCGGTGAGCGGCGGCACCAACCGGCTTTTGACGGCGCCGCTGACCGGCGCCTTCGCCATCACGACTACGGCGTGCGAGCCGGGCGCCACCGCCGTCGCGGGACCGTGAGCGCGGCTGCGAGTTCCCTCTGCCATCGTCTAAGAAAGGTATTTCACTGTTATCTCGAGAGCAAAATGACGTTGCCTTGCAATTCTGCGGTTTTACAGGTGGCTCGACTGTACAGCCGAAATTCGTCAAAATCCGGCAACATGGAAATTTGGACATATATTGGATGAACTTCCTATTCCCAGAGCGAACCAAAGCCAGTCCGGTAATTGCTCCCGCATTCAAAGCCTACTTTGATCAGATAAAAAAGCTTGATGCTCAGGATGCAACCGAGCACACATTACGTCCCGCACTGCATAATCTTTTGATCGAACTCGCCGCAACGAAGAAATCCGGTGTGGTTGTGATTCCAGAACCAAAACGTGATGAATCCGGTAAAGGCGCGCCGGATGTCAAGTTCAAGATCAGCGAAAAAATCCTTGGCTACCTTGAAAACAAGAAGACGGAGTCGAATCTCGATCAAGTTCTAAAATCCGATCAAATAGCCAAGTACAAAACACTATCAAGCAATCTAATCATAACCAATTACCTGGAGTGGATTTGGCTGAAAGATGGCACGGTAATTAAGCGTGAAACCCTCGCCTACCTCAGCGATGTTGGTAACCGCAAAGCTCGGCTTGATCTCGACAAGGCAGCGAAGGTTGGCGACCTCATTGGAGGTTTTCTATCCACGCCCCCGAAGGGCGTCGCACGCGTTCAAGATCTTGCGCTGGCCCTAGCGACTCGCTGCCATGAATTGCGGGACTTTATGACCGAAGAATTAATCCGTCAGGGAAAGGAACGTCAGGAAGGTCGCCTGTTCGGATTGTTTAACGTCTTCAAAAAGGATGTCTTCCACGAATTAAGCTTATCAGGATTTTCTGACGCCTTCGCACAGATGCTAGGTTATGGTCTATTCTTGGCTCGCCTTAACAGTCCGCCAATGTCCGAGATCACTCTCACCAATGCTAAGCAGTATATCCCACTGAATTTTGAACTAATCGGAGAGCTTGTTAATTTTCTGGAGGAGCTGGAAAAGCCCGAATACGGCCGCATCAAGTGGCTGATCGAAGAAATTCTTAGCCTGATGAACACGCTCGACATGGCCGAGATCAAAGAGGACCTATCCTTTACCAAAGTCCAAGGAAAGTTGTGGAAGCAAACTGATGAGGAACGATTGCTCTTTGCGAGAGATCCATACCAATACTTCTATGAAGATTTTCTAAAAGCCTACGATCAGGCCATGCGCAAGAGCCGAGGGGTTTACTATACACCGAAGCCAGTCGTGAACTTTATAATTCGCGCCATCATGGACATTTTGAAGGGAACTTTCGGGATAGCAAATGGTCTCGCCGATCGTAAACGGGTTACGCTGCTAGACTTTGCGACTGGCACGGGAACATTTCTTCTAGAAGCCTTACAACAAATACTCGCCGTGGTTCCGATCGGACTGCGAGACCAAATTATACGTGAACATGCCCTGAAGAACCTTTTTGGTTTCGAGTACCTCATTGCACCTTACACCATCGCGCATCTCAAGCTTTCACAGTTCCTTATAGAGCAGGGGTTTGAGATGCAATTAAAAGATCGCCTCCAAATCTATCTAACCAATACCTTAGACCCCATAGAACCAATCCCGAACTATCTCCTTCCGGCGCTGACGGAAGAGGTCGGACGCGCACAGAAGATTAAAGATACCCCAATATTGGTCATAACGGGTAATCCACCCTATTCGGGGCATTCGCTAAATAAAGGTAAGTGGATCGCCGATTTAATCGAAGATTACAAAATAGTGGACAACAAGCCACTGGGCGAGAAAAATCCGAAATGGCTTCAGGACGATTATGTTAAATTTATCCGATTCGCCCAATGGAAGATGGAGCAAGTGGGAGAAGGCATTGTCGGCATCATTACAAATCACTCATTCCTAGACAACCCAACATTTCGCGGCATGCGGCAAAGCCTGGCTAAGACCTTCAACCGCATTTACGTGCTCGATCTTCACGGAAATAGCAAGAAAAAAGAAACTGCACCTGATGGAACCAAGGACGAAAACGTGTTTGATATTGCTCAGGGAGTCTGTATCTCGATCTTTGTTCGCAAAAAAGATCTGGAGCAAACCGTTTTCCATGCCGATCTATGGGGTAAGCGTAGGGATAAATATCGCGCGTGCGCCGAAGACACCCTAAACCAGATTGAGTGGCAAAGTACTGTGCCCTCGACGCCCTATTATTTATTCGTATCAGAGAACAAAGACCTTCGTGAGGAATACGACAAGGGTTACAAGGTACTGACCTATTTGCAGTGGGCGTTCTTGGCTTTCAATCCCATAGGGATAATTTCGCGATTGCCTTAGATAGAAGCACCATCGAGCGACGCGCCAGTGACCTAATAGACGAAAGTAACCCGGATGATGTCCTCCGAAATAGATATGCATTAAGTCTCAGTTGGGACTTGCAAAAAGCCCGGGCGGATTTGCGTTACAACGAGGATTGGTCGAAACAAATACTCGAATGTTCGTATCATCCCTTCGATAGTAGATGGTGTTATTTTGGCCATGAGTTTATGGATCGTCCGCGTCGTGAGCTACTTGATCATGTTGCATGGCGAGATAACATTTGCCTTAATTTGGTTCGCCAAACAAAGGCTCCACATTGGCGGCACGCCTTAGTGAGTAGCAAACCTACCCCAGCGGTCTTTCTGGAGATCAAGGACGGCTCGTCAGTTTTTTCCGTTGTATGTTTATAATGGCAAACTATTCGCCGATGATCCGTCAAAGAACAGACACGAAAACCTTAAGCCCGAGTTTCGTGCCGCAATAGACAGCAAATACAAACAGCATTTCAGCCCTGAGATGATCCTCGGTTATGTCTATGCGATACTGTACAGCTCAGTATATCGCAAAAAATATCAGACCTTCCTGAAAGGAGATTTTCCTCGTGTTCCTTTTGTTGAGGACGTTGCGACATTTCAACGTTTGTCCGCAGTAGGGATCGCTCTTGTCCAAGCTCATCTGCTGAACCCGGTGCCGATAGGTTCTGAGATAGAAATTACGAAGGGCAGTGACCTGCTCAAGAAAGCATTCCATGTGAAGCAGGACAGGAGGCTCTATATCAATGAATCGCAATATTTCTGGCCGGTGGCCGATAACATTTGGAACTTTCAGATCGGTGCTTATCAAGTCTTGGATTCGTACCTAAAGATTCGGGAAGGCCGAAAACTTACGCTCGATGAAATAGAAAACATTATGGATACAATCAAGGTGTTGGAGTTCACAGAGGCGCGAGTATCAGAGATCGACTCATTATGGCAACCATGAGGGATGGCTTTCAGCGGGACGGACTTGTCATGGACCTTACGTAGGACTAATCAATTCGCAAGATACATCTTCCTCCATCCGCTTACCCACGGGGTGATGGCCTCCCGAAGGTCATTCGAACTAGTCAGCGTTAAACTAGTCACTGATTCGATTTAGTTTCAACTCGCCTGCCCCCATCGGAGGCGCGTTTATGAGTAGAGTCCGGGGTTAATGGTTTGTTCCAGGATAGGCGATGGAACAAGAAGGCTAGTTTTCCTTGACGGCGGAAGCCCGACGGGCGCATCCTGCGAAGACGAATCCAAGTTCGCTCATCGAGAGCCAGCGGAGCAGCGGCTAAGCGTGCCGGCGGACTCTCGAATCGCGGGTGGGATTCACGTGCCGAACGCGACCAGGTTAGCGGGAGTGCCCAACGCGACCAAAACTTACGTCGATGCGAACGCGAACAAGATTCGGCAAGGATTTCACATGCCGAACGCGACCAGGACTGCAGGAGGGTCTCATATGGCAAACGCGGACAAGACTTATGAAGTCGATGTAGAAGACGTCGAGTACCTCCGTCACGGCGACCAGCCGCTATTGGCGCGGATGTTCAAGCCGCGCGGCGCCGGTCCGTTCCCGGCCGTCGTCGAACTGCATGGCGGGGCGTGGTGTCTCGGCGATCGGCTGATGGACAAGCCGATCCATGAACCGTTGGCGAAGAGCGGAGTGGTGGTGGCGTCGCTGGATTTTCGCGTGCCGCCCGCAGCGTCGTACCCGGGCTCGCTAGCCGATATAAACTACGGCGTCCGCTGGCTCAAGGCGCACGCCTCCGAGTTTAATGCGCGCGCGGAGACGGTGGGAGTCATGGGAAGCTCCAGCGGCGGCCATCAGGCGATGCTGGCGGCGATGCGTCCGCGCGATCCGCGCTATGCCCAAATTCCGCTACCGGCAGGATCGCCGGCGGTCGATGCGAGCGTCCGCTACGTCGTGATGTACTGGCCGGTGATCGATCCGCTGGCGCGCTACCATTACGCGAAGAAATTGAAGGCGGGCGGCAAGCCGTATCCGGAGCTAATCGATCTGGTGCTGCCGCTCCACGATAAATACTGGAAGACCGAAGAGGCGATGGCCGAAGGTAACCCGGTGCTCGCGCTCCAACGCGGTGAGCAAGTTGACAAGCCGCCGACGCTCTATATCCAGGGCACCCTCGACGTGGCGCATCCGCGGGTCGACCTGGACCGCTTCGTCGCGAGCTACCGCGAGGTGGGCGGCAAGGTGGATCTGGAGCTGTACGAGGGCGAGGCGGAAGGGTTCGCGGTGAGAAAGCCGGACTTGCCCAATAGCGTGAAGGCGATCCAGAAGATTATCGAGTTCGTCCATCAGCACGCGCGCTGATCGGGCGGACGACACAGCCAAAATTAAAGAGGACTAGGTCGATGGCGAAAAATATCGAAACGATGGTGGCGGAATTGGCGGACCGCGAAGCGATTCGTGAGTTACCGATCAAGTATTGCGATTGCGTCTGGCGCGGCGACATGACGGGAATCGTCGATCTGTTCGCGGCCGACGGCGCGTTTATCACCAAGGGCATGAAGCGCGACCATACGGCGTCGGGACGGGACGGGCTGCTCAAGCTGTACAGCGGGTTGACCGGGGGTGCGCTGACGCCGCGTCCTTATATCCATAATCACGTGCTGCAACTCGACGGCAATGGGCATGCGTCGGGACGCTGCTACGTCGAAATTCGCGACCAGCAGAAGGAATTCGAGTGGGTGGGGACCGGCTTTTACGACGACAAATACGTGAAGGCCGGCGACGGCTGGAAGTTTCAATCGCGCACTTTCACGACCGCATACATGAAGCGGATGCCGGGCTGAGCGGCCCACGCAGAGCGAAGAAAAATAATTTACTGAAACCGAGCTTAACCTGTATCTTGCGCACCTCGCAGACTCGTTAGCTCGGCTCGCAAGCTCGCCTAGTGGGCAGGTTTCAGACTTCCCGTTGGGTTTGACGAGCGGCCCAACAGTCTTGACCTGACTTTTCGGACTGTTCGCGTTGCTCGGGTAGCGGTACTGCGGGATTTACTCGCACAGGCGGGAAAGGACGGCTAGCGCGGCGGACGCAGGTGATTCGATAACGCGAGAGCGAGTGCGGAGGGCAAGCGCGAAATGAAGTTCATGCTGCATATCAATCCGGTGGTCCCAGCTTCGCCGGAGGAACGCGAGCGGCTGCGTCCGATCGCGCATCGGACGGACAAGATTCAGGAAATGCTGGCGGAGATGACCGAGCTGACGCAGATGGCCGAGGAGCTGGGCTTCGAGGCGGTCACCTTCTCCGAGCATCATTTCTATACAGAGGGTATGGAAGCGGGCTCGACGCCGACGCCGCATATCGTGGACCTGCTGTCGAAGACCAAGCGGATCAAGGTGGGGCCACTGGGGTTCGTGCTGCCGACGTGGGACCCGATTCGGCTGGCGAGCGACGTCGCGTGGGCGGATCAGATAAGTCGCGGGCGGGTGATCGTGGGACTCGCGCGCGGGTTTTTTCCGCGGTGGGTCAACGTACTGGGGCAGCATTATAATGCGCAACCGTCGATCCTCGGGCCGGAAGCCGAGGCGCATAACCGCGAAGTGTTCGAAGAGCTTTTCCACGTCGTCAAACTCTGTTGGCGCGACGAACCCTTTTCTTTCAAGGGCAAGTATTACCAGGTGCCGAATCCGGCGGAGGGCCACGAGTGGCTCGCGCATGAGGCGACCGCGCGCTTCGGCGCGCCCGGAGAATTGGACGAAAAGGGCTGGTTGCGGCGGATTTCGCCGGTGCCGAAGACCTTTCAGAAACCCCATCCGCTGATTTTTCAGGCCTTGACGATGAGCGAGGGCACGATCCGCTGGGCGGCGCGGGAAGGCGTGATACCGGTGATCTTCCTGCCGTTTCCGGATATGGCGGTCGCCGGCGCACAGACCTACGTCGATGAGGCGGCCAAAGCCGGGCGCACGCTCAAGCTAGGGCAAAACGTCGGATTGTGCCGGATGGTGAATATCGGCGAGACCTTCGCTGACGCGCTCGAAAGCGCGCGCAACGGATCGGTGTTCCTGTTCCGAAATTTCCATTCGAAATTCCATCCGCAAATGATCCCCGACGTGATCGAACCGTATATCGAGAGCGGTACGGCGTTCGTCGGGACGGTCGATGACATCCGCCGGAAGATGTCCGCAGTGCAGGAGAAAATGAATCCGGAATATTTTCTGTGGCTGTGCGACCAGGGCTATTTGCCGCTGCACGAAGTGAAGAAACAACTCGAATTGTTCGGCCGGAAGATCATGCCGGAGTTCGCCGGATGAGGAGAGGAAAGAAGAGAAGATCTTTCTGAAACTTAACTTGTATTCTTGCGCACCTCGCAGACTCGTCAGCTCGGCTCGCAAGCTCGCCTAGTGGGGAGGTTTCAGACTTCCCATTGGGTTTGACGTTCGCGATGCTCGGGGAGTGGTACTGCAAGGGGCCATGCTGGATGGCGGGAGAGCTACTTAGCCGTCAGGAAATCGTGGACGAGGCGCTGGAAGCTTTCGCGCTTTTCACCCATCGGCGTGTGACCGGCCCCATCGATGACGGCCAGCTTTGAGCGCGGAATCGATGCGTTGAGTATTTCAGCATGGCGCAGCGGCACCAGGTGATCCTCGCGACCCCATACGACGAGCGTCTCGGCGGTGATCTTATGCAATGAACGGGTCAAGGCGGGATCGGCATAATGCCCGTTGACGAGGTTTGCGACGATCTCGCGGCCCTTCCATTGTCGTCGGAATTCCTGGCTCGCTCGGACATCCTCGACTATCGCGCCGAAGTCGCCGGGGAATAATCTCACTCCGGTTTGCGCAAACGCGGCGCGCAAAAAACTATCCTCGGTCATAGTGGCGAGATCTGTCGCGGGGACGTCGGGGACTTCGAGGCCCATCGCATCGGCGAGCACCATTTTGGAAAACCTCGCCGGCTGTGCGACTGCCATGTACATCGCGATCCAAGCGCCGAACGAATGCGCCACGAGGTCAGTGGCCTCGACTTCGATGGCATCGAGAAGTTCGAACATTATTCCGGCGCAGTCGCTGACTGACTTGATGCTCGCGGGAAGTTGACCGTCCGGCCATCCGGGAAGTTGCGGTGCGAACACCATATGCGAAATGGCCAGCGCGAGATGATAGGTTTCCCATCGGCCCCATCCGGAGAGGCCGTGAAGATAAAGCAGTGGCTTTCCGCGTCCGCCCTTGAGATAGGAAATCGTAAGGTCGCCGATTCGTGCGCTATGGCGGCGAAACTGCGATGCGTCCCCGGCGCCCATCTGACTACTCCCGCCGCATGCTCATGCGGTTACGTTCAGCCAATGCTTGAAACACTCGATCTCGAAGAAGGACTCGTCCGCCGCGGGATCGGGCGCCGGCGATCCGGCCGGCACCGTCACCCGGAGGCGAATGATAAAAGGCTCGGCGACCACCGTGCGTTGGTAAAGCGCATTGGCGGCATTCGTCGCATGCTGATCCGGAATTGCGGCGAACTGACTATACTTAGTTTGAAAAATCAACTGACTATTGCCGCCTGACGGATGACAGGCTTCGAGTACTACATCCGCGTCGTCCGAGACTTCACGACCGTCGGTCGTCATGAGGCGCAATCTGATCGCGCTGCCACGATATTCCCGCGCGGGTCCGGCAAAAATGATTTGATAGGGAAAGCCGTCGGGCCCTCGACTGGGGACTCCGATTTCCCATCCCGCGACGATGCGGCCGTTTTCGCTCTTGGAAAAATCGCGCAGAATTTCGGGGGCGTCGCGGGTGAGCACATAATTAGAATCACCATACAGCGGCAGCTTGGCGGCGTCACCGTCACGTCCGTTGTTCGAACCCACGGCCAAGCGCTCGGTGCGTGACGGTTCAATAGTTGGAGAGGTCACGTTGAGATCGCGCAGCGCAGGCATCACATGTTTCGCAAAGAGGCGCTTCGCGTTCATCACGTTGGCATGCGCGATATTGCCGATATGGAACATCCCGAGGAAGTGGCCGTAGCCCGAAATTTTCATGTCGCGCTCGAGCCATCGCGTAACATAGTCGGGGTCGCCACACACTATGAAGCCATCCTCACGCATCTGCTCGAACGGCGTCTCGGGACCGGGAAAATCGCGCTTGATATTCGTGCGATGCTGGAATGACTGGTCGCTATGAAGGCCGGGGACCGGCGCGGGATTGTTGATGGGACGAGAGAAGACGCGGAAGAGGTAACCGAGCGCATCGCGGGCCTCGGCGATCGCCTGGTCGTTGGTCTCGGCGACGTGGATGAAGCGCGCACCGATAAAATTGGCGAAATCGGGATGCCAGCCGAAGCGCTCGCGCGCGACCTTTTTGTATTGGTCGAAGGCGTCGCGAAAAGCCTCGGGCGGATAGAAGACCTGCGCGCTATTGATATGCCGTTGCGCGGCAAACTCGATGGTTTCGAGCGAGCCCGCGGGCATCCAGAAGGGTAACGGCCGCTGGATCGGCTTGGGCCAAATCGAGACCCCGGCTAGCTGCCAGAACTTACCGTCATAGTCGAAGACCTCCTCGTTGAGGCACTTGTGAATGACGTCATAGGACTCGGCGAGGCGCTCACGGCTGGTGAAGGGATCGACGTTGTAGGAGACGTATTCCTGCGGCACTCCGCGGACGATGCCAGCGATAAATCTGCCGCCGGAAAGACAATCGAGCATCGCGAACTCTTCGGCCGTGCGGATGGGATGACGCAGCGGAATGACGTTGCCGATAACGCCAACCTTCATGGACTTAGTGCGCATGATGATCGCAGCCGCCATGATGTTGCAGGCGGGCTGAATGTTCACCGCGGTGAAGTGGTGCTCGTTGACGAAGGCGCCGTCGAAGCCGAGGTCCTCGCAAATCGCCCACTCATCGAGGTGATCGCGATAGGCCTGAGTGACGATGCGGGGATCGCAAAAGCGATTAGTGAAGCGAACTTCCGGGCCGACCTCGGGCGGCACGTCAGGATAGGTCAGTTCGTCGAAGGTGTAGAACTTCATGCGCCCAGCCTCCAGCGAGATTTGCCGATCGGAGAGATTAGCGCAATGAGCTTTTGGCGGAAAACGAAACACCGCGCGGCCGATGAACCGCGCGGCGTTTCGTTTCGAAGACAGAAGCGAAGGTTACAGATCGGCGGCGGCCTGCTCGCGCATCGCGAGCAACGGTTCGAGGCGGCCGACGGACTGCGGCTTGCCGCCGTTGAGCGGTCGCGAACCAGGCGTCACCTCGAAGGGCGAGGTAAGTCCGAGCTCCTTGCCGATCTCGCGAACGGCGGGCATCACTTCGGTCGCGAGCAGGCGAATGTTGTTGATGCGGTCCTCCTTGGAAATCGGGCCGTCGTTCTGCCAGAAGGCGAAAATGCCGGGCCGCAACACTTCGAGCACAGTTCGCAGCTTCGGGATGACGGTCTTCGGCGTGCCGCAA
>Ga0185299_10006830_pt1 | contig 11978 bp, 11 predicted proteins | sample PaiPotPPA55metaG_FD_128002 | JGI IMG/M metagenome (GOLD analysis project Ga0185299, IMG submission 128002) | Iron sulfur acid spring bacterial and archeal communities from Banff, Canada, to study Microbial Dark Matter (Phase II) - Paint Pots PPA... ...
TCTTCATGAAGAAATTCGTGCCGCTGGTGTGCCTTCTGTTTGTAGTCTCACCGGTTGCCAACTTGTGGTCCCAGGAAAAAGTCGATCTTGAAACCATGGGCCGCATCCGCTACGAAGGATTCCACGACTCCAAAGTGATGGACTACGCCACGGGATTGATGGATACCATCGGCGAGCGTCTGACTGGATCCCCCAACATGAAGCGCGCCAACGAATGGACCCGCGACCAGCTCACCGCCATGGGACTCTCCAACGCTCACCTTGAATCTTGGGGACCGTTCGGCCGCGGCTGGGCCAACCAGTACGTCAACGTCCGCATGACCTCGCCTGACGTAGTTACGCTGCTCGCCTATCCCAAGGCATGGACTCCCGGCACCAACGGCGTAGTGCAGGGCAAATGCGTTCGCGCCACCATCGACGACAAAAAAGATTTCGACAAATACAAAGGAAAGCTCGCGGGGATGATCGTCATCCTGGGCGCTGACGCCGAAGTGAAACCCATCACCGAGGCTCCCTACAAGCGCCTGAGCGACGACGATCTCGGGAAGCTCGCGGATTATCAAATACCCGCCGATCGTCCCGGCTTTCGCTTTGCCGATTTCATAAAGCGCCAGCAATTCATCAAGGACTTAAATCAGTTTTTCGCCGATGAAAAAGTTCTCGCCGTAATCGACCACAGCCGCGGCAGTGCTGGCGGCGGCACGGTATTTGTGCAGTCTGGAGGGTCTTACAAAACCGGCGAGACCACCACGGTCCCCCAGCTGACTATGGCTTCCGAGCACTGGACCCGCATCGCGCGGCTCCTGCAACAGAAAAAAGAGGTGTCCCTCGAACTCAACGTCTCCAGCACGTTCTACGACAACGATGCAATGCAATACGACACCATCGCCGAAATACCGGGTAGTGACAAGAAAGATGAACTCGTGATGCTGGGCGCGCATCTCGATTCCTGGCACGCCGGTACGGGCGCGACCGATAACGGCGCCGGAACAATCGTCATGATGGAAGCGGTTCGCATCCTGAAAGCGCTCGACCTCAAACCCCGGCGTACGATCCGCATCGGCTTGTGGAGCGGTGAAGAAGAGGGCCTGCTGGGCTCGCAAGGTTACGTACAAAATCACTTCGGCGCTCGTCCGCCCATGGACGATCCCGGGATGAAGGGCATGCCCACTCTCCTGCGACGGGAAGCTGGAGACGTTACGGTGAAGCCGGAACAGGCAAAGGTCTCCGCTTATTTCAACGTGGACAACGGCAGCGGCAAGATCCGCGGCGTGCACCTGCAGGAAAACGAAGCCGTCGCTCCAATCTTTGAAGCCTGGATGAAGCCCTTCAAAGACCTCGGCATGACCACACTCACCATGCGCAACACCGGCGGCACCGACCATCTATCCTTCGACGCCGTCGGTATTCCTGGATTCCAGTTCATCCAGGATCCCATCGAGTACGAGACCCGCACGCATCATTCAAATATGGACGTCTACGATCGCCTGCAGCCGGAGGATCTCAAGCAGATTGCTGTAATCGTCGCTGGCTTTGTTTACGACGCAGCCATGCGAGACCAAATGCTCCCCCGCAAGCCCATCGAAAAGGCGCTGCCCAGAGAACCGGAAAAGAAAGACGAATAATCAAGTCCGCTCCTTGACACAAAAGTGCAGGCAAGTGGCGCGGACATGCGGAGGAATTATGCAGCACCGTGCAGCTCTTGTGCTTCTGTTTGCCGTGTCAGCTGTAGGTTCCGGGTCCACTCAACAAAGGCATCCTCCCACAGCTTTGCAAGCAAATATTTCCGCGGGTGCAAAGCAATTGGTTGGCACATGGAGGCTCGTCTCCCGAGTTGTTACGTTGGAGGACGGCACACCCGTCCAGGATCCGGGCCTCGGAAAAACGCCCTCAGGCTATTTGATATACGACTCCAGTGGCCACATGGCGGCGCAACTCATGAGACCGGACCGGCCCAATGCAATTGATTGTGGTATGTCCGCCCCAGCAACCAGTGAGAACAGCCAGTCGGTCAACGGATACGACGCATACTTTGGTAGGTACACCGTAGACGAAACCAGCCACACGGTGACGCATCACCTCGAAGGTGCGCTCGCTGCCGCCGATGTGGGCAAAAATCTAGTGCGCGAGTTCCAATTGTCCGGCGACAAACTGACTATTATTGTGCGGACCAACTCGCCGAAAGAGAAACAGAAACAGATCAGAACACTGGTCTGGGAGCGAGTACACTGATCTGCCCCTTTGGCGGATCGACTAAGTGCCCTTTGAGGGCTGGTATGGGCGTTGAGTTCATCTAGGATCTCCCTGCGGCTGAAGAACTGGTCGAGCGCCTTTGGCGAAAGTGTGAGGCCGCACGCGCAGGCGCTAATTCGTTCGAAAAACAAGGATCGGAACGGCTCGGGCCATTGTCATGACTGGGATGCCGAATGAGTCGCGAGAACTAAGGGCGTTCGCCCCTGCGCTTATCCTCCTGGCTATCTGCGCTCTCATCAACTACGTTGACCGCGGCAATCTCTCGATTGCTGCCCCGCTACTGAAAGACGAGTTGCGCATTTCTGCCTCACAACTTGGCATTTTGCTCTCCGCATTTTTTTGGACCTACACCGCGATGCAGTTTGTCAGTGGCTGGATGGTAGACAGCTTTGACGCCAGCCGGGTGATAGCCGCCGGGTTCCTGCTCTGGTCACTTACCACAGCGGCAACCGGTCTTGTACGAGGATTCACGATGCTGCTGGCGATGCGGTTGATGCTTGGCGTCGGCGAGTCCGTAATGATTCCCGCCTGCTCGAAAATGCTCGGCTTCCATTTGCCCGAGCATCACCGGGGCTTCGCCAATGGCGTCCTCCAGGGTGCGTGGAGTTTCGGGCCAGCCGTGGGCACGTTGGGGGCCGGCCTTCTGATGGCAAAGTATGGCTGGCGATCTGTATTCATCGGCATCGGACTGACAAGCTTGGCGTGGCTTCCCGCCTGGATCAGATGGATGCCACGCGCCGGAACGACGGTGCGCTCCCTGGCTGCGGCCCCTGGTTTTGCTGACATCCTGCGTCAGAGGTCATTTTGGGGTGTTTGCGCCGGCCACTTTTCTGTCAACTACTTGGCATATTTCATGCTCACATGGCTTCCGTTTTATCTTGTTCGCGAACGTCATCTTTCCATGCAATCCATGGCCAAGGTCGCTAGTGCGTACTACGCGATTGAAGGTCTATCGGCCATCACGACGGGTTGGTTTTCAGATTTCTTCATCCGCCGGAGCTATACGCCGACTTTGGTGCGTAAGTCCGCGATGGCTGTCGGACACACCATCGCCGGGATTGCGCTCGCAGTTTGTGCACTGACAAACTCTCAGTGGTACTTGTTATCTTTGGTTGCAATCGGTATCGGTTGCGGAGCTGCCCGTGCTGGACCATTCGCGTTTTCCCAGACCCTTGCTGGCCCACGGGCAACGGGAAAATGGACGGGATTGCAAAACGGGTTCGCAAACCTCTCGGGTGTCGTAGCCCCGGCGCTCACCGGATTTCTCGTGGATCGGACCGGAAAATTTCTGGCCCCACTCGCGATCGCCGCTGCGGTCTTGGTGGTTGGCGGCCTCGCGTGGGTTTTTGCGGTCGGCCCAGTCGAACAAGTTAGTTGGGAATCCAAGTCAGGCGAAGCGCCAGTAGCGACCGCCAGCTTGTAGGAATCCCAGCGCCATTCGGCATGTCGGGAACCGTCAGAAAAGAGGCAGGTCGCTATACAATTCAGTTGCTTTGCGAACCAAGTCGGAAGCTCCCGTTCTAACGACGAGGAGAAAACGATCGGCCGGCGCGAAGCGCGTGGGTTCCGTCGCTGCGCCTACGGCAAGAACTCTACCTGTTGGGCGGACTCGGATCGAGCATGCTCATAGAAATCGGACACGTGGAGGCGATCTTCCGGTATCCCGTGAAGTCCATGAGCGGCGAACGTCTCGAGGAAGCCAACCTGGGCTGGCACGGCCTCGAGGGGGACAGACGCCTGGCATTCCGGCGGATGGATAGCCGCAGCGGGATGCCGTGGCTGACAGCAAGCAAGCTTCCCGACCTGCTCTTGTTTGCTCCGCACCGCCGTGAAGACGGTGTTCAGGGAGACCTTCACCTTCTCACGCATATCCGCACGCCGGATGGCGAAGAGCTGCCTGTCTTCGGGGAGGACTTGGCCGCCGAGGTCGGACGTCGGTACGGCGCTCCGGTGCAGATGATGCAGTTGAGGCATGGAATCTTCGATGAAGCGAGCATCTCCGTGATCGCCTCCGATACGATACGCGAGATCGGACGACTCGCAGGACGGAGCCTGGACATGCGACGATTTCGCGCGAATGTTGTGGTTCGCTTACTGCGATCGGTCCCCTTCCGGGAAGACGAGTGGTTGGGCGGTGTGCTCTCATTCGGCGAGGGGGACGACGCGCCCGCCATCACCGTGACGATGCGCGACGAGCGCTGCTCGATGGTGAACCTTGATCCCGACTCAGCAAGGCCGGCGCCAGAAGTGATGAAGGCCGTCGTTCGTGCGAACCAGAACAACGCGGGAATCTACGGCGCGGTCACTCGCATCGGTCGACTGGCAGTAGGACAGACCATACTCCTCCGTGCGGCGACCGAGAAAAGGGAACCTGGCTGATCGAAAATGTCCCGGAATGCGGGCGGGGCCGTTACGCTGCTCCTCAGCTTCGGATATTTTTTCGCCGTGAGAGGAAAGTCGTTGCTGTTTATCATCAGCGATTCGGTGCTCTTCATCGCCTCGATATCGGTCTTCTATTTGAGTCCTTCAACCCGCGGACGACAGCTCGAAGACACCTCACGGGGAACAAGGGTTGAACCACGTGGAGGAAACTGAATATTGGCGGGGACGACGGGGCGCGGACCGCAGCCTCCTGCGTGCCAGGCACGCCCGCTCTAACCGGCTGGATCCTACGCCCCGCCTCTGAAACCCCTCTGACCCTCTCGGGCTGCCCATGGTCCAGGTAACGCCCCCGATCCTACGCGGCCCTACGCTCATCACAGAGCTGTTGGTAATAATCGCGCCCCCGCTCATACCCGCGCCGAAACGGTTCGGCCACCTTTACTCCGGGATACTGCTGCTCGAGGTCTTCGATCTGCGCCGTCATCTCTCCCATCACCTGATCGTATTCTTTGCAGCGCGAGCGCGCGTGCAGAGCGCTTTCGAATCCCATGCGATAGAACTTCTCATCGTCCCCAAACTTTTTACCGTCAGGCGAATAATGTTCTTGTTCTGCGCCGCGCAAACCAATCCACCATTGTTCGCGGGCAGCATCGATCTCCTCCGCACCTTCCGCTTTTAACAATTCGCGAAAACGGGAAGCTTCGGCTTCGTCCTCCGCCGATACAATCACCACACTCCGGCCTTTGCGCAATGCATCCTCGTAAACAAATAGCTCATCTTCCGGCAACCCATCGGTCATCGCATTTTCCGCTCTTCCCCCGGCAGCAGCGCCGATGCCTGCTCCCGCCGCACCCGCAAATGCTCCCGCCAATAGCCCGATCGCTGTGATCGGCCCCACTCCAGGGATCAACGCAGCCACCACCAGCGGACCTGCGGATAGTCCCGCTGCCCCTCCCAGCAGAGCGCCAATCGCTTTGCCCATCCCCGGTTGCTCCGTCGTAACGTTGGGAACTGATTGCAACTTCCCCTCCGAGCTTCCCGGAGTCAAGATTGTAATTCGATCTTCAGGAAGACCTGTTGAGCACATCTGGCGCACAGCCCGTTCCGCATCCGCCGACGAACGAAATACTCCAGTAACGGCCTTCATTAGTGACCACCTTTCTGTTGGGAAGAACTTACCTATTTCATGATATGTGGACTCAGATGAACTAGCTCAAGCGGGTTGTCGCTCATCCATGCGTTAGCATCTGAACCCTACGGCAAAGCATAGTTCGAGAGGACATAGGAAGTCCACTTCACTCAGATTTTTTCACTCAGATTTTTTGCTGCACGCCCGCTGGAACGCGCATCCAAAGCTGGTCGGAAGCCGATCGTGTGATACCCAGAAAAAATGTCCTCCCGCAAAAATCTCGCCGGGAAAAATCCCGAGCGACCCTGCAATCCTCTTCGATTTTGGACGGGGCCTTGCTGGACACGGTCTATGATCATGGGACGGCCTGGTCGACCGTTCCGGCCAGCGCAGGCATCGTCGTCCCTAAGCGGAAGATCCATCGCCGCATCGGTGTGAGTGGAAAATCCCTGGTCCGCCAACTCCTTCGCGAGGCGGAAAACTTCGCAAAGAGCCCGATGTATCAACCTTAGATAGTCCCAGTAATATAGATTTCTTATGCCGGCAGAGAAACTCCGATCTGAATTCGAAAAGCGTTTCGGGGGCAAGTGCAGAGTCTTCCGAGCTCCAGGTCGCGTCAACCTCATCGGCGAACATACTGATTACAACGACGGATATGCAATGCCCGTGGCGATTGACTTCGACACCTACGCAGCGTGCGCGGAAACAAACAGCGGGAAGCTATCGATTCAGTCACTGCAGGAACCGGGAGCTGCCGAGTTTACAACGAATGAATCGACGCCTATTCCTCTGCACAACTGGACCGATTACGTTCGCGGAGTGTCGATTGAACTGGAGCGCGAAGGCCGCCCGCTGCGCGGCGCGAACCTATTAATTGATGGACACGTCCCCATCGGAGCGGGTCTGAGTTCCTCTGCCGCTCTGGAAGTTGCCACCGCTTTGGCGCTACTTGGATTTTCAATACCGCCGATGGACCACACCACGATCGCAAAACTCTGTCAGCGAGCGGAGAATGAATTTGCCGGCTCCCGCTGCGGCATCATGGATCAATTAGCCTCATTGAAGGGCGGCACAGGAAACGCGCTGCTGTTGGACTGCCGTTCGCTGGACGTCCGTTTCCTCCCGCTCCCGGAAGACGTGAGCATGATCATCTGCAACACGATGGTTAAGCATTCGATCGCACATGGGGAGTACAACGTTCGCCGAGCCGAATGTGAAGCAGGTGTTCGCCATTTCGCTCATCATGGCGAAGGAATCAAAGCATTGCGGGACGTCACCGAAGATGACTTGCGGCAGCGGGGTAGCGGGCTTTCGGATGTTTTACTCCGCCGTTGCCGACACGTCGTCACCGAGAATGCGCGAGTCCTCGCCGCCGCATGTGCTCTCGAAGCGGGCGATCTTAAACAATTTGGTCAACTGATGTATCAGTCTCATCGCAGCCTTAAGGATGATTTCGAAGTGAGTTGTTCCGAATTAGACCTCATGGTCGAACTGGCTGAGAGTATCCCTGGAACTTACGGGGCTCGCATGACAGGCGGCGGATTCGGCGGGTGTACGATCAATTTGGTTGAGCGTAAAGAAGCTCTAGGGTTCAGCGAGCGAATCGTTGAGAGCTATCAGCGCGCGACTCAAATTCGTCCAGAGGTTTATATCACTGGAGCTGCGCAAGGGGCTGGTCCGGTTTTTTGAGAGGGGCGAGCAAGCGACTTTATATAAGAATCAGGTCGGTATCGCTCGTGTCGGAATAAGGTCTAAAATCGTTGCCGAACAATGCCGCCCCTTAGCGACTCTTCTCATCGCCGCCTGAATGTGCTGACAGGGGAGTGGGTGCTGGTTTCGCCGCATCGCGTGGAGCGCCCCTGGCAGGGCCAAATCGAAACTCTGCCGGAAAGCCGCGAGCCCGCTTACGATCCTTCTTGTTATCTTTGTCCGGGCAACGTTCGGGCCGGCGGTGAGCGCAATCCCGCCTATTCGTCGACCTTCGTTTTCGACAACGATTATCCCGCGATATGGCCGCAGCCTGTTCAGGAAGGAATATCCCAGAGCGATTTACTGGTCTCTCAAGCAGAACGCGGAATCTGTCGTGTAGGATGTTTTTCGCCGCGGCATGATCTGACCCTTTCCGGAATGACGCAAACGGAAATCGTTGCTGTCATTGAGATGTGGCGCCAACAATTCGCCGATCTCGGAAAACACGATTTCATCAGCTACGTACAAATTTTCGAGAATCGTGGCGCGATGATGGGCGCGAGCAATCCTCATCCCCACTGCCAGATCTGGGGAACCAGCTCCCTGCCGAACGAACCCTCTAAGGAGCAAAACTCGCAGCGCAATTACATTGAATCTCATCATCGATGTTTGCTCTGTCAATATCTGCAAATCGAGAAGGCGTCCGGCGACCGGACGATATTCGAGAACGAAAGCTTCCTTGTCCTCGTTCCTTTCTGGGCGGTTTGGCCCTTCGAAACTTTGATTCTTCCTTCTCAACACATAGCCGATCTTTCACAACTGACTACTGTTCAGAGCAACCAACTGGCTGAAGTGCTGCAAAAACTCGCCTCTTGTTACGACCGCCTTTTCAATACGCCTTTCCCCTATTCAATGGGCTTTCACCAACGGCCAACCGACGGGGAGGCACATCCCGAATGGCATCTCCACGGGCATTTTTTCCCACCCTTATTGCGATCGGCAGCCATTCGAAAGTTCATGGTCGGCTTTGAACTCCTGGGTACGCCGCAACGCGATATCACTCCGGAGATAGCCGCCGAGCGACTTCGTAAGCTCTGCAAAAAGTGTTGAGAGCGCCGATCATCTCCTACGCGTCCCCATCTCTCGATGTTCAGTCGTCTTCGATACTCGCTTTGTTCTTTCCAGAATAAGGATCTTTAAGTGCGCTACCGTACGGACAGGGTCCTCCTCTTCTCTGTAGCATGAGACTAAGAATCGCGTTTCTCACCGAATCAAGAAGGCCTCGATGTATACTTCCTCTCTGCATTCTTCCGGCGATGCGTGGCACCGGCTGTATGACTCCGCCATTCTGGAACTGGATGACACCAAAATGCTCTCCCGCATTGCCGAAGCGCGAACTGCGATCCTTGATCGCGCAGAGGATATCCTTACTAATTCTTCCAGTCAGGAACGGCGTGCCATCAATGAGGCCTTGCATGCTTTGCGCGTACTTGAGGCAGTTGCCCGGAAGAAATCCGCAGCGCAGGAACATCGTGTTCTTTTAGGCCGTCTGAATTTCCTCAAACTTTACGCTTGCTTTGAGGAGCCCATTCTTTTTCATCCGCGTAGTTTACAGCTACATTTTCCGCCTATGTCGATGTTGGGGGATTCCTAAGGAGTTCCGGACCTTTACGGCGGACTGTCGTCAGCCCTGTCCCGATGTCGCCGACCCCGATTTGAGGCCGCGCACCATGGCGCGGGGCGTGGGCGACCGCTTCGAGAGCATTTCCGCCGTCACGTCGAGCTGGTGCGCGGTGTCGTTCAGATCATGGACAACGACGGTGCAGGCCCGAAAGAAGGAAACTGAAAACGAGAACGACTTCAATCGGCTGAGGATGTGCTCATGAACGAACTACCCCGGATTATCACGGACGTGCAGATGTTGCTTGCGCTGACGCCCGAAGAGCTGGCGGAAAAGATGCTCTTCCTTTTGAAGAAGCGAAACGATGCGAAGTTGCACCCCGGTCATCTACATGGACTTTATCAATGCCGGGGATGAACGGCATAGATGCCGCCCGTGCTCTGAAAACGTTGATGCCCACCGTGCCAGTGGTCATGTTCAGCGAGTACAGCGATGTGTTTTCTGACGAGGAAGCCCGCTCCGCGGGCATATCCGCTTTGGTCTTAAAGTCGGAGCAGGTGTCGGTGCTGATCGGCAAGGCCCGCGCTTCGCTCTAACCTACCGCCGCGTGATTCTTACTTATTTTTCACGTCCCTGGCCTCTTGCGACGGATGGGCTTGCGGTCACTGTCGAACGTGGGCATGGCTAGTAACCGCTCAGTTCGTTCATGCGACTGCCCGACTATCACGAAATGGGTCGATTCGAGAACGCCAGTTCTGGTCACGCTCGTCTAACGCCTTAATCAATTCCTCAACCAGAAAACCAAGCTTGTTGGAGTCGGTCTCATTCGCCACAGCAGTACACAGCTCGCGCCAGTCGCTTCGCTCGTGTTTCAACGCTGTGGGGATGGGGCTGCGGCACGAACTACAGACGGCGGTGCAGCAACATTTGTGTCGGAGTTGACTAGGGGTCCCGCAAGAGGAGCATCACTTTTTGCCAAATCAGTCTTTATTTCAACCTTCTGATTCGCGAGCAACGTGATGCCCGTCTCAAAAGTTTGGTAGCCGGGAAGGGCGATCCTGATCTGATGTGTTCCCGGAGCAACTAGCATCCCTCGACCCAAGCCTTCAAACTCCCCTACGTGCCCCACGAAAAGACCATCCAAAAAAACTGCCGCCCTCGATGGATTGACCGCGATCTTAACTGTGGCGCTCACACTAGGGAGGGGTCCGGTCGGAGCCTTCTCCATGGCCACACGAACGAGCTCTTTCTGTCCCGGTTGGACAAGAATCTTTCGTGTGAAATCTTGGTAGCCGTCCTGCCGCACAGTAATCACGTGTTCACCGGGTAGAAGAAGAACTTTTTTCGATCCTTTGAGTTCTTTCAGATACCCTACGTATGCTCCGTCCACCCAGACCCCAGAAGTCTTTTCGACATGGGATTTTCCTTCAAATTGAATCTCTCCCATCACATCGTTTGCAGCGTGCATGAGGGCAGGCAGGAAAGCAGAAACCAACAGCAATACCCACAGTAAGGAGTCCACGCTTCCGAGTGCTTTTTTCATAATTCCCTTCATAGTCAGTCAGGCAGCGAACCACTCTGTAGACTGCAAGAGCTGGAGCAGCGATCTAATACCGCTTTCTCGTAATGACTAATGCCACACTAGTCTCTGAACCATCGTCAAGACTGATCAATTGTGAGCAGCTTCGCGTGTTTGCAAGAGACAAAGATTCTATCCGCGATAAAGATAAGGAAGTCAGCCCGAAACAGATAGCAGACGATACCGTATGGTATGACATCTTTGCTTTCTCTCGTCATTCAGCCATGACGGGTCGAACGGAATGCCTTATGTGGCGCATCTGCCGAACGGGACGGACCTTTACCTTGTGATGCCCATTCGCGAATGGGACGGGAAGTAGCGATGTCAAGAAGACCCAAAATGAAAAAGTACCCAACGCTGCAGATGGCTTGAGGTTGAGTATGAGACTGTTTGAGTCGTGGAACACAGCAACCATTACGGCCCTGTCGGCCAATTGCGGCTCGCTCGTCGGCACATTGGGTTCAAGTTTAAGCGCCTGGACCGCCCAGCGGCATAACGACCGACGGGATCTCCTCGCCAAGAAGACTGCTCACCGCGAGCAGTTGTATTCGGATTTCATCCGCGAAAGCGGGCAGGCTTTGTCATCGCCGCAAGGTCTGAACGTGGTTGCGCGCATGCCCACAGATGGCACGATCACCGCGCGGATCCGTGCGACGGTTGAATTGGACGGTGCCGAGCAGATGCTCGACAAACTTCATCACGGCGGCCTCCGCTGCAAAGGTATCATTCACTTCTAGGAGCACTTCCGAGGAGACATATGAGGCTGATCACAAACATCCTTTTCCCGGTGGATTTCTCGGCCTCTTGCGTTGCCATGGCCTCTTACGTGAAAAGGGCCGCGACCTTGTTTGGCGCTAAAGTGTCGCTGATGTATGTGTTCGACCCCGCCAGCCAAAACGGCTTCGAACTTTACCTGATCAGAGGGTCCGAGGAAATCGCAGAAGAACATCAGACGATCGGTCGCGACAGGCTCAATTCATTCCTCCAGGCAGAGTTCCCCATCTCCGAACACCCAAGACTCGTTGTTGCCGGAGACGCCGCGACACAGATCGCTGAGGTCGCGAAGAATGGGTTCGATCTCATCATTATGCCTACGCATGCCGGTATCTTCAGGCGGATGCTCATTGGTTCTACAACAGCCAAGGTGCTCAATGATGCGGATTGCCCGGTCGTAACGAGCAAACACGCTGAGACGATCGCTCCAGGACCGTTGGAGCACCGCGAATGGTTGTGCACCATCGGCTTAGACGAAGATTCAGAAAGAGTGCTCCGCTATGCCCATCAGGCAGCGGAGGAAGCGCACAGTAACCTCCATATTATTCACG
>Ga0185299_10006831_pt1 | contig 11977 bp, 6 predicted proteins | sample PaiPotPPA55metaG_FD_128002 | JGI IMG/M metagenome (GOLD analysis project Ga0185299, IMG submission 128002) | Iron sulfur acid spring bacterial and archeal communities from Banff, Canada, to study Microbial Dark Matter (Phase II) - Paint Pots PPA... ...
GGTGTCGGGATTAGTGGTGCACCAGATCGCCGGCTTCGATGTTGAAAAAGCGCGCCGCGAGTTTTCAATTCCTCAAGATCATGAACCGGTCGCAGTCGCCGCCATCGGATACCCCGGAAGCTCGGCCGGCCTTCCCGAGAAGTTGCGCAAGAGAGACACGAGCCCACGAAAGCGAAAACCGCTGACCAGCTTCGTCTTCGAGGGCGGATGGGGACACCCGGCTCCTTTCACGCACAGAGTCTAATACTGGCAAAGTTTCACATCAGAACAACTGCGCCACTTATCCTGCTACCAGCAACGCGATCGCCCAGAGTAGGTCTTAATTAAGGTACGGTTGCCGCCGTAGCCGCAAGCCCACTGTTTCCGTATAGCACGTACCTTAAATCGATGGTCTGCGTAAAACGTCGTGCGGAAACCGAAGTGTAGTACAAGAAAGGCTGGAAATGGATCCCTCGGGCGAACAAGCGGAATGCCGCGCTGACGGGCGACGAAGGACCAAGGCTGGTGGTAGAGTCATGCGTGAAGCACGAGAGAATGATATGCGTTTCAAAGCGCTTGCTTCCATCGTCATGTTTGTCTCATTTGCGTTGGGCTTCGGTGCGCACGCGCAACAGCCTGATATCTCCGCGACTTCCCCTGTATGGAATGACAACTCCCTAATCACCATTCAGAAAGACGGTGGAGACCCTGCCCGTTCCGGCGATGTCAAGATCGTGTTCTACGGCCACGATGCATTCAAGATCACATCGCCAACCGGTTTAACGGTTCTGACCGATCCTTGGCGGAATGATTCAACAGGCCTTTACCCAAAGTGGTTCCTGAATGAGTTCCCTGCCCTTCGGGTCGACATAGTTCTCTCGACTCACGCTCATTTCGACCACGACGCTGTCGACCACCCCAATGGGCTGATGGTTCTCGAACGTTTGGTTGGACAGTTTAAGCTCGGCGATATTGAAATAACGGGCCTGGCCGACAAGCACAAATGTGAACCGGCGCCTCCCGATAAGCCGGGTAGTGCCTCCGCAGATCTGCACGTGGAGACTTGTCCGCCAAACAACGTGATGGCGTTCGATAACGCGATTCAGATCGTTGAGACCGGGGGATTGCGGGTCGCCATCTGGGGCGACAATCGGGCGGCGCCTGATCCCTCCCTCGATCATTACTTGAAAAATGTTGACGTGCTTATTCTGCCGGCCGAGTCAATCCTCACGGGTGCTGAGGTAGATGCAATCCTGCAGAAATATGATCCTAAGGCCGTAGTTCCAGCGCACTATTTTCTCAACGGTTTCACGAGCCCCGTCTCCGGCCTGGAGTCGGCCGATGCATGGGTAAAGGACCAGGAGAAGGTTCATCGCGCGGATGTTCGCCGCCTCGATAGTGCGTATTTGACGCTCAATGCGGCCGAGCTGAGAGGATCCCATCACAGGGTCTATTACTTCGGCAACCACTTTGAGAAGAAATAGAGCGTACGCGATCCGAGGTACGTTGGCAGGAATGTTCGCCTTAATCACGCCGCTATCTTGGAATCGAACCCAAAGGGAAGTGTTTCGGTATTTTCGACGACAATCAGTCTCGGCCAGCATAGAGGGCGAGCCGGAAACGTTGTCGAGGAATCGTGACCGACAGGTTACACGACGACGTTCTGGATGGTTGGTCGGTCCAGGATCCCGCTTAGCCATCCGCGCCGTGTTCACACCTGTTCTCACGAAGTACTCCGAGTCGTTCTCTCTAGCAGCGGACTAGGATCGCCGCCGGCCGTACCCACTGGGGTGGAGGCTTGATCGTAAGCGTTTGGGATCTGGCGGAGAACTCGATGCGTCCTGTCGCAATCGGACGAAGGAACTGGATCCACATCGGAAGCTCGTAGGCGGGACCGAAGATCGCGGCGATTCTTTCGGTGGTGGAGAGCTGCCGCAGATTGAAACTCCCAGTGCGCGACTATCTAGCCGCAGTTCTCCCGGTCTCGCTGATTGCCCGATCCAAAGACTTCCTGAACTCACACCCGCAGCGATGGCAACGCAGAGGTGCTGCTTACGTCAGCCAGCCTCATTCTGCGCATTCAGCGACTGGAATTCTGCGCCGCCTAGCCCATGCATACATCGCCGCTTGATCTTCGATGGCGCGGAGAATTGAGTCACGCGTGGGTGTCCATCCAAAAGTGGATCTAGCGCGAGCGGCAGAGAGGGCATGGTTTCGGATTAAGTTATCAGCGACCGGCGTTAATCGCCTAGCTTCTTTCAGAGAGATGCTCTGGGGTTCAGCCTTCAACTTCATTGCACGATGGATCGAAATTGCTACTTCTTTCGCCGAGACGTTTTCGCCAGCAGCATGAAGCAGACAGCTGGTATGCGCCTTTTCCAGCGCTTGACAGTACAATCCAGCAAGGTCTTCAAGGTGTATGGCAGAGTAGCGGTTTTCACCGGAGCCGATGTATGCCCCTCGTCTCATACGCCAAGACAGAGGAATCCAGTTGTTCAGAATTTCCACTCCAAGACTTTGGCCGGGGCCGTGCATGAGCCAAGCCGGACGAACTACCACTACTCGAAGCTTCGGACTGTTGGAAAGCTCCTCTTCGAGACGAAGCGCCCAGTCAAAACCGCGCAATGGATGAGCACGGGCATCTTCTGTGACTGGTGTTGGCCCGGTGTTGCCCAAAATCGCAGCATGACTCGTCACAATGAGCAGCCTACCGGAGGACTTCAGCGCATCTCTCAGGAGAACTGGACGAAGTTGCGCCGTGCGAACCCTCTTCTTTGGGAACGTGAAGGGAAAAGCAGCATCGATCACTGCGTCGGCTTTCGCAAGAAGACGTTGAGGATCACCGTCTGTTATCTCGCCTAAAGCGGGGTTCAGTCCATTCTTCGTGAGATTGGGGATCAGATCCTCGAAGCTCGTCAATATGTTGACCCGATGGCCTCCTGCAACGAGTCGCCGCGCAAGGACAAAGCCTAGCCCGAGTTCGTGTCCACAGACGAAGATACGCATCGATATCGCAGACAGAGTACAACGAATGATGTTCGGGAGGATAGTTGGCGTAAAATCGCATTTTGAGCTCATCAACCAAATGACCGCGTCGCAGACACGATTGAGAACCTCACCAATCGCGGCGCTCGTCAACCGTGTAGTTCCTCTGACGTTTACGCCTGATCACCTGATTACCAACGTGACTCCCAAACTGGATATCAGTGGTCAATGTCGCGCGGGCATTTAGGACAATAGCTGTTAGCACCAGGCGAACATGACCACATCGCGAAAAATCGCTGTCGTGTCGTTCCTTCTCTGCCTGGCTGCGGGAACCGTCAGGGCAGCCGATTTCCCCAAGATCTTCCACGTTCCGGAAGACAAGATTGAATTCCAACTCTATCCGGAGCCCACGCTCGTCTTCGTAGGCGTCAATTCCTCGAACCAACCGATTGAAGGAGACTTCTCCTTCGAAATAGTAGACGTCGTAGCGAAGAATCAGCACTACGAAGAGTCTGTATTTGCGTACTCGAGGGGCACGTTCAAGGAACAACCGGGAGAAACCACTGAGAGGCTGCCATGGACAGTTAAGAGCTTACCCTCGACCGAGTTAGCCAGATTAGCGGCCATGCGCTTGCGTTACAGTTTCACCCCCAAGCCCGGTTACGACTTCGCGCCCGTTCATGGGGTTGCGCAATTCGGCAGAGTCTTTCGCAACCGGTTCAACCTGAGCATGATGAGCTCAGCGCATTCTGCGCCAGGAACTCCGTACCCGGTACGCGTGCGGGTGGACGACCCCGCGACCGGAAGACCGCTGGCGAACATTCCGGTCGAACTCGAATTTGAGATCTCAGAATGCGCTCGTGACGCGGACGAGAAGACTGTGAAGCGCACACTGACTACCGACTCTTCCGGATATGGAGTCGTCACGTTTCACATCGACCGGTCAAGTACGTGTAGCGAAGGAAAAGTCAGCGCGACCGCTACCCGGGGCGGGTTCTCGGATTCTGCCAGCACCGAGTTCAAGCTTCCCGACAGCCCCTCAATGCGGTTGACCACGGATAAGCCGCTATACCAACCTGGCCAGACGGTTCATATACGGTTACTGGCCTTTGGGCCTAACAGACACGCGCTGGTCGGCGCCAAACTGAAGCTGACGATCGGAAGTGACCAATCGCAGGAGCAACAGTTCGAGCACATGCTTACCACGTCGAACTTCGGAATTGCGGCCGCCGATTGGGAGATACCGCGGAAGTTGGAGCTGGGAGAATATCGGCTCAAAGCCGAGTTAAGCGACGCGAACGGCAGCAACGAAGCCGAAGCGCTGGCGAATATTCGCATAAGCCGCTACGAGTTGCCAACCTTCACGGTCAAGGTAAAACCCGACCGAACGTACTACATAAGAGGTCAGAATGCGTCGATTGAGGTGACTGGCGACTACCTGTTCGGCAAACCGGTCCAGCAGGCCAAGGTTCGAGTGGTGCGCCAGGACAACGGAGAGTGGGACAGCAAAACAGGCCGTTGGACCGCCGATGAGTCCAGTCCTGTGCTGGGGGAGTTTGATCAGACGGGGAAGTTCGTCGCGGCGATCGATCTCCAGCCCGATGCGAAGTTTGAAGAAGCCGACTATGCGCGTTTCAAGGACGTCGACTTTGCGGCTTATGTTACCGACCTTTCGACTGGTCGTACGGAGCAACGCAGGTTCAAGCTGCGTGTGACCGTACAGCCCATTCATCTCTACGTTGCGGCGGCCACGTACGAGCGGAGCGGTGAACCGCGAGATATCTACATCACGAGCGCCTACGCCGACGGCATGCCCGCGCCAATCTCCGGCGGAGTGCGTCCGGCCGGCGGTGACGTTGGCAATCCCCTCGCGCGGTTCCGGACAAACGAATATGGACTCGCGCGTGTCCGGCTGCCGCACATTCCCGAAGCGTCGGTGATGGTTGGTAATAGAAACTGCTACTACAGCGGCAGCCAAGAGAGCGTGATTCCGTTGACCATCGACGGGGAAGATGCGAACGGTTTGCGCGGCACATTTGGCGATGAGCTTCCTCTTCAAGCCGCACAGCACGAATTCACCGAAGTAACTGCCGATCGCACCCTCTATCGTCCGGGAGAACCGATTCGACTTTCCCTGCTCTCAAGTGCCAACGATGGGGAGTTCGTCGTCGATATCGTTACCCCAAAGGGCGTGCTGGCGTCTCAGGTACTGCGCCTGCACGACCAGCGAGGAGAGCTGCTGATTCCCTATGATTCGCGGTTTCTGGGAGTCCTTACCGTCCAGGCGTATTCCCTCGAAACTCCCCACGCAACGCTGCACGGCAGCACGCGGGTGATCTACGCCAGACCAGATGAGCTCAAGCTGTCGGTGCGCATGCCGCAGACAACGTTCCGGCCGGGCGAGGTCGTTATTACAGACATCGATGTACGAACGCCGCAAGGTGACGGCATCGCGAGCGCTCTCGGTTTGGTGGTATTTGATCAGGCGGTTGCCGAAAGACTGCGCATCGATCAGGATTTTGGGGACTACGGATTCTCCGGCACCTACGATTTCGACTACTCGCGGTATGGATCGATCGCCGGCATGGGCCTGCGGGATCTTCTCGTGCTCGATCCGAAGCAGCCCTTCTCAAACAACCTGCAAATGCTGGCGGAAGCGCTCCTGTTGAGCAGCCCGTACGCTCTCCGGGACGAAGAACAAGGCGAGGAGGATGGCGGTTCGTACTCGGAATACTCCTTGGGATATGAGATTCACGGATGGATGCAGCAGCAACTTCAGCCTGCAAAGGAGTTGCTCGATGACTACGACAAAAGAAATTCAGCTTATCCGCCGGAACACGAGTTTCTGGCGACTCTGAAATCCGGGGGCGTCGATTTTGAGTCGTTACGAGACCCCTGGGACGTTCCCTATCGCGTGGCCTACTCCACGCAACCGCGCGACAGTGTAATTACCCTCTACAGCAACGGTCCTGACAAGGTACCGAATACCGCGGACGATATCGAAGTCACCAAATTCAGCTGGTCGTACTTCAATCCCATTGCTAACAAAATCCGTCAGGCAACGATTGATTATTTCGAGCGCACCAGCAATTACATTCGCGACTATCCGACTCTTCGCGACGAAATAAAGCGCAAGGGCGTCGACCTCGATACTCTGCAGGATCCGTGGGGTCGTCCGTATCAATTCAAGTTCGACATTGCCGGAGCATCCTACGTCATTAACGTGATGAGCGGCGGGCCGGATGGTGTGATCACTGGAGACAACTGCCACGACATCCTGGAATCGTCCTCGTACATACACTATTTTCAGCGCGAAGATGTTGCTCTTGTGCGGGCACTAGCAGAACATTATGCGAAGACGGGGGTCTTTCCGAAGAACGAAGGGGAATTGAAGCCTGTCTTGGCGGCCTCAGGCCTGACAAAGGAACAATTGCTCGATCCCTGGGGTCATCCATATCAGTTCAAATTCGATCAACGCTCGCAGTATGGCGACCGAACGGACATCGATTCATTTGCCGTATATCCGAATCAGCCAGTAGTACGAACGCGGGTCACACCCGTGACCCAGCAGGTTGCCTACATCAGCGTGCAGAGCGCAGGTCCGCCGCAGCAACCCTATCCCTTTGAAGTAAGCAGTCTCAGCCGCGTCTTGTCGGAACAGAGCAGCAAGGATGCTGCACCCGTGCCGGCTTCCGCGGACGCGCCGCTCGGTGCGGGTAAAGGAACGATTTCAGGGACGGTAACTGATCCGAGTGGCGCTGTGATTCCAAACGCAACCATCGTTGCAACCGCAGAGGACAACAAGAAGTACAAAGCGACGATGAACGCGCAGGGTGGCTATACGCTCGCGAACTTACCGGCTGGGCTCTATGAAGTGAGCGTCACCGCGAATGCATTCATGGAAAGCTTGATTCTAAAGGTCCCGGTCCGGCCCGGTGAAGTCACAAAGCTGGACGCCGCTCTGCGAGTGGCAGCATCGACCCAGACCGCAACAGTGTTTGCCGAGCCCGGGACGTTGGAAACTAGTGTCGCAGCGGAAACCGTACAGGTCGTTGAAAAGAAGCCCAGACACTCGGCGGGATTCGAAATACCGCTATTCACTCCGCGTGTCCGTAAGAATTTCACCGAAACACTGCTCTGGCGCCCGGAAGTGATCACGGACCAACATGGTCACGCCCATGTCAGTTTCCCAATGGCCGACAGTATCACAGCGTGGAACATGTCCATGGTGGCTTCGACCGAGGACGGCCAAATCGGTGTTGCGGATAGGCAATTGCGAAGCTTCCAGCCATTTTTCATTGAGCACGATCCGCCGAAGACGTTGACCAAGGGCGACCGCATCAGTCTTCCCGTCGTTCTGCGGAACTATACGGACAAGATTCTGAGGCTCCAGGCGGAGATCAGCCCGGAGCCGTGGTCGTCCCTGCTATCTCAACCGAAACTGCAGGTAAATGTGCCGCCGAACGGAAACGCGAGTGTTACGTTCGCATTCCGCGCCGACGCCAGCACCAGGAATGGCAAACAGCGCATCTCGGCGCGCGATCGTGCTACCGGCGATGCTGTCGAACACGAAATCTCCGTACACCCGGACGGCCAGCAGATCACCTTCACCGCAGCGAAGATTCTCGCGGGAAACGACAATACCGTGAACGTCGATATTCCTGCCACAGCGATACCCCGCTCGTCCGACATCGAATTAATGCTCTATCCGAGCCTGGTTGCGCACGTCTTGGAGGCGATGCACGGGATAGGAATGCGGCCCGCAGGCTGCGCCGAGCAGATCACGTCCACTGCGTATATCAATTTGCTAGGCCTGCAATTGCTGAAGAAGCAAGGAACCATTGATGGCGGTGCACAAGCAGACCTGGTGGCACAAGCGAAGCAGTCAGTCCAGAGCGGGTACGAGCAACTCGTAAGTTCGCAGCGTGAAGACGGCGGATTCGGGTTCTGGAAAACTAGCTCTGCCGATGTGGCGCTGACCGCCTACGTTCTGCGTTTTCTCAACGCGGTGAGGGATTACGTCGAGGTCGATCCGACGGTAGCCAGTAAGGCGCAGCACCTCCTCCTGGCGAAACAGCACAACAACGGATCATGGACAAAATGGGATTGGTCGAAAGAGCGCGAAGTGGAAGACGCACAAATCACCTCGGAGGTGGCGCGTTCGCTGGCTGTGACTTTACCCGATCCAAAGCACATCGAGCGCAAGGCAATCGAGACATCGGTCAAAACGGCAATGGACTATCTGGACCTTCAGGCTTGGCGCGACGCCTACATGATCGGGAATTATGCGATTGCCGCTAATGCCATGAACGATATGCAACGGACGGCACGGGCTCGTGCCAGTCTGGCGGAATTAGCGCACCCGGAGGGTAGTTCCACTTACTGGAACTTGGAGACGAATACCTCACCTTTCTACGGCTGGGGAAATGCGGGCCGACTTGAGACAACTGCGCTCGCGGTTCAGGCGCTCGCCGCCTTGGCAGACCAAAATCAGGATGCCAATGAACAAGTGAGTCGAGGGGTTCAATACTTGCTCTCCCACAAGGATTCATATCGGGTCTGGTATTCAACTCATGCCACGCTAGCGGCTGTCGAAGCTTTAGTGACAGCCATTCCGGTGGGAAATGACAAGGGAGAGGGTTCAAAGGCCATCGTCACCGTGAACGGTCACGAAGCCACATCTGTGGATCTGCCTGCTGCCCGGGACGTGGTCGGCGCGATCGCGGTCGATCTGACTGAGTTTCTCCGTACCGGGACGAACGCGGTGCAAGTTCTTCGACCAAACAACGGTGCTCCCATGAACGCGCAGGCCATCACCTCTTATTACATTCCATGGAACTATTCTTCGGCGGTTCTCGGCGAGAATGTGCAGAGGGGCGAGACGCGTGCATTACGGTTGAGCGTGCATTACGGTCAAACTGCTCCAAAGGTGGATGAGCCAGTGCGTTGCGCGGTGCAGGTTGAGAGAATCGGTTTCGTGGGCTACGGAATGATGCTTGCGGAAATCGGCCTGCCGCCCGGAAGCGAAGTTGACCGGCAATCCTTGCAAGATTCGGGCCAACCATATGAGGTCCGTCCTGATCGAGTTGTTTTCTATGTCTGGCCATCGGCGGGAGGAACGAAATTGACCTTCAGTTTCAAGACGCGTTATCGAATGAACGCCAATACAGCGCCGTCAATCCTATATGACTACTACAACCCTGAAGCCAACGCGACGGTGGCGCCAGTCCGATTCGCAGTCCAATGAGGATGACGCGAATACAAATGCAAGGACTGCCTTGCGGGGCTCTGGTATGCCTGTTCTCTTCTGAGGTAGGACGAACCAAGTTCGTTTGTGAGTAGCCCCGGGGAATCACACCCCGAGGCTCTCGCTGAACTGTAGGTGAGCCTCTCGACTCATACAGCTCCTGTGTCACAAACGGCCGGCTGCTCGCAGGTGACGAAGTGGTCGTCCTGCTTTAGCTCGCCTTCGCCTCTTCGTCGCGCCTTCGCAAGGCGGCTCCTTGAGGGTCGGTGATTATATCCACCCACTTCGGGTGAGGCGAAGCCTCGGCGTCGTAGTTGTCGTGCCAGTTCCACCACTTGTACGGCGGGGTCTGGGGGTAACCCTCAGGCGAGTCCTCCCAAGCCTCCTGACGGCCGAGCGGCGTGATGTCGAGGTAGCTCCAGGTGGTCCCCATCGCCTCGTCGCCGCGGCCGTTGATGAAGTATGTGCGGAACACCCGGTCGCCGTCGCGGAAGAACACATTGTGGCCGTGCCATTCATCGACGCCGAAGTCCTTGTCGAAGCTGTCGATCATGGTGTACCAGGGCATCTCCCAGCCCATCCGCGCTTTCACGCGAGCGATCTCCGCCTGCGGCGCGCGCGAGGCGTAGGCGAGGGTGGTGTTACGAGCGTTCAGGTGGGCCAGGTGCGCGACCTGATCGGCGCCCAGGGAGCAGCCGCGGCAGGCGTGCTCGGGCCAGCCGAACACCCCGGGCTCGAAGAAGGCGCGATAGATGATCAACTGCCTGCGGCCCTCGAACAGGTCGAGCAGGCTAACCTTACCCTTGGGCCCGTCGAACTCGTACTTCTTTTCCACCGCCATCCACGGCATGCGTCGACGCTCGGCGGCGAGCGCATCGCGGGAGCGGGTAAAACCCTTCTCTTTCACGAGGAGTTGCTGCCGCGCAGCCTCCCACTCCTCCCGCGACGCGATCGGGGGTGTCTTCATCGCGATGTGCCCTTGCGAATGCTCTTTGTCTCTGTCTTTGCTTGCTGCCATATCATTTCTCCTTTTAAGCCTTTCCTTCAAGGTAGTGGTGCAACGTTGATTCGTGGTTTTGTCCTTTGGGTTGCCACTTCGGGTTAGCTTTTATGCCGATAAAACCTCGATCCTCTTTTCGCCAATTAAGTGTTCGAAAGGGTTACATCAGCAGTCACCTTCCTCCGGTGTCGCTTTGGTCAGTGGCACATTCCTCTGAGGGGAGCGATGATTGTCCTTCCCAGATAGGTCAACGAATACTCGACAGTAATAGCCCTCGATCGCGTCACACGCCTGTCGATTAAACCTACGGATTCGAGATTGCGGAGAGTTCTGGTCAGCATGCGCTGCGAGACACTCCCGAGCTCGCGGCGCAACTGCCCGTGGCGATAAGGCCTGTCTCGCAGCGAAAACAAAATCTTGGGCGTCCATCTGCCGATGAAGATGGACGAGGCCATTTTTGATCCTTGTGTCGTATTCATGCCGCTCTTCCTTCTGCGAAAACGTCTCTGCGAAATAGCCTTTTGGGATTTTCCTCTCACGCCTTTGTTTCGCAGTCGACACCGTCCCAGCTTGCCAAACTCGCCTTCAAGGCGCAATTAGGAACATGTGTGTGCCCACTCGAACCTTTGCCACCTTTGCGAACAATGCGAATAATGTGGTGCGTTATCCGAGCCTGGCTGCTGCCCTCGCAATCAAGAGCAGCCCTACCCCGACCACGACAATTCCGATGGCTCGTGCGACGCGCTCGCCATTCGGTGCGAGCCGTTCGGCAGTGATTGCTGCCGTGACAAGAGCCATCACGCGCAGATCCATGACCCCGATGACGAGGAGGATCGCCGTAAAGGCAGCGCAGCCGTAAGTGCAGTGGAGGCCGAGGCGCAGCCCGTGTCGCCAAGCCGTGGCAGCATCCGCCGGCAACGTACGCTCGCGTCCCCATGGCTCCCGGCAGCAGGCAAGGTGATGTGCCTTGCACGCGGTGAACTGGAGCGCGCCGGCGATCACGACGACGCCGCCGACCGCGATCGGAACAACGCGCGCCAGCGCAGGCTGTTGCATCTCGATCTCCGCCAGCGTCGCGCCCAGTGGAAAAACAACAATTCCGAACACAGTCCAGACTAAGAAGTACCCGATGCCGGCCAGCGCAGTCAGCCAGCTCAGGCGCGTGTCGCCTCTGCTGCCAATCGTCCGGCGATAGCGCCACAGCGTGGGCACGAACGACGGCAGCATCATTGCCACCATCATCACGACCCACATGCCGACGAACGACCCCGCAGCGCCCACCCATGTCTGTCCAGGCATCGGCATCCACGCCATCGACATCGTCCAGCCGCCGGGCATCGGCATCTCTCCCATTGCTGACATGGAGCGACACCAGACAGTCGTCAGCGTTGCGCTGGCGACAAAGAGCAGCACTGAGGTGCCGAAGAATGCTTGCTGTGAGGTTCTCTCGAAAGTCATGGCTCATTACCTCCTGTCCCGCAATTGGTTGCTAACTACCGCTATGTCGCTCATCACTTGCCGTACTCGTCGTGACGGTGCCACCAGAGACCATTCTCGTTACGCCCCTTCGGGGCACGGTCGAGCCATGGGTACATGCCCCAGAGACCGTCGAGCCCTCGCGCATAGGTGGAATACGTGTGGTAGATCACGCCGTCTTCGAGGGCGAATGCGCTCATGCCCGGTCTCTCGCGAATGTAGGTCGCCGCGTCCGTTCCGCATAGGGCCGCGAACATGGCAGGCCCATCGGGCGTCAAGCGCGAGATCTC
>Ga0185299_10006833_pt1 | contig 11973 bp, 13 predicted proteins | sample PaiPotPPA55metaG_FD_128002 | JGI IMG/M metagenome (GOLD analysis project Ga0185299, IMG submission 128002) | Iron sulfur acid spring bacterial and archeal communities from Banff, Canada, to study Microbial Dark Matter (Phase II) - Paint Pots PPA... ...
CGTTCCAACGTGAGTTGGAACGGCCTGTTTCGTTTGGGCTGACGACTATTTCGCGGCCACCCTCAGCGGCGCTTGAAAACCAGATCCCACACGCCATGACCGAGTTTCAACCCGCGGCGCTCGAATTTCGTGACCGGACGGTAACCGGGACGCGGCGCGTAACTCGTGCCGGCCGTGTTTTCCAGCGCAGGTACCGCCGACAACACCTCGAGCATCTGTTCGGCATAGTTCTGCCAGTCGGTGGCGAGATGGATATAACCGCCCGGCTTGAGACGCGACACGAGCAACGCAACGAATTTCGGCTGGACGAGCCGGCGTTTGTGGTGACGCGCCTTGTGCCACGGATCCGGGAAATAGATGTGGACGCCATCGAGGCTGTCCGCCGCGATCATCTGTTCCAGCACTTCCACAGCGTCGTGCTGAACGACGCGAATGTTCGTCAGCCCGTGTTCGCCGATCAGCTTCAGCAGCGCGCCCACGCCCGGCTCATGCACTTCGACGCCGAGAAAGTCGTCGGCTTGGCGCGCCGATGCGATTTCCGCCGTTGTCGTCCCCATGCCGAAGCCGATTTCCAGCACGCGCGGTGCACTGCGGCCGAACGCGGCATCCCAGTCGAGCGGCTGCGGCGCGAACGGCACGACAAAGCGTGGGCCGAATTCATCGAGTGCGCGACGCTGTCCCGTCGATACCCGTCCAGCACGCGTGACGAAACTACGAATCCGCCGATGACGAAGCGTGTTTGCCGGATTCGTCGCTTCGGTATCGTCGGCTTCGTCGTTTTCGTCGTGGTCGGGGGAGGGATCGTGGATCATCGGAAAGGACGGATTCGAGGGTTGAGCAGAGGCTTGAAACACACGCCGCGGGCACATGACTGAAGCAAACCTGGCGCTGCTGTAAATCAAAAAGCCGCCTTCGAAGGCGGCTTTTTGTAAAACGAAAACTGGAGCGGGCGATGGGAACAACAGGCCGCGCCCAATTCCTTGATAAACAAAAAAATTTTCGCGTTCGGTGAACGGCGATGGACGTGATTATGTACATGTCCGGCCTCGTAGGCAAGGCCGGGCTCTGGTCATACGCTGCTAAAGGCTGCTGAAGTCTGCCGCCATCCAGCCCTGCCCTGTCGGTTTCAAATGCCAGATAACCATGGGTGACGCCCACACCACGGACCTTATGGCCGTCGGCCCGCTTGAAGAACATCCATTCCAATGCGTTGGCGACCTTGATCGTCTTGTGGTCTTCAACGTGATGCAGACCAATGACCATGGGAAAACCAGAGGAATAGTGCAGGATCGAGGGTTCATTGCGCATATCGGTGTGGTCCAGCTCCAGTGGGTGCGAGGCGTCGCCGGATCAATCCCGGCTTGAGGCGCTAGATCCGGGTCAACTGCGTTTCGAGTTCCTCGGCCTGCGAGGCAAAGTCTTCGGGCCGACGCTTGCGGAAGGTTTCTAAATTGCTGAGCTTCCATCGCAAGGCCGGCAGTTCCCCGGCGTACTGGCATTGCAGCAACGACCAGTCGGGCGCTGCGCGCACGAGCCCGGTCAGGAATTGCTTGTGCGCCGCGCTTAGTCTCGCTGGTAGTTCACGCCGGAGCCGCGCGCGAGCATCGAGCAGCGTCTCCATGGAGCAGGTAACTTCGGTCATACCCACAAAGGCCCGGTCGTACTCGGCGGCCACGTCCTTGTCATTGCCGAACAGCACTTCGTGGGTCGGTCGATTGTGTCCCGCCAGGTAGACCACGAAGCATTCAACCATGCCCTCGGTGATGCCGCCTGATTCATAAAGCTGCCACACGTCGAACAGATCGCGCGGATGCTGTCGGTCCAACGCAGCCACCAGTTTGCCGGCATAGAGCTCGTCGGGTGTGAGGATGGGTAATTCGAATTCGACGCCAAAAAGGTCGGCTGTTTTCGTGGTCAGCGGCTGTCGCTTCGCGGGCAACACCGTCCCGCGGAACACCACGTTGACCTCGACCTTCACCTGGCTGGTTTCGTTCTCGACGATCAGCTTGGTATCCCCCAAATCCTTGCTGCGGATCAGTCGCGTCTGCAAGCCGAGCGGTGCGACGCGCTCTGCGATTGCGGCCAGCTCCTGGTTGATCGCACGCAGCGCCTCGTCGCGCGGAACCTGCCACGGTAAGTACACCACGTCGATGTCGACCGACAGGCGCGGCATGTCCTGCACGAAGAGGTTGATAGCCGTGCCGCCTTTCATAGCAAAGACTTCGTTGGCGAACACATCGGGCGCGACGGTGAGCAGAAGGCGAACGGTGTCCGCGTAGATCTTATCCATGAGGTTTCAGGCTCAGTAGTGTGCCGTCGTCGAGGCGGCTCATCCAGCGCTTGGTGCTACCGGTGCGAACCGTGTGCTGCATCAGCAAGGCATCGACGTCTACGACGTTCGTTTCGCGAGCCCAGGTGAGGAACAGGCGGACTGCCTTTACACTGGTACAGCAGGACAGCAGTTGCCCAAGCAGTTCCTTGCGCGGCGATCGCAGGCCGTCGAAGAGGTTGCGGGCTTCCTCGAGACCTTGCTTGACGCCGGCCTCGTACAGCAGTTCCAGGACAGCGCGCTCAGGAACGCACACCCGCAACCCTTCGGGCAGGCCCGGTGGGGTGGTCAGTGTTTTTTCAGCCAGGCTTGCGTCAGGCCAGTCGAACAGGCTGGCGTGGACATAGCGCGCTGGAAAGCGCGTAGTGAACCACGTTGGCAGCGCAAAGCGGGCGTCGCCCCACAGGACCAGCGTTTCCCGGCTGCTCAGATTGTGTCGCACCCCCTGCATGGCCAAGGCGCTCTTTCCACCGACGTGCAGGCCAGGTACGCGCTTCTGAAGGAACAGGATCGCCTTGTGAACACCGAAGTCGTCGTTCGGAAAGGCATAGACTCCCTGCGCCAGGCGCACGAGCCAGCCCCCCTCGGCGTACTTCGCGGCGAGTTGGGGCGACACCCCGAACTGGTCGAGCGTGGCAAGGTCGAACGGTGCCCCGCGGGGTAATTCCGCCTGCAGGCGCTTGATTATCTGGTGACGTGAATTTCCATCCATACTATAAAAAATAGCACAGAATCCAATCACCCAAGAAGTCGAAACAGGAATGGAGCGCCAAAAATAGCCTGATAGTATATTTTTATTACAAAATCTAATCAGAAACCTGCATGAGCATCATCCGGCCCGAACCGTTCCCAGCGGCACGGCAACCGACCCTCTCCGTTGCGGTCTATGTTTAAAGCAACATCAGACCATTGACCCGCGTTTGACGTTCAATGTGGATGTCGATTCAGCAATGCGAATTGCGCGCCAATGGAGCCTCTCGTTGAGCACGAGCTCGTGCATGCCCTTGGCCTGACCAATCATTTCGACGGCTTTGGGCAAGGAAGCGGTGGCAACTGCAACGGCGCGATTTGCACGGACCGGACTTATCCCCGTCTTGAAAGCGCTGTATGCCAATCCGCCGATGACCGTCATCAGCAACATGACTATTGCCCGGTAAGGGTTGGGCTTGCGGCTACCTGCCCCGCACTTTGAAGCGACAGGTATTTACATTGGGGAACCGTAATGCAGAACGACGACAACCAGACAAAGTCAGGCAGCTATTTCATTGATGGACAAGATGATGTGCTCGGCAGCGTCGATGAGCAGATCAAGGCTCGCGTATTGCCGACCGACGGGCCAGCGGCCGCCAATTTTAAACTTGGCATGCACCGATTCACGATGCCGCAAACCGAAAGCGGCTCCGCTGCGTATTCAGGCCCGGCGATGGATGTCACGGATGGTCTTGAGCGGATTCTGGACTATGCGTCGGCGGCGATTCGGCTGGCATTCCGTTTCTTTCCATTTGTCGTGCCTTTGCTGATCCTCGCACGATACGGTGACCACTATGTTCCCTGTGCTGACGACTGCGCGTGTAGGCGTCCAATTTGCTCTAGGATTTTGAGCCCCCGCTCTTGCTCTTCACGTGTGTCTGCTTCAAACACCCCACGGGAAACGTCGATTTTCAGTAGTTCCCGGATGTTGTTGAGGTCGATTATTGGTTTGCTCATTTCTACCCGCAGATTCAGCAGCACGGCCTTGGCACGTGCCTGTTTATATTCTCTGGTCTGAAGAGAAGTATAAATGCTTGTCTGATCAATGGCACGGGCAAGCGCCTCGGGAAGCGTCAGGCGGAATTGGTAGATCCCGGCCTTATTGTCGCGGACGAGGCGAGGAATCTTGATCGGCACTGGAAGGGCTCCATGTGCCTATTTTTTGAGCAAACTGTGGGTGGGATTCTCCACTACCACGCTCAGGGCCTTATCTGGCGGGCCTGAGAGGGTTTTGGAGCGGGCGATGGGAATCGAACCCACGGCTCTAGCTTGGGAAGCTAGGGTATTACCATTATACGACGCCCGCAGAGACCGCGATTTTACGCGGAATACTCCCTTTACCGCAACACTTCACCCGTGATCGGCGCGTATCAAACCCCGAACATGGTCATGCTCACGGCCAGCCGCGTCACAACCATCAACAGCACCTGCACGATCACGAACAACAAGATGGGCGACAAATCGATTCCGCCCATACGCGGCAACACACGCCGTAGCGGTTCGAGAAACGGCGCCGTGAGCTGATAAAGCAGCGGCATGGCGGGGGATTGCGGATTGAGCCACGACAGCAATGCCATCAGGATCGTCATCCAGATGATGAGATTCAGCGCCCATTTGATGACGGTGATCACCGCGACCACCAGCAGCGTGGGCAACAGCGCCGCGAGACCGGCAGGATCGACGCCCGCCAGTAAAACCATCAGGATCACGAACACTAGCGCAGCAAGAAAAGCCGCGACAATGCTCGCCCAGTCGATGGTTTTCGCAGCCGGCAAGATCTTGCGCAGCGGCAAGACCAGCCAGTTCGTAGCTTGCATCACCGCGTTGGAAACAGGGTTGTACGGGGGCATGCGGACGACCTGCATCCAGGCGCGCAGCAGCAGCGCGGCGCCGAACAGCGTAAAGAGGGTGTTGAGCAGAAAACGGGCGATCTCGCCGAACATCTCAAATCCTTTTCAAGGCAAAAGCGCGGCGCTCATGGCCGCGCGGAGTGAAACAAGGGCAAACAAAGCCGCAGCGGAAAACCGCTTGGCTTCAACCTTCAGCTACCGGCGCGAACGTCGCTGATCTGTACGACGGGCGGACCGCCGTCGGGGTAGTAGTAGTCGATATCGAAACGCGCATTCTCGCGATACGGATAAAAAAAGCTCACCTTGATCATTGTTCGTTCTCGTAGCTGGAATGGGTCGGCGTCGAGGGTGGCAGCCGAGGCCGGATCTTCGCTTATTCAATCAACGCGTGGATCCAGTTCTGAACCAGGTTTTGAGCCGCACTTTTGAGCGCTTGCTGCTGGCGGCCGGGCGCAGCGGCCGAACCCCTCGGCGGCTTTGCCACACTGGCGCGCCGGGCATCACGATAGCATGGCTTGATGGCGGCTTGGGCGGGTTGCCGTACGCCCCGCGCCCAACGTCCTCATGCGGCTGGCCATGCTCGCGGGATCGGGGCTATCAATCGGGGCGATCAATCGAGATGCGGCGCGGCGCCGTTCAGTGCCAGCTCGATGGCGTGTGACATCGCATCGAGCGTCTCGGCGGGCGGTGGCGACACCCGGCGTTTTGCCAGCGCGACCGCGCGCCGCGACATCAGCGCATAGAGCGTCGCGTGGTCGCCACCGAGCTTTTGCAGCAGCGCCAGTTGCTTCACGACAATACCCGCATCGCCACGGGACACCGGGCCTGCAAGCGCGCCCGGCAAACCCTTTTCACGCGCTGTCTCGATGGTGCCGGCAAGCATCGGCAGGACCGCGCGCAACGCGTCGTCCTCGTCGAAACCCAGTTCCTTCCAGAGCGTCACCGTCTCCGACAGCGAACATAGCGCAAAGCTGGCCGCGTAGTGCGCGGCGGCGTGGTAGAGCAGGCGCCCGCCTGGCGGAATCGACAGCGCATGGCAGCCGAGTGCCTGGACTAGCGCCGTCAGTGTGTCGTGCAAGGGCCCGCTCGCTTCGATCGTGACCGAGCAGCCCGCAATGCGCGTCTGGTCGCTCGGCAGTCCGCCGAACAGGAACAATGGATGGAATCCGCCGATATCGGCACCCTGAGCCTGGGCCGGGGCGAGGACATCGACGGGCGTGGCGCCGCTGCAATGCACGATCGCCAATGCGCTGTCGCGAGCGTGATCCAGCCGCAAAGCGTTCGCCGTCGCACTAATGGAGTCATCTGGAACTGTTAAAAATACGATATCGGCGTGTTGTGCGACCGTACTGGCATCGTCGGCGACGATACAGCCTGGCAATTCGCTGGCGAATTCGTACGCCGAGGCAGCCGAACGGCTTGCGATCGCGGTGACCGGATAACCCGCGCGCGACCAGACGGCCGCTAGACAGCGCGCGAGACGCCCCGCGCCGACGAACCCCAAACGGGGAGCCGTTGAAAAAGGCATGGTTTTTGCTCCATAGAAAATTCGGTGCTGCACGGATTCACGTTCGCAACGCACGATGAAGTATCGCGCAACGGCGCTGGCGCCATAAAAACGCGCCGCAGACCGTCGCCAACGGTTTTGCGAGGCTCGAGCAAACTTGCGATCGGGCCTGAACAGTCAGGGTTGGTCTTATTGGCCGATGAGTGCCAGTGCTTGTTTTGCAACGTTTGGGGGTCGCCATGAGTATTTTTGCGTATCGGAAACACCTGCGTTTTCTCAGCCAGACGAATCGGCGTCAGTGGTGGGATCAGCGCAAACGGCTCACACCGCGAGTCAAAATCAGCGGGGCTTATGTGCCACCCAGCGTGACACGCGAATTCGCTTATGTGAAAGTGGGTTGAGCGTCTGGCTGGTTGTTTAGCCAAGAAAGCAGCACTGTATGAAAAAGCCCCGTTCGACGCTTATTTGTCGGCGGGGCTTTTCCTTTTTCCTCGCGCGAATGACAAAGTGTAATGATTCATTACTTTGGTGACATTCGGAATAATGTCGCGCGCAGCAGGGGCGCGTAGCGGCTTTCCCGCAAACCCTTAATTCGGTTCGTAAAGCCTTCGCGCCAGTACCAGCGGGGCTGTCCGGCGGCTTGAAATTCGGCAGACGAGACGCACTTTTAGGACGGTACATATTGCAATTTGCAACAAATGCTTAAGGTGAGATTCAGGGTATTTAGCTACATTGAAGTTATGTCGTTGCGGCAACCGGTCGTGTGTACAGGACCGCGGCGTGGAGAACAAAAGTGAAAAAGATCGTTCAGATTCTGGCTGCCGCTGCACTCGGCGTAGGCCTGGTGAGCGCCGCGCAGGCGCATGTTTCGGTGGGTATCGGCATCGGGGTGCCTTTCGCACCGGCTTATCCGGTCTATGCGGCACCGCCCCCGCCGGTGTATTACGCGCCGGGTCCGGTGGTGTACGCGCCGCCGCCCGTGGTCTACGGCCCGCCGGCCGTGGTGGTGGGCGGTTACGGCGGTTACGGTGGCTATTACGGCCATCCGTACTGGCGTGGTCGCTACTACCATGGCGGATACGGATATCACGGCGGTTACGACCGCGGCTGGCGTCGTTGAGGGCCGATGTTTGACGAGCTCGGCTATCTGAGCATTGAGATTTGCTGAAAAACAGCGCACGCGGGCATACGCCAGCGTCGCGCTGTTTTATTTTGCGCGCAGGGTTCTGTAAGCGCGGCAGCGACTCGCGGGACGTATTTGGCCATTCGACCGGCTTTCCAAACGCTCCACGATGCTGGGACAATGGCGGTTCCTCAACCGCCGCTCTTGAGTTTCGATGTCAATCCTTCCTGCACCTACCTACGCGGACGTCGCCGACGCCGCCGAGCGCATCGCCGGCGCTGCACACCGCACGCCTGTATTGACTTCCCGCACGGCTGACACGCTTACCGGCGCGAATCTGTTCTTCAAGTGCGAGAACTTCCAGCGCATGGGCGCGTTCAAGTTTCGCGGTGCTTTCAACGCGATCTCGCACTTCTCAGATACACAGCGCCAAGCCGGCGTCCTGACTTATTCATCGGGCAATCATGCGCAGGCGATCGCGCTGTCGGCGCGCATCGCGGGCATCAAGGCGACGATCATCATGCCGCAGGACGCGCCGGCCGCGAAGATGGAAGCCACGCGCGGTTATGGTGGCGAGGTGATCACCTACGACCGGTACACCGAGAATCGCGAGGAGATCGGCGCAAAGCTCGCGCAAGAGCGCGGCATGACGCTGATTCCACCCTACGACCATCCGCACGTGATCGCGGGGCAGGGAACGTCGGCGAAGGAGCTCATCGAAGAAACCGGGCCGCTGGATTATCTGTTCGTTTGTCTCGGTGGCGGAGGATTGCTCGCCGGATGCGCGCTGGCGGCGGCCGAACTGAGCCCGTCATGTACCGTGATCGGCGTGGAGCCGGAGGCGGGCAACGACGCCCAGCAATCGCTCGCACGCGGCGAGATCGTCCATATCGAGGTGCCGCGCACGATCGCCGACGGCGCGGCGTCCACGCATGTGGGTGAATACAACTTTCCGATTCTGCAGCGCTACGTGGACCGGGTCGTCACCGTCAGCGACGACCAGCTTGTACAGACCATGAAGTTCTTCGCGCAGCGCATGAAGATGGTGGTCGAGCCTACAGGATGTCTGGCGGCGGCTGCCGTGCTGCAGCACATCGTGGCGGTGAAGGGCAAGCGCGTGGGCGTGCTGGTCAGCGGCGGCAATGTCGACATGGCGCGGTACGCTCAGTTCCTCGCGTGATCGTGTGGTGTCAGGGCGTCAGAGCCGCGTCAGAGGCCCGACGCGCCGTTCACGAGCAGATCGTGATAGCCGTTGACGATCACGCTGTACGAGAAGTACGCGAACAGCGCCGCCGACAAAACATGGCAGGCGCGCAGCAACGCCGTCCCGGCGCGTTTGCGGCCGTGACTGGCGAGCGAGCAGATGAAGAGCGTCCAGCCGAGGCCGCCGCAAAAGAAGCCGATGAGAAACACTGACGCGCTCGCCGGGCCGGTTGCGCCCGCTTTCGCGATCAGCGCGCCGCCCACGGCGGCGAACCAGAGAATCGCGCTCGGCGAGGACACCGCCAGCACCATGCCGCGCATGAAACTGCGAAAGTGGGAGGGCCGCGGCGTGGCGAGATCGGCTTCGCCTTCCACCGGCGGCGCCGATGCCGGATAAAGCGCTTCACGCGCCATTTTGAAGGTCAGGAACAGCAGTACGATTGCCCCGCCGATCCACACGACCCAGCGCACGGCGTCGAACTGGAGCAGCGCGGCCATGCCCGCGAGCGCGAGCGCGGCGTAGGCGAGATCGCCGAAACAGGTGCCGAGGCCGAGCATCATGCCCGGCTTGAATCCGTGGGAGAGCGTCAGTGAGATGATCGCGACGTTTGCGATACCAATATCGAGACACAGCGACAGCGACAGAAAAAATCCATCAGACAGCAATGGCAAGACGTGCATCCAGGCGTTCCTTGTTCTTTTTGTATTGAGCGAAGCCGGTAGTGCGGCTTCGCGCGCTTCATCCCGCGACCACGCGCGGGGCAAGTGGCCGGCCGCCTGCGGGCTAAACGCGTGCGAGCGGCGCAGACACAACCAAGCGTCCCGTCTCGATGCCCATCGTGTTGCGCATCGGCGGATGTCGGTAGGCGGCGAGTTTCTCGCGCTGCGTTTCGTTGCCGATTAGGAGTTGCTCGAGCACGTGGGCCACGATCGCGTAAAGCACGGCCGTGTTGCCGTCTTCCACCTTGACCGCGATGCCGAGTGCCCCGTGCGTACCGGTGGGTGTGCCAGTATCACGCACGCCGATTGCATAGCTCGCATCGGCGCCTACTTTGCCGACGAGTTCGCCATCGAAGGCGCGCATCAACGCGGTACAGAACCGGCCTTCGCCCGCGACGAGTTCCGGGTACGTCGTCATCGCGCGATAGATCCGGCCGAGGGCTTTCGAGCGCGGCGTGGTTTCAACCCCGGCGCCCGCATCCGCCAGTTTCACAAACAGCCGCGCGAGCCGATCCAGCGCAAAGGCGGGCGTGGGCAGATTGCAGCCGTCGATAGCCCATTGCACGCCGTTCTCCGGCAGATCGCAGAGCTCGGCAACGGTGCGTTTGACCCGAACCTGCAGTGCATGCTCAGGCAAGTGATAGTCGATAACCGCCGCGCCCAGCGCCTGCGCACCCGCGAGCATGCCTGCGTGTTTTCCCGAGCAATTGCTGCACACGCCGCTCGGCGTGAAATCGCGCTTGATCCATTCCTTCCAGATCGCGTCCGACAAAGGCGCGTGGCCGCCGCATCGAAGATCGGCTTCGGTGACTTGCGCCTTGGCCAGCATCGCGCGCGTGCGCTCGATGTGGCGCGGCTCGCTGTTGTGCGATGCGCACATCAGCGCGAGATCGGCGTCGTCGAAACCGAAACGTTCCAGCGCGCCCGTTTCCAGCACAGCGAGCGCTTGCGCCGGTTTCGCCGCGGAGCGTGCGAGCGTCAAACGCGCCGGATCGCCGAACGCGTACAACAACCGGCCTTCGGCATCGACAACCGCCACATGTGCGGCATGTGTATTTTCAACCAGATCCCCTCGATAAACCGTCGCCGCGACATTCATGAGCGCGTGCCTCCTGAAAAGCCGATTTCGTCCCACAACGCATCCACGCGGCGTTTCACCGCATCGTCCATCACGATCGGGCGGCCCCATTCGCGCTCCGTTTCGCCGGGCCACTTGTTGGTGGCGTCGAGTCCCATCTTCGATCCCAACCCCGCCTTCGGCGAGGCGAAATCGAGATAGTCGATGGGCGTGTTATCGACGAGCACCGTATCGCGCGACGGATCGATGCGCGTGGTGATCGCCCAGATCACCTCCTTCCAGTCGCGTATGTTCACGTCGTCGTCCACCACGACGATGAACTTCGTATACATGAACTGTCGCAGGAAGCTCCAGACGCCGAACATCACGCGCTTCGCGTGACCCGGATAACTCTTCTTGATCTGCACGATCGCCATGCGGTAGCTGCAACCTTCGGGCGGCAAATAGAAGTCGGTGATCTCGGTGAACTGCTTTTGCAACAGCGGCACGAACACTTCGTTGAGCGCGACGCCGAGCACGGCCGGTTCGTCGGGTGGTTTGCCTGTATACGTAGAGTGATAGAGCGCGTCGCGGCGCATGGTGATCTTCTCGACCGTGAAGACCGGGAACCACTCTTGTTCGTTGTAGTAGCCAGTGTGGTCGCCATACGGGCCTTCAAGCGCGTGCTCGTATTTCGCCGACGCAGTCTTCGATGGCCGGGGCGCAGCGCCATCGGGCGCTGCCGGAACGGGGCCGTCCTGCGGATAGATGAAACCCTCGAGCACGATCTCGGCACGGGCCGGAACCTGCAACGTATCGACACCCGGCGTGAGGCACTTCGCCAATTCGGTCTTCGCGCCGCGCAACAAACCCGCAAATTGATACTCGGAAAGCGAATCCGGCACCGGCGTCACAGCGCCAAGAATGGTTGCCGGATCGGCGCCGAGCACCACGGCTACCGGATACGGCTTGCCCGGATTGGCAAGCGCGAACTCCCTGAAATCGAGCGCGCCGCCTCTGTGCGCGAGCCAGCGCATGATCAGTTTGTTGTGCCCGATCAGTTGCTGCCGATAGATACCGAGATTCTGCCGCGTCTTGTTCGGGCCGCGCGTGACCGTGAGTCCCCATGTGACGAGCGGACCGGCATCTCCGGGCCAGCACGTCTGAATGGGAAGGCGCGCAAGATCGACATCCGCGCCTTCCCACACGATTTCCTGGCAAGGCGGCGAACTGACGGTTTTCGGCGCCATGTCCCAGACAGCCTTAGCCAGCGACAGCAACTTGCCGGCGTCCTTCAGTCCCTTCGGCGGCTCGGGTTCCTTCAGCGCTGAGAGCAACCGGCCAACATCACGCAGCGACTCGAGCGCGGCTTTATCGCTGAGAAGACTGGGATCGGCCGCCGCCTGAGCCTCCGTCTCGATACCCATTCCAAGC
>Ga0185299_10006836_pt1 | contig 11972 bp, 10 predicted proteins | sample PaiPotPPA55metaG_FD_128002 | JGI IMG/M metagenome (GOLD analysis project Ga0185299, IMG submission 128002) | Iron sulfur acid spring bacterial and archeal communities from Banff, Canada, to study Microbial Dark Matter (Phase II) - Paint Pots PPA... ...
GATCGTTGCTTGGTGAACGTCCATGCCAATATACTTTTCTGAGTTCATAACGGCGCTCCTTTTCGGTAAGTGGTGGTCCGAACAATCACAACCTACCGCAAAAGTGGGCGCCTTTTTATATTGCGTGAAATGGCCTGTTTACAACAAGTGAGGGTTGAGTACGGTGTGAATTTAACTTGCCACCTAATAACGCGTCATTGCAGCATTGCAGCGAGTGATAAACCTACCGGGGGATTGCTTCCTGCGAGCGTACCAAAGCTTTAGATTTATGTGACGGCTAGAAACGATGCTGCGCCGCGATGACGGCCCGGTTCGCTGCTGCAAAAGGGGCCCCTCCAGATCTGATATCGATCTTGGAGAAGTCACTTAACACGTTTTAACCAACCCTGCGGGTAGTGTGTTAGGAGGAATTTCTCCCGGCTACGATCTGCCACGAAGGTATCGTGAGTCTTCATGAAATCTGTAACGGCCTCCATGGGTCCGGATCCCCACCCCGGCACCACAGGATGGCCGTTGATGTTTGTATCCTGCACTACCAGATAGCTGCCTGGAGTAATCATTTTCGAGTAGATCTCCATCTCGCGAAGAACATGGTCGTGGGTATGCAGAGAGTCGAGGGTAACCAGCACTTTCTTGCCCGAAACTTCCTGCACGATGTGATCGGTCACCTTTGGATCCACCGAACTGCCGACGATCACTTCCACATTTTGTTTCCATATCGGCAGCTTGGAGGCCTTGTCGATGTGTGGTTCCACATCTATGGTGATCACTTTGCCTTCCGGATTCACATAGGATAGCACCGTGGCATAGAACAACGTCGTCCCACCATTTGCTGTTCCTGTTTCAATGATGTAATCCGGTCGAATCTCGCTAATGACTTCCTGCATGCTCCAGTTGTCGGTCGGTGTCTGTTCTGATGGCACTCCCAGCCATGTCGTCGAGTTGAGCCAAACGAGGGAGTAGTAGTAAATCTGCTGAAACTTTTCAGTTACGTTTTTGTGTGACTCGCGGCGGTAATGCAGTGCAAGCAGAAACTCACCAACAGCGAGGGCTAATGCCAGCATCGCCACAATTCTGAAGAACAAATTCGAGGAAGGCCAGGTGCCGACTTGTTTATCCACGGGGACCGCACATTGGGAGTTCCTCAAAGCACGATAGCCGAAATTATAGCGCACGTCGTCAGGAATTTCTGCGTAACGCCGACTGGTCGTAGCCCTGTCAATCCGCGAAGAGTTGTAGTCGGTAAAACGAAGGCAGCCTTATAAACTATGCCCGTGCCCTAGTCGCCACTAGAGTCATGTCGTTGAGGATGGTTGGCGTAATATCGCCATAGCGCTCATTGACCAGTGGTCAAAACGTGTAATGGGCCTGGTTTCGTAAACTGGCGGCAAACACTAAACGGGTTTTCGAGGCTTGACACCACTAATGTGCCATTGACGAAATAGCACTCTCGTACTAGCGTGCGAATTGCGCCGCTTTCCAAGGAAAATACCCTCCGTTCAGCAAAGGCGACTGGCCGCGCCTCTGCTCCTCGCCCCGGCGTGTTTAAGACACGCGGTCCGGCCCAGTCAGCGTCAGACAATCTCGAAGATTGTTCCTTGACGATTCGATTCGTGGGGAGGACAACATGAAAAACAAACTACCACCATTCTTACAGCAGCGCCGCTCTGTGCGACGTGAATAGAAGACTCTGTCTCGGCCCCCGGGGTAGTACATCCTTACGCCACTGAGGTGTCCCATGGACAGCCGAATCTCTTCACGTCTAACGTATGCTCTCGTCTTATGGCTCGTGCTTACCGTATTAGTGCCCCTGGGGATCGCTCAGGCCAACGTACAGGGGGTGTGGAGCACCCTTCCGTATGTCATGCCTATTAACCCCATCCATGCCGCACTCCTGGCCAGCGGCAACATCCTGGTGGTGGCGGGCTCGGGAAACTGCCCCCCATCGCAGTCCGGTTGTCCTTCGGGCCCGCCCTATGGCCCGTCGAATAACTCCGGGGCATTGCTATTGAATCCGGTGACCGGAGCAATCACTCAGTTTTCAGTGTCCTGGGACATGTTCTGCAATGGAATGGTACTTCTGCAGGATGGAACCGCGCTGATCGATGGTGGCACGATCCAATACACTCCTTTCTTAAACGGACAGCCGCAGGCTGCAATTTTTGATACTGCTACAAATACTTTCACAAATACTGCAAACATGGCAGACGGGCGCTGGTACCCCAACCTGACCACCTTGGGAGATGGCAGCGTCATGGCGTTCTCCGGGATGAATGAAGCTGGCGGAACCAATACCTCGGTCGAGTTTTATACGATCGGCTTGGGCTGGAGTCAGCAATACCTGGCGGGGTGGACTCCGCCGCTATACCCGCGGATGCACCTTCTGCCGAATGGCAACGTGTTCTACTCGGGGCCGGGCACCAGTTCAGCGTTGTTCGATCCCGCAACGACCACCTGGACCCTGGATGTGGCAAACACCAACTACCCCGACACCAGAAAGTATGGGACGTCGGTGCTGCTGCCTTTGACGCCGGCCAACAACTACGATCCCATGATCACGATCATGGGCGGGAATAACCCGGCCACCAATACCACGGAAATCATCGATATGGGTGCGGCGACGCCGAAATGGGTGAATGGGCTAACCATGTCGGAGGCGCGCATCGAGATGAATGCGGTGATTTTGCCCAATGGCAAGATTTTGGCGGTTGGTGGTTCAGCAACTGACGAGGACACGGCCAACCTGAGTTTGAATGCGGACTTGTTCGATCTAAGCACTGTCAATCTTAATTCTACCCCTCCAAATTTGGGGACTGTCTCCTCTGCCGGGGCGAATGCGACGGAGCGGCTGTACCACTCGGTGGCGCTGCTGCTGCCGAACGCGACGGTGTGGCTGGCGGGAGGCAATCCGGACTATGGCACGTACAACAACACGATGGAGATTTATCAGCCCCCCTACCTGTTCACCTCAACGGGGGCGCTGGCGACACAGCCTACCATCACGAGCGCGCCGAGTTCCATTAGCTATGGCAAAACGTTCACGGTGCAAACCCCGAACGCGTCGACTATTTCCTCGGTGGTACTGGTGCGCAACGGGGCGGTGACCCACGCCTTTGGCATGGACCAGCGCCTGGTGGGTATGAATTTCAGCGTGGGGTCTGGATCGCTGACGGTTACGGCTCCTCCCAATGGCAACATCGCGCCGCCGGGATATTACATGTTGTTCATTCTGAACAGCTCGGGTGTGCCCTCCGTTGCGCAGATGGTTCAGCTTTTGCCGATGGTAAGCAGTGTGTTACCGAACAATGGGCCAACAACGGGTGGGACGGCGGTGACGATCACGGGGACGAACTTTGCCGCGGGAGCGACGGTGACGTTCGGAGGCACGGCGGCGACCAACGTGGTGGAAGTGAACAGCACGACGATCACAGCCACGACCCCGGCCCATGCGGCGGGAGCAGTGACGGTGACGGTGACGGTGAACGGGCAAAGCGGAAGCCTGGTCAATGGGTTCACCTATACCGCAGCGGGGACGATCAGTTTCATCCAGGTAGCAGCAGCTACGCCGTCATCGACGGCGACGGCGAGCGTGACCTACCCGGCAGCACAAACGTCCGGGGATCTGAACATTGTGGTGGTGGGCTGGAACGACACGACGTCGACAGTGCAGTCGGTGAAGGACAGCGGAGGGAACACATATAGCCTGGCGATTGGGCCGACGAAAGGGACGGGATTGCAAGAATCGATCTACTACGCCGCCAACATAGTGGGTGGGGCTAACACGGTGACGGTGACGTTCAATCAGTCAGCCGCCGACCCTGACATCCGGATACTGGAGTACCGGGGGGTGACGACTCTGGATGCCAAGGCCGGGGCGAGCGGCAGCAGTACGGCAGCGAACAGCGGCTCGGCGACCACCACCAGTGCGAACGAGTTGATCTTTGGAGCGGACATGGTGGCCACGAGCACGGGGTCGGCAGGGAGCGGGTTCACGTCGCGCATCATCACGTCGCGCGGGGATATAGCGGAAGACAAAGTGGTGACGACGGCGGGCAGCAACAGCGCGACGGCCACGCTGAGCCGCTCCGGGCCCTGGGTCATGCAGATGGTCACTTTCAAGTGAGCGATGCTTGTTGCGGCACGCAAAACGTGGAGTTTAGTAATTCGCCAATATTTGTTGCAGGTTCCGACGGAGAATCACGATGACCAGCAAAACCTTCCCATGTCCTGTTCTGTTTCTCTCATTTTCGCTGCTGATGACCGTGATGGGAGCCTCGTATCTTTGCGCGCCCGGCCCGGCCGGCGCCCAGAGTAAGCAGGCCGCATCCGCTGCCGGCTCGACGCAGCAACCTGCGGCCGAGATCAGAGGAACATGGTCAGGCACGTTCTTCTCCAAGCATTCAAATGTTGCGTCCTTCACGATGACAGTGGTGATTAATCCAGACTCACGGGGACGACTCATCGGCAGTTCTTCCCTGGACTCGGATTGCCTGAAAGGCGCGCAACTTGAAGTCACGGTGACGGGCTCGAAGGTTGTGCTCGCGGGCAGCGACGACGAAGGGGATAACATCACCGTGCGAGGTACAGTCGATAAGACGGGCACGCTGCTGAAGGCTTCCTACATTCTGAACGGCAGTGCTACGGGGAGGTGCGAAACGGACGGCGGGACGGGCAGCCTGGCGAGGCGGTAGTGGTTCGGTTTTGTTGTCAGGGAGACTTTCAGTCAGTGATGCATCATGTGTTTCGGGTATGGAAGCATGTTCCAAGTCTGCCAGAATGCTTTCATTTCTTCCGGGCGACCCAGCGAGATACGGAGGTAAGTATCCATGGGCGGGAAACGGCGTCCGATCAGAATATTATTCTTGCGGAAATGCTGGATAATCTCCTCCGCCGGATGAAAAGTATTCATCATTACGAAATTGGCGTGTGAATCGATAGGTTTAAGCGCGCGAGCCATGGCCTGATTGAAAAATTCCTGACGATCGTCGGCATTGCGACGAACGGAATCACGGACTCCGTCGGTGTCGTCGAGCGCAGCCGCAGCGGCTTGAGTAACGATCGCATTAATGTTGTTTTCAGTAGCAAACGTCCGCATCCGCTGGATTGTTTTCGGCGAACTGACCCCGTAACCCAGCCTCAAGCCGGCGAGACCGTACACTTTGGAAAAAGTGCGAACAACGATCACTCTCTCATCATCGAGCGGACGATCGATGAACGACGCGTACATTCCGGAGGTCCCAGCGTAGTGGTGATAGGCCTCATCGATCACGACAAAGGTCGACGCCGGAAGCCTAGCGATAAAGTTCTCTAAACCTTTGCGAGGAGTGAGGGAGGCGGTGGGGTTATTGGGATTGCAGATGTAAACGAGCGTGGTCGAAGCGTCGGCACTCGTCAATATGCCGTCAAGATCGTGGGCATATGCCGGCGTCAAGCGAATTGATTTGACTTCAGAACCTGCCGCGCGTGCGTAGTGTTCGATGGCTTCGAAAGTCGGTGAAGCCTGAATCAGTTGCTTAGCATTGCCGAGAAACGCGAAGGCGGCCATGCGGAGGATTTCTGTAGATCCGCAGCCGAGGAGAATCTGCTCGGGCTTCACCTTGTGAAGGTTGGCGATACGTTCTGCCAGAGCGTCATATTCCATGCGTGGGTAACGGTTTGCGCTCGCGACAGCAGACTTCATGGCATCGCCCACGCTCGCGGAGGGGCCATACGCATTTTCATTACTGTTCAATCGGATAAGGACGTCATCCTGCTTTAATCGGAATGGTTCGAAGGTGCCGCCTCTCGAAACTCCCGTCAGCGGCCACCGCATGACCGCGGCGCTCGCGGCACCGGCACCGAAGCGGAGAAAGCTTCTGCGAGATGTAATCATGTGGTCTCCTGGCAAGAGCAACATTCCCTTTTCGGTTACGTCAGTTCGGCCCGAAATTAGGATAAGGACAACAATACCATCTCGCGTCTGACCCGCCCCGGTATAACGTTGACGGCCTTTATTTTCCCTCCGTAGCAGACACGTTTGGTGATCTTATTGGCTGATTGATTCACTGGGACGTGCGCACCTCTACAACAAAGGCGCAACAACCGACGCTAGGGATGAAGCTGCCTTGTGGGATAGGAGGTCGATCTCGTGACGGGTGGCCTCGAAGCTCGCCAGCTGGCAGCACGTATCCGTAGCCGGTCGGCACAAATGCCCTCGAAGCCGCTCAGGTATTCAAAAGGGCCGGTAGTTGGCGAAAAATCGCCTTATCACTCGTTGAGCGGGGTCAAAGAGTCAAATGGCCTGGTAACGACAGTTGAGCTTCTGGTCTTCGGGCGGTCGCCTCCTCTTACGGCATGCGCTTGAGTTCGGGATTCTGTCCATTGTCGAGGTGAAGGACAAGGACCTGCGCGGGGCCGGTTTCGGGCTTGAAACTGCACTCGTCGGTCGACGTAGCGGAATAGAAGTCATTCGGGCTTTCAGCCAAATATTCCTGTTTCTCCTCGTCATTCTCGCGGACGAACAGCCGACCGTTCTCGACGGTGACCGTGAGGGCGATGTCCGTGGTGAGCACGTATTTGCCGGCGAGGCGGTTGAGTTGGTCGGCCGTCAGCGTGACGCGCTTGTGCTCTTTCAGCTTGGGGAGCGGGGGAAGCTTGTCGTAGGGCGTGTAGCCGTCCCAGTCGAAGGGGAAGGCGGTCTCGCCAAGCAGTGCCTCCACCAGTGGCTTGAAAATACCCTCGCCGTTCGAGCTGTTGGTCATCACCAGTATGCCGTTGCCGTTCGAGAAGCATAACGCTAGATTGCGCCAACCTTCGTCGTGGCCCTCTTTGAAAAACGCCGGACCGTAAGGCGACTTGTAAAGTCCCCAGCCAACGCCGTAGCTGAGCTCGACGGGATCGTAGGCGCTTGTCGTGTCGGTGCTAAGAGAAGGAAACTGATGTGCGGAGTGAATGCGAATCTGGGGGGTCAGCATCCCATCGCGGGCAGCCGAACTGAGGATATTGCTGCTCATTAGTGCGCTCAACAATGTCGCATAATCACGCGGAGTGGTTTGCAAGGAACCGGCGGCGCTCGGGCTGCTGCGGCGCTCGGGGCCGAGTGAACGGCCGTACTCGTCATAGCCGTTGGCGTAGTCGGATTCGAAGCGCGGCTGCCAGATCATGCTCGTGCGCGTCATCTGAAGCCGGTCGCAGAGCTCATCCTGCATCAATTGCGTAGCTGACTTTCCGGTCACTTTTTCGACGACGAATTGCGCAAGGTCGATTCCCTCACCCGAATAGCCGTAACGCGTGCCGGGATCGTAATGAATGTGCAACTTGTGATCATCCTCAAGCCCGCGGAAGTTGGCGAAGCCGGTCGTATGGTCGAGCAGGATGCGCAGCGTCAGCTTGGCGGTGCGAGGGTCGCCCTTGAGATCGGCATACGCGGGGAAGTCGCCTATAGGCTGCCCCAGGTAAAGCTCGATCGGCTTGTCGAGATCGAGCAAGTGTTTCTGCACCAGCTTCATCACCACGATCGCGAAAGCGGACTTCGTGAGAGAGGCCGCGGTCATCACGGAGTCCGGCGTGAGCGGGAGATTCTTCTCAGTGTCGCGCATGCCGTAGGCTTTGAGGTAGACGACCTTGCCGCCGTGCAAGAGCGCCACGCCAGCGCCGGTGACGTCTGCGACCTGGATCAGGCCATTCACAGTCGAATCGATCTGCGCGGGCGTAAGCTTGCCCCCGTCAGGTCGAGTGATTGAAGGTTGCTGCGCAAAGGCCGAAGTTGCGAATAGCAAGAGAGAGAGCACTGGGACGTGCAGGTGTTGACGCAAGCGAAGAATCTCCTGAGATGCTAAAACGTCTAGGCTGGGGAAAAGTTTCGCCTGCGCACAATGAAATGTGACGAGCCAGGATCCCTAGCCACACCCCCTAGGCTGATTCGAAAGCAGCCAGTCTCGACATCTGCGCTTGCGCTCGCTACCCTCGGTCGTTGACGTAAAATCGCGATATCACTCATTGGCGCTGTCGTTTCGTCCTCCAAACTAGGGCGTCTGATCAGCAGAGCGCAGCAAACGCTGAGCATCCCGGAGGGCGTGGGAATTGGAGAGCTTCATGTGTACCGACAAAACTAGCATGCTGAGCAGCAGCCACAGGCCCACGTAGGTGGCCTCTTGCAAGACCACGGAAGGACCTACCACTCGGAATCCAAACACGAAGCCCGCGCAGACTTGAGTCAAAAAGGCCGCCAAAACTGAAATACCGAGGCCAAGCAACGCTCCAAGCCGTGCTAAATGGTAGTAGCCCAGAAAAATGGGAAGCACGGCTACAAAGGCTGAACCGAAATTTATGAACGGATCAAGTTGCCGCGAGGGGCCAAGGAAACGACTCCACGAAGTCCCATCAGCGGGAATCGACGCAACCGCAACAGCAAGCGCAATGGCAGCCGCGCACACCGAGGCTACGATGAAAACTTGCGCCCGGCTCAGGATGTGGAACTTTTGCCACACGACGGCCATTATAGCCAACGGCGTTTGCCGACCGGCAGCTGCCCTCGATAGTTGGGGTTTGGGCTTCAACCAGAGAGGTTCGAGACTGCCCGCTCTTGCAAAGAACCAAGAGCGGGCAGCTTCTCTACTTAGCTCGACTACTGTGCAGCCGAGGCTCCCACGGCTTCCGGCATCGCAGGCGCATCCAGCATTCCTTTCGAGGTGTAGTCATAAGGGACGATGCGATAGCGATAAATCATGCCATGGTCGCCGACTACATAAGCCCGTTGCCGGGTTGGAAAACTGTAGGCCTTGACGGAGGCGGGAAAGTGGAACGCGCGTGAGTTCCAACGTTTACCGCCATCGGTCGTAAAAGTCAGCTTCTGACCGTCGAATATCCATCCCACTTCGCGATCGGGAAATCTGATGTTACCGGTTGGCGAAGCCACCACTCCGTGCCAACTCTGCCCGCCGTTGCTGGTAGCCAGCAGTTTGGCGTTGTTTAGGTTCGCAAATCCCGTACTCTCGTCGCTGAAGAACAGTCTGTGGTCAGCGCCCCAAGCACCTCCAATCCACACCTGGCCGACGTCGGGCAGTGGAGAAAGATTCCAAGTGTTGCCGCCGTCTTCCGTTTTAGCGACGAACAAAGTATTGAAGTCGCTGCCTGTGCCGCCGATAGCGTAGCCGCGGCTGGACGAGGGAAAATGCATCGCTTTCAGAACGCACTCCGCGTCGCGCGAAAGTCCCTCCACCTGGATTACGGCGTGACAGGCCTTGGGTGACATTGTCTCTTTCCAATTGCGGCCGCCGTTGTTTGTTCGCAGAATATGCGAGACGTTATTATTTCCGTCCAGGATCACGCCATTGCTCGGTGACAGAAAGACATATTCCACCACACCCCAGCCCTGCGGTAGAGCGCCAATCTGTTCCCAGTTTTCGCCGTCAGTGGTGCGCAGCAGCTTTCCTCCTTGCAGGGCCCAGCCATGCTTCGCATCTACAAATCGCGGAGCCTCGACAGTCTGCTCTCCGGCGTGCGGATCTCCTCCCAATTGGGGGGTCCAGGTATTGCCGCCATCTTTCGTATGCAGGATAGTGCCGTGTTCAGCTGTCACCCAACCCTCTTCGTCGCTCACGAAGTAGATCCCCGTCAGAGTAAGGTCCTGCTTGTAGTTCACAGGTTCCCAGATGGCTTTGAATTTTGTCTGTGCGGCCATGGGTGCGCCAGACGACGCTTTCGGTGCCGGCTTTCTGGTTGCGCCCGTCTGTGACGCAACTAGGCATGGACTCAAAACAAGTAGCGCAATGATCGACGCGAACCGGTTCATGTTGTCTCCTTGATCTCGGAGCCTGCCGGGGATGGGCCGGAAAAAACGCAAGCTCGGGATGCTGTGGATGCGAAGAAGCAGGAGGATGGTACCTCAGCTCTTAATTGTAAGCAAATGGTTTACTGACATGCCCGAGCTGATTTCCCGCGCGGGCTGCCCACCCTTGCACCGACACACATGAGGCTGCCCTACCCTCGCGATTTTCGAAGGGTGGCCTTCTGCGCTGACGGTATCAGGCAACTTTTTGTTCGTGAGGCTCTTCGGTGCGTACTTCGCCGCATTTATGCTACGGCGGGCCTCCGAGAGTAACGAGCTGAGCGAATTTTTGACCCGAAGACGTGAAGATGGAGCGACAACCCAATCTCTGGCGGGCGCGTATTGCTGGGGACGGAATATCCCGGGGGCAAACAATTGTTCTTGCCGCGCTGCCTCCAAGCGATTCTGCTATGCCAGATTAGAAAACTACACATTCCTAACGCCACGGGTGGAGATCAAGAAGTCCAATCTTTACAGGGGGTCCACGGGAGCGATTCTGGGCAGGTTTTCTAACGCCCTGCCTAGCTCATTATTCTGGCGAAACCGTCCGGAGCGTTACGAGCATGGTACGCAGGCGCGATCCATAGCCGGCCTCTCGCACATTCTTCAAAGTTATTGAGCGCCAATATCGCCAGGCTCTTGTTCAGTTCAGCGGGGGTCTTGCGATTCGGGTTCGGGCTTCGCGCGGGGGCGAGGCACGTCAGGAAGCCCGATATCCGAATAACTTTTGGCACTCCAGTTTCATGAAATTGTCGAAGACAGGAATGTGAAGGTTTCCCTTTTCAAGGACGAATTTGCAGGAAATGAGACAGTCACGCCATTTGAATTCCTCGGTACCATGCTTCTCGCCGTAGGCAGTGATATCTTCTTGGGAAACGCCAAATACCACCGCTCCTATTTTGGACCAGACGCAGGCACCCGCGCACATAGCACAAGGTTCGTGCGTGAATACAACACGAAATCCGGGAGATACCGACCGTAGCCGGAGGAAACATATTTCAGGGTTTCAAGTTCTACGTGTTTGATGGATGAGTCCGAAGTTTTTACCCGATTGCCGGGAGACGCGATAACCACTTCCTGTTTCCCAACAAGACGCGTAACGACCGCACCGATAGCATAGTCGCCCCGGTCGCGGGCTCGCTTTGCCTCCGCAATCGCAAGCAGCATAAACTTTTTCTTCGGTTTGTAGGTGGGAGGAATCATTTCTTCTCCCTAGATCGAAGTTACTAGGCCGCTTTCTTCTGCCGAACCTTCGCCCATCTCGCACGCTGGGCGGCTGCGATCCTTCTCCGGCCGGCTGCTGAGATGGTTCGCTTCTTGCGAGTCACGATGGCCTTCGGTTTGGTTCCGTGGAGATAGACTCTTCCAAAAGCGGTCAGGGCAGCGGTTACACGGTGCAGTTCATCCTCAAGTCGTTTGCGTTCCCCATTCAACTGCTTAATCACTCCAGACAGGTTTCCCATTTTCTGTGTTTCCCCCTCGGCTAAGGACTATAGCAGGACAGACGGAGCAAAGGGGGCGATTCCTGGAGCTCGATTTTCGTCTAAGGCAGATTGTCTTCCTAATTACCCATGAGTCGGGGAAAATCCTGAGGGGTGCGGGGAAACTTCGCGGACTCCGACTTCTGGACAACGTCGTCGGAGTCCGCGTGAAAACGTAACTTCCGGTTGGGCGGTAACTCGGGCATTGAGCTTTTCGAGGCACTCTTTGTTTCAGAGCCTATTTTTACTAACGCCTAAGTTTCGGCGCGCTTTAGCAGATAATCGAGGCCCCCGATGCGGAACCAGCGGTAGCCGTAGGGCTCAAGCAAAATGCGATGCTTGCCGGATACGTCGGGAGTGCTGTGATCGTTCGACAGGAGATTGACGAGCTGGCCATCCACTTTCGCGCTAGCCCGGAATTTGACTTCTGTGGGAATGGGACTGAGATTGTGTACGAATAGAACGGAATTGTTGCGCCAATCGTAGCGGAGCGCAAGCACCTCGGGTTTCCCTGTCCCGAGGATTGAAAAATCGCCCCAACCGATCTCGGGAACCTCTTTCCTCATGCGGATCATGCGTTCGGTCCAGTCCATGAGGGAGTTGGGATCGCGCTTCTGCGAGGCGACATTTACGTGCTCGAAACCGTAAGGGCCTTCGGCGACTACGGGAATTACAGGTTTATC
>Ga0185299_10006837_pt1 | contig 11971 bp, 8 predicted proteins | sample PaiPotPPA55metaG_FD_128002 | JGI IMG/M metagenome (GOLD analysis project Ga0185299, IMG submission 128002) | Iron sulfur acid spring bacterial and archeal communities from Banff, Canada, to study Microbial Dark Matter (Phase II) - Paint Pots PPA... ...
TTGCACCAATGATTCGCGAGCGTTCATCGAGGCCGTTCGTGAACAGGCTGGCCAACGATTGACCGGGCAGATGTCCAATTCGCTGCTGTGTATCACGTCCGCACAGAATCAGGAACCTGATGTTGGGGTTCGCAACAACATTCCTGATGAGGCGCTCGATGCCAAGATTCTCCGTGTGCATTGTTCCAACAATGGAAAGTCCTGCGGGGGCAAGATTTCGAATCTCAGTCGCGAGTGCAGAGCTGTTCAGAGTACAAACTGCGACCGGGGATTGGTATCGCATGACGTGGTAGTCCCCCGGCATAGAAGGCCATCCCGTTCGTTCGTCAGGTTCTTCGGTCGGGCAAAGGTCGAGTCCGACAGCCGCCTCAGGATATGCGTCAGCGAAGGCGTTGGCGGCAATTGCGGGAAAGCAGACCGGACACCCAAGGCAGTCATACTCCTGCGGCACGAACACCGACTTCGCTTTATTTAGGACGGCAGCAAGTTCCTTGCGTCCAAGTTCGGTGTTAGCCAGAGCCTCGACGGTTTTCTGAAGGCATCCGCAGCGGTGACACTTCGGAGCACGGATGGCCTCCTCCGTTTGCTCCTGAATTACCCGCAACGTAGAATCGGGCATCTCAAGCTCCCACTTCCTCTAGCATGCTTGCGACCAGCCTTCCCGCCATTTCGTCGCGCAGGGAATAGTAGGCCATCTTGCCGTCCGTCCGGTATTGAAGCACCTTCAAGTCCCGCAGCTTCCGAAGATGGTGCGAAGCGGTCGAAATCGAGACGCCAAGCACGTGTGCCACGTCGCAGACACACAACTCCTCGCCGTTCCTCAGTGCGTGGAGAATCTTGAGCCTCGCTCGGTCAGCCAGCGCCCCAAACAGTGTCTCCGCCTCTTGCAGAATGCTGTCTGGTGGCATTTGCCGCTGAAGCTTCCGCACTAAGCTCTCTTTGAAACAGGGGATTCGACAGGTTCCCTCAGAAGTGGACGTTCGAACATTCGCACGCATGTACGAATGATAACAGGTTTCAGGCGAAGAGAATCCCTGAGAACCCTAGCGCAGGCGGGATAGCGGCAGGCTGCCAACCTATCAACAGCCGCAGGACTTCCCGCGCATGGCTTCCCGACCCTCCCAAACGATGAGCGGCAGAACCGCTAAAGCCGCAGCCGGGTCTGCCCACTTTACATGCCAGATCGCGTTGATCGCCAGTCCCGCTAAAGCGATCACCGACAGGTAAGCACACAGCAGCGACTGAGTGGCGTCCGCCTTCAACGAAGCACTTCCTGTAGCTCCTGAGAGCCGCCGCTTCTCTTTCGCAAGCCACGGCATGACGACGGCGGCTGCGACCAAAATGGCTATCCCTAGAAGTGTGGGCCTGGGTTCGCTGTAGCCCAGCAGACTGGTGCCCGAAGTGACTGCGACATAAGCAGCCAGCGCGAACAACAAGGCTCCCGCGACACGTGCAGCCCTCCTTTCCGCGTCCCCGTGTGCAGCACCTGCACGAAATCTCCACAGCACAACTACCGCCGAGAAAAGTTCGATGGCGCTGTCTCCACCGAAGGCGAGCAGCGCGGGGCTACACGCCCGCCAGGCTACGAAGAGGGATACCGCAGCCTCTACACTCATCCATGCGATTGTGACGGTTTGCACCCGTTGAATTCGCCGGATAGTCTCGCCCGTTGGAATTTGCAGGACTGACGCCACCAAGCAGTATTATCCCACGCACGGGTAGGCCAAGCTCCCGCACTTGCGATGTGCTGGTTCGGCCGCACCTCTAAAGCGAGCATTCTTCGATTTCTCTTTTTTAGGGAGCCGCGCGCCTCAGTTTTAGCCGGCGAAGCAACTGGGCGTTCGCAGCCACGATGATGGTAGAGAGGCTCATTGCGACTGCTCCAACGCTCATGGGCAGATCAAGTCCCCAGCGGACGAAAACGCCCGCTGCGACCGGGATGGCGACAAGGTTATAGGCGGTCGCCCAAACGAGATTTTGGATCATCTTTCTGTAGGTAGCACGAGATAGTTCGATCGCTCCCACAACGTCGCGGGGATCGCTACGCACGAGCACGATTCCGGCGGACTCAATCGCCACATCGGTTCCCGCGCCAATCGCGATTCCGACATCCGCAGTCGCCAGTGCTGGTGCGTCGTTCACGCCGTCACCAACCATTGCGACCCTCTTGCCGCCCGCCTGAAAGCGCCTCACTGCCGCAGCCTTGTCAGCGGGAAGAACCTCCGCTGCGACCTCGTCTATACCGATGCGTTTCGCGACCGAATCGGCTACCGTCTTCGAGTCTCCGGTAATCATCGCGACCCTGAGACCCAGCTCATGAAGCTCCGTTACCGCCTCCTTTGATTCGAGCCGAATCTCATCTTCCACGGCAAAAGCACCCAGCAGTTGCGCTTCGGCGACGACATAGAGAACTGTCTTTCCCTCGGACGCCCAGGCGGTCGTCAACTGTTCAACTTCTGGCGGTAGCGTTACCTTGCCCTCGGTCAAGAGGCGCGGTCCGCCGAGTACGATGCTCTTGCCGTTCACCCGCGCCTGTGCCCCTCGACCGGGTAATGCTTCGAAGTCGGCAGCTTGCAACGTGGGCAAGTTTCGGCCCTTGGCTTCGGCCACGATTGCTTTAGCGAGCGGGTGTTCGGAATTGGCTTCGACGGCGGCAGCAATGGCAAGCAAATCACCTTCGTTGCTGCCGTGCGCAGCCACGATGCCCGACAGTGCAGGGGACCCTCGCGTGAGCGTTCCGGTCTTATCGAAAATCACTATGTCCAAATTGCGGGCGCGTTCGAGTGCGAGTCTGTCCTTGACGAGGAGACCGTTCTGAGCTCCGAGTGATGTCGAGATTGCAATCACGAGTGGGATCGCCAGTCCCAAGGCGTGCGGGCACGCAATGATGAGGACGGTTGCTGTCCTGATCAGCGCGTGTTCCTTGTCTCCCGAAAACCACCAGTAGGTGAGCGTGATCGCGCCAGACGCTACTGCCACGTAGAAAAGGATTGCGGCAGCACGATCGGCGAGGGCTTGCGTGCGAGACCCAGAAGCCTGCGCGGCTGCAACGAGCCGCATGATGCCCGAGAGAGCGGTTTGCTCCCCGACTGCCGTGACGCGAACTCGAAGGCTTCCACCACTGGCGACCGTTCCCGCGATGACGGTGGCACCGGGCACTTTAGAGACCGTCCGGGACTCGCCCGTAATCATCGACTCGTCAACATCGGCAGCGCCCTCGACGACGGTGCCGTCCGCCGGGACGCGGGTGCCAGGCCGGACAAGGACAACGTCGCCCGCCCGCAATTCAGACAGCGGAACGGTTTGAATCTCCGCACCGCTTACACGTTCGGCGGTGTCTGGCAGCAGCGCGGCGAGTGCGTTGAGCGCACCACGAGCCTGAGAAATGGCTCGCATTTCTAGCCAATGGCCGAGGACCATGATCGTGATCAGCGATGCGAGTTCCCACCAGACTTCGATCTCGAAAAGGCCGAACGTTGCCGCCAGCGACGTACCGAAGGCGACAATGATTGCCAGGCTGATGAGGGTCATCATGCCGGGCTTGTGATCAGCCAGCTCGCTCCACGCTCCACGGATGAAAACGAGGCCGCCGTAAACGAAGACGACCGTTCCGAGGGTTGGGGCGATCAAGTTGGAGCCGGGAAAGGAAGGTGCTGTGTAGCCAAGCCAGTGTTGGACATCGGTCGACCAGAAGACCACTGGAATTGTGAGAGCGAAGCTCAACCAAAACTTGTCACGAAACATCGCCACGGAGTGTCCGGCGTGACGGTCGTGACTTGCGTGGGCGTCGGAAGTCTTGTGTCCAGCATGTTGGTTGCCCTCTAGGTGCGTCATGTGGTCCATTTCAACTCCGATCTCAAATGCTGAGCTCTTAGGTGAGCCTCTTGTTTCAAACCTACGAGGAGAAATGACCCAGCTTTCGGGACTGAGAGCTGGGTCTCTTCGTGTGGGGAACAATCCTGAAACGATCTACGCTGACCGTCTGCGTTTGTTTCCCCGCCACCACTTACTTTGCCATCTTCTTCGCAGGGGCGACAGACTCAACCATCACCATTTCCCCCATCATGCTGCCCTTTACCGTAGCCCTTTCAGCAGCCAGCTTGTCCAGTTCCGCCTCGTGCCCATCTAGCGTGTACACCTTCTCCCCTACAATCAGCGCGTACTTCGTGCCTTTCTTTACGCACTCCCGGGTGCATTCAGCCGCACTCTTGTCCTTTTCCATATGGTGAGCGCCACACATGGAGTCACTGACAGTTCCGGTCAGCGTTTTGGACGCTGCCGAAGCGTCAGCTGGCTTGCTCGTCCCAGGTGTGCTCGCAGGCATTTGCATTTGAGCCGCCATGAGCATGGTGGAAAGCGTGAGAACCGCAATGGTGTTTACGACTGTTCGTCTTGTTTTCATTAGTATTCCCCTTTTTTGGTTGGGTTGAAGTTGTACTGCTCTTGTCACAATCCTTTACTTCCTTCACTCCGCCGGTTCCGGCCGCAACGTGCCGCGTCGCAGAGCTCGCTCCTTCATCAACACGAAGAACACCGGGACCAGGATCAGTACGTGAATCGTAGACGTAATCATTCCGCCGACCATGGGAGCAGCGATCGGCTTCATCACGTCAGAGCCGATGCCACTCGCCCAGAGGATTGGAATCAGGCTGGCGAGAACCGCACAGACCGTCATCAGCTTTGGCCGGAGCCGCTGCACCGCACCCTCTATCGCCGCTGCTTCGATGTCCGCATTAGTGAGTTGAACTCCCGAAGCCAACTTGTGATCCAGCGATTCGTGTAGATAGACGACCATGACGACGCCCGTCTCCACCGCGATGCCGAACAGCGCGATGTAGCCGACCCACACGGCCACGCTGAAGTTGTAGCCCAGCAGCCACTGCAAGATCAGCCCGCCGGTCATGGCATAGAACGTGGGGAAGATCAGGACCATAGCCTCAGTTAGGGAGTGGAAAACCATATACAGGAGCAGGAAGATCACGAAGAACACCACGGGTAATATCACCTTCATCCGTTCCTTCGCTCGAAGCTGGAATTCGTATTCGCCCGACCACTGATAGGTGTATCCCGCGGGCAGTTGCAACTTCTGGCGAAGCATTTGGCTGGCTTGGTCTACGAACCCGCCGTAGTCGGTGGTGTTGAGATCAATGTAGACATATCCCGTGAGTTGGCCATCTTCATCGCGGATCATGGCCGGGCCGCGTGAAAACGAAATCTTGGCTACCTCGGAAATCGGTATCTGTGCGCCAGCAGGCGTGGCGATCAACACGCGATTCAGCTCTCCGATATTGTCGCGAAAGTCGCGCTGGTAGCGGACATTGATCGGATAGCGACTGCGGCCTTCGACGTTTTCGGCAACGTTCATGCCTCCAATCCCAGACTCCACAGCTTGTTGCACGTCGGCAATGGTCAAACCGTATTTCGCAGCTTCTGGACGATTGACGTCTACGTTGATGTAAAAGCCCTGCGAAACTCGCTCGGCAAAAACCGAACGTACCTGCGGTAACCCCGAGAGAATCTGCTGAACGTGTGCCCCGATCTGCTGGATTTGCTCCAGATTCGTCCCTTGGAGTTTCATTCCTACGGGCGTCTTGATTCCTGTCAGCGCCATGTCGAGACGGTTTTGAACTGGCATGGTCCAGGTGTTCGTCAGCCCCGGAAACTGGAGCTTCTCGTCCATCTCGCGAATGAGCTTTTCGTAGGTCATCCCCGCCCGCCATTTCTCTCGCGGCTTGAGCATGACCGTCGTGTCGTACATATCGAGGGGAGCATTGTCGGTAGCACTGTCGGATCGGCCGACGGCACCGAAGACGGTCGCGACTTCTGGAAAGGATCGAAGAATCCGATCCTGCTCTTGCAAGAGCTGCGAAGCCTGCGTGATCGAAATACCAGGGAGTGCCGTGGGCATATAGAGCGACGAGCCTTCAAACAAGGGCGGCATAAACTGACTGCCGATTCTGAACATCAAGGGAAACGTCACCATCAGGAATGCCAAATTGAGCAACAACGTCGTCTTGCGGTATTTCAGGCAGAGTCGCAAAACCGGCAAGTAAAGCGCCTGCGTAACTCTTGAAATCGGATTTTCCGATTCGGGCCGCAGCTTCCCGCGAATGAAAATGACCATCAGGATGGGAACCAGCGTGATGGCCAGCAATGACGAGAAGCCGACAGCCAGCGTTTTCGTCCATGCCAGCGGACGGAACATGCGTCCTTCCTGTGCTTCCAGTAGGAACACTGGGAGGAACGAGACCACAATAATAAGGAGAGAAAAGAACAGCGCAGGGCCCACTTGTTTGGCAGAGTCGATGAGAATGCGCACCCGCTCTCGTTCAACGGCCTTATTCGCGGATTTAGTTGCACTCGCATCTGTCTCTTTGTGAAGGACTGGTCCATTCGAGTCATTCATCTCCCCGAGTAGTTCTCCACCCGATTGCGGGCGCTCAGAAAGGTGCCGATATCCGTTTTCCACCATGACGATGGCGGCGTCTACCAAAACGCCAATTGCCAACGCCAACCCGCCCAGTGACATGATGTTCGAGCTGATGTTCAGGTAGTACATGGGAATGAAAGAGATCACGAGCGCGATCGGTAAGGTGAGAATCGGGATCAGCGCGGAGCGGAAGTGAAACAAGAACACAATAATGACCAGGGAAACGATGACCGCTTCCTCCAGCAAGCTATGTTTCAAGGTGTTGATCGATTCACTGATCAGTCCCCCGCGGTCATAGCCGGAGACGATCTCGACTCCCGGCGGCAGCGATCCTTTGATCTCAGCCAGCTTCTTCTTGACGCCATTGATCACATTGAGGGCATTCAGCCCGTACCGCATGACCACAATGCCGCCAACGGTCTCGCCTTCGCCGTTCCACTCCGCTACACCTTCCCGCAAGTCTGGGCCGAAGGAAACCGTACCCAGATCCTTAATGAGTACGGGCGTCCCGTTCTTCGCCATCACCGGCACGTTCGCCAGATCATCGAGCGACTTGAGATAGCCCAGCCCGCGAATCATGTATCGCGTACCGCTCAGTTCCAGTACGCGGCCCCCAACTTCATTCGTACTCGACTTCACGCGGTCGATAACGGTCGAGAGGGGTATGCCATAAGCGAGCAGTTTGTTCGGATCAAGTTGCACCTGATACTGGCGCACAAACCCACCGATACTCGCGACTTCGGCCACACCGTGAACGGTCGCCAGCTGATAGCGCAGGTGCCAGTCCTGAATACTTCGAAGATCGGCGAGGCTCTGCTTGTGGCTGTGATCGACAAGCACGTAATCATAGACCCAACCCGCACCGGTCGCGTCAGGACCGATGGCAGGATGCACATTTGCAGGAAGTCGCCCGGCAATCGTCTGCAGATACTCCACAACCCGAGAACGGGCCCAATAGATATCGGTACCGTCTTCGAACACCACAAAGACGTAGGAGTCATTGAACATGGTCTGGGCGCGGACCGCTTTCACCCGCGGCGCAGCTAGCAAAGCAGTCACGATCGGGTAAGTGACCTGGTCTTCGATGATGTTGGGTGGCTCGCCCTCCCAGTTGGTGTGAATGATCACCTGCACGTCTGAAATATCCGGCAGGGCGTCCAGTGGAATATGGCCCATGGACCAGATTCCAGTCAGCGTGAGCAGAAGCACCCCGGTGAAGACCAGGAAGCGATTGTGGGCGCACCACTCGATGATTCGGGAGATCATCACTACATACCTCCCGTCGCGTTGAGCGTGAGCTGCTTGTTCGCAATCGCCTGTGCGTTTTGTTCTGCCCTGATGGTGACCTGCCAGGTGCCACCGGAACCAAGATCGCCCTTGCCTTCATACATTCCGCCGCCCTTGTCGCTGGCATTGATGACGGTTTTCATGGCGGCCATTCCCATCGCCTGCATTGCGGCCATGTAAAAGGTCACGGTTACGTTTGCTCCCATGATCGGTTTCCCATCCTGCCCAGTCAGCTTCACGCGAACGATGTTGCTACCCTTGTGCGGAGGGTCGGGGTCAGTCTTCAGTTCCACCTTCGCTTGCTGTTGTGCGGGAGCATTCATGGAAGCCGCCTGACCAGCACCGGGAGGCGGGGGAACAAACGCGCCCGACGACGCCTGCAATTGGGCTTCGGAATCAATTAGAAAGTTTGCCGAAGTGACGATTTGTTCTTGTGCCTTGATGCCTTTCGTGACCACTAGTTCGTCGCCGACTTGCGGCCCGAGCTCGACCTCACGTGGTTCAATGTTGCCCTCGCCTCGATAGATAAACACCAAGTTCTTGGTTCCGGAATGAAAAGCTGCGCTGGCCGGGACGACCAACTGTCGGCCCATCGGCAGCTTTGCACGAACATTCACGTACATTCCGGGCCTCAACTTCAAGCCAGGATTTGCAAACACCAACCGCACCGGCAGCGTGCGCGTGTTCATGTCCAGCTGGGGGAGGATGTAATCGACGCGCCCGTTGAAGACTCGTCCGGGATAAGCGTCGACCGTGACCTCCGCAGGATCACCCGGTTTGATCTTGCCTGCATCGCTTTGGAATACCTGGGCAAGTACCCAAACGTCGGAAAGGTCGGCTACGGTGTACAGCATGGTTTCGGGCTGCACGTACATATTGGGCAGCGCGTTTTTCTGCGTAATGTAGCCCGAAACCGGAGAAGAGATCGTGAGATCCGTAATCGCCTTTCCGCCTTGTTCCAGCTTTTCGATTTCTGCAGGAGACACCTCCCATTGCAGAAGCCTCTCTTTGGCAGCACTGAAGAGAGAAGACGCACCCGAAGCTACGCCGCTCACTTTGCTCTGCTGCAAAGACTCGGAGTTCTTCTTTGCCAGCAAGTATTCGTGCTCGGTCGAGACGAGATCAGGGCTGTAGATCGTAAATAGTGGCTGGCCTTTGCCGATAAAATTGCCGGTTGCGTCGGCATAGACTTTGCGAATCCATCCAGCGAACCGCGTCTGCACATAGGCCTGCCGCCGCTCGTCGACTTGCACATTGCCGTAGAAGCGAAGCTCAGTGTTGACCGGCTTGGATTCGACCTTCCCAATCACAATGCCGATGCTCTGCATCCGCTGGGGCGTAAGCTGGATCGGGGCACGCGACGTCTCCTGCATATTGCCGGCCTGAGGGTCGCCTGCCGCTCCTGGCTCGGAACCGGAGGCGTTAGCCGATGAAGTCTGTACCATCGCTTCCACGGACTCGCTTTCGGAAGTGGCGACAGACTGCGACGAGGCTCCGGTATGGCTTAAGCGCCACCACAAAACCGACGCCACAATCACGAGCACAATCGTTGTGGTCAGAGCAATCCAAAACGCGCGGCGATAATTGTTGTTTTCTGTTCGGAGCATGTCTGATCCCTCATTTGCATTCGTTCTCAAGTTGCGCTCGTTCATGGCAGATCCACCCCGGTAAGACGCTCTAGTTCAGCCAGCGCCGATTCGTGCTCCACTAGCTCATTCCGGTATTCAAGATCTAGATTCAGAACATCGAGAAACCCGGAAAGCAGGCTCTCGAAGTCCTGGCGGTTCGATTGATATGCAGACAGGGCCGATTGAAAGGTAGCTGCCGATTGCGGGACGAGACCGTCACTGTAGATCTTCAATCGCTCTTCCGAAGTTTTCGCGCGTACATACTGCTGCTGCACTTCCAAAAGCACGCGCTGTGATTCAGCGTCTAGCTCTTGCCGAGCGCGCTCCTGATTTTCTTGCGCTTCCGCCAGTTCAGCCTTCTGTCGCCCGCGGTTCGGCAGCCGAATGCCGAACGTCGCCATGTAGTAATCGCGGAATTTATCAGCCGTGTGCTCGTACGAATAGCTGACGTTGAAGTCGGGACGGAAATTCTTGTGTGCGAGCTCCACTTTGGTTTCCTGTTGCCGGATGGAGGCCTGTTTTGAGTGCACATCGGGATTCTCCTCACGAGCTTTCTGAAACAGTTCGGCCGCGGAATACGCAAGCGTTCGCGCCGTGAGGGTCTCCGTGACAATGTCCGGTGACTCTTGCGGTCGTCTCAAGATCTGTTTGATCTGGGCTTCAAGCAGTCCTTCTTCCTGATGGTGGTGCGCGATCTCTTGAAGGATCTTCGTGTGTTGCAACTGAGCTTTCAGCACATCCTGCTGATTGCCGTGGCCTACGCGGTAGCGCGCCTCGGAGGCCTCCTGTACCTGATTTAGCAGCTGGTCGCTTCCCTGCAGAACGCCGAGGGTTTGCTGAATGTAGCCCAGGCGGAAATAGACCACCTTGAGACTTCCCACCACCGTTCTGCGAACGGAATCGGTCTGCGCTTCCATAGAGTCCGCTTCGTGGTCAGCGACACTCGCACGCAACTGCCGTTTGCCTGGGTAGGGAATGTCCTGCGAGGCGCCGAAGCCGATGTAAGCGAAATCGCTGTTGCTGTAGCCCGCGAAAGGTCGTGGACTGCCCACGCTGAACTGCTGCACCGAGAGTTGCGTCTCGGGTAAAGCAGAGACCTGCTTCGGAACATTTCGAGAAGCCTGCCACGCGTGGAACGAGGCGGCAATCTGCGGGTTCTTCTGCTCTGCCTCCTGGATTAGCTCACGCAGAGCCGTTGGCGCGGCATTGTGTTCCACCATGTCGGGAGATTCAGGAACCTGCCTCTGCGAACTCGGTGGCTCTTGAGCACCGGCAATGCAGGCAAACACCAGAGTTCCGACGAAAACAGCGGCAGTAGTTAGCGAAATACGAGACCACCCGAAGAGACTTCGGGACAAATGAGTGGATTGCATTTTTCCTCCGTAAACCAACACCAGTTTGTAAGCGCACGAATGTGCAGACGCACGGGTGCGTTAGCAGCTCAGAGGAAAGACGATCAAATTCTTAGGACGGTGCTGGTTAGAGACTCTAGTCCTGGCGGACTATGCGTGCACGACACACGAGACGACCATTGTGCGAGCGAGAAATACGCGCCGGTTTGGGCGGTAAGGGGAAGCGCGTGAAACAGAACCAAACTGACATGATGCAATTGCGAAGAGGCTGTTTTCAGAGCGTGAAAGTCCGCAGGAGTAGCGGTTGCCTGGCAGCAAGGATGCGATTTCGCCATCCCCATGTCCCCACACTGTCCCGCCATCTTCTTACAACACTCCCGCTCGGCCGCCGTCATCGCTGCATTGGGCGCCACACATGCCATCACCGGCAACCCGGCGAACAATACCGCCAGAGCGAAAACAGCGACTTTTGGCACGAGGTTCAACGTCATGAGTGTAGACGCAACAGTGAGTTAGACGCAACAGGAAGCGAAAAGATACAGATTACGGCGGTTACGCGATCTCCAACCCAAACATTCATTATGGGTGCCGTATCCTCGCCCTGAGCATCAAACACCCCTCCTGCCCATTAGCTTCAATCACTTCACCGCACCGTGCCCCCTCAGTGGCGCGAACACGACGAACCACAATAGGAACACGTTCCAGTTTGGACTGTTTTCCCACCTCCACTCACTATTTCGATCCCAGCCCCGCACCCTTCGTGGTCAACTACATCGTGGACGATCTGGATGCTTTGCTCGACCGTTTAAAACAAGAGGGAGTAAAGATTGACGCCAAACCAATGAATGAATCCTACAGTCGCTTTGCCTGGATCTATGACCTGGATGGGAATAGAATTGAGCTCTGGCAGCCGCAGGCTCTTAGGGCTTTGCGGACAAGTGCTTCATTGTTACTGTGTGACCGGAAACTCTAGGTGGAGATTAGCTGTTGAATCCTCTCTGGCCAAACGTCACACTCCGACGTTACACGACCCACTCCTTCTGCCGCGACTCCAGAACTGCAGCTCGTCGTTTCCAAGAGGAGATCGTGCGTTCAAGCTGTAATTCGTCGACGTTGGCGAACGCAGAATCTTCTTGAAACGCATTTCTGTCCTCCCCCCAACCCTGTGTCGCTGCGGGACGCGCCTCAATAGATGAGCTTTAGCGAAAACTGAATTTGCCGTGAGGTTCCCGCGGTCTTGCTGATCATGCCAAACCCTGTACCCTCGATGAGGT
>Ga0185299_10006838_pt1 | contig 11969 bp, 15 predicted proteins | sample PaiPotPPA55metaG_FD_128002 | JGI IMG/M metagenome (GOLD analysis project Ga0185299, IMG submission 128002) | Iron sulfur acid spring bacterial and archeal communities from Banff, Canada, to study Microbial Dark Matter (Phase II) - Paint Pots PPA... ...
CCGATCACCACGTCTGAGAATCCGCCACCGCCACCACCGCCACCGGCATTGGCGCCGGTGCCGGCCCCACCATTGGCGCCACCGAAGACTCCTCCTCCGCCATGCGCCCCCGCGGACGTTCCATTTCCGCCTGCGCTCCCGACGTCGATCGCGATCGCGGTGCAGGGCGTAACGGCGACCGTTGCCGTGACTTGCCCGCCGGGACCGCCCGCGGTTGTGCCAGTCGGCCCGGCTCCAGTCCCCCCACCCGCACCCGTGACGATGAACGTGGCCGACGTGACTCCAGCCGGGACAGAGAACACCGATGTGCCTGGTGTCACGAAGGTCTGAGTCTGGGCGCCCGCAGGCTCCGTCCCTACCACCAGAACTCCCACCAAGCTCAGCCCGCCCACCATGAGCCCGGCGACACAAGTCCCAATGATCCGCCTCGCATGCGACATCGCTGTCCCTCCTCAGCTGCTGCCAGCCATTCCCGGCCGCGGTCGGCACCGTACATGGTCGACTCCGAGGCCTCCGGGCACAACCACCGCGTGAATGACGTCTGCTCTGCCGGGAACAGACCCGACGGGCTGGCGGCTCGGTAGCGCGAACACCTGCCGCAAAGATCCCGCCGATGAGGTATGGAGCTCTCGTAGTGGGTGATAGCGGTCGTCCTGACCTTGCGCCGCTCCCATCCAGGACGCGCGCATACCAGTGCTCGAGTCCAGGGCACTCATCCGATCGATCCGCCGACTCGGAAACGTCGGCAGCAGGTAGCGGTCTAGAGGTCCCAGATCGCCGGGGGACACGCCGCGGACGGGTGCGATGGACCTCAGCGATCGAAGCGGCCTCACATCTCCGGTGCTTGAGCGTCGCCCGTGACGTGCCCCGGGGTGCCGACTGCAGCGCACCTGTCCGGCCGCGCTTGCAGGGCGATGATCTATGACCTGTGCTCGCAGGCCTGAGAGAGGCGGTCTCCTCGATCCAGATACTGGAGGGGCCTTGGGGCGCGGGGACCCGCGCGATGCACGCGCGATGAGTTCAGCCGCGCCCCTCGAGCTCGTTCAAGCGCCGGTCGATGTCCTCGAGACCGGCGACGACGGCATCGACGACCTTCCGGACCACGAGCGCCGACTCATCGAGGGCTGGGCGGGACGTCCTCGAGCTCCTGACGAAGGAGCTGAAGATCGGTGATGCTGCTGAAGAGGGGTGCCACGGCGGCAAGCCTTCCGCCCGAGCGTCGCAGGTGTCAATCCCGCCTGCAGCGTCGCGCCGCGTCCGGGATCCGCGCGCGGAGGCCGCCAGACGAGTACACATGACCGTCGAGGCGCACGCGGTCGACACCGAGCCCGCGTGACGCTCGAGGCGGACGCCGAGCCTCGCGTTCCGGGAGGTCGCCGCCGATGGCCGCTCCCGCCCGCTCAGCACCCCCCAGATCGCTCCTCAGCCGCTTCGAGGCCGCCGACGACCTGATGTCCGGGCCCTCGCGCGAGGGCTCGAAGCGGCGGCGGCGCTCCCGCCCGAGGTAGACGACTGGGAACGGACCCTCCGGGAGAACGCCGTCGAGTCGATGCGAGCCCTCTACGAGGGTGCCGCGGAGCGCATCCACGACGCGTGCCACACGCTGGGACGGCTTGAGCAGACGCTCGACGCTCTCGTCCGCGACGACGATCGGCGCTCGCGCATCTACGAACGGACGGGCGGTCGGGAACTCAGCAGGACGCTCGGGCGGATCGGAACGTGGATCGACGACACGCTCAAGGGCGGCCTCGCCGGGGAAGTCGTCGCCCCGCACGCGCTGCGCGACGCTCTCCGAGACGAGATCGAGCTCATCGGCCTCGAGGTGCGGGACCGATGATCCGGGAGCGCGGCGATCGGCTCGACGTCGTCGTCTATCTCGGCCGCGACCCCGCCACCGGCCGAGAGAAGCGCGTGTCGCGCACAGTCCAGGGAGTTGGGCCCGGCGCGTGGCGGGCAGCTAGACGCCTCGAGCAACAGCTGAGCCAGCGTCGGGCGGGCTCGTCTCGCCCCTCCGGCTCGAGGACCTGGAGCGGTGTCTCGGCTTCGAGGGCCAGGCGGCTCGATCGGCGATCGCCCTCGGCATCTCGCGCCGGCACGTGCAAAGGCTCCGCCGTCAGGGCCTCAGCGTCGGCCAGGCCGACGAGCTCGCCGTCGCCGCGGGCCTGCATCCGGGCGACGTCTGGCCCGAATGGTGGCTGGCGGCAGGTTGACCACGCCCAAGGGCGAGCGTCAGGCTGCAGCGATGTCCATCCTCGTGATCTGGATCTTCCTCGCCGCGGTCATCCTGGGCGCTTGTGGCTACGTCATCCGGAACGAGCGACGTCGAGCAAGGCGAGAGAAATAAGGACCGGCAAACGTGGTGCCCCCGGCGCCGACTCCCATCGGCCCGGGGGCGTGGCCGGCGTCGCCCCAATGAGTGACGCCAGGCACCCCCAGGAACGCCGACCGTGGTCTTCGCTGTCGGTTACGCGCACGTAGCTGCCGGGTCGCCCGTACTCTCGGAGGCATGGACGCTCTGGCCCGCTACGTTGCCGGGCCGGTCGCCGTCGCGAGTCTCGGCGTGGCCCTCCTGCCGACGTCGCCGTACGCGGCGAGCCCCTTCTGGGTGCTGGCCGCTGTGTGGGGCGCGTGCGCACTCCGGGAGTGGCGTCGAGGGCGGCTCACGCTCGAGCAGCGCACTGTGCAGCTGGCGAACCGGATCGCCCGCTGCCGGCCGGGGTCCCGCGATATGCCCCCGCACCGCTCCTGGTCGTCCTACGGCCCCCGAGCGTCTGCCATGCGCATGATGATCGATCTCAATCACCACAAGCCGTCTCGCTGGCGTCGGGATCACCTGCCCTACACGAACCGAGTGCAGCGCAAGCTCGAGGACATCCTCGAAGAGTGGGGCGCACGCGGCGTGAAGGATCCCTCGCGGTTCGAGCGCTTCGTAACCGGCCAGCGGCCCCAGCCAGCCGAGTACGACACGCTCGCCTCTGACCTGACCTACCTGGCGAGCCAAACGCGCCGATAGCCGCCCGCTGGCGGCCGGATCGCGAGCAGCTCGATTGTCCCGGGCCCCGGGCCCGTCACCCCGCGGAGCGGGTCAGCCGACGTCGACCGACGTCGTGGCAACCGACCGCCGGCTACCTGGCCGGCGTTCATCGCTCCGTGGCGGATCGCCAGCGGCGACGACCTGAAGAGCCAGCTGGCGACCGCCACGTCTCGCACGAGCCGATGGCCTCACTGCAGTGCCGCGTAGGGATCCCGCGGCCTCCGCCTCGACTGTCGCCGGGGAGCCAAGAGGCCCCTACCGTCAGGCCGGTGGGTCGGAAAGTCGACGTGGACGACCTCGTCGGTGCCACCGAGATCGCGAGACGACTTGGGACAACCCGCGGAGAGGTCGTCCACTCGTGGCGCCGCCGCGACCCGAGCTTCCCGGAGCCGATCGCGCAGCTCGAGCGAGCGCTCGTCTGGGACTGGCGGGACGTCGAACGGTGGGCCCGCCGCACTGGGAGGCTATGAGTCGGGGTGGTGATCGTCGGCGCGCCGGTCGGACTACTTCCTCTCTGGCTGGCCCTCGGTGTCCTGGTCGCGTCCGCAGTCATGGTCGGAATCGGGCACTGGCGCTCGACGCGGAGTAGGAGCCGCGCGCTCCGACGGCCGCGTGGCTTCATCGAGTGGAGTGCCTCGGGCGAGCCGTTCACCTTCGTCGTGACAAGGCCGGCTTGGCCCCCGTTCTTCTCGGTGTTGTTCTTCCGGCCTCGGGTCCGCCTGACGATCACGAACGATGGGCCGCCCATCGATTACGCGACGATCACGCTCGAGGTTGCGCGGTATGACGGTCCGATCGGCGAGGCTCCCGGTTTTCAAGGGCCCTGGACCGACACTGAGCACCATGAGATAGGAGCCTGGCCGAGCGGCGTACAGGAGCGCCGCGTCCGCCTCACGATCCGAAGTCGCTCGCTGCCGCACGCCGGAACGTACGTCGCCCGCATTCGTGTCAGCAGGATGCAGGACTCAACGCCACCGGACGTGGCCGCGAAGGGTGGCCGCGTCTACGTCGGGACGGGCCAGGAGTGGATCGCGGTCCTGGCCGAGTACTTCCGAGTCGAACCTACCTCGACCGTGCTCACCTTCTGGGCCGTCGTCGGAACCCTCGGCGCCGCGGTTGCAGCACTGGCCGCGGCGCTCGTCGCCCTCGTCCGATGATCCGCCTCGGAACAGTTCCCGAGTGGCTCGGTGCCATATTCACCGGCGGCGCGTTCGCCCTTGGCGCGGCGGTGATCGGTATCGAGCGTCGGCGCCGGCTTCGCGATCGAGTCGAGTTGGTGAGCTGCTGGGCCATGAGTTGGCAGTACGCACCCGGTGGGTCCGAGCCATCGGAGTGTGTTGCCGTCGTGCCGAACGCCTCGCCGACACCCGCCTACGAGTGCCGACTCGAACTGTTGGACTGGGTCCAATGATGTGGGCGGCGCTCGTAACGCTCGGCGGAGTCGCCTTGGGCTGGTTCCTCAATGAGATCACCCGGGCCCGCACGGCCCGCGCCGAGATCGCGCGTCGGAGGTCAGACTTCCAACGCGAGACACTCCTCGAACTCCAGGATGTTCTCAACGAGGTCACGCACTTGACGGTGACTCTGACTGAGGAGCGAATCGATAAGGCTCGGATCACATCGGAGGGATGGGCATCGGCCTTCGCGAGTGAAGAGGTCCAGGAGGCACACAGAGCTGCGTACCGCCGCGGGTACATCCTCCTCAGCCGCGTCCAGGACGATCGGCTTCGAGAGCTCGGTTCCGAGGTCCTCTACCGGGCGTCCGCTGCTGTGGGAGCCGCCGACCCAACTGCTGCCGGCGTCGAGCGGTCAGCAACAGCCGATCGGGCTCTCGTCGCGCTCACGGCGATCGGGGATCACCTTCGCGGCCTTCTGTAGGCGGCAGAGGCCCGAGGTGTCGGGGTGGACGCGGTCGCTGGCGTCGGCTCGAATGTCGGGCGTGGAGAGATCGTGGGGGCTCTTCCGACGTCCCTCACCGTCTGTTCGGGAGCTCGATGCTGCCGAGCTCGCCCAGCAAGCCGAGAGTGATGACGAGGCGGACCTCGTCGAGATCGAGATCCACGGCGAGAGCTTCCGGCAGGAGACGCTCGAGGCGCTGGCCGGCCCGAAAGAGGCGGACGGCAAGCACGTGGTGGAAGGCGTCACGCTCCGCTGCGAACCCAGCAATCCGCACGATCCGAACGCGGTACGTGTGGAGGTCATGGGGCAACTCGTCGGCTACGTCGCCCGCGACCAGGCGCCCGTCGTCTCGCAGGGCATGCAGCGGTCTTGCGGCGGCGTGCTCGAGGAGCGGGGCCTCATCGTCGGAGGCTGGCGCGATCGGCAGAGCGAGGGCCACTACGGCATCCGCGTCTGGCTCACTCGTCGCGACGCCGACCGCATCGGCTTAAAACCCAGCGCGCCACCGCCGCTAGAGACGCTCGCGCCGTGGCCCGAGATTCCGAAGAGTCAGCGCGACGAGCGTCGTCTCAGTCCCTCACTGGCGGACCTCCAGGCCAAACGGTGGGGTTCCAAGGTGACGGTCGTCGGCGAGGAGCACTATCAGGACGTCATCGTGGCGGCTCTGCCCGAAGCGTGGGACCGGCACTACTGCCCGGCGCTTGTCGAGCTGGCGATCGCCCCGTGTAACCCACACGCGCAGCACCCGGTGCCCTGCGTCGAGGTTCGAATCGCCGGTCATAGCGTCGGCTACTTCACCCCGAAGATGACCGACCGCTATCGGAACCTGATCGAGCGCGCGATCGAGGACGGGCTCAGAGCGACCGCGTTAGCGACGGTCCGCCAGGCCGAGAAAGGTGGAGTCCAGATCTGGCGCGTGCAGGTGGAGATGCAGCGGATCTCGTAAGAGCAGCGCGCCGACCCTCGGTTGCTAGTGGTCGCCGAGATCGTGTCGGCTGAGCCGTCGTCGCTTCCCGAGCTTCCTCAGCGTCGGGATCGGTGTCCGGTCAGCGGCGCCGAGCCCGCGGATCTTGTAGCGCTTGCAGATCGGGCAGCCCTTGTGGCGCCGCGTGGGCGAGTACGGCATCGGTGACCTCCGTCGGTGCGCCCCGGGCGAACCGGGGCCCAGGTAGGAGGTCAGGCGTCACGAGGAGAAGACTAGGGCGTTGGTGGCGCTGGCACTTGTACCGTTGCTGATGCAGATCCCGAACCAAGCTGCAGCCCGGCGACAACCGCCGTGTCGACCTTCCGCATCGCTATCGCGTCGAGCGTCGTAATGAACGTGCCAGCCACGACGGTTGAGCGCTTCAAGCAGAAGACCCAACGGCCGTCAACGATCGTGTCGTGGTCGAATCCCTCGGCGGCACCTACTCGAACCTGCCATGCCTTTGTCGGCTTCCCGGGCTTCTTGTCGGTCTGGCACACGACCACGGACACTCGATCCTCTGCGGGATTGTTCGGATCGTCCTGCAGCATGACAACGGGATGGGGCGTAGGTGACCCCTGCGGGAACGGCACAGCGGTCATGTGGACTGCTCCGCGCGGCATTGGTCTGACCGGCTGCGGGCTAGGTCGAGAGATCGCGCAGAACGTCCATCTGGACCGACTGGAAGGCTGCCGCGAGCTCCATCTCTTCGGCGAGTTCCTCGTCTGTCGCGTCATCCGCGGTTGGACCGACAGCCGATCCTTGCAGCACCCTCAGTCGGCCCCGCGCCTGAGCACGGGCCTCCCAGGCCTCGAACACCTCGAACCAGGAATCCACGTCGTGGAACGTCCACAACTCGATCGCCAATTCGCGGCGGTCCTCGCTAGAGAGCTGGTTCAGCCACGAGAGCGCCGAGCGGAGGTAATAGGCATTTGTCCACCCAGTCGTTGTCGTGAACCCGCCATAGATCGGCCCGGTCACCACCAAGCTGGGGACGAGCGGCGCCGCGTACGCGGTGGTCACACTGATGAACGTGCTCGGCGGCACAACAAACGGGCGCGGCGGCGCGACGGGGTAGTCCCGCGTCTCCAGAGAGTCTCCTGGGCGCCTGGGCGCGACCTGCGTCACTCCGACTGCCCCTCGGCTGCCTCGCGCTGCTGCTCCTGCATGGCCTGAAGCTGGCGCTGCAGCAGCGTGTAGAGCTCGAACATCACCTGCGGCGTCACACCGAACTTCCCAAGGAGCCGAACGCGGAGCTCGCTGTTCTCCAGCTCCACAACTGTCGCGCCGGGGTTATCTGGATCGCCGGTCACCAGCGGCGGCAGTACCTGGCCGACCGAGATGAAGAACTCCCCCTGCGGCGTCACCTGGATGGCGAACTGGTTGGCCACGGGAACGGCGTCGGCGTCGTCGATCTCATCCCAACGGAGGCGGAACGTGACCGTCTCGCTCACCGTCACCACCCGAGATGTTGCTTCCTCAGCCACCGATCCAGCCTAACTGGCTCCGGAGCGAGGGCGCCTCCGGTGATCCACGCCGATGTCGCTCAACGGGTCCATGATGCTGAGCATGGCCTGGATCCGGAAGCGCAAGACGTCGACGGGCGACGTCCGCTACGACGTCGGCTACCGGGTCCCGGATGGCCGGGTGCGCCGGGAGACGTTCCGGCGGAGCGAAGACGCGAGGCGCTTTGCCGCGAACGTGGAGACCGAGCTGCAGCGAGGCGCGTGGATCGACCCGCGGCTCGGGCAGGTCACCCTGCGCGAGTACGCCACCGGGTGGCTCGACCTTCGACCCGCTCCCCTCCGCCAGCGGACCCGGGAGAACTACGAGGGGATCCTCGAGCGCCACATCTTCCCGACGTTGGGCAGCGTCGAGCTCGGCAAGATCACCCCGTCGCTGATCCGCCACTGGCACGGCCGCTTGACCGGCGCCGCCGCGACGCGCGCTAAGACCTACCGGCTCCTTCGCTCGATCCTGGCGACCGCCGTCGACGACGAGCTGCTCGCCCGCAACCCGTGCCACATCGACGGCGCCGGCGTCGAGCGCGCCGCGGAGCGGCCGTCCGCGTCGATCGAGCAGGTCTGCGCCCTCGCCGACGTCGTGGAGCCGCGCTACCGGGCCCTGGTGCTCACGGCCGGCCTCGGTGGTCTGCGCCTCGGCGAGCTGCTCGGGCTCCGCCGGCGCCACGTGAACGTGCTGCACCGGGAGCTCGTCGTCGAGCAGCAAGAGCAGGAGCTCGCCAGCGGCCGCCTCGTCCTCGGGCCGCCGAAGACCGACGCCGGCATCCGCCGCCTCACCCTGCCCGACGAGCTCGTCGAGGAGCTCGAGGATCACCTGGCGGCATTCTGCGACGCCGAGCCCGACGCCCGCGTCTTCACCGGTCCCCGCGGCGGTCCGCTGCGCCGCAAGGTCTGGCAAGGCCACTGGAACGCCGCGAGGGCCCAGGTCGAGCTCCCGGCCGGCTTCCGGTTCCACGACCTCCGCCACACGGCGAACACACTCACCGCGGCGACGAGCGCCAGCACGCGGGAGCTGATGGCCCGGATGGGGCACCGCTCGAGCGCCGCGGCGCTGCGCTACCAGCACGCCACCCGGCAGCGGGACCAGGCGATCGCCGACGAGCTGGGGTCGATCGTGGCGGCCGCGCGATCACCGCGCGATGCGAAGGCGGCCGGCGACTCCTGACGCCAGGAGCGGCCGCGAATGGGCCGCTGACCTGCGAAGACTTGGAGCGGACGACGGGACTCGAACCCGCGACCCTCACCTTGGCAAGGTGATGCTCTACCAACTGAGCCACGTCCGCCGGCAACAAGGATAACGCGGTCGCCCCATCCCCTCTCTCGGGGACGGCCGACGGGTTAGGTCCCGGCGAGGCGCTCGACGACTGGGGCAAACGCCTCGAAGGTGTCGTGCCCCAAGACCACGTACGAGACGCCCCACTCCTCGCGCCGCTCGACGAGCGAATCGCAAACCGAATCGACGGTCCCGACGAGCGCAACCGCAGAGGCCAGCGCCTCGTCGGCAGTGGTCCCGGCCGCACCGGCGACCGCGTCGGCGACGCCTCGGGCGTCGTTGGTGATGGCCGCAATGAAGTACCGGACCTGGAGCTCGAGGTCGTCGAAGCGCGCTCCCGCGCCCTCCCGGATCCATCCCACCTTCTTGCGCGTCTCGGCCGCCAGAGAGCTCTGGAGCGCGTCGCCGGTGATCTCCCCGGCCCGGAGATTGGGGTTGATGCCCACGATGTCGGCCTCTCGGCCGGCGAGACGCAATAAGCGGGGGCCTCCCCCACCCACGACGATCGGCGGCCGCGGCTGTTGGACCGGCTTGGGCGTCCCGTTGTACGAGCGGATCGTGTAGTGCTTCCCGTCGTGGTCGAACGGTTCGGGACCCCACGCCCCCTTGATGATGTGCAGCGCCTCGGCCAGCCGGTCGATGCGCACCCCCGCCGAGTCGTAGGTGAGACCGAGGGCGTCGTAGTCGGCTTGCATCCAACCGGCGCCGATCCCGAACTCGAGGCGGCCCTCGGACAGCAGGTCCACGGTGGCGGCTTCCTTCGCCGTGACCGCGGGGTGCTTGTAGTCGTTCCCGAGGACGAGCATGCCGACCCGGAGCCGCTCGGTCGCCGCAGCCGCGAACGAGATGCCGACCATCGGGGCCAGCTCGGTGTCGACGAAGTGGTCTGGCATGTACAGCGTCGAGTAGCCGAGGTCCTCGATCTTTCGGGCCAGCGTCGACCAGCCGGCGCCGTCGTACGGGCCGCCGACCTGAACAGCGAAGCGGAACTTGCGATCGTGGGCCACGGCTGCTCCTTCTAGGTCCCGGTGAGCCGGGACACGATCGGCGAGAACTGCTCGGCAACGGCGTCGTCGACCACGATGTAGCTCATCTGCCAGCGCTCGCGACGGGCGAGCAGATCGTCGACCATCTGCTCGCTCGTGCCGACGATCGCGATCGGCGTCTCGAGGGCCATCTCCGGGCTCACCCCGAACGACGGCGCCATCGCCTCCGCCAGCGATTGGCGATCGTCGGTGAACATGACGAACCCCGCGTACTGCTGGATCTCAAGGTCGTCGAAGCGCGGGCCGGCGGCGTCCCGCACCCAGGCGAGCTTCTGGTCCGTCGCCTCACCGCTGAGCGACCGCGCCGTGTCCGGGTGCTCGGCGGTCCCCCGCTGCAGGTTGGCGTTGATGCCGACGATGTCGGCCTCGCGGGCCGCCAGCGACAGCACCCGTCGCCCTCCGCCGCCGATGATGATCGGCGGGTGGGGCTGCTGGACCGGCGCCGGACCGCCGTCGAGGTCGGTGATCTGGTAGTGCTTGCCGGCGAACGTCGTCGACCCGCCCGCGAAGAGCGCCTTCAGCACCGCCACCGACTCCTCGAGCCGGTCGACGCGGACGCCGGGCCGGTCGAGGGGCAGCCCGGCCTTCTCGTAGTCGGCGGTCATCCAGCCGGCGCCGATGCCGAGCTCGAGCCGACCGTCGGACAGCAGGTCAAGGGTCGCCGCTTCCCGGGCGAGCACGACCGGGTGCTTGTAGTCGTTGCCGAGGACGAGCGACCCGACCCGCAGGTGCTTGGTGGCCTCGGCGACCATCGCCATCGCGGGGATGGGTGCGAGCGGGTGGTCGACGAAGTGGTCGGGCACGAACAGCGTCGAGTAGCCGAGGTCCTCCCACTTGCGGGCGGCGTCGCGGTACTGCGTCGCCGACTCGGCGCGGGGGGCCATGACGCCGAAGCGGAACTTGCGATCGTGAGGCACCGGCGCACGCTAACGGCCGGTCGCGCCGCCGGTCCATCGGGCGCGCGGCCGGCGCGTCAGCGGCCGGTCGAGCCGAAGCCGAACGTGTCGCGCGTCGTGCCGTCCAGCGTGGCGACCTCGACCCAGTCGACGGCGGCGACGGCGGTGATGACGAGCTGCGCGATCCGGTCGCCGGGGTGCACCGTGTAGGCCGCTTGAGGGTCGGTGTTCACGAGCAGGACCTTCAGCTCCCCGCGGTACTGCGAGTCGATGAGCCCGGGCGTGTTCAGGCAGGTGACGCCGTGGCGGAGCGCCAGCCCGGAGCGTGGCAGCACCAGGCCGGCATGGCCGGGCGGGATGGCGATCGCCAGCCCGGTGGGGACGAGCGCGCGGCCGCCGCCGGCCTCGAGGACGACCTCGACCCGGGCCGCCAGGTCGTAGCCGGCGTCGTGCTCGTGGGCCTGGACCGGCAGCGGCGCCGACGGGTCGAGCCGAGCGACGCGGATCTCAAGGCTCAAGCGGCGAAGTCCCCGACCAGCTCGTCGCACTGCTCGGCGGTCAGCGTCGTGGCGGCCTCGTACTCCGGGTGGTCGATCAGGACCCGGACCGGCCCGTCGCCGAACGCCTGCTGCTGCTCGGGCGTCAACGCGAACTTGAGGTAGTGGACGGTGGTCGTCGTGTCGGGCCGGGTGAGCCGCTCGACGTCCTCGGGCCGGCCGGTCACGACCTCGTCGCCGACCGCGATGTGCACGTGGTCCTGGATGTCGACCAGCCGGGGCAGCCAGTAGTGCAGCGACTCGTCGTCGTCGATCTCGATGAAGAGCGTCCCCGAGAGCTCGCCGTCGCCCGGGATCAGCTCGTTGTAGGTCTCGACCTCATGGGCGATCTGCTCGTCGCGCAGCATCCGCTCGGCCCGGGCCATCTCCTGGATCTGGAACCGCATTGTGGCCGCGTTCTCGAACACGATCGTCGTGAGGTCACCGATCGGGATCCGGCGTCGCTTCTTGGTGGCGATGATCTCGGCCAAGAACTCGTCGCGCTCGCGCTCGTACTCCCGGAGGTCCTTGATGTCGGCCATCGTGAGCTTGCGCACCGGGTTACTCCTCGTCGAGCGCGTAGGCGCGGGCCAGGACCTGGATCGGATGGAGCGGGACCATCGTGGTCGCCTCCTCGATCGCGGCGTTGGCGAGGTGGCAGTCGCCGGCGACGAGGTCGGTGGGCGTCTCCTGCAGCTTCTCCATCAGCGGCTTGGCGATGCGGCGCGACAGGGCGACGTTCTCGGCCCGCAGTCCCCACGTGCCGTCGATGGCGCTGCAGCGCTCGACGACGGTGAC